>Ga0154591_1073_pt1 | contig 66705 bp, 61 predicted proteins | sample RifGroF2_FD_116020 | JGI IMG/M metagenome (GOLD analysis project Ga0154591, IMG submission 116020) | Lentisphaerae bacterium GWF2_45_14
CATAAATCGAGTATGAGCCGATGTATTCCAGTTGGCAAGGTTTTTACGTGTGCGATTTTATCAGGCCACAGACTTTTGGCGGGACCATCGCATTACCTTTGTTCAGGTCTTGCCTGGGAAAAACTTGGATTAGCTCTTGACTTGCTTCCATTTCAGATATAATAATATAGCTTAACAGATAAATTCTATTAATAAGCTGAAGGAATAGAAACATGAGACCTCTAAGCAAAGTGGCGCCTGAATGGTGGGATTACACAACACTGGACAAAGCAATTCTTGACGATGCCGCACGGCTCAGCGCAAAGGACCTTGAAGGTCTTTCACGTGAGGGTTTTAGCATAAAGTTTTACGACACGGTTCAGGAATTCTACCTCGCCGAGGCTCTCGAATATATCACGTCGTGGAAGCAGGCAACCGAAAGCAAACCCGCCGGGATATGCGGCCCCATCGGGCCAACCGAGCAGCTGCCGCTCGTCGCAAGAATCGTAAATGAGCTTAACATAAATCTCAGGCATTGCCACTTTTGGGGCATGGATGAATGGGTAATCGACGGGAAAGAGGCCGACATTAATTTTCCGCTCGGGTTCGCCAAGGCCGATATGGATCTGTGTTTCGGCAGGATTAAACCCGAACTCAGGATGCCGATGGAAAATATGCACTTTCCTGCGGTTGACACTAAAAAATATGTGGAGTCGTGGGATAAGGCTCGCTGTCTCGTAATGCAGGGCGGCCAGGGCGAGACAAAGCACTGGGCTTTCAACGATCCTCTCAAGCGCGAAGGCAAGTACAAGGACAATCCGCCGACACCGGCGGAGTACCGACAGTTCGGGACAAGGGTTGTCGAGATTCATCCCATAACATTGATTCAGAACGCGCGGACATCGGGCGGCGGCACAGTCCAGAATGTACCGTGCAGCGCCGTCACAGTCGGCCCCCGCGAAACATGGAAGGCTGAAAAAGTCTCAATCTGGCACCCGGGGCACCACGACAACCCGTTTGGAATGCGTCTTACTTCCCTTATGATATCTAAAAAGATACCGGACGCGTCGGTTCCGATGTCTCTGCTCGCGGAGCATCCGAATGTACAGTTCAATTTCCTCCGCAGCGGAATAGGCGTCTGCGACGTCGAAATGCACTAAGGAGCGAACTGAAAATGAAAAAAAAAGCTATCGCGATAGGCTGTCATCCGGACGATATAGAGTTCATGATGGTCGGGACGTTGATTAATCTGCGGGATGCGGGTTACGAAATTCACTACATCAATGTGGCTAATGGTTCCTGCGGCACAAACAGGCACGACCGCGAAACCATAATAGGTATTCGCCGCGAGGAGTCAATAGCCGCGACAAAACTCATCGGTGCGACGTATCACGAGAGTCTCGCTGACGATATCGAGGTACTTTATGAGCTCAAGACACTTCGCGGGCTCACTGCAGTCGTGCGCGAAGTCGCCCCTGAAATTATTCTGACCCACTATCCGTATGAATATATGGAAGACCACTCCAATACATGCCGTCTCGCGGTAAGCGCCGCATTCTGCCGGGGAATGGTGCCGTTCTACAGCACACCTGAACAGAAAGTCACAGAACAGGACGTGACCGTGTATCACACGATTCCCTACGGACTCTGCGACCAGCTCCGCAGAAAAGTAAAAGGCGAAATATATGTGGACGTGTCGGAGACTATCGAAACGAAAAAGGCAATGCTTTCCTGCCACAAAAGCCAGAAGCAATGGCTCGATGACAGTCAGGGAATGGATTCCTATCTTGTAAACATGACCGACATGTGCGCCTCCATCGCAAAACTTTACGGCAATTTCAAATTCGCAGAAGCCTGGATACGCCACAACTATCGCGGATTCTGCGCTCCGAATGCCGACCCGTTGACTGCGGCCCTAGGAGCTAAGGCGGTCATCGACCCGTCATTCGAAGCAAGTCTCGGCTGAAAAACCGTCATTGAAAAGCCCCTGATATAGGTATATTTTAGGTAATTCGTAAATATATCAGAGGTCAATCATGTTCAAGAGAAAGCTTTTTGTCGCCGCCATGACAGTGTCGCCCCTCATCGTAACAGCCGTTGCAAATCCATGGCCTGAAAAGGTCAGGGAAATAGAATACAAATCTTCCGCCGACGGTTCGATGCAGAAGGCAATGTTCTATGCGCCGCAGGGTAAAAAGAAACTGCCTCTCGTTGTCGCGCTTCATACATGGTCGGCAGATTATACTCAGCCGAATACGGTTCCTGCCAAATGGGCGATTAAAAAAGACTGGGTATTCATTCACCCCAACTTCAGGGGTCCGAACTGGACACTGCAGGGAATGGGGTCCGAACTGGCCGTTCAGGACATCATCGACGCCGTCGAATACGCGAAATCCCAGGCCGATATAGATACCGACAGAATTTACCTGATTGGCGGCTCGGGCGGCGGCTACGCCACGCTCCTCATGGCAGGAAGAGCTCCGCAGATATGGGCGGCATGCTCGGCGTGGTGTCCAATATCCGACCTCAAAAAATGGCATGACGAATGCAGAAAAGCAAAGCGCGGTTATTATGAGCATATAGAGAAATCCGCGGGGGGCAATCCGCAGAAAGACCAGAAAGCGGCCGATGAATGCGTGAAAAGATCCGCAAACACATATCTTGCGAATGCAAAAGATATTCCAGTCGACATATCAACAGGCATCCATGACGGGCATTCCGGCAGTGTGCCGGTGAGCCACGCACTTGAGGCATTCAATGTTTTGGCCAATCCGGCGGACAGGATTTCCGATGAGGATATAAAATATTTCGTCGAAAAAGAAGCCGTTCCACCGCATCTCGCGATGAAAGAAAAAGAGATCATTCCGACGACCGGCAAAGTAATTCATTTCAGAAGAGTCTCCGGCAATGTCAGAGTGACTATATTCGAAGGCGGACATGACATTCTTCCGAATCCGGGACTTAACTGGCTTGAACAGCAGAAAAAAGGCCAGGCTCCGAACTGGGATACAAAAATCAATACGAAGATCAAGGTCAGCACTTCCGACACCAAGGTTGGGAAATAATGGGAGTTCTCAAAATGTCCACCAGAAACCTTAGTCCGCAGGCGATGTTTATAAAGATGGCGGCGGAACATGTACCGTCAATGACGTTCAAGGGTAAATCGGAAAATGACTTCAAAAAGTGGAAGGCAAAAACCCTGCCCGAAGTGATGAAGACGCTAGGCGATTCTCCTGAAAAAGTAGAGCTTAACCCTCTGTTGCTCGCCGAATGGGAACACGAAGGACTCCGCAAACAGAAGTGGCTTATCAACGTGTCGAAGCATATATCGGCGACGTTGCTCGTGAATTATCCGGCGAAGCCGAAGGGAAGGGGAAAGAATCCCGCAATCATGTGCTGTCACGGACACGGCCCCTTCGGGAAGGATCCGGTGATGGGAAACGATTCGACGCCCGAACTGAAAGCTCAGATACAGACTCATAACTATAATTACGGCCACCAGATGGCGAAAGCCGGGTTCATAACCTTCGCCATAGACTGGATTGGGTTCGGCGAACGTAATGACAACAACAAGCCCAACTGGCGGCATCAGGCGGGGCGCGACTGGTGCAATCTTTACTACCTTCACGCCACGATGTTCGGAATGACCTCGCTTTCAATAAATATAACACACGGCAAGGCGGCTGTCGATTTTATCAGCACATTGCCCGAAGTAGATTCTAAGAAACTCGGTGTGATGGGGCTCAGCGGCGGCGGTACAATGACCCTCTGGATGGCGCTCTGTGATGAGCGGCTTAAGGCCGCTGAGATCATCTGCTACAGTGATTTGTGGGCGCATTTCGGGATTCGCGACATTAATTACTGCGGCATGCAGGTGGCTCCTGGTTTATACAAGCTTGTGGATCTTCCTGATCTTCAGGGACTCTTGGCTCCAAGGCCTTTGCTTATCGATATAGGCGCATATGACGACTGTTTCAAGGTGGATACGGCAAAAGCATGCTTTGACAAGCTTCAGAAAATATATAAGGCGGCGGGGGCTTCCGCCAGACTTCATCTCGATCTTCATCCAGGTACCCATGCCTGGGGAGGAAACATGTCATGCGAATTTTTCGGTAAATATCTGTCGTAACTTCCGTCATCGACTTGATGTTTTTGGGGGCAAGTTTTCTCGCCTGAAGAAAATATTTCCGTTTATCCGCGGGTTTTATTTCAAGCCCTGTCTTCTTGTTTTGAGTTCAAAATTGCTCTTTTTTTGTTCGCTGGCACATTTTTTGCGAAGAATCTGAGGCAAACTCAAAATACGAAAGAGAATAAAAACACGAGGACCGAAAAATGAGACCAGTAATAGATTTCGCAAGAGCATCGGCGATGGAGATCAGCAGTGACAACAGGTGTATAATAAAGACGGTGTATCCGGAGAATATTTTTGCATTCCCTGAGGGTATACTTGGATTCGAGAACATAAAAGAATATGTGTTTCTTATGAACGACAAGGTTAAGCCGTTCCTTTTTATGCAGGCACTTCATGATTCAGACCTTTCCTTTGTCTGTGTGGAAACGTTCCTTATAAAATCAGATTTCGGGATGAAGCTTCCTGAACGTTCCGTAGAGTTTCTCGAACTCGAAAAACCGGAGGATGCCCTTATCCTGAGTCTTGTAACGGTTAGAAAGAAGATTGAGGACATTACGGCCAATCTCATGAGTCCGATAGTCATCAATCTGCGCAATTCACGCGCCAAACAGATTATTTTTGATAAGTCCCCGTACCCTGTACAGTACAGGATATGGGAAGCATTATCAGCGGCGGATCATTCATTGAAGGTTGGTTGAAAAAGCTGGCACGATGGATGCGTAAAAGTTCCTCCGTTGAGAAATGAAAATGGAGAAAGTATCATGCGTATGGAGTCTTTGATATTCGACGATGTGTCGGTCCTGAACAGTAAGCTCATGGAGATTGCACAGGAACAGCAGAAGGTCACGGCCAATAACATGGCCAACGCCGAGACTCCCGGATACATAAGGCGTGAACTTGATTTCCAGGGCCGCCTCAAGCAGTTGATGAGTGAAGGGAATACGGAAGCCATAGGAGACCTTAAACCGGAGCTTGTACTCGATAATTCCGGTACGGTAAGGGACGATGGCAACAATGTGACAATCTCCCAGGAGATGAATGACATGATGCAGAACGGCATCTACTTCAACTTGTTAGCAAAGGCTTTTGCCACAAGAATAAACATACTTAGAACAGCCATATCAGGCTCTTAAAGCTGAAAAACGGAGGAATAAAAAATGTCTTTAAATTTAATACCAGGAGCCGACATAACTTCAAGCGCGCTCACGGCCGAACGCATGAGGATGGAAGTAATAGCCAACAATATAGCCAACGTCAACTCGACATCCGGCGACGGCGGAGGCGTTTACCAGAGAAGAGTTCCCATCTTTGATGCGGTTTTCAAGGATGCACTCGGCGGACCCCAGGCTGATGGACTCGCAGGCGTAAAAATTGAAGAAATAGCGCTTGACGGACGTGATCCACTTATGGTTTATGCGCCTTATCACCCGCACGCCGACAAGACGACCGGGATGCTTATGACTCCGAATATATCCCCAATGGAGGAAATGGTCGACATGATAACCGCGACCAGGGCCTATGAAGCGAACCTTTCCGTTGTGAAGCAGAGTAAGGGCATGGCGGAAAGAACTATAACAATGTTCAAAAATTGACCTTTAAATCATCATTGATGTATGGTATAGTAGCAAGACAGATTTTAATACGGGAGAGACAATATGATAGATAGAATATCATCGGATATGCTCATAAAGCAGATGGAGCAGATGAAAGAGTCGGTAAACGTCTCTCCTCCCAATTCTATGGTGCCGGAGGATTCATCGGAAGGCGATTTCCGACAGGTACTCGGCAAGCTAATCTCAGACGTGGATACGGCTCAGAAAGATGCCGATGCTTCTCTTAAGGGACTTGCCACCGGAGAGACCACAAGCATCCAGGAAGTCGTGATGAAGATGGAACAGGCTGACCTTTCTTTCAAGCTCATGAAGGAGATTCGCGACAAGCTTCTTACCGCCTATAAAGACATCATGTCAATGCAGACCTGAGGTTTTTTCTTCAACCGCGTTCTCTAAAGTATAAATATTGTAGCATTCGTTCGCATGGGCCAATGGCAGTTCCTTGTCAAGTACGGCTCCAATATCCGGAAATACCTCCTTGTGAACCAGAAGTACTTTGCAATTATATTTTTTCATCTTTTCTTTTATCACTCGTGCGGCGTCTGCCGGGCGTTTCCCGATGTCATCATAGAATACGCTGAGCTCTTTGCGGAGTTTTTTTCCGGTATTAGTAATACAGCCGTCTCCAAGATCGCCGAAGCCAGGTCTTAGCGACGCTATCTTGAATCTTTGTCCGTCTGACGGTCTGACCATGGTAAAGATCATTGTACCGGAGGCCGTATTGGAGACAACCCATTCCTTCGCGTCTTCAAATGACCTCAGTTCCGCGGCACATCGTGAGGAGGTGAATTTTTCAAGGATATTCCAACTGCCGAGACCGGCCGTAGCGTCAAGGATATCGCCGATTTTCATTTTGACAGAGCTTGACGCGAAAGGCATGAACAACATGACGATTGAGCAGTAAATTATCAGGACATTCTTCCATAACTCTTTTTTTCGGCCAATTGCCGTCATCGTAAGTATTATAAGTAGAAATGCAATGAGGGGGATTTTTAGTATCACATTGTATTTTACATCATTGGTTTCATCTATGTTGACGTGCGGGAACAGCCAGGTGAGCGTTTTAGGCTGAATGTCAAGACGGCTGCCGGACATGGTGAAAAGGCAGAAAATAATCGCGGCTGCGCTTAAAAAGTAAAGCGGACGTGATTTGACGAAGCAACGGCCTTTCAGGACATAGAACAGTGCGAGCAGTTCCAGAAGGAAGAGTACGAATTTGGTACTTCTCATGAATATTGAGCTAATACCCATTTGCGACAAGGCCACGAAATGATATCCGGCAAATCCCATCAGGACATGGAGCGAAAGGGCCGTGAAGAAGATTCCCCTCAGAAAGACAAAGAGTTTTTTGTCGTCTTTGTCTTCGGGAACTGTTTTAATGAAGAAAAGCATGATTAGCGCAGCAAAAACGTATGGAAGAAATGTGAACTGCAGGAGCCAGAATGAATTCATGTTAAAGAATTTTGCTGCAAAATCCTGGTCTTTTATGAAAAGTTCCGTCACCTTTTTTATGGTGTAGCTCAGTGCGTCGGTATCGAACATTGAGGTCGTAAAAGAATTGAGGAAAAGATAGATTCCGATCCCAAAGGGAATGGCCCCTATTGCGATGAGCGTCAGCATTTTTCTGTTCATTCGGGAACGTTTTACTATCATCCAGTGTATGAATATTGTAACGATTACAGTTATTCCCGTCTGCGGATGGAGTTGTGAGATCACTGCGCCAGCTGCGGCTATTATAAAAATTGGGGGAAGGATGAATCCTTTGATCAGAATGTCTTTTCCCTTGAAGTAGTAAAGAACAAAGAGGGGCATAAATATCCCGAATGTCGCACGGGCTGTGGCATTTCTCAGGTCAATGAATCCGTTACATTCAAAGACTGGTGCCTTGATATAGACCATCGTTATAAAAAACGACGCGATGACGGACTGAAGAGTATTAATATTTCTGAAGAGGCCTTTGAGCACGTAAAACATGGAAATGAGTGTCAGTGATATTTGTGTGAACATTAGAAGCTTCAATGCGGAAATATATGAACCCGTGAGTTTCATCAGTGTTTCTATCATAAACATGTGGGGCTTGAGATAATATACGTTGTCTTGGGCAATTATCGGGTCACATTTGAAGTTTTCGCCATGCAATGCCTTGATTGCCCAGTTCGCGATATTGCACATATCCCCGTCCAGAAAGAATACTGATGAACTGACCGAAATAAAAGAAAAGAATGCGGCGAAAAGAATAAAAAAAGCTATTGCAGTGATGTCGGCTTCTCTTATTTTCATCTAGTCCATCCTTAAATGTGAAACTGCAATTATAGACCGGTTATGGTGATATTTCAAATGCCCTCAGATTGACGAGTTTAAAAGTTTTTATCAGTATCGCCTTGAAAAGAGCCTTTTGGGTTTATAAAGTTACGGTCATAGACAAAAAAATGAGGATGCTTATGTTTTTAAGGGGGATGCTTTTTCCGCTGGTTGCGGCGTTTTTCGCTTTTCTTCCATCATCGGTTGCCCGAAGCGATGCGGATCCTGAAGTCTTTTCGTACATATCATGTGGCACTTTTGAGTACAATGGCAAGGCTAATTTCAGGGTTCAGAATGCCGGAATCATTGATGTGATGCGGCAGAAGGTAGCGGATGACGATTTTTCATATACCTTCATGACCCGCACGAAGATGATGCTCGGCGATAATCAGAAAAACGCAGAGATCGAATCCCCTCCGTTTATCGTGGCACGCGACAAGGCAAACAGCCGTCTTACGGGCGGACTTGACTGCCTGAAGGACTTCGGCGATGTCGGAAACGAGGCGCTTGCACTCACCGGAAGCCGGGTCATTACAGATAATAAGTGGCGGCATTATGACCTTCCGATGGGGACGACGAAGTTTTATCCCACTACCCCTGGAATAAATGTAAAATATCGCTATATCGAGAGCAAGACCCTCGGCCCCTGCGTGCTTACTACTGCCTCAACGGACTTTTTCGTCTGCGAGATTCCCGATGAAAAGCGTTTTCTTTCCGGAATGTTCAAAGTAGTCATGCTTTCCGACCCTACGATGCGGAAGATGTATTATCGCTGTTCGGGTTACGAGGCCAGGTCGGGAGATGAACAGGTAAATGCGAAGGACAATTTCTGGCTGAGTTCAAGCCAAACCGGGGGGCCTGTCAATATTTCCGATATCAGAAGCGAGCTGGATGCTGAACTTGCTTCAATTTACATGCCTGACAAAGGAATTCTGAAGACTGATACTACGGTTCCGCCGTGGGCTGTCCACGCCTTATCGGTTAAGCGTTATATGGACACTGTTACCGGCGCGGTTATCGAAGGCCAGCCGAACTTTGCCATAATGGCGACTATCGCCGGGGTACTTCTCGTTGATTCGGCGGTAAGTCTCGGTTCTGAAGTTCTAGCCTGGGGCGTTAAAAAGGCATTTAACAAGGATATCCCCGTTTATCAGGGTATTCCCAATTATATAGGACAGGGGATTGGATGGGGTTCTTCCAAAATATACGAAAAAGCTACGGGCAACAAGGCCGACACTGCAAAGTGGAAGAAGATAGGCGGCGATATCTCGGATATAGCTTCGATGTTCATCTCTCCCAGGATAATGAACAAGGGTATTCAGGTGATTGGCAAAAGTGTCAAGTTTATTGATTCGACTGTGGACGCGCTCCGAATAGGTAAGCATGCGCTTTCCATAAAAGTCGTTGACATGATAGGCAAATTCTTCAACTGGAAGACCGGCATACAGAAAATACTTGATTATGCTCCATCGGTTACTGGTCTATGGGGCGGCGGTTCAGGAGGAACAACTCCCGGTGCTCCTGGAAGTTCAGGCGGGCAGGGGGGAAGCAGCGGCGGAGCTCGAGGACCGCCGGGCGGAATCACGTTCGAGGGCGATGCCGGGAATCTTGACGTGAAGACGGTAAGCTTTTTTCCGACGGAGAATAAATTTATGATCAACGGAGGAATATCATACAAAAATCCGCTCAGGCCTTCATCAATGGCCGCGGTAATGAAGCATGTGGCGGATGATGAGACATTCGGGGTTTCCCTGGCGGGGCGGATTGCCGGAGAGTCTAGTGATGCCGAAATCCGCAGGGTGCTTGAGCTTTGCGACCGCTTCCTTGGGAATGTAATATTCGGAAGGCCTGAAAAAGTCCCGGAAGGCTGTAAAATTGATCCGGCGGTAAGGCTTGAAAGTGTTTCGGATGACAAGCTCGGCACCATTTGTGTCCACTTCAGTTTTAAATGCATTTTAAAAGTGGACGGCAGTGAACTTAAACGTGATTCGGCCTCCATTGGAATTGAGCTTCTGCCCAATGATCCGGCGAAGGCTAAATCCGGCACTTATGAGTATGCAGATAAGTCGGTAATGGATAAAACCGCTCTTAACGTTTATGAGAAAAATAAGACTGATTTCAACCAGAATTACTATATGTCCTTGCCTGCTGTGGAAAATGTTGTAGATTATGCGGAAGCAGTTGCTTTCGCCCGTTCGCTCCGCAGAAGCGGGGTCGATTTGAAGAGGCTTTCGTCTGAAATACTCCTAAATTCAAAAGATTGAAGAAGAAAAAATGAGAATATTTTTTATAATAGGTACGGTCTTTTTGTCTTTTATCACATTTCTTTCCGCGATAGAAAAAAAAGAGACTGCGGCTGTACACGATTTCAATGTCACTCCGGCTCTCACAAAGCTTAATATCTCGCCCTGGTGGCTGTCCGAGAGGATGGAAAATGAGCTTGTCCAATCAGGAAAATACACGATGATTACGAGGGCCAGGATTGCCCGTGTGCTTAAGGAGCAGAACATATCATCCGGCCCGGAGCTTAAGCCGCAGGAACTTGGGAAAATAAGCGGTGCTCAGTACATTGTTACTGGACAGGCCGACTACTCCGGCGGGCGCATAAATATCGTTGTGAATATCATTGATGTTACAGTCAAGGCCGGTGAGATTAAGAGGAGTTTTGATATTTCCGTATTTTCGCCGGAGCAGGAGGTCGCATCGCGGCTCCCTGAGCTTCTGGAGAAACTCGCGAAGAAGCTCTCAATGACACCGGGCGAATTTCTCGAGCAAGGCCTTGAGATGATGAAAGCAGGCGATTACGAAAGGGCTGTTCAATGTTTTCAGGAGCTTGGACGTGAGGCCGATATGCAGAAGATAGCGTCGCTGACGAAAATGGTAAGTCAGAAGCAGCTTGAGAAAGAGGCGGCGGCAGTGACGGTATCTGGCGAAACTCCCGGTGAAATGCTTGATTACGGATTGAATCTGATGTACAATGGCGACCTTAACAAGGCAGCACTGGTTTTCTATCGGCTTCAGAAAAGCAAGATGGGCCAGGAGATAGGAAATCTGATGAGGGCCGCGAAACACGGGGCTAAAAAGAAAGAGGAGGTAATAACTACTCTTATTGATTCGGCACGGAAAAAATTTGAAAACGCAATCGTAAGCCGCGATGAGAAGGAGCGCCAGAAGGATCCAACTCTTCTTTGCGACGAGGCAGTAACGGAGCTTCAGGCTTTCCTGGGAAACCCGAAAGTACATCTGTCCGATGACGAGAAACGCCGGATAACGGATTTGATAGGTGAAATAGAGTCGTTCCGAAAGAAACTTTTTGCTGGTCCGTCGAAGGACAGGGCCTGGGCGATTCCCGGTCTCAAAATGGAATTTATTCCTGTCGCCGCGGGTTCTTTTACTTCTTCGGGCGAGGGCGCAAAAGAAGACAGGGTTGAACACGAATATACGGTCAAAATAACAAAGCCTTTCTGGATAGGGAAGTATGAGGTAAGTGTCGGCGAATTTCTCTATTATCTCAAGAGCAATTCGGGGCTCAATCGGAACGAGCGTTTTGAAATAAACCGCGATATAGATTTCGAATCGCCAAACTGCCCCATTAATGCGTCATACCAGATAAAAAAGGGCTTTTTGCCGGATATGCCGATGAGCTGCATAAGCTGGCGCGGTGCGAAGAAATTCTGCGAATGGCTGAGCGCATCGGAAAAAAAAGAAGGGCGGCTTCCCCTCAATTATGAGTACCGTCTGCCGACAGAGGCCGAGTGGGAGTCAGGGTGCAGGGCTGGTACTAAGACGGCTTTCTCTTTCGGGGACACTACTCAGGGCCTGGAGAATTACGCCTGGTACCGCAATAATACTTCGGGGCATCAGGAAAAATGCGGAACGAAGCAGCCCAACAAATGGGGTATTTACGATATGCACGGCAATCTGTGGGAATGGTGTTATGACTGGTATAGCGATACGTTCGTCGTGGCGGACTCTGAAGATCCGCGCGGACCTGATTCCTCGACCGACAACCTGAAAGTTCTTCGAGGCGGGTCTTTTACTAGCGAGCCCGTGGATTTACAGTGCGGTTCACGCTATTGTTTTGACTTTAAAACGTCTAAGAAAAATATCGGGTTCAGGGCGGTATGCGCCCCCGAGCTGTGAGTAATTGGTTAAATCGTTTTGTTTGAATCCCAAATCGTTGAAAAAGGCGTGGTTGTGCAGTATACTCAATAAAGGAGTTTTGTGTTTTGTTTGCAAATTTTTCACAAAAGAGGGATGCAATGAAAGCTTTATTTCTGATGGTCTCTATTGCTTTCATTTTGGAGGTTCAGGCACTGCCAAAGAACGGTGCGTCCGGAACCGAGGTCAAGGATTCTTTTATCATTAATGAGAATAAGGATGTCAAAGTCAATTCCTCGAATCATTCAGCGGTGAATACCGGGATACAGGCGAGAGGTGCGGTGATAAGGGACTCGGAACTGTCCAATAAATTCACGGGGACCGTGAACGCACGGAACAGTTCGTTTGTAAATACCGGGATAAAGGCCGACGGCGCGGTGATAAGGAATTCGGAAATAAATGTGGATACCGATGCGAATATCAGCGCCGATCGTTCGGTCGTCAAGACCGGGGTTGACATAAGCGGTGCATCAAATGCCAAAATAAATACCACATACGGCGGGAATATAGATGCATCGAACACGACCGTTAAGGCCGGTTCGGTGGAGGGCAATGTCAGAAATAAGAAAGTCACGACAAATGTGAATGAGAATATAAATGCAGCCGGAAGAGGGGTGATTATCGGAACGGTCAAGGACGGCGGCGGCAGGCCTTCTGTTTATAATGACACCAAAGGGCTTGATTTCAGCAAGCGCGGCGACGGTCCGGCGGCGAGAATAGGGAATGTCGATATAGAGGGCGGCCAGGTGCGAGAGGTCAAGACCTCCGTCGGTACCGGCAATGTTGTCGAAGGCGTGAAGACGCGTCACATGGCAAATGTCTATAAAGAAACGGGCGGAGTCGACCCGAGCGGGACCAAGCACGTCTACGTAAACGCAAAAGAGAAGGAAAAGGCGAAAAAGACCGGTGGAGCTGTCGGAAATACCACCGTAGCCGATCCAAGAATCAAAAGGGTAAATACCTATGTTGAGTAAGGCCTACAAAGTTTTAATATTGTCCATGGGAGCGGCGTTGCCCCTGTTATGCTCTTCCTGCGGCTGGTTCGGTGCTGAGATTAATGATCAGGAAGTGCTTGACATGGACAATGAGATGAAGGCCGAAAAGAGGACGACCGTTTTCGAGGGCGCACTCCGCGATTTAGGCGAAATTCTTCTGGCCTATGACATTCCCAGGACTGTCGTCCAGAGCAAGAACGTCGGCAATCAGACAGCAGAGAAGAATCTGCCGAGCGACCTTTATACAATGATAGCCGCGACCATAAGCAAGGTCGGCCCGCAGATTGTTTTCGTTCCATACGACGCCCAATACGTGATCAGCGAAGCGACCACAGGTGGTACAATAACGAGACTTTACCCTCAGGTGGTCATCGCGGGCGGAATTACCGGGTTCGACAAGGAAATGTTTGAGAAGGAACGCGAAGCTGAAGCCTCCGGCGGCTGGGCGGGCGCCCAAGGCGGGGGGCGCATATCGGCGTCATCTGAATATTCTCGTCTGACATTGGATCTGAACATGCTGGACTACAAGACGCAGGCATACTTCCCGGGCGTGATAGCGTCAAATGCCATAGCGCTTACAAGAAGCAAACTTGGCTGGGGCGTTCATGCCTATTATATGGGTAATGGCGGGTCATTCGATTATGAACTCAAGAAAAAACAGGGCGTTCATGCTGCTTTGCGCACGTTGACGGAGTACAGCATTATAGAGCTTTTGGGTAAATATTTTGAGGTTCCCTACTGGCGTTGCGTCCCCGGTGCGAATTCCGATGACGATATGCTGAAGAGGATCAAAGACCGGTTTGTCGAGCAGCAGAAGGAGCGTCAGATGCTCATGATAAAGAAGATGCTCTTCCTACACGGCTTTAACGGGCTTGACAGGGATGACCCCGTTTTCAAGGGCAGCGAGGAAGGTTCGCTGAAAGAAGGAATGCGGCTTACCTCGACATCGAATTTGCCTGACCTTTATGTTGCGCTGTGGAAAAGTGTTCCGCTCAAGTCCGCGGCCAGACGCGTAATGATAGACCGCCGCCGCAGGGCCAAGGAGGCGCATCTGAAAAACGCAGAACTCGCGAAGGTCGCAGCTGCCAAGGCGGCCGATCAGGAAAATGCGAAGAAGGCCGCTGCTGAAGAACACCGTCAGAAGGTAGAAAAATATAATGCGCACATAACGAGGGCCGACAGACTTTATCAGGAAAAGAAATATGACGAGGCATTGAAGGAGTACGGCGAGGCACGCTACCTTTTTGGCGGCGAACAGTATCCCGCGCAGATGATAAATACCATAAGTCAGATACTTTCACAGCGGAAGGCTGCTGATGACAATTATCGTAAGGGGATTGAATATGCCGACAGTCTTTACTCTTCCGCAGAGTCGGCCAGCTTTAATTACACAAGCTATAAAAAGGCGCTCGCCGCCTATGAATCAGCTTTGAAGCTTAAGCCGCAGGACAATTATCCGGCGGAAAAGATTAGTCTTATAAAAAGCAAAATGAGCAAATACAGTACTGTTCTTGAAAAAGGAAATGGAGATAACGAATGGTAATCATGCTGAAAAATGGAAAGAGATTCTCGTGCGCAATCGCGAAGGTGGCCTTCTGCATCGCGTTGGCGGGGGCGCTCTCATCGTGTGCGGTTGTCGACTGGTTCATGGGAAAGACCAGCGATGAGGAAGTCAAGGAGATGGATAACGAGATCGCGCAGTCAATGACAGCGAAGAAAACCCCGTATGATGAAGCCTTGAGGCAGTTTGGCATGATGTTGGACGCCTATAACATTTCCGAAGTAAGGGTTCAGAGTAAACTCATAAGCAATCAGACCGCTGAAAAAGAGCTTCCCGACGATGTTTCACGGATGCTTATTTCCGCGGTGAATAAGATCAGTAAAAAAGTCGTGTATATTCCGTATGACCCGAGCTATGTCCTCAACGAGGCCAATACAGGCGGCGACATTGCCAGAGCGCTGCCCCAGATAGTTCTTTCCGGCGGCATAACCGAATTCGATAAGGACCTTATCGAAAAGGGGCGCGAGCTCAAGGCCGAAGCCAGTGTCCAGAAAGGCGATTACGGCTCGAACTATTCGCATGACGGCGGGGCCGGTTACCAGGCGGAGTCTGGTGTATCAAGGATAACGCTTGACCTTCAGCTGCTCAACTACAAGACGCAGACCTATCTGCCCGGCATTCAGGGCATAAATTCAGTAAATATAAGAAAGACGAAGCTCGGCTGGGGCGTGGGATATTTCTTCCAAGGCTCCGGAATGTCTTTCCAGTATTCGCTCCAGCAGAAACAGGGCAAGTACCAGGCGCTTCGCCTTCTTGTGGAACTCAGCGTGCTTGAAGTCATGGGGAAATATTTCGACATTCCTTACTGGAAGTGCATCCCCGGTATGCCTGCCGATAACGCCATGATTTCCAGAATCCGTGAGGAGTTCGCCTCGCTGGATGACGCCAGGCAAAACTTCTTTATAAAGGAATACGCCTATTTCCACGGCGAGACCGCTTTCGATCGACAGACTTCATCAATGAACGCTTCTGAAATGGCGCTTCTTGATCAGCTTATGAAAAAAAATAACTGTGCCGACAGGGCCGATCTCTTCGTTAAGCTGTGGGAAACTGTCCCGGTCGAAGATGCCATAAAGCGTAATAAGGACTATGCACGCGAGCTTGCCAAAAAGGCAATGGCGGCGCGCGAGGAGGCCGGAGAAAAAGCTTCCCAGTACAATGCACTGATCTCACATGCCGATACCCTTTTCAGTTCAGGCAGGCTTGATGAGGCCAGAGAAGCCTATAGAAAGGCCAACAGTATATTCCCCGACCAGAAAGATCCCGTTGATATGATGGTCAGGATTGATAAGCAGATGGCTGCCAAGAATCAACAGCAGGCAGCTCCCGCCGCGAATCCACCGGTGGTGACGATGGCAGCCCCTCAAGCCCAGCCTGCGGATTCTGCCGAGAAACAAAATACGGGAACCAAGAAAAAGGAGGCCCCGCTTAACCCGTTTAAGCAGGTCGACTGGTAAAAATATGGTACAAGTATAAGTCCAAACAAAAATAGGAGGATTCGAAGATGAAAATGAAACAACTGTTAGTGCTCGTAGGAATCGGAATGATGTCGGCGTCCCTCATGGCGTTGCCGGACAGCAGCGGCGGCGGTGGAACGACTACCGTGAAGGATTCGACAATCATCAATACAAATCAAAACGTAACCAATACGGCTCAGGATGAGTCCAAGATTAACTCCGGTATCAAGGCAAGAGGGTCCACGATACAGAATTCAACTCTTATGAACGATAACAAGGACGTTGTCAATACCGCTATAAATCGTTCGAAAATCAACTCCGGTATTGAAGCAAACGACGCGACAATAAAAGACTCCACTCTCATTAATACAAATAAGAACGTGAACAATACCGCAGTGAATGAGTCAACGATTAATTCCGGTATCAGCGCGAACAGTGCGGACATTAAGAATTCAACGTTGATCAATGACAACACGAATGTGAATAATACCGCCCTCGAAAAATCAAAAATTAATTCCGGTATCAGTGCGGACGGATCCACTATTCAGGATTCGACAATCCTTAACACAAACAAAGACGTGAACAATATGGCCGTAAACGGTTCAACAATCAATTCCGGCGTAAACGCGGATAATGCGACCATAAAGAATTCAACGCTCATGAACGACAACCAAAACGTAAATAATACCGCTATAAATGAGTCCAAAATCAACTCCGGTATCAATGCCGAAGGTGCTGATGTTAAGGATTCTACCCTTATCAATACAAATAAGGATGTGAACAATATGGCGAGGGATGGTTCGACAATCAATTCCGGTATCAGCGTGAAGGGTGCCACAGTCAATAACTCCACGATAATGAACGACAACAAGAACGTGAACAATACCGCCACGAACAAGTCCGAAATAAATTCCGGTGTTGATCTCGGCGGAAATTAATCTGTAAATGGAACGCAATATGAAAAAAATTCTCATAATGGCGTTCATGACGGCGCTGTCCCTGCTGGCCAGCGGGGATAACCGCCGTCTGATGGCTGAAAGGGTAAAGGAGCTTCAGGAGCTCAATCGCCAGGTATTGGAAAAAATCAAGGGCCTTGAGCAGTACAGCGGCAAAGATATCTACGTCAAGGTGAGAGTCGTCCAGAAACCTGACGGAAGCTCCGTGGCTATCGTCGATAAAATATCTATTGACAAAATAGAATTGGACCCTGCCGATGTCGCCGGGAAGGTGCTTTATCTTAAGGGTACTGTATCTAAATCATTGGATGACAGTGTATTCAAGCTTGACCTTGAACACGTTTTGCCCGAAGAAGGTGATGCGGCAGCGGGAAAATCGGGCGCTGAAGCGTCAAAGAAAAATCAAAAGGAAGGCAACGGTAAAAAATGATGATTAGACGAATTATTTTTCTTCTGGCGCTGGTATTGACTCTTTCGTCTGCCATGGCGGACAGTAAGAAGCTCAATTCTGTTAATTGCGCCAGAGTGCTCGCCGAGCGAAGCATAGTCGAAACTGTTTATGGCGTTAAAATTCGCTTTATCGAGGAGGTTACAGATCTCAGTGAGGGCAATTTTCTCGGCACCACAGAGACGAAGACGGGAAAGCGCGCCATAAAAGGGATAGAGTTTATGGAGAAGTATGATCCGAAGACGGACATCGCTCAGGTCACCGCCATTCTGAAGCTTAAAAGGATAGCCGATATAGTCGATATGGAAAAGTTTCAGCTGGACAAGTTTCCCAATAAGGCTGTACGCAGAACGGCGTTCGCATCGTCAACCCCTGCGAATGCGAAGAAGCTGGCCGCTCTCAGGGCCGCGGAGCTAGACGCCTACAAAAATCTCTACAAGAAAATCGGGGGCTTTACTCTCGAAAGTCAGAGCAAGGTGGAAAACTTTGTTCTGAAGTCGGATGTGGTCAAGTCTACGGTTGTCGGCGCACTTATGGGCGCTGAATATATGGGCTTTGCCTGGGACGGCAAAGGCGACAGTGCCGAGGCTGTAGTGAAGGTTCGCCTCAATCTCCGTGAGCTTTCTGAAATGCTTGGAGAAAAGATAATCGACTATGATGGCGAATATGTCGAGGCCGAGGGCAGGGCGGCGCAGGCTGATATGGTCGCTTCTCAAAAGAAAAGCCCGGATAAGCCAGGGAAAGTAACGACCGACGTCATAGAGGGTAATATCGAGGTAATGCCCTAGTTTTTTATAGGTGCTCAAATGTATCGCAGAATTTTCATATCATCTGTTCTTGCATTCTGGCTTCTTCCTTCGGTCAGCTGTCTGGCCGAATCCTACGAGAAGCTGGACAAGAAAATTGTAGACGCCTACAACTCCGAACCAAAGCGGATGCAGGATGTCTATGTCTATGCCATGCAGATTCTTGAGCGGACGCGTCTTGATAACTCAGACGACTCTTCCCAGTGGGAGGATAAGGCGCAGAAGCTTGTTACCGTCGCGGCCTATGGTGAAACAGACCGCGCCATAGATAATAAGGACTACCGCGAGGCATACGTCTGGGCGATGCGCGGGATTACCAACGGCGCGTCGCGCGGAGAGATTGACGGAGTGACGATGAAACAGGTTTACGACGCACTGAAGGACCTAGCCGACAAGCTTGCCCGAGAGCCCGTTGTAAAGGAAATGAAGTACGGCAAAACCATGCAGGAAGTTCTTGATTACCGGAAGGTGCGCAAGTCAAGCGATTACCTTCCGCGCGACAAAAAAGACGTTGCCGGTCGACCTGAAATTAAGGAGAAAAATTATCAGCTTCTGGAAGGCCCCTCACAGGATTCGAGCGGGAATCTTTACGTTAAAGTAAAATACGATTTCGGCGCGATTATAACGATACGGTATTATGTAAAGCGCGGCTGGAAAAATATTAATCTGCCGGATGCTTCAGCGGATGCCCCTTATTATTTGTCGTGGCAGGAGTGCGCTGACGCGAACGCGGATATATCGAAGTTGAGGAATGCGCCGGAGCCAGTCAGGAAAAAAGATCCGGGAAAGAAGCTTTATTTTGAAGAGGCGAAGCCTTCCGAATTATAAGGAATAGGAGTGGGAAAAATGAAGAGGAATATTATATCTCTATTCGTAATGTTGTCGGCAGCTGGTCTTGCCGGTGAAAATGTTATAAGCAACGTCCGTGAGAATGTTGTAAATATCCAGGACTCCGGTTCTTCGGTCAACAGCGGCATAAGCCTTGGCGATAAATCATCCGAGAGCGGAATGATTAAGGGAAATGGGGAAAGAGCATCTGTAAAAAGGGAAATAGCGTCGTTTGATTCTATCAGCGTTTCCGGTGCATTTATCGTCAATATTGAAATAACTTCCGGCACGAAAATGGAACTCGAAATAACCTCAGACTCGAATATCGCTGACTGTATAGGGACAGATGTCGAAAATGGAATCCTTACAATTTCCACGTCTAAATCCTATTCATCAGAAAATCCCGTGTCGTTCAATATAAAGTTATCTTCACTGAAAAATATTGCCTGCGGCGGCGCATGCAAAGTTACAATTTCAGGGAAAACGGAGAACCTTTCCGTGGAGCTGAGGGGCGCATCTAAACTCAGCGCTTTGGGACTTGATGCCGCGAATTTAGTGATTGAAGCAGGCGGGGCTTCCCATGCTGAAGTGTCTGCATCAAAAAGTCTTACGGTTAATGGCTCCGGTGCGGCGAAGGTGCTGTACAAGGGGACAGCCTCAAAAATAACGAAGGAACTCAGCGGCGCGTCGTCGCTGGTTAATATGGAATAGAAGGAATAGGTTTAATATGAGAAGTTTGCTGGTTTTTCTGATGGTATTTACTGCGTATCTTCTTTATGCCGAGGGTGAAGTAGAGGTTGTGGGGCGCGGCTCCGGAAATCCTGATACCGCCCGTGAGCTTGCGCTTGCCGATGCGTTGCGGAACGCAGTGAGGCAAGGAGCGGGGGTTGATATTCTCAGCGAGAGCAAGGTACAGAATTTTCAGATGGAATATGACCGCGTGATGACGTCTTCATTCGGTTATGTTGAGGATTACGAAATCATATCGCAGAATTATGACAAGGCAAAGAGCGAATACACCGTGAAGCTCAAGGCGAAGGTCTCGAAGGGCAGTCCTCAGATGGATAAGGTGCTCGCGCTCAGGCTCCTCGTGAGGAGGATGCAGTCGCCGCGCGTAATCGTTGAGTGTAAAGAAGATATAGCAGGCGAAGGTTTCTCTGGGGATGGAGCCTTGACTGCCGCCTTACTTGAGGAAATGGCCCAGAAAACAGGCTTTGAAATATTCAAGGAATCGACAATAAAAGCGAGAGACGATAAGGAGGCGTTGAGGGCTGAGCTTCTCGGTGATGACTTCGAGTCGAAGGTAAAAAGGGCAGGGATTCAGAGTACTTCAGATTTCAAGATAATAGCGAAGGTCAAGGGCCAGGTCGGTCAGATGAAAGAGCCCTTTCCTGACGTGAAGGTCAGGGATGTCGCGCTGGGTGTTGACCTTCAGGCTGTCTGGGCCGATACCGGAGAAGTCGCAGCTACGGTATCTCTCCCAACCACTTACCACAAGGGAGAAAGCCAGATGAGTCTCCCCTTTGATATGCCTCAGCAGCTTGTAAGGCACTACCTTCTCACAATGCTTTCCGGCTCGGAACCGGCGTTTAAGGACAACAATGCGTACAATCTCTTTCGCCGCATTATCGCCAAGTGGATAACGGAACTTGATCTGGGCGCGAAGGTACAGCTCGAATTTAAGCAGATTGACAAGGATAGTCTCAATAAATTAATGGCTGCACTTGAGAAAACACCGTCCATATCCTATGTCTGGCGTAGAGAATTTGATAGAAGGCTTTTTTCCATAGTCGAGGTCGAGACAAGGCTCACTCCTGAGCAGCTCGAGGATGCAGTCCTTAAGAATACGAACGGCAAATACGTTACCGAGACGGCCACAAAGCGTCGTCTGCGTTTCTCACCTGTAAAAAAATAAACATCACAAAAAATAAAATGACAAGGAGAACAAATCCATGCGGAAAATTTTTATTTCTGCAACCGCCGGAATCACGTTACTGATGATTCTCACCGGATGCTTTTCGGCCCCGGCCGGAATAGCGGCCTCAACAATGCCGATAACATCCAAGGACAGCTACACCATCGTGAGAAGGAATGCCGAAGGCTCTGACTGGCGGGTAGTCCTGCTGGGAATTCCGCTCGGTCCGCTGAGTGCACATGATGCCCTTGAAGACGCCAAGAAACAGAACAATGCGGATGCACTTGTAAACGTGACAGGAGAGAACAGATATAAGTTTTTCCTGCTTCTATGGACAGAGCAAATGATAATACAAGGCGATGCAATCAAATTCCGTGTCGCAGGCGAAGATGTTGAATAACTGATTTACGAGAGGCTGATAATGAAAAAAATACTAATAGTTTTTTGTGCGGCGGCGCTGCTTGCAGTTACCGGTTGTACGAGCATGATTACAATGGCTCCGTCGTCGACCCCGATAACGTCTAAAGATACCTACACCAAGCTAGGGCCTACAGTCGGCAGAGCTGCCTGTGTAATCATCTTAGGGGTAATTCCGCTCGGTCCGCAGAGTCCTTCCAGGTATGCCAGGGATAATGCAATCGAAAATAAGGGCGGAAACGCCTTGATAGAAGTAACACAGGAGTATAATGTAATGAATCTTCTCGTCGTTCAGTTTTCTTGGACGAAGGTAGAAGGAGTAGCTATAAAATTTGAACGCAAAGGAGCAGACATAGAGTAATTATGAAAAGATTCAAAGCCCCCCTCTTTTTTGCCGTCATATTGTTGGCGGCCGGATGTAACTCGACTTTCATGCCGTCGGCAGATCCGAACATGTCGGATCTGACTCAGTCTCAGACACAGGAAATATCCAAGCGGAAAATTCATGTTCCGTGCAGGGTTGAGGTCCATTGTGATGACAGTCTGGTCGGACAGCGTGATTCGCTTTTCTTTACAAACTATTATTACTACCCTCTCAAAGCTATATTGACTAACAGCTTCCGGAGCGCGGCCTATCAGGTCTTCGACCAAGCGGGCGGTGAAGTCATAGATGCCTTTACTATCCATGTGTCGGTTCCTGAATCGAACCTTGACGTGGCTTGGGGAAAGGCCAACTATACTTTGCAGATAATAGTTCGCTTTGACGAACCCGGTGAAAAGAAGATTACCGCTTTTTCGGTTACCAAAAGCGCCCAGGTGCCGTTCATGGATGGAAACAAAGTACCGGAGGCCGTATACAATACCTGTCGCGATGCGGCTTTTGAAGCTGTTCAGCAGATGCTGAAGAGCCCTAAGCTCTGGGCGACAATAAAACGATTTGAAGACCGCTGATAATAAAAAAATGGGGGAGATTGGATTATGAAAAACTTAACGTTTGCCGCCGTATTTGCGGGAGTTTTTGTCTTTGCCGGCATAGGGTTCTACAGCTATGCCAGTAATGGAGGTGGAGCACCGAATATAACGCCGTCTATTACAACCTCGCGTTTTTTGATGTTCGGCGCGCCATATACAGTAAAAAGCGAACTTAAGGGCGAAGCCGCGTCTTCCGAAAGCGGAGTTTTCCGGATAGACACTTATACCGGCAAAGTCTGGGTATTGCGTACTATGAAGGCCGAAGACGGCCAATCCGTTCAGAAGTGGCAGCTTATCGAGGACAACAACTGATTCAGATCAACTCTTTTTCTTCAGCTGCGCGGCCCTGAGCTGGCCGCACGCGGCTGATTCGGATGTCAATACCTGCTTCCTTTATTCCAGAAACTGGGAAATCCAAAATCTATACAGCATCAGTTATCCTAGATGTCCTCTTCTTCTAGATAGAATATAGAAGAAGATTCTTTTATAGATTCTATGGCTTCTCCCAAAGAAATTATTTGATTGTCTTTTAACCTTTTTGCCAAAACCACGATTCCATTTTTAAATTCCAGCCATATCCCGTAACTTACAAAAGTTCCATCCCATAAATCTCCATCTTTATATATGCCTTTTGCTAACAAGTGGCTTGACGAATCATACCACAGAGCCTCCCCATCAGGCTCACCCTGCTGATTATAGTTTATGTTATATCTCACATTTTGATTTTTATAATATTTGATATCATGGCCAACCGTTTTACCATCTTTATAATAAGTTATAGATCTTCTATTCCCATTTGAATACCATGTCTCAGCCAATCCATCCAGCAAACCATCTTTATAATGACCCCTTTCCCACAATTTTCCTTGTGAACTGTAGGATTCAAAAAGGCCATTTTTCTTCCCACCTAGATAATAAACATCAATATCTTTTATCCCATCCGGATAATATTTTATAAATCTTCGCGGTGTTTTAAAAAAGAATCTATTTTGCGGCTTCTCTTTTCCGCCATACACATCATATATAGCTTCGGAATAAAACCATATAAATTCACTTCTGCACCGTAAAAATTCATAGGGTTCATACACGACATACATGATTTTGCCTAATCCTACACGTTCAGATAATGGCAACAGTATTGGGTATAATAAAAGATACATTAGTATAACAGCAAAAGAATAGATTAGAATTCGGCTCTGCTTATAAAATTGTGTAAATGGTAAATTCATATTGATACCTTTTTATATGCGCTTAGCTCCTAATCTGGAGTACTTTATAGGTTTCGTCCGGGGTGATGACGGCACCCCGGCGCGGTATTCGGATTTGTTAAATAAGATCAACTCTTTTTCTTCAGCTGCGCGGCTCTAAGCTGGCCGCACGCAGCTGATTTGGACGAGCCTTTCTCGGTTCGGCGCGTAAACTGAATTCCGTTACGTGCGAGGATTGCCTCGAATTTTCCTATTGTTTCTTCCTTCGGTCTTGAGAATTTCGGAGAGCCTATTTCGTTATATGGAATCAAATTTACTTTAGCGTGATGGGTTCGTGCCAGTTTTGAAAGTGCGACCGCATCGTTGGAACTGTCGTTAATTCCTTTAAGCATCGTATATTCAAAGGTTACCATCCGCCCGACGTTTTCCCTATAAGTATCGCATGCTTTAAGTATTTCGGATATGGGCCGACGGAACTTGTCGGGGATAAGTTTTTCTCTGATTTTATCATCTGCCGCGTGAAGCGAGAGAGCAAGATTGAACTGTTTCCGGAGTCTTGCCAGTTCGAGTATGCCTTTAGTCCATCCGCTGGTCGAGACTGTTATTCTTCTAGGGGAGAGTGAGAAGCGGTCCGAATCGACGAGAGTGAGAAGCGCGGCTGAAAGATTTTCGAAGTTGAGGAGTCCCTCGCCGATGCCCATAAACACTATGTTGTCGGGAGCTTTTCCGGCTGTCTCACAGGTTAGAAGGAACTGCTCAATTATTTCGCCGGCCTTGAGATTTCGTTCCAGTCCATTTTTCCCACTTGCGCAGAAGCGGCATTGGACGGGACAGCCTACCTGTGAGCTCAAGCAGAAGGTGATCCTTTCGCGGGAAGGGATTATTACGGACTCAATGAATTTGCCGTCGGAAAGTTTTATCAGGAGTTTTTTTGTTCCGTCTTCGGCCTCGGATACTTCCTCAATTTTAGAGGAGGCGCATATGAAGTTTTCTGACAATGCGTCCCTCAGTTTTTTAGGGATATTTAGCATTTTTGCCGGGTCATCCACTCTTTTATTGAAAATCCAGTCGATGAGCTGTTTAGTTCTGAAGACTTCAAACCCATTTTCTGTTAGAAAGTGCTTTAGTGTTCCGGCGTCAGATAAGCAGAGGAATGGTTTCCGCATCCTGATTTTCCTTGTTTTTAGATGATTTAGCTTTGTCCACTTTTTCGCCCTTCCATAGATATATTTTTTTGTCTTTGTGCTGCATGTGGCGAGGCAGCAGGTTGGTCCAGAGTCTTTCTGTGAATATAGGAACATCGGTGCTGAGAAGGAATACCTCGTCTTTTTCCGGAGGCAGCTCAGAATATGACCGCATTTCCCTGATGTTGCAGCCCAGGTAGTAGCATTCTCCGTATAGTCCGTCTATTACGCTGTCCTTGTAGACGGTCATGCTGGGCGAATATGATTTTCCGAGTGCGTTGCGCAGATAAATTCCTAGGCTGCTCTTTGAGTTTTCCTGTGACTTGTACGGGTGACCTATGGACCAGAAAACAAGCATTCCGCAAGTGGTCAGAAGCAGGATATGCGCCCACAATCGGATTCCATATTTTGCTTTGACCATCAGGAAGATTCCTGTCAATATCAGGAGTGAGCCATGAACGGTTCCCATGATTATATACTTTGAGTTTTCTCTGAAGTCGATGCCCCTGTTTGGATTAATGATATCCTCCCACCATGAGACCGGAACAAGATAGAATGCTATTATTCCGGCGCCTGCGAGGATAGGGGCAATTGAGAGAAATTTGAGAAATTTTGCATACTGGAATCTGTGCCGTCTCGCAAAAAGTTGATAGTTTATTCCGATCAGGATGGCCAGCGGCGGGCAGAGTATAAGTATGTCCCTTGTTTTTGTGTAGGGACTGAGGCATATCAGCGCGAATATGGAAATAACAATTGTCCTTAGGTACCTTGAGAATATTGGATTTTTATCCAGAGGGAAGTAGGCAGGGCAGAATGGCGGCCAGATTATGATAGCCCATGGCAACAGCCTCATTAAAGTGTCAACGGGAAATAGAAAGATGTGAGCTATATATTCCGAAAGGTTTTCCGAGTAGAAAGGATAGCCTGCGAAAGGTATATCTGACCCCGTTCTCCATCTGGGAATACCCCATATCAGGACAAAGAAGAGAATGATGCCCAGTCCCGCTAAAAACCCTGGTTTTCTGAGTTTTTGCCATACAGTCAGTGGGCGTCTCATGAAAATGAGCGGGAAAAAGAAGTAAATAATGGACGACCAGCCGATTGTGTAAAAAGCGAGTCCGCAGAAAAAGCTGCTTACGGCCCAGGCGATGTTCCAGGAGCCTCTCACCGCTCCATAGGTAAACCACGTAAACCATGCGGCGGACAGAAAGAGAAGGGCTGTCATATTCGGATAGCCGTCAAGGGTTTTTTCTATTACGATATTCGATGAGATCATGACGGCCGCGGCGACAGTCGCAGCCTGAATCCCTGCCGCGCGACGCCCAGTCTCCCATACAATGACGGCGAGTCCCGCCAATGAAAGTATTGAAATAAGTCTGAGGGCGATGACTGTATCCATTCCCAGTACCTGGTTACAGTAAGCGGCGAGCCACGGGAAGAGCGGGTATGTGTCAGAGATTATTTTGCCGTGAGCGGTAGTTATCGGCATCATGAAGTTTATTTCGTTTGCGACGGCGGCGTAATCTGATTCTCGCCAGTAAAGCTCCCTGTCCCCTATCTGTAAGGGAAAATACAACATGACGAAGGCGCAGGAAATAAGGATTGCCGCCTTATACCATTTGAGAACGCTTTCCTCCCTGTCGGGTCTAAATTTTTCCTGCTGTTCCATGTTTCTTAATACAATTCGATTCAATTTGTTTAGATAGAGAGGAGAATATAGCACATTAACATGTAAATGAGAGATGCTGAAAGGTCATTTCCTGTAGAAATAAATGGTCCCGACGCGACGGCAGGGTCTATTTTGAGCTGGTTGAGGAATATCGGGAACATCGAGCCGGATACGGCGGCGAATGTCATGGCGGTACACATAGAGCCTCCCACGATGAATGAGAGCCTGAGCGGCGAATGGCCCATGTCGCCACCCGTATGGAAAACGCTTATTGCCGTGAATACCGTAAGGCCTATTATTATTCCGCAGACTAGTCCCATGATGAAGCCTACGAATATTTCTCTGAAAAGAACTTTGAACAATTTGTTGAATCCGATTTCACCGAGCGCGATGCTTCTTATCGTTACTATTGACGCCTGTATCCCTGTATTGCCTCCCATTCCGAGTATGGCAGGGACGAATGCCGCAAGTCCTATCGCGCTGTTGAGGCTGATTATTTTATTGACGATAAGGCTTACAAGCATTCCTGAGATGAGGGTTATCATAAGCCACGGAAGCCTGAGCTTTACTATTTTGAACGGGGAATCCTCATTCTGCTCGATGTCGGGTGCGCCGGCCATTCTTGCTAAGTCTTCACTGGCCTCCTCGTGCATTACATCCATCACGTCATCGGCGGTGATTCGGCCTATCAGCCTGTTATCCTTGTCAACGACGGGCATCACGTGCAGGTCGTACTTCCTGAAGTTGTTGGCGATTTTTTCCTGGTCATCGTCAACGGCCGCGACTATCGGGACAGGGGTTGCGATGTCCTTAATCAGAACGTTGCGGGGTTTTGTGATGAGTGTGGAAATATTTACGCAGCCGCTTAGTTTTCTCTCATCATCGATGACGAATATTACGAAAATAGGATCGGAGAATTCTTCTTTGCCGAGCGCGTCTATGGCTTGCTGCACTGTCGCGGTGCCATTGACGGCGCAGAGTTCGGGTGTCATTATCCCCCCGGCGGAATCGTCATCATAGCCGAGAAGGCTTTTGAGTTCTTCTTTTATTTCGCCATTCAGCAGGTCCCATACCGATTTCTGTTCTTCGGGGTCGAGTTCTCTCAGAAAGTCAGTGGCATCATCGGGTGCCATTTCCGATACGATGCGGGCGATTTTTTCGGGAGGCAGTTTTTCCATAACCTCGTCGATGTTTTCCGGTTCCATTTCCACTATAACATCCGAAGCCGTCTCGTCGTCGAGCGAGCTGAACACCCTTTCAATATCTTCGGGGTCAAGCTCCTCCATGAGATCGGCTGCGTCGGCAGGGTCTGTCTGGCTAAATCTTTTTCTTAGACCCTCGCTGTTTTTCGCTTCAAGAAGCTGCCTTAGCTCATGTTTTTCAAGTTTGGACTTTTGCATGGCGACCCCTGTTGCGGTTATATAAAAAACTCAACTCTTAAGATGGTTATTTTATACGAAAAAACAAGTCTGATTACATTGGATTTTTATTAAATTCCGTTACATTGAACCTGTTACATCTATACTTAGGAATTTTTATGGGAAAATCTGTTCTGGTTTGGACTTATCACAGGGTGCTGCCTGAGGGCGGACCGGGTGCGGTAGGTGTAAATGTATTTGAAGCGCAGATCGCATATCTATCCGCCAAGGGATATCGTTTCCTTGATACGGCAGGACTTGAAGAATGGCTGGACGGTAAACTCGACCGCTCAATACCTTATACGATGATAAGTTTCGACGATGGCTGGGCAGATAATTTTATCTACGCCTCGCCAGTCCTTGAGAAGTACAAGATCAGGGCCGTCCTTGCACTTAATACCGCCCTCGCAGGAGCCCCCGAACGGGAAGGGGAGTTTAAAATAACAGACTACAAAGAGGCGCTGCGACTTGCCGCCTATGGCATTGACAAGTCCTCATTTCTTACCTGGAGCGAACTCTTTAAGATGAAAGAAAGTTCCCTTTGGGACATTCAGGCGCACGGTAACAGCCACTTCGGTTCCTTCCAGTCTCTGGGAAAAGTTCGCGGCTTTTATCCCGCCTTTGACCACTGGACGCTCGAATATGCATTGGGCGCCCCCCCCTTTTTAGGTGCGCCGCGTGCCGAGTTTAGAAGCTCGCTGAGTGCGCCACGGACATTTCCCGATGAGAAATTCAAGGAACTTATTAAGCATGCTCCCGACGATGAAGCTCGTTTCCAGATCTGCCGGGAGCTCGGAGCAGGGGCTCTTATTGCCGGCGAGACCGAACCTGAATTCCTTAAACGGATAGAAGAAGACTTCCATTCCTGCTCCGGCATTATTTCCGACAAGCTTTCGATTCGCCCCACCTCATTCTTCTGGCCATGGGGCCATTATTCGCCACTTTCCATAAAAAGCGCCCTCAATTGCGGATATAGGATGCTTTTTACTATGAATAAGGACGCTGTGACGGCACTTGCTCGGAAGGATGAGATCCCGAGAATCGCCGCGCCGGACAGTGTCGGACGCTTCAAAAAACAGGAAAGAATATTCGCAAGTCCGCTTCTTCGCAGGTTCAGAAAACTTTTCATGAAGAAAAATTGAGAAATAATAAGATTTCAGAACGAAAGCATTGAGCTTCTTTCCTGCGGATAATCAGCGAACACTGCCGACAGGCCTGAAGGCGAAAGGGGAAGGCGACAACTTAAAGGAAAAGTTGAAAAAGCCCTCAGGCCCCGCGTGCTGCCAGTTCTTCGCGCATGCTGAACAGTATCTTGTCAATCTGTTCGTCAGAGAGTGGCTGCCAGTTCTTTATTATGGCCTTTCCGTTCCGTATCGCATCGTCACGGAGCTTCTCTGAGTTATCAAGTGCGCTCAGTTCTGAGAGTGACTGGGACAGTCTATCGACGAGTTCAATGAACTCAATGGGGCGCGAGGCATCTTCCGGCTTGGCGAATATCTCCGTCGAGCCGTCAACCCTTACATATAATTTGTTCCCGTCTTCCGAGTTCATAATCTCTTCCTTTAAAACTGTTCTTAATATAGATAATCGGAGTTCTGAAGAAAAGATATAGCGACTTTTGTAAAAAACAGCAAAAAAACGCATTTTTCTGTTTGTGATGCCTTATTTTCGGTTACTCATAAGGGAATCTGCCGACTTTAGAAGACTTTCGGAAAGCGGGTTTACTTTCATGTCCCGGCCTTCTCTATACAATATAGCGTGGAAACCATCAAAAAAACTGTAGCTGCGAAATTTTTCCGCGAATGCCAGTAATGCGGGGCTCCTTGTGTTGATTGCCAATCTGATTTTTTCATCTTCTGAAACGAATAATCGTTGACTTTTTTTGCGATATAATATATCGTTACTGTCGAAACGATATATCAAAAACCCGCAGGAACAATACGCCGGCCCTCGCCACGGTTGCGTAGCCGCGAATGGAGCAGGGAGAGCTTGCCGCCGATTTGCTTTTACGTCTTATCGCCGGGGAGACCGATGTGGAATCGGTTTTTCTTAATCCGAAGATTGTTGAGCGTGAGAGTTGCCGTTTGTGACGAAATCAGGTCGCCGCCTGTTTAAATCAATAGAAGCAAAAGTAGTTATAAGGGAGGAATCATGAAGATTGTAGGAACGTTTTTGGACGAAATTTCGCATGACATTCCGCATCAAAACTGGGGACGTGAAGAGTGGGATTGCGACTTCAAGGCGATGCATGCAATGGGAATCGATACGGTGGTCCTTATCCGTAGCGGTCATAAGCGCTGGATGACCTATCCTTCGGAAGTGCTTGCGAAGCGCGAGAACGGATATATGCCTCCAGTCGATTTGGTTGATATGTACCTGGAATTCTCCGAAAAATACGGCATGAAGTTTTTTCTCGGCACCTACGACTCAGGGTGCTACTGGCATAACGGCGAATATCGAAAAGAACTCGATATAAACAAGGCCGTCGTCGAAGAAGTATGGAAAAAGTACGGGCACCGCAAGGCGTTTAAGGGCTGGTATCTGACTCAGGAAGTCGGACGGGCTAAGCTTGGGATTATCGATATTTATGCCGAGATGGGTAAGTTCTGCAAGAGTATCTCAGGCGGATTGCCTGTCCTGATCTCTCCTTATATCAAAGGCGTTAAGGCGGTATGGGCTTTCAGCCCTGAAATAAATGCAAAAGATTCTATCGGCGTCGACACGCATTCTAAGGAATGGAATGAAATCCTATCCGGCATTCAGGGCGCGGTGGATATCATGGCTTTCCAGGACGGTCATTGTGACTACCATGAACTGGCTGATTTTATGGTCGTGAATAAAGCGCTGGCGACACGTTACGGCATGGAATGCTGGACAAACTGCGAGTCGTTCGATCGCGATATGCCAATCAAATTCCTGCCGATTAAATGGGAAAAAATGCTGCTAAAATTGAAGGCTGCCCAAAAAGCCGGTGTCGAACGTGCAATCACGTTTGAGTTCTCGCATTTCATGAGCCCGAACAGCGCCTATCTCCAAGCAGGCGGGCTCTTTGACCGCTACTGCGAATATAACAATCTTCCCGCCCGAGCGAAGGATTTCAGAGGATAAAGCTGACAAAATAAAAAACTGCCGCCCCTGATTTTTCCAGGAGCGGCATTCTTTCACTTTCAATCAATCAGCGGTGACTTCTATTTTTCTCGGTTGCGCCTTTTCTGATTTCGGAAGAACTATTCTGAGTACTCCGTTATTCATTTTTGCGCTAATCTTCTCAGCATCGATGTCGGAGAGGATGTTGAACGATCTCTTGAAGACGCCTGTCTTTGCGCCGCCGTGGAGGAGGTTGAATCCTTCAGGGACGGCTTCGGACTGTGCTCCCGTCAGCGACAGTATGTCGTCGTTGAACGTGATGTCGAGCGCGCTCTGTTCGACTCCCGGCATATCGGCTATTATCTGGATATCACTCTTGGTTTCATATACATCCACCGCCGGACTGAAAACCGGGCGTTTATCGTCTTCGTGATGCTGCTCGGGCAGATGATTTGATTTTGCAAGTTTGTTTGACATGATACTCACCTCCTTTTACTCGGCTGCTACGGCTATTTTTTTCGGCTTACTTGCTTCAGCCCTCGGCATGGACATGTAGAGTACGCCGTTTTTGTATTTCGCGCTTATCTTCAAGGCGTCTACATCATAAGGCAACCTGAAGGCCCTGAGGAATTTGCCTGAGCCGCGTTCGCGCCTGTGCCATGTCTTCAGGTCGGGTGGTGTTTCTTTTTTTCTTTCTCCTTCTATTTGTATGGTGTCGCCTTGCACGCTCACGTTGATGTCGGCAGGCTGCATTCCCGGCAGTTCGGCGGTCAGCAGGACTTCGTTCTCTTTTCTATAGACGTTTACGGACGGGAACGTGTCCTTATTTGCGCTTTCGAAGAGCCGGTTCATTTCCCGCTGAAGGCCGCTGAGACTTTCGAACGGGTCCGCATAATCGTTTGTGATTGGCCAGAACATTTTTCAAACCTCCTATTTTGTTTTTTTTCGTTTCCTGCCTTACCTTTAGCAGAGGGTATGCCAAACTGATTTTATTAGACGTAACCCCTTTGTTGTTAGGTACATGACAATTCAAGTTGAGTTGTTGTTTCTTTTATGCTTTGTGACATTTTGTCTCAATTATTACCTGAGGCTTATTGTCTCTGCTGGTAAAAATTGTCACATGGCGGCCCCTCGGATTGAAAACAGTCGTACTCAGGCTAATTTAAAACACGTTTATAATTTGAGGAAGGCGATGCAGAGGGGCAGTGAAATATAATATTATACGGAAAAATAGGCTGATTCTTTGTAGTATGACATTTATTGTCGTTGTTATCGGTTTTTTTCTGAGGTTCGATGATTTGATTAGCCGTGGTCTTGAGTATGACGAGATTTGGACCTTGAAGCATTATACGAGTCAATCTCTGAATAAAATATTTACGGACCTCACCACTCCGAACAATCACCCGCTTCACAGTTTCGCTGTAAAATCTGCCTTTGCTGCATTCGGCCCTGGTGTTTTTGCGTTGAGGTTCGATGCCTTCCTTGCCGGAATGGCGCTTATCGGAATAATCGCTTATCTTGCACGGATGCTTCTGAACTCAAGAATCGCCGCTTTTTACAGTGCTGTCCTTTGCGCATTTAGCGGCGCTCTTATACATTATTCGCAGACGTCGCGCGGCTACATGCTTCAAGCCTTTCTTATCGCCGTTGTCGCTGTGGGGATAATGCTTTATACTCGAAATAAGAGAGTGCTTGGCCCGGGAATAGTCTGCGCGGCGTCCATAGCCGCGATTCTTACGCTGTCAACATCAATACTGTTTATCGTTCCCATTTTTATTGTCGCAATGCTTCCGAAGCTGTGCATGAAAGATATTTCCGGAACGATTAGGCAGAATATTCCCCTTATTACGGCGTTTGGAGTAACAGCTCTTTTCTGTGTTTTCTGGTATACTCTCAATTTTGAACAATTTCAGGCGGGGAAGAAAGCTTTCGGCAACAGTCCGGCTACTCTTTTCGGATGGGGTGACGCCATTTATATAATAATAAGAGACTGTGGAAGTTTCCTCGTACCGCTTTCACTTCTTATGTTCTTCGATAAAAAGCTGAGGTTATTTCTTGGAGCCTTTCTCTTTATATTTCTTTTTCCGTTTCTCTGTGCGCCTCTGACAACGCTTGGTCCGGCGCGGGCCTATCTTCCCTTGATCCCCTTCGCCTGCATCGCGGCTTCAGGCGGAGTTCTTGCTGTTCAAAAGCTTATTGCAAAGAGAATTAATGACCGCATGAATCGTGGGCTTTTTGCTCTCTTTGCGGGACTCCTTGTGGTTTCTCTCGCCTTTTTTAGCGGGAAGAGGGAATTGAGAAATTGGACGCCGCTCGACTGGGCAAGGGCGTTTCCGCTGATAAGCGATCAGGTGCCCTTAGATGCTTTTATCGCATATCCAGCGGGTGAAGGGCTGCCCATTGCCGGAAACAACAATAATGCGCCTTCTGACAATATTCGGCGAGTTCCTTCTGAGAAAAAGGAATATCTTTTCATAAATGTAATTAACGATGATATAAGCGGAATAGATGTTAAGGACAATGCCTGTCTTTCGATAAAGCCGCCGGCGTCGGATAAGGTCATTGAGTATCCATTGAATATTAAGGGCAGGGTTTACAGGCTCATTCCCCTGGCATTCACGGGGAAGGTTTTTTCAGGGATAACCGTAATGGCGCTTAATATAGTATCCCGGGATAAAGCCTATGCGCTGATATCAGAGCTCAAATCAAGGCATGGATGGCTGTTGCTGAATACATTTCTTACGCCAAAGACCGTTCCCTATAAAGCTCTTCTTATAAGTAAGAACCCGGGGATTTCGCGTGAGTCCATGCTAAAAATAGAAGCTGCGAACCCTGCTGAAATTTTATTCTTTTCACTGGAGCCGTTATGAAACAGAAAACTCTCTCAATAATAATTCCCGTATACAACGAGGAGGGCACTATAAAAAAGCTCCTCGAACTCGTGAAAAATGCGCCGCTCGCGATAAATAAGGAACTTGTCATTGTCAACGACGGTTCGCTCGATTCAAGCAGGGATATCATCCTGAAATGGCGGCTTGAGAATCCCGATACCGCCTCGTTCAGTACTCTTTACATAGACAAGGCGAACGGCGGCAAGGGATCCGCAGTTCGCGAGGGAATCATCAAGTCCAGCGGTGATATCGTTATAATTCAGGATGCCGATCTCGAATATGACCCAGCCGATTACCAGATATGTATCGACCCGATATTGAACGGCGAAACAAAAGTCGTTTACGGTTCGAGGGAGCTTTCCAATCGTAACCGGATTTATTCTACACCGTCATTTTATATCGGAGGGCTTACTCTTACGTACTGGATAAATCTGCTTTATGGAAGCGACCTTACCGATGAGCCGACCTGTTATAAAACCTTTGACGGCAAGTTGATAAGAACACTGCTCTTTAGAGGGGATAAATTCGAGTGGGAACCCGAAATTACCGCAAAGCTTTTGCGGCTGGGCTACACGATAAAGGAGGTTACCGTAACCTACAGGCCGAGAAAGCTTGAAGAAGGCAAGAAGATTAAGTGGACCGACGGCGTTTCAGGGCTCTGGTGTGCGCTCTACTGGAGGTTTGCAGGGATATCGTCCGAAAGAAAAAAACTCACCTCAATCTTATCCGAGCATTCTCTGGTTCGCGATTGCCGTCGTAAATTCTATGCTATGCTTAGTATTTTTATAATTGCGTTAGCGATACGGCTTCTCTGTGCGATTCCTGGGATGAGTGAACCTGAAAAACTTTTGTTCCGTCCTGATTCGAGTCAGTACTACAATATAGCGCTTTCAATCCTTCAGGACGGGGCATATAATACGGCGCCGGGGTCGGGTATTCCGGCTGTGGTGAGGGTTCCCGGCTATCCTGCCTATCTTGCGGCACTGCTTTTTATCAGCAATAACAGTCTGCCGTTCTGTGTGATTGTGTCATGTTTTCTGAGCGCACTGATATGTGTGGTCATATTCTATACCGGTGATTACGTTGCGGGTTGGCGGGTCGGGGCTGTTGCGTCCCTTCTCTTTGCTCTTAACATAACTTCGATTGCGTTGGGGCCGATGTTTCTTTCGGATACTCTATTTGCCTGTGTTGCCGCCGTGCAGATGTATTTTTTCTTTCGCTTTTATTACAGCAAGATGTTCTTTTATCTGCTGATTTCGATAGGGTTTGCTTCGCTTGGAGCGTTGATAAGGCCGCTTAATCAGTTTTGGATAGCGCCATGTCTTGTCCTTATTTTGATGGGGAATCTGTCGTTAAAGAAAAAGGGCGGGGCTTCGATTTGCGCCGTTCTCATTTTTGGTATTATAATAGGGCCGTGGGTGTTGCGCAACAAACTTTGCGGGGCAGGGTGGCGACTTGACGGAATATCGGGAGATATTGTTTTTCACAATGGCGCCGTGCTTTTGAGCAAGATGACAGGTGATGACCAGGGCAAGGTGAGGGCTCGCCTGTTTGCCGAGGCGAAGGACGAGTTTGAAAAACATCCTGGGCTTTATAGGGACGCGGGCAGTCGTATCGCTTGGGGTGAAAAGCGTTTTTACTCAATGGTAGGGGATGCCCCGTTTACCTATCTGGGATTGCATTTCAGGCCGTATGTTCTTTTCCCTGATGCTCCCAGCTTCCTCCAGAATCTCGGAATTACTGTCGGTGAGCGCGGCACCTTCGATGTCTTGAGCCGTCACGGGATTGTCGCCGCGGTAAAGCATTACTTTAAGTCCGGTTATGGACCGTTGTTCATGGTTATGCCGCTGTTGCTTATCGCATTTTGTACTTATTGTGCGGCAGGTGCTTTTCTTCTGAGGTCGCTTTGGAAAAGGCAATGGTTCATGCTGCTGTGTTTTCTGGCTTTCGTCGAATTCTATCTTTTCGTGCCGGGTCCGATAAATATGCCGCGTTATCAGCTTCCGGCGTTGCCGCTACTCTGTGTTTTTGCCGCGGTGTATGTATTTTCCATAAAAAAATATCTGGAGGAACATGGCTTCAAGCTTCGTATATTCTGATCAGGAACTGATGTCTGACGCACAGAATTACAGAAAATTTCTCTTCAGCCTTCTCAAGCCTTACATAAGGGGAAGAATTCTTGAAATAGGCTCGGGGATAGGCAACGTCACGTCCATGGCCCTCTCGTGTCCTGCCGATAAGATATCTTCGTACACGTGCATAGAACCGGAAAAATCCTGTATCCCGTCGCTTGAAAAACTTATCTCTGCGAGCGGTATCCATGGTGAAATCATAAATGGTTCATTTCCCGAGGCCCTTCCTTGCGGCACTGGGGAATTCGACTTGATTTTCAGCTATAATGTCATGGAGCACATAGAAGAAGATGTCGCGGCGTTCCGTATATGTAATTCCCTGCTTGCGGAGAATGGTGTGCTTTTTGTTTTTGTGCCGGCCTTTATGTGTCTCTTCGGCAGTATGGACAGGCATTTGAAGCACTTTCGGCGTTATACCAAAAAAGATATTGCGAATAAGCTTGAGCTGGCTGGGTTTAGAATCGAATTAATGAGATATTGCAATTTTGCCGGTTTCTGGGGATGGTTTCTGAATAACAGGATTCTTAAAATATCGAGTCAGAAGTCTTCGCAGATTGCACTCTTCGACAAAGTAATACTTCCCGCGCAACAGTTTATTGAAAATATCATCGAACCGCCGCTGGGGCAGAATCTTTACGTTGTCGCGGTGAAGGGGAAGCATTGAATTTGATATGTAAAAGGATTTGTGCGATATTAGGCATTGAACCTAAATGTGGAGAATTTTATTTTGAAAAAGACTTATCTTGCTTTCGATCTCGGCGCTTCAAGCGGAAGGGCAATACTCGGAATCCTTGAAAATGGAAAGCTCTCGCTCGAAGAGGTGCATCGTTTTTCCAACGGCCCCGTTGAGATGGAAGGATCTCTTTACTGGGATTTCGGTTCCATTTGTTCAGAAATAAAAACAGGACTGAAAAAGGCACTTGCCGTTGAGAAAAATATTTCGGGGATGGCTGTGGACACCTGGGGCGTCGACTACGTCATACTTAAGAAGGATGGGAGCTGTGCTCGTCTTCCATATAATTATCGCGATCCGCGTACGGATTCCATGCCTGAAAAGGTTTTTTCCGTAATTCCTAAAGAGAAACTTTATGAGAGGACCGGTATTCAATTTATGCAGTTGAATACGATTTACCAGCTGGCCGCACACAGGGAAAAGCATCCCGGCGACTTCGAAGAAGGCAATACGCTTCTCTTCGTCCCCGACGCAATAACCTATATGCTTTGCGGTAAGAAATCATGCGAATATACTATTGCGTCCACCAGCAACCTTGTGGACGCTGAAAAGAGGGATTGGGACAGGGAGCTCATTTCAATGCTGGGGCTTCCGTGCGGCCTTTTTCCCTCAATAAAGATGCCGGGAACCGTTGCGGGAACTCTTTCCCCTCAAATCATGAATGAGTTGAATTGCGGGCCTGTTCCCGTAATGTACGTGGGAAGCCACGATACGGCTTCCGCTGTTGCCTCCGTTCCTGCCGATGAGTCGAAAAAATGGGCCTACATCAGTTGCGGCACATGGGCCTTGCTTGGCGCAGAGCTTAAATCTCCGATTCTCTCAATGGATGCGATGGATTCGGATTATACGAACGAGGGAGGGCTCTGCGGCAGCATAAGGTTCCTTACCAACATAATGGGCTCATGGCTCTTCCAGGAGACAAAGCGCGTGTGGAATGAAAAGGGAAACCCTATCGGCTTTGCCGAAATGTCAAAACTAGCCTCATCAGCGGAACCGTTCAAGTATTTTATCAATCCGAACGATAAGCGTTTTTTTACTCCTTGCGACATGCCTGAAAATATCAGGCGCTCGTGCAAAGAGAGCGGGCAGGGGGCTATTGAAGACGATGCCGCGCTTCTTCGTTGCATATATGATTCGCTGGCGCTCTGTTTCAGATACAAAATAGAAAAGCTTGAAAAGCTGCTGGGTGTTAATTATGAGTGCCTTAACATGGTCGGCGGTGCGACGAGGGATACTCTCCTGATGCAGCTTACATCCGACTGTGTCGGGATTCCTGTATATGCCGGACCTGTCGAGGCTACCTCGATTGGCAATATTTGCACTCAGGCAATGGCAGATGGCGCTATTCCGAATCTTGCGCTCGCCAGGGGACTGATAAGGGACTCCTTCGATATTCCGGAATTCAAGCCGGACAAGGCGGCCTCTTCGGGATGGGGCAGCGCCTATAGTCGTTTTAAGGGAGTGACAGGCCTTTGATGTGCTGTAAGTTGTTGTTGGTAAATATATTGCGCCTAAGTGTCTTAATTTGAGCAAGGATTCGACAACTTATAAAAAATATAAGTTTTTTGTTTGATTTCTTCGCTTATTCTGTTAGATTCTTTACTGTCGTCCGTGGGGGTAGACCCGGTGCCTGTTAATAACCTGTTTGCAAGTTGTTGACTTTCTTCGGAGCTGTGCCTTAATGACCTTTCGCAGAAAGTCTTAGGATGTTTTTTGTGTAAGGGTTTGGAATTTCGCCGAATGGGGTTAATATTAGGCTTTTGTGGCTGTTAAACTTTACTTATTTGTGTGAGGGGAAATAAAATGCTTAAGGGCATTTCAGATGTGAATATCGCATGGGAAATGGCGTGCGTTGAACTTAAAAAGAAGGTTTCTGTTCAGACCTTCGAACATTGGTTCAACCCGATAGTTCCCGTGGATTTCAAAGATGGCAAAATAGTGCTTGGAGTGTCAGACGATTTTTTTGCGGACTGGCTTCTTAGCAATTACGAGGATATTCTTGCGGAGGCTCTCAGTGCCGCGATGGGACAGGAGACCGCGCTGGAACTTAAGCTGGGATACCTTCCGCCTGAAAGTGTGCAAATCAAGGAGGAATGTCCCGAGAAACTTGTCAACGGTGGGACGACGGCAGCAGTACCGAACGCCAAAAGCGTAGTCAATGCTCAGGCCCCGAATTGTCTTCAGCGCCATACCTTCGCGAACTTTGTTGTTGGCGAGGAAAATCGTTATGCTTATACCGCAGCGCTCACTGCGGGCCAGTCGCCCGGAGGCGTATATAATCCTCTTTATATTTATGGAGGCACAGGACTTGGGAAGACGCATCTTCTTCAGGCAGTTGCGCACGAGGTGCTCCAGCACAATCCGAGAGCTAGGATCGAATATACAACCTGCGAATCTTTCCTGAACAGCTACGTAGACTCGCTTCAGCAGAAGAAACACGGTGAGTTCAGGGGACATTTCAGGAACGTTGATGTGCTTCTTATTGACGATGTCCACCAGCTCGCGAACAAAATACAGCTCCAGGAAGAGTTTTTTAACACATTCAATACGCTCTACAACGGAAACAAGCAGATAATACTTACTTCCGACAAGCAGCCCTGTGAGATACACGGGCTTGAGGAAAGGCTTGTTTCCCGCTTTGAATGGGGCATTACGACCGAGATAACAGCGCCGGGCCTTGAGACGCGCCTGGCAATCCTGCGTATGAAACAACAGGAGCACCTGATAAAACTTGACGACGATGTTTTATTTTTTCTGGCTTCGAATATTACATCGAGCATCAGAAGGCTTGAGGGCGCACTTCTGAGACTTGTGGCCTTTTCGTCGGCGATGTCGAACTGTAAGATTACGGTACAGAAAGCGGAAGAGCTGCTCGGCAAGCTTATCGAGGAAGATGCCAGCGGCAAAAAAATTTCCATAGACAATATTCTCAAATCTGTTGCCGATTATTTTGAGCTGAGAGTACATGATTTGACGGGTTCAAGAAGGCCGAAGAACATAGTCGAGCCACGCATGATAGCCATGTATATTACAAGGACGCTTACGGCGTTTTCGCTTCCTGAAATCGGAATGGCTTTCGGCGGCAGGAATCACGCTACAGTGATACACGCGGTGAAAAAAGTCAGATCCGATTGCGAAAAAGATGAAAACATGAGAAGAACCGTTTCAATGCTCGAACGCCAGGTACAACGTGGCGTGAGCTGAGTTTTTCTTTAATATTGTGAGGGCTTTCGGCTCTTATGCTTGCGGACTACCATACACATACATATCTTTGCAAACACGCTTCCGGCGAGCCCGAGGAGTATCTACGCCAGGCCGAGAGGGCTGGACTTGCGGAAATCGGGGTCTCTGATCATTGTCCGTGGCCGGATGGCTACGATACTGAGTGCCGGATGGCCGTGGAGGAATACGGTCTTTACCGTGATATAACAGCCAAACTTCAATCCTTAGGCTCAAAGGTAAAGGTGCGTATCGGTCTTGAGGTTGACTGGGTGCCAGGGCAGATGGAGATTGTGCGGGAGAAGGTGGAGTCAGGGAACTTTGACTATATCATAGGCTCGGTACATTATGTTGACGATTTTCCGTTTGACAACCCGGCTATGCTTGAAGAATGGGCGAAGCCCGGGAAGCAGGAATGGGTATGGGCGAATTACGCGTCCTTGCTGACTGAGTATATAATGAATTTTGACTTTGAGATAATAGGGCATATGGATTTGCCGAAGAAGTTTGGGCATTTTCCCTGCGAGATGAAGAAATTTATGGAAAAGGCAGACTATGCCTTTGAACTTGCGGGAGCAAAAAATATGTCCATTGAACTTAATACCTCTGGCCTGAGAAAGCCGGTGAAGGAAATATATCCATCATTGGAGATCCTGAAGCTGGCGAAATTCCGAGGACTTACGATTACGCTGGGTTCTGATGCCCACCATCCTAGCGAAGTCGCGGCGAATTTCAAGGATGCCGTCGAGCTGGCAACGCTGGCTGGCTACAAAGAATTCGCGCTCTACTCGGCGAGGGAAGCAAGTCTTGCTTCGCTTTTCTGAAATAAACTCCTAAAAAAACTGGCACACCCCCTGCGTCAAATCTATTCCAGAAACTAAAAAAGGATTCAGGAAAGATGTCAGACACACTCTATACAGCGACCTCCGGAATGATTCTCGATATGAAGCGACAGGAAGTTATAGCTCGCAATCTAGCGGCGGTGAACATTCCCGGCTTCAAAAGAGAATACGTGCTTTCCCAGGAATTCAAAAATGCGCTCAGTACTGAGCTGCAGGACGATCTGAATGGTACGACGCCTGGCGAGGTGAGGGTCGATTTTACACAGGGAAACCTTAGAAATACCAGCCGTCCGCTTGATTTTGCAATCGAGGGGGACGGTTTTTTTGAAATGACTACTAATGATAACAGGACGCTCTACACACGTAATGGCGCGTTTTTTGTATCCAGTGATGGCAAGCTTGTCACATCTGAAGGCTATCCGGTCTCGGGCGAGAGCGGAGAAATACAATTCTCGACCGATGACAATCTTGCGACACTGCAGGTTACAGGGGACGGTCTGCTTCGAGTGAGGCAGGGTGCCGACGCGAACTACATGATGAAGGAAATCGGGAAGATTAAAATTTCCGATGTCGGAGATAAGAACAAGCTTGTCAGATTATCCGCTAATTATTTTTCTGTCGCGGATGGGAATATGGGGCAGATCAAGCCTCAGGAGCCTGAGAAATTCAAACTGATGAACAATTTCTTGGAATCGGCGAATTCGGAACCCGTGCATGACATGGTCGCAATGATTGAGTGTCAGCGCCAGTTTGAAACGGGTCAGAAGCTTCTAAAGATGCTTATGGATCAGGGAAGTGCGGAACGCGCGGCATACGGCGCATGAACTTAAAAAGAAAAAAGCAAGAATAAAATAAGGAGAATCAAACCATGATGCGGACACTGTGGATAGCGGCGAGCGGCATGGAAGCACAGCAGCTCAGGGTTGACACGATAGCTAACAATATAGCTAACGTTAATACAACATCTTACAAAGGGAGTACCGCGCACTTTCAGGACATGCTCTATGAGGAAGTTGCGATGCCGGGTTCAAGTTCATCTGTTTCGTATCTACCGGCGGGGATACAGATTGGTACCGGGGTTATGACGAATACGGTATCCAAGAATTTTGAGCAGGGCCCGTTGCAGGCTTCGAGCTCAGATTTGGACATTGCGATAGAGGGGGTTGGTTTTTTTCAAGTTCAGCTTCCCGATGGTTCTACGGCCTATACCAGGGACGGTGGATTGCACATGGATGCGACAGGAAAGGTTGTTAGCGCGGAAGGTTACGAAATAACAGGATTCCCGACTATCGATCCGAGTGCGACATCAATAACCATAGCATCGGATGGGACGGTTTCTTATTATCTGAGCGGCGCGATAACGAACGCGGGCCGCATTCAGCTTGCGAGATTTCCAAACCCTGAGGGGTTGATATACAACGGGTTCAACAGGTATTCTCAGACAGAGGCCAGCGGTGCCCCCGAAACGGGTAATCCCGGCGAAAATAATTATGGATACGTAGCCCAGCATTACTTGGAAAATTCGAACGTGGAAATCGTTGAGGAAATGGTTGCCATGATTGCGGCTCAGAGGGCTTACGAGATGAACTCGAAGTCAATAACCACCGCCGACGAAATGCTTAGAAATATAGTCAACTTGAAATAACAAGATAAAGCAGGGGATTGATAAATGAACTCGTTCTCGAATGAAATAAGAAATGCCATGATATGGACAGTGCTTGCGGCAGGAATGCTTTGCGGACAGCTGGCATTTTCGGTCAAGGCATCGCCGGAAACCGTGAAGAGGACGATAAACATAAAGGAACGCGTTGAATCGGACAGGAACGCGGTGAAGCTTAAGGATTTTGTTATAAACAAGGGAATGCTTTCGGACGAGGAGCTGGAGTTTGATATTGTAGAAGTTTCTGAAAAAAGGGAAAAGACGCTTTCTCTCGTTGATCTTGCGTGTGTTCTGCAGAATTATAATTCACTGATGAATGTACAGCTTCGCGGGCCCTCATACATAACGGTCAGGAGACTGAAGAGTTCTGAGCATTTGGACAGGGCCAGAAGGGAAATAGCAGATTATATCAAGGGTAACCCTCCGTGGAATGACTGGGAGGTTGATGTTCTTTTGAACTCGAATGATGAACTTTTGTTGTCGAAAGCCGGGGAATTCAGCAAACTTGAAGTGAAATCCTACTCCAGCAGCAAAATGCTCGGAACTGTAGCGTTTCGCATCATTCTATACGATATGGACGGACGGCAGAAGGACATTCTTGCTATAAATCCGGTGATACAAAGGAAGGTAGACGTCATAGTTGCGGCCGATAGTCTTCAAAAAGGCCAGATAATACGGAAGGGCGACCTCAAAACGGCACCGATGTGGATAGACGGCAGTTCGCGGGATATGATTCTCGACGAGGCAGACTGCATTGGCAAGGAAGTTGCGAAAAAGGTAAACAGCGGCGAATTCATAAGGACATCGGATGTACTTATGCCGGTATGCGCGAAGAAGGGCGACATCATATGGGTTGAATGCATATCGGGGGCTCTTTCAGTAAGAGTGGCCGCCACGGTACTTGAAAATGGACGACTTGGCGACTTTATAAAAGTGAGGAACAATTCATCGCAAAAGGTGATCGATGTTGAACTTACGGAAGAAAAAACGGCGCGAAAGAGAATTTAAAACAATAGGTGTTTGATATGAAAAAAACGACATTATTCCTAGCGATATCAGTTGCTGGTGCAGGAGCGTTTGCCGACCTCAGCCCCAACGACAATATCACTCTAGCCCTGAATATGTACTCAAATCAGCGGGCCAGAAAGATTGGGGATCTGCTTACCATAATAATCGAAGAAAAAAATACGTCGAAGAAGACTGAAGACATGAAAACCGCGAAGACCGCGAAGGCTCAGGCCGATGCCCCGATATTCGGTAGTTCTCTGGAAGGATCGAAAAATATGTTTCAGAGCATGCACCAGTTTGTAGCAACCGCCTCCGAAAAGGGGTATATGCCGATGGGCCCCGACTATAAGGTTGAAGCATCAAGCTCTTTTGATGGGTCAGGATCAACAAGTTCGTCGGACACACTGGAGTCCGAATTTACCGTCAGAGTTGTTGACGTCCTTGAGAATGGTACGCTCGTGGTAAGGGGCGATCGTAAAGTGATGATAAGGCTTGAAACGGTAAGCATGGTTATTACAGGGCTTGTAAGGACAAGGGATATTGATGAGTTCAATAAAGTTCCCTCAACCAGACTTGCCGATGCGCACATATACTATGAAACCGGCGGCGAAGCCAGCCGTGGTGCAAGGCCGGGATACGCATGGCGGGTATTCCAGCTGCTGAACCCGTTCTAAACCTGAAAGGATATAATGACATCATGAAGAAGGCGCTAATATTTCTCGCAACGGTGCTGGCAGGCGTAGGCCTTATCGCATCGGCATGGGCCCAGACAGGCGCATCGCTGAAGGTCAGGATAAAAGATGTCGCCCGCATATCCGGGGATGACGAGATGTATGTGCTTGTCGGATACGGGGTAGTTGCGGGGCTTAACAAGTCCGGCGACAGCGATAAGACCCTTATCCAGAGGACAATCGCCAACCTTATGCAGAACTTCAACATAATAGTCAGCGAAAATGATATAAAGGCCCAGAACAGTGCCGCTGTAATGGTGACAGCCACTATCCGCGGCTCAAAACGCAAAGGCGATCTTGCGCCTGCAGAAATAGCGTCGATAGGCGACTGTAAATCCTTGCTCGGCGGCATACTCCTGCTTACTCCCTTACTTGGAGCGGACGGTGAACCGTGGGCAATAGCTCAGGGGCCGGTAACCACCGGAGGTTTTTCCTTTGGAAGCGACAATGGGGCCGAGGGCGGAAACGTTGTTATGAAGAATCATCCGACATCGGGGATGCTCACCAACGGTGTCAAGCTTCTCCGTGATATGGGAATTGATTACAAGAACAACGATGTCCTTGTCTATAATCTGAAACGACCGGATTTTACGTCTGCAGTAAATATGGCAAGTTCGATAAACAAGAAGTTTTTCGGGTCGGCTATCGCCGAGGATGACGCGACCGTAAAGGTCAGGATTCCAGCATCCTATAAGAACGAAGATAAGATAACAACTTTTGTAAGCGAAATAGAGCGGTTGAGTTTTGAGACGGACTCGGTCGCCAAGGTTGTCTTCAATGAGAGGACCGGCACGATTGTAATGGGGTCGGACGTGAAGATATCCAGCGCAGCCGTAAGCCACGCCAATCTTTTTGTGAATATAAAGAACTCTGTCGGCGTAAGCCAGCCTAATGCTTTCACAGAATCTTCTGGAGCCAAAACGGAGAAGGTAGTAGACCAGACGACGATGGCCAAGGAGCAAAATACCAAGGTATTCGAACTGCCGAATGTTACGACAGTCGGAGAGCTTGTCAGAGTACTCAACACCCTTGGTGTAGGGTCACGCGACATAATTATAATATTCCATTGCTTGAGGCAGGCAGGCGCACTTCATGCGGAACTTGAAGCCATGTAACTCAGGAGAATTCTGATGAATCCAATAGATGTATCAAGTTACGGACCGGCGCTCGGTATAAATAGTTTGATAACTCCGGGAAAAGAGGATAAGGCGGGTGCGGCCGACGCAAAGTTGAAAAGTGCTTGCAATGATTTCGAGGCTGTTCTGACATCAATAATCCTCAAGGAGGGGTTGAAAAATGCCCAGGAAATGGGAGACAGCCCAGGCGGTGAAGGAGAAGACAGTGGAAGCAAAAAATATAACGAAATGGCGTATGAGCAGATAGCATATTTTATAGGCCGCCAAGGTACAATGGGGCTCGGTCAGATGATTTATGAAAAAGTAAAAGAACAAGTGAGCAGTCAGAATATAAAGAACACGGAGGGGATGAGCAATGAACAATCTGGCAACTGAAGGCAGAACATTGAGCGGTTTTCAGGGACTGGCTTCCAAGATAAAGGCATCGCTAAACAGCCTTATAGAGTCCTCAAAAGGACTTCAGAAGGCAATAATTAAAAAAGATATCGATACTATCTGGAAGATACTTGCGGACCAACAGGAAAGTATCAACGAGTTTGAGAAGTACAACCATTTATGGGGACAACTCTCAGCGGCAGGAATAAGTTCCCCGGGGCTCCCTGCCGTCAAGGACGAAATAAATTCCGACATAAAGAGACTCCGTGAGACGGGCAAGGGCAATGCCAGACTGATAATGAGCTTCCTTTCCGCGATAAAGAGAGCGATGAAGCATACAGGGACGGACATAGCGTCAAAAACAAAGGTCTATGGGAAGTCAGGGAAAATGCACATGAAGCAGGTATCCCTGAAAGTTAATTGCGTAGGATAAATAATTTATATATAAAGGGATTGGAAAATGTCTGTAGGTCTTGACATTGCAATGGTTGCGGCAAAAAGTTCTCTGATTACACGCCAGAAGGAAATGGCGGTTATAAGTCAGAACGTGGCCATGTCTAATGATCCAAACTACCGACGCAGGACAACTATCGTAGATTCCAACGTAATGGTACTCGGCGACAGCGGCTATTTCGGTACCGGCTGCCACGTACAGACCATTCTCAGAAATTATGATTCAGCCCTTGAAACGAGCCTCCGCAACGCCACTTCGGAGAATTCTTATCAGGAAACCTACTTCGACTCCATAAGGAATATAGAAGACATTCTTGCTCCCGGTGGTGAAGATCAGCTCAATAATATGGTACAGTCCCTTGCCGCCCAGGCGCAGGCCATAGGTACAAGCCCCGAAGAGCTGGCCAACCGTGTGGCATTTATACGTACGGCTGAAAACATGGCCGACCGTTTTAATCAAAACTACACAAATCTCGCCCAGTTAAGGGATAATATCGCAGGTAATAACGCTGTCGGTACCGGGTCAATATCAAAGGCGCTGAGCGACCTCAAGAGTCTCCTTGGCAGGGTTCCCGTACTTAACGACAGGATAAGAAGCCTCGAAGAGGATGCTTTCCTTAATCAGCAGGCTAATGATCTGCGCGATGAAAGAGATAAGATCGTATCTCAAATATCTGAGTTTATTGACATATCAGTGCAAGAGGAAACCGATGGCAGATACACCATAACATGCGACGGCAATGTTCTCATCGATGGGGTTTACAGCCCGCAGAGAGGAGCGGATACACTTAGCCTCGTAATGACTAATACTCCCCCCAGTCCCTACTTTGTTCCCTCTATCGTACTTGCCAGCGATAGTACCGTGACTGTTAATTTGGAGGGCGGGAAAATAAAGGGTTCCCTTGATGCCAGACAGTATATCACTGACAGGATGGACGACCTTTACGACTACGCTGAAAATTTTGGCGATTCCGTTGCCTACCCTGCAGATTTCTGGGAAGAGAACGTTGATTATGCGCTCAATGATGTAATAAGACCGGAACCTTCTAATGGCTTTGTATACGAGCTTACTGCAAAAGTCGGCACTTCCGGGACTGTTCAGCCCACATGGCCAGTAGCCGTTGGCGATACCGTTGTCGATGCCGAAGGGAATACCTGGACTTGCGCGGATGAATTCAGCACATTCAATACCGCACATATGGCGGGTTACGACCTCTTTGGCGACCCAGGCGCAAAAGTATTCAGCACGAACGCGCTCCAGCCGGCTGGAGGAACCATATTGACCGTATCTATTACTGATCCTCAGACAATAGCCGCCTCTGCTGTGGGCGATGAGACTGCGGCTGCTCCGGAGAACGCCGTTCAGAAGGGTAATGGACAGAATATGACGGCGCTATGGCAAACTATGAGTGACCCTGCAGCGACCAACCCGAACCTCTCCGGCGAATCAATGATGAGCTATTCAAACCGCATGATTGGTGATATATCCCAGGACGTTGCCATTGCCAGGAGCCAGAGTGAAACCACACTTAATATCCAGAACATGTTTCAGAACTCCGTTCTCGGACTCAGTGGTGTGAATATGGATGAAGAAATGACCAATATGCTCGAGATTCAAAAGGCCTATCAGGCCAGTGCCAAGCTGATAAAGACTCTCGATGACATGATGGCGATGGTTCTGAATATGTTGTCTTGAAAAATTTCCAAAATGGAGGAGATTATGAAAATATTAAAGAGTATCCTGCAAAAAAAACAGCTTAAAGAAAAAGTGCCTGTTGAATCTATTCTTAAAGAAATTAATGTTCGTCTGTGTGGTTATGCGGAAGCCCTTAAAGCGGCGTCCCTTAAAGTTAATATAAACTAAAAGATACGGATGTTGGGGCATGGTTGCGGAACAGATTACAAAAAAAGATTTTGAAAATGCTATCGTCAATCACCGCGTGTGCATTGAAGAGGCTCTTTCTCACATGGGAAACGAAGCGGCTATAGTAGTCGACGACGATAATAAACTCTGCGGTATCGTTACCGACGGAGATATTCGCCGCGGTTTTCTTGCCGGAGCCGGCATGCAGACTCCAATATCGGAAATCATGACGATATCCCCAATCGCGGCAAGATCGAAAATGTCCAGAGAGGAAATACTCTCTATAATGCTCAAAAAGCAGATAAGACACTTGCCGGTCGTCGATAATGAAAATCATCCCATAGGTCTTGAACTGCTTAAAAACCAGTACGATGATTCTATTGGCGCGGCGGTCCTCATGGCCGGGGGAAAAGGCACCAGGCTCCGTCCCCTTACCGATTATACACCGAAGCCGCTTGTAAGAATAGGCGAAAATACCATCCTTGATAATGTCCTCAACGGACTTAAGAAAAGCGGAGTTTGCGATATCGCCATCTCCGTAAACTACCTCGGCGAGCAGATAAAGAACCATGTGAAGAACGGAAGCTCATATAACCTGAGTATATCATATCTTGAGGAAAAAAGAGCGCTCGGTACTGCTGGCGCCCTTTCTCTTATTCAGCCACGCCCCTCAAAAAGTTTTATCGTGATGAATGCTGACCTTCTTACGGAAATAGATTATCAGGCCTTTTACCGCTTCCATAAAAAAGAAAACAACGATTTCTCTGTTTGCGTCAGAACTATCAAAAATACTATTCCCTACGGTGTCGTCAAGCTTTCCGGCTGCAATTCCAGAATAGGGGATGTTGTCGAAAAACCGGAGCATTCATATCTTGTCAATGCCGGAATTTACCTGATGGAACCCAAAATAATAGAGCTTGTTCCGCATAACCAGTTCTTCGACATGGTGTCTCTGATAAAAAAAGCTATCGATTCAGATCTTAAAGTCGGCGCGTTCCCCATCTACGAGTACTGGCGCGATATCGGGCAGCACGATCAGATGAAAATTGCGGCACGGGAATTGCGTAAAAAGAAACCCGTAACTGAAAAAATTGAAGAATAAGGGTTTAAGGTGAATTATGTACGGCTCAAGAATACCTAGCTTGACATTGTCCAACACACTGGTGGACGCTATGAAGTTTAACCGTGATGGTTATTCAAGGCTCCAGGTCCAGGTATCTACCGGAAAAAAATACCTAGCCCGCTCCGATGATCCAATCGACACTAACGAGGCCGCCACGCTACAGAATACAACCGCGCAGTTAAATCAATGGCGCAAAAATGTGAATACCTGTGTAGACTGGGAAAAGGCTACCGACTCCGTACTCCAGAGCATACTCGAAACAATGCAGCGCGCTAATGAAGTTGTGGTTGAGGCCAATGACGGTACCAATGCCGCCAATAGGGCAACAATTGCCGAAGAAATCGACGGCGTCATAGAGTCGCTCGTAAATGGCGCCAACTCGAAGTACACTGGACGCTACCTCTTCGGAGGAGTAGGCGGCACGGGTATGACCGGCGTTGATCCATTCGCAATAACCCGCGACGCTTCCGGAAAAATAACAAGTGTCGATTATCAGGGAAGTACCGATCGACGTGTTGTCCAAATATCGGATACGGGCTCAACTCAGTATGGACTTGTTGGCGAGGGTACTGCCAGCGGAACACCCGATGAGGATATTGGAATATTCAAATTTGAAAACTATGAGAATACAGCTGCCGAAGGCGACCCTGCAGACTGGCAGAATGTTGAAGTCGGTATTTTCGACACCCTTATCAATCTTCGCGACAGCCTTCGCAATAGTGATTTTACCGACTGGGAAAAAAAGCTTAACAGGGTGCAGTCCGGCCTGGACCATGTGATTACAAAGGTCATTGATAATGCCACCAGCCAACAGAAATTCGAACGAATAGTAGGTAACATCGATGCTCTCGAATCAAGTCAGGTCTCTCGCCTCAGCGACCTTGAAGACCTCGACATGGCTGTGGCATTCAATAATCTGACGATGATGCAGACTAATCTTCAGGCATCCCTTCAGATGATAACACGAATGAATGCTCTATCCATCGTCAATTTTATCTGACCGCGGAGTGCATGTCTCTAGTTACCGATGTCATAAAATTATATATGACCCCCCTTCGGTAGGTATTCCATTGCTTTATTCCTTAAACCCCCGTGATATTATTGAATTATTTCAACTTTTGTGATAGGTTTAATTCCATAAATAATTCAAAGGATTTTCATCATGAAATTATCCAGAGCTTTTTATTCGTTCCTCTCACTTTTTGTTATGTTCTATTTAACGGGGCTTTTCGCAGATGAAATAAAAACTGAAAAACCAAGCTCTGAAAAGGCGGTCCAGATACTGAAGGACGGCAATGAAAGATTCGTGCAGGGGCAGGGGACTCATCCGCATAGTGGAATGGACAGGGTTTTTCTTGCGAATAAAGAAAGCCAGGCAAAATATGCGTATGCTACAATTCTTTCGTGCTCAGATTCCCGTGTTCCCCCTGAGATTATCTTTGACACCGGCATAATGGATATATTCGTTATCAGAATCGCTGGAAATATATCTAATACAGATGAGGCGGCGTCAATAGAATACGGGCTTTTTAATGTGAAAACACCGCTCCTGATAATTCTAGGACACTCGCAATGCGGTGCCGTATCGGCAGTTGTTCAGGCCAAAAAGGGACACGCGCAGAAGTTTGAAAAAAATATTCCATCTCTGGTTGATTTTATAAAGCCGTCCGTAAAACGTGTTATGGACAGCAATCCAAACATGGATGAACAAAAGCTCCTGGACCTATGCGTTGAGGAGAATGTATGCCAATCTTTTGAAAATCTTTTTATAGAAAGTCCAGCCACTCGCGAGCTGGTTAAAAGCGGAAAGATTAAGGCCCTTGGTGCGATTTACGATCTGAGTACGGGAAGAGTCAATTGGCTTTCCGAAGGAAAGGTTATGCAGATACTCGATAAAGTCGAGTAAAATTCCTCAAAGTGACCCAATAAATCAGCTGAAGAGGCTGATTGAAAAAAACTTTTCAAAAATGTACGCATTGGCAATTGCCGTCTTTTCTCATTTTAGCAGATGTATATTGGCGATTGTTATTCCGCTGAACATGGCGCCTGTGATACCCAGAAAGCCTTGATCGGTTCCGCAGATGTAGAGATTGTCGATATATGTTCTGCCATCCCTGATTTTGAAAGGCGTGCCGTATATGGCGCCGTTGATGTGTCCGGAGAATCTGAAGTAAGTTCTTGGCGTGGCCGTATCTATCATCAGTGCATTTTCTTCGATATTGTCGATTCCGGTTACTTCGCTGGTTTTCTTAAGTATCATCGATGACGCGGCGGCCTTCATCTGTTTATAGTTGCTGTCTGGCGTATTAATCCAGTAATCGCAGTTTGCGAGGGTCGATGCCCGGATGGAGTAACCCGGTGTCTGGTCACCTGCCTTAAACTTGAAGTTCATCGGAAAGCATATTATTCCGCTGTCGAGCGAGGTAAGAGTTTCGGGCTTATTGAATTTAAACTCTTCCGTCGAATTAAAGAACAGTATGGTTTCCTTGTGCTCGGGAGCGATGTCTTTTTCCATCACGGCGATTGTCTCTATGAAGGATATCTCGCCGGGCGGCACGCTTTCGTCGAAGGCGGGCTTCTGGTCACAGAGGTAGACTGTTTCCAGGTAGCCGGCCGATGAGAGTACGTTTTTACATTCGAGAAATTCGCCCTTTGCTGTGACGACTCCTGACGCGACGCCGTCTTTTGACACGATCTTTCTCACGGGGGTATTGAGTTTTATTTCGCCGCCGGACTCGGTGAAGCGCTCTTTTAGGAGTTTGAGAATCAATCTTATACCTTGTCCTGCAGGGCGCGAGAGGCCCTCCTTGAAAATACTTTTATAAAGGAGTGCGAACATTGAAAAATCCATGTCGTCGGCGCTCGCGCTTCCGTAATACATCATCGGGCAGAGGAGCATGTTTCTGAGTAGTTCGTCGTTTATGTGCTCATCGAGAACGAGACGGGAGGACATGTATCTGTTTGAGAGGTCAAGTTCGTTGAAGCCCGTTATCATAGCGTCTAGCTTTTTGAATGAATCAATCTCGTCCGGGAAATTGTCCGCGACCGAATTTTCGAATTCGGAAAAGTTGTTTGAAAAACGCAGCGTCTTTTCCGGGAACTGGACCAGCGAGTGATTCTGTTCTCTCAGCTCAAGAGCCTCGTAGGGTATCCTTAATTGGCGCAGAAGCTTGCAGAGTGTTGACGAGCGGGAGTCGCCTTTTGCGAAATTCGTCATCGCATGAAGGCCTGTTTCCATTTCGAACGACTTCATGTTGTAATATGAATTAAGGCCTCCGGGCCTGTCGTGCTGTTCGCAGATGCAGACTTTTTTCCCGAAATGCGCCATTCTTATTCCTGCTGCAAGTCCGGAAAGGCCGGCCCCGATTATAATACAGTCATAAAGCATATAAAAAACTCCCCTTTGGTCAGGCAATATCTTTTAAAAGTACATTCGCCGGAGATTTTTCGAGTTCTTCCCTGAAGCGGGAAAAAGTATCCACTATATTTTTAAACGATTCGTCCTCCCTTGTCGGCAGCCGGCCTAACTCGCCGGAGTCCATAGCATCAAGAACCCTTACTATGGAGAACTTGTCAATGTCGAGTGCCGGCTGGTAACCGGATGCGGTATCATCTGGGAAAACGACCTCGGAAAGTACCCCGCCTTTCACAAGCGTAAAAAGCAGTTCTCTTACAAGCCTGATAGGAATATCGAGAGCGTCAACGATTTCCATATCGGACGGTGCCCGCTTGATTGCGCAGAATCGTTTGACGATATAGTGACATATTCTCAGGGCAATGAGTTTTTTGTATGACAAGCTGAGTCTCAAGCAGTCGGGTTCGTACTCAGTATTTTCGACATTCTGAACGGCGAAGGAAATTTCTGCTCCGAAGAGGACGATGAGCCAGCTCAGTCTCAACCATACAAGGAAGAGCGGAAGTGCCGAAAAGCTGCCGTAAATGGCATTGTAGCTGGAAAGTGCTATCTGTACGAAAACATAGAATTCCTGGAGGAACTGGTATGTCGACCCGGCGATTATTCCTGCCGTGAGTGCGGAGTAAAAGCGGACTTTTGTATTGGGCATAAAGGAGTATATAAATGTAAAGAGCACCCATATAACTATAATGGGAAGCAGTCTCACCGTGTAAACGATAACGGGGCCGAGAAGTTCCTGATAAGCGAGCATTCCGCCAATGCTTTTGAGCTGCGCAGAGACAAATACCGTCGCGCTGCTTGAGATTATTATGAGTACCGGACATATAAGCGTCAGCGAGAGGTAATCGGTTATTTTTCTGCTGATGGAGCGGGATTTTTTAATGCCCCATATCGAGTTGAAGGATGATTCTATATTTCCGAAGATCTGGATAACTGTCCAGAAGAGAAGTATCACGCCGAAGCCGGCGATTACCCCGCCTTTTGCGTTTTCGAGGAACGATTCGGCGAAGGCGACTATTCGGTTTAGTACCTCTTCCTGGCCGGCAAAGCGTTCGTAGAGAAGGATCTTGAGTTTTTCGTCATAACCGAAACCTTTTGCTATTCCGAAGAGCATGGCGCAGACTGGCACCAGAGAGAGCAGAGAGTAGAATGTGAGCGCTGAAGCCCACAACTCGCATTTGTCATTTATATAGCCTTTTACGGCCAGGATAAAGACCTTGAAGCATCTCAGGAACGTCGATTTATTTCTGGGCAGTGTCTTAAGCCTGATACGCCAGATGTCCTCGTAAATGAAATCTTTGATTTTTTTCAGAAATTTAAACATAAGCAATTTTCCCCCTGGAGTTAAAATAACATGGATGAACGATTTTTCCAGAACACTGCTTATTCTGTGACGATTTGGCCGTCGCGCAAAAATATTGTTCTGTCGGCGAGTTTTGCGATATTTTCGTTATGAGTTACCATTATGATCGTTGCCTTTGTCGAGGCTGAATGGATATCCTTGAATATCTTGAGGATTTCTTCGCCGGTAACCGAGTCCAGGTTCCCCGTCGGTTCGTCCGCAAGCACGAGTTCCGGTGAATTTATGAGCGCTCTCGCAATCGCCGCGCGCTGCTGTTCGCCTCCGGAAAGTTCGTTGGGTCTGTGTTTTAATCTGTGGGTAAGTCCTACGCGGGAAAGGAGTTCTGTTGCCTGTTCCTTAAGTTCGCGCCGCGCGCAGCTTTCGAGCATTCCTGGCAGCATTACGTTTTCGAGCACGTTCAGTTCCGGCAGCATGTGGTATGCCTGGAAGATGAACCCGACTTTGCGGCACCTGAAGAAAACCTTCTGTCGTGAACTTAATTTAGAAAATCTGGTATTTTCATAAAAAATCTCGCCGCTGTCGTGTTTTTCAAGCGTCCCGAGCAGGTTGAGCAACGTCGTTTTTCCGCTTCCTGATGCGCCGAGCAGCGCGACCCACTCGCCTCTGGTTATTTCCAGATTGATGCCCTTCAACACATTTATGATGGTTTTGCCAAGGCGGTAGTCCTTGAACACGTTTTCTGTTTTAAGGAGTATTTCGCTCATAGTTTCTTCCTATTCGTATCTCAGTGAGCGTGCGGGGTCAAGTATCGCCGCCCGCCATGCCGGGATCAACGCCCCGAAAGTGCAGAGGATTATGGAGACGACCGCTATCCATGCGACGTCTCCGGCGACTATGTGCGCGGGCAGTTCGTTGAAGAAGTAAAACTCCTTCGGGAAAAGCTCCATGCCCGTATTACGTGATACGAACCTCATGAGGTCGTTCCTGAAATGAATCACGAGGAAACCCATAATCGTTCCCGAGAACGTTCCAATTACGCCGACTAGGAAGCCTTGAAGAACAAATATCCGCATGACTCCCCCTGATGTCGCGCCTAATGCCTTCAGGAGGCCGACTTCGCGTGTCTTCTGGATTACCACCGTGATGAGGGTATTGGCGATGCTGAACGCAGCCACTATCACTATAAATATAAGGAGGAAGAACATCATGTTTTTCTCGACGGAGAGTACTCCGAGCAGTTTCTGGTTGATATCCGCCCATGATCTCACGTACATATCAGGGAGTTTTCCGGCGAGCTCCTTTATTTCATTGCTCATATTGAACGGGTCTTTAACCCATCCGTAGATCATTGTGCATGCGCCCCAGGGAAGTCCCACGATATCATCGGCGTCGTCGAGATTCATGAAGATAATCATCTTGTCGAAATCATATTTGTCGAAAGAGTAAATTCCTTTTACCGTAAATTCATCGGGCAGATAAACTTCGGACGCTTTTTTTACGTCTATTCCGCCGCCTTTTTTGACGTTCACCATTTTTGAGAGTTTGTTCGGAGAGTGGAGCAGTATCTTGTCGCCGACTGATACGTCAAGTTGCTTCGCCGTGACCTGGCTTATAAGAACCTCGCCCTTTTCGAGAGAGTATTCGCCGTACTTCATTGTGTCTTTCAGATTTATTCTGCCCGTATTGGCCGGGTCTATTCCGATAATCGCTTTCGGGAAAAAACTGTCTTTGCTCTGCGCAAGAACCTGTGAATATACGACTGGCGCGCCCTCGATTCCGCATTCTTTCATCTTTTTTATTGCGGCTGAAGGATTTTTTATGGCTCCGGATGGGTTTTGGTAATTTACGTATGAGTGAATCTGAAGGTGCGCGGTCGTCTCAAGAATTTTTTCTTTCATGAGGTCTGTGAAGCCGGTCATCACGGAAAGGACGATTATCAGTACCGCCACTCCGAGGGAGACACCGACAATGGAAATACAGGTTATGACCGAGATCGCGTTGCGCTTCGGTCTTAAATAACGCCATGCAAGAAATAGTTCGCTTCTGATATTCATAGAGCCTTTAAATAAACATAAAAGGGTATATTATTCAAACTGAATTCACAAATATTTTTAATTAGAGCATTTGCGGCGTATATTTCATGATGAACAAAAAAAACGACAGTCTTCCAGAACTTCTCGCTCCAGCCGGTGATCTCGCTTGCGGGATAAGCGCTTTTGAAAACGGGGCGGATGCTGTTTATGCAGGTACCGGGAGTTTCAATGCCCGCCAGCGCGCGGAAAATTTCAGCACTGATGATATGTCGCGCCTTATTGCGTTCGCGCATAAAAGAGAGAAAAAGGTTTATATTACCCTTAACACGCTTGTGAAAGAAACTGAGATACCCGAAGTCTTCAACATCCTGCGGGAATTGGCCGTGCTCGGTCCGGATGCCGTAATCGTGCAGGATGTCGGGATTGTCAGGATGATTCGCGAATATTTCCCCTCGCTCACGATACATGCTTCGACACAGATGGGGATACATAATAGTCGGGGTATCGCATTTGCACGCAAACTCGGCATAAAGAGAGTCATCCTCGAACGCCAGATTATGCTTGAGGAGCTCAAGCTTATCGCCGCTAAATCGGCAGGCGTGGAACTTGAGATCTTTGTCTTCGGTGCGCTCTGCTGCTGCCTCTCCGGCTCATGTCTTTTTTCATCGTGGATGGGAGGCGCAAGCGGCAATCGCGGACTCTGCAAGCAGCCCTGCCGCAGAAACTACAGGTCAGTGAAGGAAGGAGACGGATTTTTCTTTTCGACTTCCGACCTCTCAGCCTCCCGAATGATAGATGAACTTGTCGGGCTTGGTATAAAATCTTTCAAGATAGAAGGGCGCCTCAGAAAAGCCGATTATGTGAGGGACACCGTAAGGGCTTTTAGAATATTGCTTGACTCCCCAGGCTCCTCTGATGCCGAGGTTAAGAGACTCCTTTCTTCATCGCATCACAGAATGCTTTCGGATGGTTTCCTCTCAGCGTCCTCGATGAGAAACCTTATATTGAAAGACAAAATCGGAGTTTCAGGCTCATTTTGCGGTAGAGCGCTCAGGCATGTTTCCGGCGGCTTCCTCGCGAAGATATCGTCGAAAATCCACCTCGGCGATAAAATAAGGATTCAGCCGGACTCGGGTGATGAAGGTCTGCTTTTGACAGTTAAGCATATTGACGTAAATGGCGAATCCGTCAAAAAGGCCCTTGCCGGGACCATGTGCGTGCTAAAGACAGATAAAGATATTCCCCCTGGAGATATATACAAAACAGGTCAGGAGGATTCCGCAGGCTCCGTCAATCCGGAAAAGTTCCCGCTTGTCAAAGCCGCGCTTTCTCTTGATGTGGCTCTTTCCGATAAGGGGATTGCCGTAGAAGTAAAAAATACCTTCCTCAAGTGGGGGAAAGATTTCAGCCCGCCGAAAGCAGAGAAGCATCCGGTCTCCGTCGAAAAATTAAAGGAGGAATTTGCAACGGCGCTCTCTGATTCCTTCGAAGTTGTTAATATATCGGCATCATCCGCCGACAATTACTTTATCGCCTCTTCCGAACTTAGAAGCATCCGCCGTGAGTTCTGGGAATATCTTCACAAAAATCTCGATCCCAAGACCGTTGCCGCCGGAGTCCTCGCTCCTTCTGATAAATTTATGGACGACTATCTGAGGGATACAGCGATGTCCGTAAATATTTATCCTAAGGTAACGGCTGTCTTCGGGACTGAAGTTAAAGAATCAGGCCTAATAGCAAGGAGTATTTTTGAAGTCATATCCGGCGCAGCCGCCGATGAAATAATCCTTCCCGCCTTCTGCCCTGAAAAGGAGTTGGGAACGCTTCAAAAGATGATTGAAAAATGTGTCAAAAACGGCGCCCGGGTTTTTCGCGCAACATCTTTTTACGCACTGGAGCTCCTCGGGACTTTCAAGGATATAACAATAAAGACATCTTTCCCGATGCCTGTATGTAATTCTCTGGCGGTCAGTGAGTTGATGGATTTTGGAGCGGCGGGCGTTCAAGCCTGGGTGGAGCTTGAGAAGCCTGTGCTTGAAAAGCTTATTTCGCGCTCCGCGTTGCCTGTAGAGATCTATTGCCGTGGACGGATGGAACTTCTTTCGACCCGTGCCCGCATTCCGGTGGATGGTGAAATTTTCGATTCCCGTGGGAATAGATTTATCGTGAGCGCCACAGACAATTACGGATTGACGCATCTATACTCCGACAGGATCTTTTCTGTCTCCCCATTATCCGGCGCCAGCGAATTTTACGATCTTCGTCATTCTTCAGGGGCGGATGACCGCCCCTCGGATTTTAACTTCAAGTCTGAATTGAAGTAAATCATTTCTGCTCTTCTGATGAAAATCCCTGCAAAATTCAGCTGTTTATCTTTTGGCGCCTGCCAAAGCGGATTCCTTTATGGTCGAAGAGATCATAGGCCATAAGCTTTACCCTGTCGGTTATGAGCATTTGGAAGGATGCGTAAATCCAGACAAAGAGAACGTACCAGCCTATGGGCGCCATCATAAAGCCGAACGCGCATATAAGCGAAACGATGACCTTTGAAATAAGTGAAGACAAGAGAATCCCTTTGCCGGGAGCAATTGACCACATGGGCCCTTTTGACCTGGAAAGAAAAACTGTCATGTTCCCCGCTATCGCAAGCTCGGCAAAAACAAGTGTCTGTACCTGCGGGAAGCTCAAAGAACCGAACGTGCCGACCATCCAGTTCCTCATATGAACAATGTATTCCGTGACTAAGTCGCCTCTGTAAAGGCTGGGGGCCTTATAGTCGGCATTAAGCCAGTGGAGCCCGATATAGAAAATAAGGAATGTGAAAATAACATTCGTCAGTCCCAGAACTGTTCCGATTCCAATGACTTTCCGCATTTCCCATTGTTCCGGCTTGTTTCCAAATTTGGCATTGTCGTAGGCTATCGCCATTATAGGGAAGTCGTTGAATACGGCAAGCATCACGATCATTATCGCAGTTACCGGATATTCCCTGAAGATTAATATGGCAAGCACCGTAAAGAAGAGGACGTCCTGCGTTTCGGATATTCTGTAGATAGCGTAGCTCTGCATACGCTGGAATATCTTGCGGCTTTCCTTAATCGCGTCAACAATGACTGAAAGTCCGGGCCTTGTGAAGACGATGGATGCGGCGGATTTCGCGGCATCGGTGGCTCCCGCCACTGCAATCCCCGTGTCGGCCTTTTTCAATGCGGGGGCATCGTTTACCCCGTCCCCGGTCATACCGACTATATGATTGTGTTTTTGCAGGAGTTCCACGATTTCATATTTGTGTTCGGGGAAGACCTGGCTGAAGCCGTCGGCGCTTTCCACAAGCTGAAGGGCTTTCCTGTCGGGCGCGTCGGAAAGTTCTTTGGCTGGGAATATGTTGGGGCCTATGTTTACCTGTTTTGCGATTTCCTTCGCGATAGCGCCGTGGTCGCCTGTTATCATCTTCACTTTTACGCCGAGTTCCTGTGCCGATTTGATAGTGGCCGCCGAATCTTCACGCGGGGGATCTTCGAGGCATATGAGCCCGACGAATACCCAGTCGCCAGCGGCATTCGTTTTCGCCACTCCCAGCGTCCTGTAGCCTTTTACTCCCGCCTCATCAACCATTTTGTTGACTTGTTCCGCGATAATATCCTTGTCTTTGCACAAATCAATAATTACCTGCGGCGCGCCTTTGGTAACTTTGAAAATTGCCGCATCGCTTCCACAGATTTCAGACTCGGTACGCTTTGAGACAGGGTCGAACGGTTTAAATTTATTTTCCTTGAACCCTGAAATTTGCTTCTTTAAATCCTCTCTGGCATTCAGTTTTTCAAGTATGGCGTCGTCAATCGGGTCATGATTTTCAGCTTTTGACGAAAGAGAGGAGTAAAGAATAATATCTTCTTCCTTGAAGTCACCTATAATCTTGAACCCTTTGACCGTTAAAACGTTTTGGGTTATTGTCCCCGTTTTATCGGAACAAAGTATGTCCATTCCTGCCATTTCCTCAATTGCAACAAGCTTGCTGACTATGGCTCCTTTTTTGGAGAGCATCAATGCGCCGGCAGCCATCGTCACGCTCAGAACGGCGGGCATGGCCGACGGAATGGCCGCGACGGTAAGAACAAGCGAAAACTGAATCAGCTCCCAGAAGCTCTGATGCCTGAAAAGCCCCGCTACTACGATAATACTTACAAGGACAAAGTTGAGAGCGATGAGGTAATCACCTATTTTCTCCACAGCCTTCTGGAAATGACTTTCCGTCTTTGCGTCTGAAACAAGCTTGGCTGTCCTGCCGAAGAACGTATTTGTCGCCGTCCCATAGACGAGGGCAAGCATTTCACCCTGCTTGGCAATCGAACCCGAATAGGCTATGTCCGATTCATGTTTTTCGACGGGAAGCGATTCCCCCGTCAGCGCGGCCTCGTCGACGAGAAGATAATCCCCCTTGAGCAGTTTTATATCCGCAGGGATTATGTCGCCGAGCCTGACCCTGATAATATCTCCGGGAACAAGGAGCCGGGCTTCCATTTCAGCCCATTTCCCGTCGCGAAGCACTCGAGTTTTGCTAGCAAGCCGTTTTTTCAGGGCATCAATGGCGTTGCCTGCTTTATATTCCTGGAAAAACTCAATACAGGCATTCAATAGCAGAAGGAAAGCTATAATCGCGAAATCGTCCCAATGCTCTATGATAGCGCTTAGTATGGCTGCAATTTCAATCATCCAGGGAATAGGACCCCAGAAATTTCTGAAGAACTTTATGAGAAGACTTTCTTTTTTCTCCTCGAGTTCATTGAGCCCGTATTCATTCATCCGGCTTTCGGCTTCGGACTGCGTGAGTCCCGCCGCCATATCGGACGAAAGGTCCTTCAAAAGACTATCGATTGCTTCCTTCTGCGCTTTATCCGTATCAATAAGAATTACCGACATTTTTCATCCCCCTGCTTAGGTTTCTCTATTCCTGGCAATCTTCGAATCTAGCCTTTTGTAAGGCTTTTTACAAGCATAGGGCTGAGAAGAACTGTGGCGGGAATGTTTTACTTCAGTTCAACAAGAAGGCATGAATGCTTTTTCAGCTCTGCTGTTATTCTGCCATTCTTTATTGAGATTTTCTTATTGTTCCAGAAATCCAAAGCGGAACCCATGTTTTCCATTTTGTTTTTCATCAGATCGAAAGAAAATTCCTTTGACTCTTCTCCCCAGTTGATCAAAAGCAGCCTGGCTTTATTGTTCTTAAGTCTCTGCACCCAGACGGAAGGTTTTTCAGAAGAGAACAGATCAAGCGGAATGCCTGCTTCTCCGACTTCGGCAGAAAGTGTTTTTCTTGCCAGTTCCAGTCCGTCCTTATTGAGTTTTGTAATGTCATCGGAAAGGTTTATCGCGCCGCCGCTGATAAGAATGAGACTCAGGAGTATTTCAACTTCCTTTTGATTTATTTTAACAATACTTGTGTTGAAAAAAGGCGGATATTCTTTGACTTCAGGTTCAACATAAACCAGGCAGGGCTTTAATCTGTTAAGATCTTTATCGTTAGATGTTTCCTGGCCTCTGCAAAGCGTGAAGTCAGGGTCGTTTATCCAGAATTTTCCATTACTCCAGAAACGTGACGCGATAGAAAATACATTTTCACATACATGCTTCCAATCTGCATGTATGTCGGCAGAGACTCTTACGGCATCTACATATTTATTCCCCGCCATGAACGGATAATTACAGCCTAGTATATCGGCTTTGCCAACGGTCGCTTTGTATACTGATTCGACGATTTTTCTGACTATTTTCCCCCTTGGAACTGCCGGATTTGCAAAGGCCGGCGCTCTTAATGTGGACTCAAGAAAATCCAGTTTGAAATATTTATATCCCATTTCTGTGTAACGTTTGAACAGCTCATACAGCCATTTCTGTACCTTCGGCAATGAAGGATCCAGCACGAAGCCGTAACGTTTCATGCAACTAAAAACAAGCGCGGGAAGGCCAGATTCACCTTTCGCCAGCATCTCTGAATCCCACTGCGCTATACGTGCGTGCGGTTCTATTATGGACGGGGCAAACCACAGGCCTGGTTCGAAGCCCATTTTCGTTATTTTATCTGCAAGCGATTTCATCCCTGACTTGAACAGTGGGTTCGCGTCCCATTCTCCGTAGCAGTACTCCCAGCCGTCATCCACGATGATGCGTTTGACGTATTTCGACAATACCGGGTCACGCTTTATAAATTCGGCGTTTTTAAGCACCTCGTCTTCTGTTATCGTCCACCTGTAATAATCCCAGCTGTTCCAGCCCGGCGTGACTTCCTTGGGCGATTTTTTTACCTCGATATTTTCATCGGCCCACAAATTCATCATGCCGTGCCCGTCGCGTGACACTTTGATTTTCAATGAGTTAGACTCTGCTGTCTGACCCTTTTTGCCGTCCCCTGTTTCTGTTTGTACCGACAGCGACTTAATTGAGTTTTTAATCATGCTCCCGCTTATTGACGATATATTGTCCTGCATCATCTTGTGAGACAGCTGCATGGTTTCGCCCTTGAACGTCAACATGTGCATAAAATAACTTTTGAAGGATTCCTCTTTCTTTATATTTCCGGTGACGAATGAACGGCATCCTCCCATTTTTAAGCCGTGCTGCAAAACATGCTCCGCTTTGACGTTTTCGGTATGTAGAGAAACTAATTTCAATTTACTTATATTGCGTGAGAGAGTTCCCTTAAAATCTATCGATATCTCATCCTGATTTTTTATGGAAAACGTGAGCGACCACTTACCCATATCATTCTTGGTTTCAAAACTTATTTTACTGGCGTTCGAATCAATCCTTTTCCATTTGAAATCGTCAAAAATTTCTTCATCGTCTCCATGTATCAGCCTGGTGACGCAGTTGTCCAGTTTTAGAGAAGACAGTTCAATCGAAAATTTGCCATTTTTTACTGAGACCGGCATCTTGTTTGTTTTCATCTTAACTACCTTTTATTTAAGAACTCTGGCGTACCACGAGTTCAGGTTTTATTTTTACATCTATGATTTTACCGTTCAGGAAATCTTCGTTCCGGAAGAGTCTCACAGCTTCCGCTCCCTGCGTTTTCCAGTTTGTATCGACAGTCGTGAGGGGAGGGGAATAAAATTCAGACTCAGGAAGATTGTCGAAGCCGCATAGCGCCAGTTTTTCCGGGACTTTTATTCCGGAATTTCTGCAAAAAGAGAGAATATTTAGCGCATGGATGTCGGTGGCCGCGAAAATAGCGGTCGGCGGCGCGGACAATTCCATCAATGATTTCACGGCGGAAGCCGTTTCTTCATAACTGTCCTTCTCGACTCCTTTAATAAGCCGCAAGTCTAGGTCTATATCGTTTTCGTGCAAGGTTTTTGTGTAGGCTTCAAGTCGCGATACGAACCAGTACCCGCTCTTTCCCGTGATGAAGGCGATCCTTTTATGTCCCTGTCCAAGAAGATACTTCATTGCAATCACCGCCGCGTTTTTTAAGTCGGAACGCACTGTTGAAAAGGTCTTATCCTTTGTTATCGAATGATATTTTACAATTTTCCAAAGCGCCTGATCCTTGAGTTTTTCGAACAATACTCCTTCGGATGCCGGGGCAATGAGATTCAACTCTTTTATCGTATTCAGGTTGTTAAGTATAAAATCGGAGGAAACTGTTTTTATTTCTATATTGTTTTTTGCGGCTTCCTCAATGATTCCCTGATTTATCTGGCTGTATATGATGGACTGATTGTTGTTTGCGGGACCTATCAGGAAAATCTCTTTTACCATCCTGTCCCTTTTTATTACGGACGATCCGGTCTTAGTGGATTTCTTAATCAGTCCCTGGGCCGCAAGTTCGGCTATCACACGCCTTGCAGTGATTCCGCTTACTTCGTACTGAATGCATATTTCGCGGAGCGTCGGAAATTTGCTTTTATTGAAGAGGCCGCGTTCTATTTCGACTTTCAAATCGGTGCTTACTTTTTTCCAAAGTGACTCTTTTGCTTTGCTCATTTGCCACTAATATGTATGTTGATTTAATTAATACTATATTATGTATACAAAATAGGCCGCTGTCAACACCTGAATAAAAAATATCATGGGAAATTATTATGAGACTATGGACTTGTCGCGGTACTGGGCGGGCGGGAGGCCGGAGAAGGATTTGAAGGAACGGGAGAAGTGATACTGATTGTCGAAGCCGAGATAATCGCTTATTTCCTTGACCATCAGGCGCGGATCCTTTAGCATCGCGGCGGCGTGTGTCATTTTGAAATCTGAGAATGCTTTTGCCGGAGGAACTCCGAGGAGCTTTCTGCATTTATGGGCGAAGGAGCTTTCGCTCATTGCCATATATTCCGCCATCTCCGGGACTGACAGGTCCCTGGTTATATTCGAATCGAAAAACTTCATGAGGTTGTTTGTGAAGGCGTGTTCGGCGCAGCCCGCGGAGAAGGCAGGCGAAAGAGAGTCGGCCGGAAGCGCCCGGACAAGATGCCAGAAAAGCTCCTCCATCACGGCATCCTGTATGTGCGGCGCGATATGGTCGGCGGTAGCGGCTTCGGCCTCAAGACGCATTACCAGGTTTTGATATATGCTACGCGGAATAATTCCTTTTTGATGCGAGGGCGTGCAGTTTTTGCGGAAGAGTGAATTCCCCCTCGAACTCGGAGCGCGGCCTTCCATCTGGAAATTGACGGCGACATATGAAAGGGGCGGTTCAAGGGTATCGCTATGCATATCGCCCGGCTTGACGATGACGAATTCGTCCGGCCCCATGCAAAAATCCGTGCCGTTTAAATTGCATTTGTAAGACCCTTCGCAAGCGAGGATTATCTCGTATTTGAAATGCGTGTGTGCAGAATAGAGGTAAAACTCGGTAAGGCGGCTTATCGTCATCCCGAGGAAAACCGGTCTACTGCCGGAGGAGGTACCCGTCCCGGTGGCTTTAGGTATATCAGTTCTAAGTATTCGTTGAGTCATTCTTGAAAGACCCGGATTTTATAATAAACTATATTTCTAATATAGCGCATGGAGCATGATATGGGAAAGCTCGAATCGAAAATTCATCTTTACCGGACGCTTTTGTGTCAGATTGACGCTGGTGTTCCTATTGTCAAGGCCCTGCGCAGTGTCGGGAGATCAAGATCTACAGCGATTGCCGGACGGATGGCATCCGACATAGAAGAGGGCAGGGGGAGTCTCAGTGAAGTGATGGCGGGATATCCTGCATTTTTCTCGGAGTACGAGGTAAAACTTTTAGCGGCTTCGGAAAGAACGGGCCGCATGGAGGATGCCTTCCGGAAGCTTGCGGACATTTTTGAGAAGCGTCGAAAGTTAAGGTCGGAAATAGTTTCGGCACTGACATATCCGGTGCTTCTCTATCTTGCCGGTTCGATCCTGCTGCCCTTTATATCATATATGATAAATGGAAAATCTCAGGTTCGGATGTTTGCCGAGACTATTCTGTTGCTTTCGCTTCCTTTGCTTATTGCTCTGCCTGCCGCAATATTGAGAGTTTCCGGCAAAAATGTCAGGAAAGGATTATATTTTGTAATCGGCGGAATTCCGGGAATCGGCCGTTTTGCTTTCCTCGCGGGCATGGCGGATTTTTTTGAGATTTACGGAAGCTGTGTCCAGTCAGGGACGGGTGCTATAACGTCAGTACAGGCGGCATGTTCGGCGTGCAGAAATCCTTTTCTGGCATGGAAACTAGCTGTCCTTCCGCGAATGATGGAGGCGCAGAACTGTCCGCTTTCAGAGGCGGTCCGGCAGAGCGGTGCGGTCTCGAAGCTCTTTGATGATGCGGTACTTTCGATGATATCTTCAGGCGAGGAAACGGGGCGGATACCCGAAACATCTTTTATTGTTGCGGAGAGATATGAAGAAGGGGCAAGGAAAACTCTCGCTTTCCTTGCCCGCGCAATTCCGACTATTATCTACCTTGCGGCAGTTTGCTTCATTGCCTGGCAGATAATCATTCTTTTTTCATCGCTTATCCGGAAGACCACTGAAGCCTTCTGAAGAACGGTCAGGCTCTTTTTGAGAGGGTGCCTTTCTCGTATGTTTTGAGATCGTTGAGCCATGACATTCCGGCGGGTACTCCTGATTCAAGGCAGAAATAATCCCATACGGCTGAGTGCGGCAGGCTCTTTGCCTCTTCCATGATGGCAAGCTTCTCGGCGTTGCGGCCTTCGCCTTCGAGCTTCTTGAGTTCTTCCACCGGATCAAGCAGCGCGAAGAGAAGTGACTTCTGGAAGCTTCTCGCGCCGATTGTCCAGGCGGCTATCCGGTTGATGCTGGCATCAAAATAGTCAAGAGCGAGATATACCCTTTCAAGCGCGTCGCCGCGGACGAGTTCTCTGGAGAGGTTTATGACGTCGTCGTTGAAAATAACCACATGATCGGAGTCCCAGCGGATCGGGCGGCTCACATGGATAAGGGCTTCCGGTATGAACGAAAGCACGGCTGAAAGCTTGTCGTGGATAGTCTCGGTCGGGTGGTAGTGCCCCATGTCCATGCAGGGCATGATCTTTCTCGACACCGCATAGGCCAGATAAAATTCATTGCTGCCCGGAACGTATTCTTCCGAGCCGAGCCCGAAGAGTTTGCCTTCGACAGCATCCTTGACCATCATTGATACCTTATCCGCGAAAATGGCGTCGTAGGATTCCACGAGGCGTTTTCTTGGACTCCAGCGGTCGGCGGGGA
>Ga0154591_1076_pt2 | contig 65214 bp, 64 predicted proteins | sample RifGroF2_FD_116020 | JGI IMG/M metagenome (GOLD analysis project Ga0154591, IMG submission 116020) | Lentisphaerae bacterium GWF2_45_14
TTGTCGACCTGGCCCCCTACTGGGAAAAACTCGGCATATAGGAGTTATCCGCCGTAACGGCTTTTGCCGCCCGCGTCATCCTGACGAGGCATTTGAAATTATTTGCAAAAAATATAAAGTCCCCCTATTGCAGAAGGCGACGCACGTGCTACTGTATATGCTCTTTTGCGAAAGTCAGCATTAATCTGAAATTTGTAAAATTCAATTAGAAATCATATTGTCATAAGCGAGAGGTAGAGATTATGGCTGTAAGAATCAGACTGAAGAAAACGGGAACAAGAAACTCGCCGTGTTTCAGGGTCGTAGTGATGGACATCCGCTCACAGCGCGATGGCGACGCCCTTGAATACGTGGGGTTCTATGACCCCAGGCACCAGAACGAAAATATCGATCTTGCCAGAGTTGATCACTGGGTCTCATGCGGAGCCCAACCGAGCGAAACGGTGAACGATATTATTTTCAGGGCTAGAAATGGAAAGAAGCTAAGCGATATCCAGAAGCCCAAAAAACCGTCCAAAAAGGCACGTGCGAAAGTTGCGGCTGCTGCGGCTGCTGTTGCTGCGGATGCCACGGGCGGCGAAGAACAAAAACAGTAAGATTTTCCGGCTCCATCTGTCACGCTAGAGACAGATGGAAGTTCCGTGTTATCTGAAAGTCCATCAAATTAAGGAGTTTTGACGTGATATTGAGAGGACTTATGAAGCTTTTCGGAGGCGGAGGGGGTTCTTCACCCTCAAAGAGTTCCGCTTCATCCGCACCAGGCAGAGTGCCTGAAGATGTAAAAGACCTTGAGTGCTTTGTTGATTATGTTGTAAGGGCGCTCGTGGACTATCCTGACCAGGTAAAAGTAATCTATGAAACACGCGGCCAGGATGAAAGCCTTATAAAGATCGACTGCAACAAGGAAGACGTAGGTAAGATCGTAGGCAAAAAAGGCAAGACCATCATGGCGATTAGATCGCTCGTGAGCGGAGCAGCCGGAAGAATGCAGAAAAAAGTCTCGGTCGAGGTAAATGACTGACTGAGATGAGAATAGATGTAATTACGCTGTTCCCCGATATATTTTTCGGCCCCCTCGGCGAAAGCATGATAGGAAGGGCAAGGGAGCAGAAGCTCGTTGAAATAAATACCGTGGATCTTAGAAAATTCGCGCACGACGCGAGAGGGACTGTTGACGACAAACCCTACGGCGGCGGGCCGGGAATGCTGATGAAACCCGAACCCGTTTTTGAGGCATTGGAGTCGTTACGCCGCGAGGATTCGCTCGTTGTACTGACAAGTCCCCAGGGACAGCGTTTCCAACAGCGCCAGGCGCGGGAGCTCTCCGCTATGAAACACCTTATATTCGTGTGCGGACACTATGAGGGAATCGATGAACGAATAAGGACCGTGATAGACAGGGAGTATTCTATCGGAGACTATATCCTGACAAGCGGCAACCTTCCGGCGATGGTGATGATTGATGCGACCGTCAGACTCCTGCCCGGAGTGCTCGGTTCGTCCCTTTCACCTGAGGAAGAGTCCTTTTCAAATGGACTTCTGGAGTACCCTCAGTACACAAGGCCGCCGGAATATAGAGGCATGAAAGTACCAGCGATGCTCCTCTCCGGAAACCACGGTGAAATAGCGGCATGGCGGAAAGAGCAGTCGCTTGAGCGTACAAAGCTCAGACGTCCCGACCTGCTGGAATTTTAAAATAGATTGATATTAAATAAAATTTATAATATCGGAGGAAAACAATGAACGTAATGGAAAAAATCATAAGGGAACAGTGCAAGCCTGAAGTTACTGATTTCAGAATTGGCGATACTGTAAAAGTGCATAACCGCATCATCGAAGGCGAAAATGAACGAATACAGCTCTTTTCAGGGATTGTAATCGCCAGAAAAGGGACCGGAGTTCAGGAGACTTTCACCGTAAGACGTATCTCCTTCGGGCAAGGCGTTGAAAAAGTTTTCCCGATTCACTCACCCAGAGTCGCAAAAATCGAAGTTGAACGCCGCGGCAAAGTAAGACGCGCTAAGCTTTACTACCTCCGCGATAAAATAGGCAAATCAGCCAAGGTCAAAGAACTCAGATACTCCCGCTGATTGCCCTGGATAGATTAAGATTCGGACTTCAATGAAATACATAAGGTCCGGCAGCAAACTCCTCGCCCATGAAAGAAAAAAGTGGGACGAGGGGTTTTTATTTATAGCCGGTATTGATGAGGCCGGCCGGGGACCGCTCGCGGGTCCTGTCGTCGCAGCAGCCGTAATATTCAGCAGAAAAAACAAGATTCCTCTGGTAAACGACTCAAAAAAACTCTCTGAAAAACAACGGCTCGAAATACGGGAGAACATCCTTGCGGCGAAAGAGGTAAAGTACTCAATAATAGAAATCAGCCCCGAAGAAATAGACAACATTAATATATTGAGGGCAACGCATATGGCCATGAAGAAGGCCTTGCTTTCCCTTGGCTGCGCCGAATTCGCGCTTATCGACGGACTCCCTGTGCCAGATTTCCCCATTCCCTCCGATGCGATAGTTAAGGGTGATTCAAAATCCGCGAGCATCGCCGCCGCAAGCATCCTCGCGAAAACCAGGCGCGACGAGATAATGGTGGAAATGGATTTGATTTACCCGCAATACGGATTTGCCCGCCATAAGGGTTACGGCACTGAAGACCATATCGCGGCATTGAAAAAGTATGGCCCCTGCCCCATACACAGAAGGTCATTCGCGCCAGTGAGAGACGTCATCAATCCCCCGCCCGAACAACTGTCTTTCTCTTTTTAATAGCCTTGCTGCCTATTGACCGCAACACTTCTTATATTTTTTCCCGCTGCCGCAGGGGCATGAGTCATTTCTTCCGACTCTGGGTATTTCGCGCTTGAAGGTGATCTGGATGTCGCTTGTCGGTATTTCGCTTGCTTCTTCGCCGTCAACGATGGGGTCATGCGGCGCACCGAACTGCCCGAGGCTCTCATGTATCATTGCTTTAGGCATGTTGGCGAGCAGTTGCTCAAACGCCGCAAGGCTTGTCGCTGAACGGAACATATTGGTCATGATATCCTGATTCACATCCTGCATAAGCGAACTGAACATCTTGAATGCTTCATGTTTGTATTCAATGAGCGGATCTTTCTGAGCGTATGCCCTCAATCCTATACTCGCCCTGAGATGGTCCATGCTGTGGAGATGTTCCTGCCACAGGCGGTCTATGGCCTCCAGCGCGATATTTTTCTCAAGCCAGCGCAATGACTCTGTGGTTTCGACCTTTTCCTTTTCTTCGTATGCCTTGCGGATTTTCTGCATTGCATTGTCGTGAAGTACTTTCTGATCAGGGATATTGCCTAAGGAGCTGATATCTTTAGACGTGAATCCTATTGGAAAGGTTTGGTTCAGCCAGTCGAGCAGGAACTTGGAATTGAACTCTTCCTTGTTTGCTGAGGCTTCCTGAATCCTCGACGCAATTTCATCATCGACGATTGCGAATATGATTTCACGCGGGTTTTCGGTGGTAAGGACTTCCTTGCGGAATCCGTATATGACCTCGCGCTGTTTATTCATTACGTCGTCGTATTCGAGAGTTCTTTTTCTTATCGAGAAGTGGTGCTGTTCGACCCTGCGCTGTGCGGTCTCTATTGATTTATTGAGCCAGGGGTGCTGGAGTTCCTCGCCATCCTCAAGTCCGAACCTTTCCATTATCGAAACAATGCGGTCCGAACCGAAGAGCCTCATGAGATTGTCTTCAAGCGAGACATAGAATCTTGACGAGCCGGGGTCACCCTGCCTTGCGCAACGACCGCGTAACTGACGGTCGATTCGCCTTGAGTCGTGCCGCGCGCTGCCTATTACATGGAGTCCGCCGAGCGCGGGTATTCCTTCTCCAAGTTTTATATCGGTTCCGCGTCCTGCCATATTGGTGGCGACAGTTACGGCTGATTTCTGCCCGGCGCGCGCGACTATTTCGGCTTCGCTCTCGTGGTTCTTGGCGTTAAGCACGTTATGTGGTATTTTTTTACGCTTGAGCATTCTGCTGAGGATTTCGGAATCTTCTACTGATACGGTACCGAGCAGAACGGGCTGTCCGTGCTGGTAAGAACGTTCCACTTCTTCGACTATCGCGTTGAATTTTTCGCGCTTGGTTTTATAGATGCAGTCGTTATTGTCTGTACGTTTGCAGGGTCTGTTTGTGGGTATGACAATCACATCAAGCTTATATATCTGGTGGAACTCATTAGCTTCGGTTTCTGCCGTTCCGGTCATGCCTGCGAGTTTTTCATACATCCTGAAATAGTTCTGGATTGTGATTGTCGCGAGAGTCTGTGTCTCCTTTTCGATATCAACGTTTTCCTTGGCTTCCAGTGCCTGATGCAGCCCATCGCTGAAGCGGCGGCCCGGCATGAGTCTTCCGGTGTGCTCGTCCACGATAAGTACCTTATTGCCCTGGACCACGTAATGGACGTCTTTCTCAAAAAGGCAGTAGGCCTTGACAAGTTGAGAAAGGTTCTGGAGTATCTCGCTTTTCTTAGCGAAATCTTCCTGGAACTGGAGTTTCTTTTGGGCCTTCTGCTGTTCATTGAGCCCGCTTTCCTTTTCTATATCCTGAAGCCCGTTGATAAGGTCTGGAAGAATAAATGCCTCAGTGTCGTCCGGCGAAATTTCGCTTCTGCCTTTTTCGGTAAGATCGGCCTCATGGGTTTTCTCTTCTATCGTGAAAAAGAGTTCGGCCTGCACGTCCTGGAGCATTCCACGGTTGTTATCGCTTCTTACAAAACCCTCGAGCTTGTCGACTTTTTTGAGAATGGCCCCGTCTTCAAGTACGTGCATAAGCTGTTTATGCGTAGGCATTCCCATGCGTACCTGGAGCAGCTTCATGATAGCGTCGTCCTCTTCGTCTTTGGACATGTCGGGCTTGGCTAGAATATCACGAGCCTCCTGCACCATACGCGAACAGAGAAGGTTCTGCTTGAGAAAGAGTGTGTCGATTGACGGTTTAAGCTTGTCGAATTGATGTGTCGAGACGGCGACCGGACCGGAAATGATAAGCGGTGTTCTGGCCTCGTCAATAAGAATGCTGTCGACTTCGTCGATGATTGCGTAATAATGATTGCGTTGGACCATTCTTTCGAGACTGGTCGCCATGCCCATGTCTCTGAGATAGTCGAAGCCGAATTCGCTGTTTGTTCCGTAAGTTATATCTCGCGAATACTGTTCCTTCCTCTCATCGGAGTGCATATCGTTCTGAAGGCAGCCCACGGTAAGGCCGAGGAACTTATAGACCGCCCCCATCCACTCGGAGTCGCGCCGTGCTAGATAGTCATTAACGGTTACAAGCTGGCAGTTTTTCCCAGTGAGTGCGTTGAGGTAGAGCGGCATTGTCGCAACAAGGGTTTTGCCCTCGCCCGTCTGCATCTCTGCGATATTTCCCTTATGCAGTGCGATTGCGCCCATTAGCTGAACGTCGTAAGGTATCATGTCCCATGCAAGCTCATGTTCGCAAACAGTAATTGTTCTGCCGCAAAGCCTTCTGCATGCATTTTTTACGGCTGCGAAGCCCTCGCACATAACATCGTCAACGGTGGCGCCTTCGGTGATACGCTTTTTGAATTCGTCGGTTTTACCGCGCAATTCATCATCGGTGAGCTTCTGATATTCGACTTCGAACTGGTTAATCCTCTCAATGAGTGGATGCATTGTTTTTATGTCGCGTTCCGACTTCGAACCAAATATCATTTTAAGGAGACTGCTCAGCATGGTTTGTCTTTCTCTTGGAGGTTTTGTGTACGGGACTTTGCGCTCAGGATTTTGAGCCGGGTTTTACGAGCCGAATTCCCTGCTTGCAAAGCGGACAGGCATCGGGCTGATATGTCGGTAACTCAAGCTCTATTATGCTTTTGAGCGGTACATCGATTGAGGCGTTTCCGGAACTTCTGTCCGCTATTACGGCCACGCCTACGACGTCGGCGCCGAAACTTCTCGCAAGCTCAATTGCCTGAAGGATGCGTCCGCCGCGTGTTATAACATCTTCAGCTACAAGTATTTTTTCACCTTTGGATATTGTGAATCCTCTCTTGAGCACGAGCTGATCGTTCTCCTTGTCCGCGAATATGGCCTTCACGCCGAGCGCGCGGGCGACTTCCTGCCCAACAATGAGTCCGCCGACTGCCGGAGATATCACCGTCTGGACGCCCATACCTTTAAAGTTCTCCGCGAGTTCGGCGCAGAGCTTTTCGGCGATATCGGGGTACTGAAGTATTAGCGCCGCCTGGAAGAACCTGCTGCTGTGCAGCCCGCTTCTGAGAATAAAATGACCGTCAAGCAAGGCCCCCGCTTTCTGGAATATCTTTACAACTTCGTCTTCTGTCATTGCCGCACCTTGAGTTTTATCTGAACGTATCGGGAGAAGATGGCTCGACCCAGAGATGAAAATCAACCTTTTTCCCGCCGACGTTCAATGTTATCATTGTGTTAAGTCTCGTAAGCAGAAGCGCGTAAGGTATTTTCACCTCGCCGCCCGGCACGTTTACCGACACATTGCAGTCACCGAGTATCGATTCGGCCTCGCGTACCGCCATGATTAGCCTCAGAAGCTTGTTCAGCTTTTCGCGCAGGTCATTATTAAAATCGTAAAGCTTTCTGCATGAAGGACATGACACATTGAAGCTTTTCTTGGCCACGTCCACGAGATTGAACTTAACAATCCCTTTACAGGCATCCTCAAGACATTCAAAGTCCACCTGGGCTTTGGCTTGTATAGATTCCACCGCTTCGTTCGACATATATGAGTTCTCCCGGATTTTTAACTAAAAAAGCATGTTAATATACTCTTTCTTGGCCTTATTAAAAGAATAGGACTCGATTATTTTACCTATTTTGCAGCCGTCTCCGGCTGATTTCAGCGAAAGCGGGAAAAATAGAGCTTTATAATGTCGCCGATTATTCCGGCCATAACGCCGAAACTCGATATCTTTGAGCCTTTGATGTCTTTCCATTTCTGAAGCGGATATTCCGCTATTTTGAAATCGCCGAGCCGCATGATTACCTCCAGATCAAAAATCCAGCGGCTGATGAAAGGCTTTTCGAATGCCGCTTTCAGGGTCTCCGGGCGGAACAGTTTTGCGCCGCATTGTGTATCGTAAGCTTTTATTTTGAAGAGCGCCCGGAAAATGTTCATGAATATTCTGCCTGTAAGATAACGCAGTTTTGAACGCGCGATAGAGCTTCCGAGCCGGCTCACCCGGCTTCCCAGGATAACATCCGCTTTCGGCGCGAAGTCTTTTCTGTAGAGCAGGAAGTTTTCTATTTCGGAAAGAGGTGTAGCCATATCCGCGTCCCAGTAGCCGTACCAGTCGAAATCATGGAAGTCGGGCATATTTACGGCGTGGAGCATCCCCTGTCTTACGGCTTCGGCCTTTCCGAGGTTCTTTTTTAAATCAACTACTGCAATATGGCTCTTATCCTCGTGTTGCTTAAGTATCTCCAGAGTATTGTCGCGTGAGCCGTCATTGACAAAGATAAATCTTATCTTCCCCTGCCATGCGGCAAATGCTGCCATGTCAAGTCTTGCCGATTCGTTATAACACGGGATTATCAGGCACGCTTTTTCCATAAAGCCCTTTTCTTTTGTACTCAAGATAAAATATCACGAGGTATGCTATTATGGCAAGCCCGATGACAAAATTTCTCATCCGCCAGCCTGGTGGCCCCTCATATTCCGCCGAAATAAAATATTTTTCTCCGGGGGGAAGTGCGAAACAGCCTCTTCCGTCAGGAAGCAGTTTCCAGTTTACGTCAGGCGAGACTGCGTTTTCTCCGTTTACAAGAATCTGCCATCCCGGAAAGTAAAGCTGATTTATCAATATGGTCGTCGGTGAGCTTGTCTCCAGAAAATATCGGATATGGAACGCCGTATTCCCCTCGGCCGGAGTTGCACTGCCGTCTCTTTCACTTATCTGCAGGCGCGGCCTCGTTCCCAGCGGCGCATCGACTCCTCGTTGCGCCGTCAACGGAATAAATTCATTGCCTGCCGCATATACGTAGAATTCATTCAGGCGTTTCTTTCTGTGCTCTTCAATTTTGCCTGCCGCATTTCCCGCGACAGTCACTATCTTGAATTGTTCCACGTACCACAGTGAGCAGACGCAAAGTATTCCGACATATACGGCTGCACTCAGATAGCGGCGTTTTATTTTTCCGACGGCAGCGGCGATACCTGTCGCGCAGATGCACTGGAGTACTGCGATTACGGCAAGTATTCTCCATGGAAACTGTACGAAGTTGAGAAATGGCACTTTTGCCCAGAGAATCGCAGATATCGGTAACATGCCGATGATAAGCAGGATATAGAGGATGAAAGAAATTCGTACCACTTTATTTTTCCAGAAGAACACGGCTCCGGCCAGTGCCAGGAGAAAGTGCGGCAGCCCCAGTTGGAACGACATTCCTTCTCCTATATGCGAACCTCCGTGCCCCCAGAATCTGGAAAAAAGTTCCGGCACCGAGACCAAATGCATATCCGGCGAGAAATAGCCTGATATCACGGCCTTATAGTTGACGTATTTTTTCATCGTCATGGCCGTCAGCCAGTATGGCGAACTAAGTATGATTCCCATTAGAAAAGTTCCGCCAGCCGCCCCTATAAACAGGAGCGCCTGCTTCCGTTCTTTTCCGTATCCGAGATAGAACGCCGTCAGCCCGAGGGCCGGGAAGAGGAAAAGCGGCACCGCCGGATGGCAGTATGTGATTGCCGCCGTCGATATCGCGAAGAGTCCGCTCATCGGCGCAGCCTGTCTGTTTTCTTCGAACGCCTCCTTGAGTTTCAGCAGAAAGAAAAAAGGTCACGGCGTGAGCAGCATAGCCGCAGCCTCGCTAATGTCGCCCCTGATGAACATATTTACATAAATATATGGTGTCAGCAGAAAGAGAAATGCGCAGAAAAGTCCAGCTTCTTTTCCCCTGATTTTCTTTGCGAGAAGATACATCCCGGACCCGCCTGCGAAAAGGAATGCCGTCAGCGTAAGATATCCGGCCCAAAGCGTGTCTCCGGTAATTCCCCTGAACAGCGCAGCTGCGTAAAAAACTCCCGGCTGGTAAAAGACGAAACTCGGATAGCCGTAACCTCCGTAGGTGTCCGGCAGCCAGCGTGGATAGAATATCCCGTTTGCCAGCGCGTCGCAGAACTGTTCGAGCATATACATGTAGCGCAGTCCGTCGTGGGATTCCGCCCATGAATGGTTTATCATGAGCGGCAGGATCACCCCGATGGAAAAGACCAGTATAAGCAAAAATGCCGCGATATCGCTTAATGTCTTTTTCGGAGGGAACGGGATTCTGTTCATTGGTAAACTTGATTTCCTCTTTAATTTTGATGAAATACAAGCTATATTTGCCGGATTATGATTACAAAGTCAAAGTCAAATCTTTTTCTATTTTGCGCAGGGATCCTTTTGCTTCTGAGCGTGTTCCTTCATTTGTATAAACTCGGCGAAATTCCGAGCGGATTCTTCTGTGACGAATCTTCCATAGGTTACAATGCATGGGCGATGGCACTGACAGGCGCTGACGAATATGGCAATAAATACCCGCTCTTCTTCCGTTGTTTCGATAACTATCATGAGCCGGTGATGGTTTATTCGATTGTTCCAATTATAAAATTATTCGGCCTTTCGGAATTTACGGTCAGACTTCCCTCCGCTTTATTCCATATCATTGCGTCGATCTCATTTTATTTTCTTGCGCTGAGATACTGCCGAAACCGATATATCGCGCTTGCGGGCGCCTTTGTTTTTTCGGTGCTTCCATGGATATTCCCTGTCAGCCGGGTGATGATGGCAGGCTATACCGCGATGCTTTTAGGTATCTGCATCGGGTGGCTCTTTATGATGAGGGCCTTCGGTGAAAAATCCTATACATGGGCCATTTTATCGGCTGCCGGCTGGGCATTCGCTATGTATTCGCACAATTGCGGAAGACCGGTAACGGCGGTTATACTTACGGTTTTTACGCTCTGTTTCTATCGGATGCTCCTCAAAAGGTGGAAAATCTACACCGTCTTTGCTTCCTCGTTTTTTATATTCATGGCACCGATGATTATTGCCGTAATGCGCAATCCCCGGATACTCGGCGGACGCTTTTCCCAGATCGCCGTATGGAACAACTCGTCCGGCATTTGGGAGACCTTACAGCGTATCATTTCCAATTATTGCGGGTATTTCAGTTCAACTTTTCTCTTCCTCTCGGGCGATGGCAACCTGAGGCATAACAGCGGATTCGGCGGCGAACTTTATATATTTCTTTTCCCTCTTCTACTTGCCGGATTCGTCGTTCTTTACACTCAATTGAAAAAAAATCCATGGTACGCTTTTATACTAATCGGCATATTCACTTATCCCGTTGCCGCAATCTTTACAATTGACCCAATACATGCCACGCGCTCCATCAACGGCGCTCCGTTCTGGACGATTCTTTGTCTGCTTGGAGCCGATTGGCTTTTTCAGAGCAGGCGAATTTTGCGAAGCATACTCATTATAATAAGCGTACTCGCCGCCATAGAGGTATCATTTTACATGACACACTATTTTACCCGCTATCGCGAAATCAGCGAGAATGCTTTTTCCGCTCCATTTATTACGACCCTTAAATATGCCTTTGAACGTATGAATAAAGATGACAGCATCTATATTTCACCGACATTTTTCCCGCATGCCGTGGACCGTTCCTTCAAGCCTGTCTGGTACAGTCATTTTCTATTCTTCGGGCGTGTGAGTCCTGCCGACTATCAGAAAAAAGGGCTTCCACTCCGAATTGTCCCGTATGGCGGAGTTGTATCATCTCCGGGATATCTGGTGAGATCCAGTCACGTGGCCGACGATTACGGTGCCCTCTATCCTAATTTTGAGAAAGTTCCGTCTGGCACAAAGTGCTCCGGGCGGATAAAGTATAAAAAGAATATTTACTATGAAATATACCGGATTGGCGGCACTGAATGAAAAAAAATCTCAAACTCGGCAGAATCGAAATTTTACTTGCCGCCATTCTTTTGCTGGTTTTCGCTTATCAGGTAACTCTCGGTATTTTTGGAAATTCAATAACTTTCGACGAACCCTCTTATCTGGCGGGAGGAATGAATATCCTGCGCAACTCCGACTACAGGTTCAATTCCGAGGCTGTGGTTATTCCACAGCTTATTGAAGCGCTTCCCGCCGCTCTTTCCAAGAATGTCTCCTTCCCGGCGCCAGGTCAGAAATCTGCGTACGAGCAATGGAACTTTGCGGAAAAATATATCTACAAAACGGGCAATGATGCTGACTTTATTCTTTATTCCGCGCGTTTCATGGTTCTTCTTTTCGGGCTTTTTGCAGGGCTTGCGGTTTATGCCTGGAGCAGAAGGCTTTTCGGTGTTAAGAGTGCGCTCGTCTCGCTCTTTTTCTTCTCTTTTTCGCCATCAATCCTAGCTCACTCCGGAATCGCCGCGTCCGACATGATAACGAGCTTCTTTTTTCTGACAAGCCTCTGTACCGTCTGGTATATGATGGAAAAAATAAATCTTCTTTCAGCCCTTGCGGCTTCCTTGTCGCTTAGCATGCTTTTCCTCTCGAAATATTCCGCTTTTTTCTTTATCCTCATTTTTATAATACTCGCGGCTTTCAGAATATTTTCCAGAAGACCGCTTGCAATCGATATTTTCAAAATAAGAAAAACTATTGATTCCAGAGCCCTTAAGCTGTTTTCTTTTTTATGCTGCGGTATTGTCCATGCTATAGTGATTTTTGTCATGATATGGACATTTTATTCGTTCAGATATTCAATGACTAATTTTGAAACTTCACGTGACGTAACTAAGTTTCTTTGGTCCCGGATTCCTGACGACTCTTCCGTTTCGCGTGTCATAAAGTTCGCCGCCGATAAACATATTCTTCCCGAGGCATATTTATACGGCTTTGTCTACACGTATACACATTCGGCAAATCGAAACGCCTTTCTAAACGGCTCTTACAGCAAAAATGGCTGGTGGTATTTCTTCCCTTACGCGTTTCTCGTCAAAACGAATCCAGGACTTCTCGTTGTTCTGTTGTTCGCCGCCTTTGTTTTTATAAAACGCAGAAACCTATTCTATAAAATCATCCCTTTTTTGATCTTCATAGCTGTTTATATGTTTTTTGCAATGACCGGAAAAATGAATATAGGCCACCGCCATATACTCCCGATATATCCCATGCTTTTCATTCTTGTCGGCCTGGCCGGAACCTTCATCGATTTCAAACGCAAGCGCATTCCTTCCATTCTGACATTGATGGTCTGCGCAGCAACACCTTTCTCAACACTTTCGATTTCTCCGCATTATCTTGCGTATTTCAATTTTATCGCGGGCGGACCTTCGAACGGATACAAACATCTTGTCGACAGTTCTTTAGACTGGGGACAGGGAATTTCGAGCCTTAAATCTTACCTTGATAAGGATGCCCCTCGGAGAAATAACGTTTACTTTTCGCAATTCGGTTCTGTTCCTTTCTCTTCCCTTGGCTTGGACGCTATGGGTCTTCCAAGTTATTTCCCATTTGAAGGAAGACGGATTTTCAATTTTCACGGCGGGCTTTACTGTATCAGCGCAACCATGTATCAACTTGTTTACTATCCTGAGTTCGCAGCCTGGATTCCGGAAGCGGATATATATTACAAAAACATTTATCCCGAGCTGAAAAAAATCTTTGAAGATAAAGCCCATACCTATGAAGGCAAAAATTACAGACTTTATAGAAATTACCGGCAACTCTCTTTTGGCAAGATAATCCTTTATCTGCATGAGACCAAGAGGAAACCCGACGCCATGCCGGGCTATTCGATTCTTGTGTTCGATCTTTCCGACGATGAGGTACGCAACGCACTTTCCTCTCCGTCCAAGCCCATCCGTAAATAGTCAGTCTTTGCTAATGAAGCAGATATTGCAGTGGCGGCAGTCAAGATCGGGTGGAGCCTGATAGACTTTGCCGCTCTTTTTTGCCTTGCGCATATTTATATAGTTCATTCCGGCAAGGAAAAAGCCCAGGATGATAAACGCGCCGGGAGCTGAACCCGGAAGCATACAGGATATAGACCACGGTGTTATCATCTTTACCTCAAAGAGTGAGCCGTTCGTCAGAAACTCGCGGACACAGCCAAGCGCCACAAGAGCAAGCGTGAAGCCAAGCCCCATACCAATACCGTCTAATATTGAACGATAAACGGTGTTTTTTGAGGCGAACGCTTCTGCACGTCCAAGCACTATACAGTTTACCACGATAAGCGGAATGAATATGCCGAGCGCATTGTAGAGACTTGCAGGGGCATAGGCCTTGAGAAGAAAATCCACAACAGTAACAAACGTGGCTATGACAACGATGTAGCAGGGTATCCTTATCTTTTTGGGAACAATGTCCTTTATCATGGAGATAACGGCGTTGCTTCCTACTAGAACGCAAAGCGTCGAGAGCCCCATACCCATTCCGTTAGTCGCATTTGTCGTTACCGCAAGTGTCGGACACATGCCTAAGCAGAGCGCAAGTATCGGGTTTTCCCGCCAGATGCCTTTTGTGAGTTCGGAAAAAGATGATGATCTCATTATTTTGTCTCCGGCTTGAGATTTAGTTTCAACATTATTGCGGCTTTTTCAACCTCGAAAGTTTTAGCAATCCTGAAGACAGCGTCTGTGACCGCGCGACTGCTTATGGTAGCCCCTGTTACGAAGTTGAGCTGCCCGCCGTCTTTTTTGACACTCCAGGGTTTGGGCCATGAATCGGAGGGTGAGTCGGAATGATTGTCGAACTGGTCAAGTATCGGGTTTGGCGGGAGTTTTGATTTATCGACCTTTTTGCCCATTCCGAGAATATCAAATATAGTTACAACCCTTTTTCTTTCAGTGACAACCGTCCCCAGCCCCGGGGTTTCGTTTTGCCTTGTTACGATGACAGTCCTTATAACCCCGTCAGGATTGAGTCCGGTCATGACTTCTATCTCGCCGCCGTAGCCGCGCTTTGTGATGCTCCGCCCGGCAAATCCAACAAGAACGCCGTCTTTTTTCGCCGGATAGAACATGACTTTGAACTTTTCTGCGTCCGGTGATGTGAAGGTTAGAATTTCTTCCGAGGGCTGGTTGTTGAAATCGGGAAGCACATCTTTGAGTGCCTGGTTGGTTTTTGCCATCTGGGCCTTTTTAATAGGTTCTTTCGTGATTTCAAACACGTATCCAAGCAGAGCCGCCGCAACTCCGCCGATAAGACCAAGAAATAGGCCGAGGACAATGACATTTTCTGTTTTCTTGAGATTTATCATTTTCATGCCCCCACTTTCTTTTCAGCAGCCTTGTACCCGAATGGAACAGTGACGGTAAATTTATCTATGAGAGGGACAACCGCATTCATAAGAAGTATCGAGAAGCTTACGCCTTCCGGATAGTTGCCCCATATTCTGATGAGCGAAGTGATTATTCCGCAGCCTATTCCAAAGATAATCATACCCTTCTTGGTTATCGGAGACGTGACCATATCCGTAGCCATGAAAAAAGCTCCGAGGAAGAGGCCGCCTGTTATCACGTGGAAGAGGGGACCTGGCGTGATTGCCGGATTGGCCGCATGAATAGCGGCGCTGAATATGGCGACCGTAGCTATATAGGTGACGGGGATGTGCCACTTGATGATTTTCATGGCTATTAAGAATATTCCGCCTGCGAGAAGCGCCAGTACCGAGGTCTCGCCGAGACAGCCTCCCATGTTGCCAAAGAAATAGTCCCAGTACATAGGAGTATTTGAGACGGCATCGAAGGCGGAAACGTTATGAACCCCCGATTTTGAGAGTTCCTTTACTACGCCGAGCGGGGTTGCGCATGTGATGCTGTCACAAGTATTCGAAAGGAACGGTATGACCTTGCCCTTCAGTTGTTCCGCACTGGGCGCGTAGGTTATAATCTTGTCATAAACGGGATTTTCCGTCATGAAGCGCGAGGGCACCCACGTAGTCATGAGTTTCGGGAACGCAACGAGCAGAGCCACACGGGCTACCAGCGCCGGATTGAAGGGGTTGTAGCCGAGTCCGCCGTATATCTGCTTGCCGATTCCTATACCTATCCCGGCTCCGATGAGGCATACCCACCATGGGATTCCAGCGGAGAGGTTCATTGCCAGCAGCACACCCGTAAGTATCGCGCTGCAATCCTTCCACGTATCAGTCTTCTTCCCGGCAATACGGCACCACAACACTTCGACGGCGACAGAAAATACTACGCAGTAGATTATCACCATGAGCGCATTTATGCCGTAAAAGTATATCCCGCAGAGACAACTCGGCACCAGTGCGAGCAAAACGGTAAGCATTATCTTCCTCACTGTCTGATTATCATGTACATGAGGAGAGGAGCTTACGACAAGTTCTTCTATTTTCGGAAGAAATACGCCGCTCTGCGTCGTCGTATCATTTTCTTCCAGGTTTACTTTTTCTTCTGTCATAATGTCGGTATCCAATATTTATTTTGATATTTATTTTTTCATTTTTCTTTTGCGCGCATTTATCTCGGCCTTGCCGCGGCGGAAGTGCTGAACGAGCGGTCTGAACGAGGGACAGACATAGGCGCACGACCCGCATTCGATACAGTGCATGAGATTGTTTTTTTCCGCAAGTTCGAATTCGCCGCTCTCAATCATAGTGCTCAATGGCCCGGGTATGATGTTCATGGGACAGGCGTCTACGCAACGTCCGCAACGAATGCAGGGATACGATTCATACTGAACGAGTTGTTCCTTCGATAGTAGAAGGATTCCTGAAGTATTTTTCATTACCGGCACCTGAAGGTTTTTCTGCGCAAAACCCATCATCGGGCCGCCGAGAATGACTTTCGCCGGGGAATATTTTACTCCGCCCGCCAGTTCTATCGCCTTGCTGACGGGGGTGCCTATCCTGAACTTCCAGTTGCCGGGGTTTGCGAGGGGCTCACCTGTAACCGTTGTAACTCTTTCAAAAAGGGGCTTTCCCTCTTTTACGGCTTCCGTAACCGCGACGGCCGTACCGATATTCTGAACGACACAGCCCGCGTCCATCGGGAGTCCGCCGGCGGGGACTTTTCTGCCTGTTACCGCATAAATAAGCTGTTTTTCAGCGCCCTGCGGGTATCTTACGCGCAACGCAATGATATTGACCCCGAACGAGGCAGCTTTTTCACGAAGGACTTTTATGGCATCGGGTTTATTCGCTTCGATTCCGATATAGATATTTTTAACTCCGAGGACTCTCGCGATTATCGCGCAACCTTCGACTACGGATTCGGGATATTCAAGCATAAGCCTGTGGTCGGCGGTGAGATAAGGTTCGCACTCGGCCCCATTGAAAATAAGGTGGTCTATCTTTTTTTCCGGAGGCGGAGAGAGCTTGACATGCGTCGGAAACGCGGCCCCGCCCATACCCACTAGTCCAGCGTCGGAGATGCGTTTCTTGAGGTCGTCGGGGGAAGTATTTTCCCAGTCGGCTATCGGCTCAAGCGATGAACCCCATTCGTCTTTTCCATCGGAATCTATAACAACGGCCAGGAGAGGAACGCCCATCGGCCCGGGGCAGTCTTCGATGTTTCTCACAGTGCCGCTGGTCGGTGAATGGACTGGGGCCGACACGAAGCCGCCCGCTTCGGCAAGGAGCTGGCCTTTTTTTACGGCATCGCCTTTCTTTACTATCAGCTTGGGCGGCGCGCCTATATGCTGATTTAGAATGACTGTATATGAATCAAGAAGCGGGGCCTCCTGTATGGCTTTGGACTCTGAAAGATATTTTCCTTCTTCGGGGTGGACCCCGCCCGCAAAATAAATATGATCATCGTGGTGTAAATTGCTCATCGGGCCGCATTCTCCTTTTTAAGGGTTCCTGGAAAATGATTTTCCGGGGAGCTGATACAGGAAGTCGGGCAGGCCGCCTTTTCTATCACATCGGCTCCGGGCATATTGTCGTAGTTGACCTGTGCGAGGAATCCTTCTATTTTCATCTGGTCTTCTCCGGCCGCCTTGAGGCATTTCCGGCAAGCGATACAGGCCACGTCGCAGTTCTTTTTCTTTTCAACGCCTTTTTCGGGCGAGTTGCAGTATACGTGAAACGGCGCGGTCTCAGGCACGAGCCTTATAAGTTTTCTCGGACAGGACTCGATACATTTGCCGCAACCCGTGCAGATATCACTATGTACGCAAGCGAGACCGTCGATAACTTCTATAGCATTGAAAGGACATACCCTTGCGCACGATGCGAGTCCCATACAGCCGAATCGGCAGTCCTTCGGTCCGCCCGCTATGAGCGATGCCGAAATGCAGTCGTTTATCCCGTTATAGTTTACGCTTTTTCTGGCTTTTGAGTTGCTCCCGCCGCAAAAAACAACGGCAGCTTTTTTTACGGACGAACCTGCGTCTACCCCAAGATAGGCAGCTATTCTGCCGACCACCGCAAGACTGCATACCGGACATGAGCCAGGAACACATTCTCCGGCGACTATGGCTCGGGCCAGATCGGAACATCCCGCCTTTCCGCAGCCTCCGCAGTTGGCGCCGGGAAGCATCTCGTTCACATCTTCAATCCTCGGATCTGACTTCACGAAGAAAAATTTGGCCGCGGCCCCGATGATACACCCGAGCAGTATACCGGACAATGTCATCAGGATGAACGCAATCAAAACTGTTTCCATGGTAATTCTCTTATGTTATTATATGTTTTTCAGCAAAGACCGGAAAAGCCTAAGAACGCCATGGCCAGTATACCGGCCGTAATGAGCGCTATGGACATTCCCTGAAAGACCTTCGGCACATCCGCGAGCTTCAGCTTTTCTCTGATGCTGGCAAAAAGCACAAGCGCCAACGAAAAACCTACCCCGGCGAAAAATCCGTAAAGTGTCGATTTAAAAATCCCTCTCGCCGCTCCCGCATTTATCGTCGCCACCCCGAGTACCGCACAGTTTGTGGTTATGAGAGGAAGGTATATTCCAAGCGCGCTGTAGAGCGCCGGACTCAACTTCTGTAATATAATCTCTACCAGCTGAACGAGCGCCGCAATCACGACAATGAATATTATCAGCTGAAGGTATGAAAGTTCGAATTCTCTCCCGAAGATTTGCACGGGACCATGGAGTATCGTGTTGAATATCGCCGATGTCACAAATGACGCAAGGGTCATTACAAATATGACGGCTCCACTCATACCGAGGGCTGTGTCGAGACTTTTCGATACCCCAAGGAACGGGCATATTCCGAGAAATTTGGAAAGTACAAAGTTGTAAACAAGTATCGCTCCGATAGTTAACTCTAAATATTCCTGCATCTTCAAAACCTCTGAATTGTGTTTTTGAACTGAACAATCCGGAAAATCTAGCGCATCCCTATGTATTTACAACACCGGAAGCTTTATTTTTTTCCAAATATAACTGTTTTATATTAGTCATTTCTGGCGATTTTGGAAATTTTGCTGTTTTTACTTGACATTACCGAAGGCGCGCGTTACAATAATAGTTGGGTCTATTGAATTTTAATGAAAGGCACGAGAAATGTCTGATGAACATAAGCATATGCCAGAAGGCGAACACGAGCATCCCGCTCACTATGAACACATGGAGCTGCCCGCCTATGACGATTATCTCAAGGCGCAAAAAATAACCGTAAAGGACATAAAAGACCATCTCACCGGGCCGATTGTCTCAGTGATAGTCCACATAATTATCCTCTGCACGCTTCCCTCAATTGTATTCATGGAGCATCCAAAACAAATAGACAGTATTGAAGTCCAGGTTGAGAATATGGAAATAAAGCAAATGGACAAAATCCCAGAACCGCCAAAACCACCTGACGAGGTGCTTGACGATCTCGAAGTCGAAATTGACCGGCCTGATGTGGACACTCAAGTCAACGTGACAGTGGACAGCGCGGCATCGGTTTCGACAACAGATGTGGATATAAATGTAGACATTCCCGATCTTACCTCCATAAAACCAAATAATTCAGCGTTGAAATTGCCAAAAATCTATGCCGCAAGGGCGACCTCTGGCGGACGCATCTCCGCCATAAAGAAATATGGATCTGGAACTGACGCGAAAAAAATAGAAGATGCCATTGAGAAGGCTCTTAATTGGTTGGCCAACAATCAGAACGAGGACGGTTCATGGGGCGTCTATGAAACTTCCAAATATTCATTTACCGCCATGGCAACGCTGGCATTCCTCGCACACGGCGATACACCAGCTTCACAAAAATACGGGCAGGTCATAGTGAAAGCCCTCAAAAAGATGCTCGAATGGGTTGATAAAAAATGCAACCCGTACATAACATCTGGCTGGTACTCGTATGACCACTCTCTTATTGCTTATACCATTGCAGAAGCTTACGGCATAACAAAAATGCCTAAACTCAAGGATGCCATGGAAAAAACAATAAGATTTATCATAGAAAATCAAAACAAACGCGGAACCTTCTATTATGGTTATGACAGAACGCCTGTCATACAATCCTACGACAGAGACCCCATTTCCGGTAAACTTTTGAAGGGCAGAGACCCGGAACCTCCTTCGAACCTCGCATTCTCGGGATGGAACTTCCAGGCCCTCAAATCGGCCTTTTCAGCGGGCTGTGAGCTGCCCGGGCTTCAGGAAACCATAGACAAGGCTATACTGGGAATAAAATATCATGAAAATCCGAATACCAAGGAAGGCGGGTTCAGCGAAACCCCGAGGGGAAAACCCGACTTCGGAATGACCGGCGTGGGAATCCTCTGTCTCGGACTGCTCGGGGCCGGAGATTCAAAGGAAGCAAAAAAGGCCATGACCTGGATGCAGAAATACAACGCGAATGGCATGAAAACATGCGCATGGCGCTATAACGCCGATGTGCATAAAGAATATCAAAAAGCCTTTACTCACGCCCTCTATACCTGGTACTACCAAACACAGGTTATATTCCAGGACTCAAAGGGAAAAGGCGGTACTTGGAATCGCTGGAACAGAGCATTCAGTAATGCATATCTTCAGGAGCAGAACTCCGACGGCTCATGGCTCACCCCTGCTGAAAAATACGGCTCGCACCTCGACCCGAACAAGACCAACGCCGAGTGGCACTATGTAAAAGAGTATTCCGATGTGAAAGACCTCAAAATATACGCGACCACACAGAACTGCCTAACCCTTGAAGTTTATTACCGGTACTTGCCGACATATAGACTGTCAAAGAGTTCGGAAAAGAAAAAGAGTATCGTTGACGAGGAAGAAGATCTCGGACTGAAAATAGAATAACAGATCAAAAAGGAACAACTAAATCATGAATAAGACTCTGCTCATTATAATTTCAGCCCTTTTCCTTTTGGCTGGACAATCTGTATTCGCAGATAAAATAGATAAAGAAATAGCTGATGCCCGCAAAAAAACAGGCGAAGTCGTTACCTGCAGCCCGCTTGGCAAAGTGCCAGGTACCCTTACAATCGAAGAGGCCGCAAAGAAGATCAGATCCGGAATGGTACTCAGACTCTTGCCAGGCAAATATAACCCGATTGACAATGTGGTTTTTGAACAGGACAGACTTATTATCGAAGGCAATAACTCAGGCGGATACGTCGATCTTCCTCTTTATCTTTATGGAAAAGACTGTATCGTCAGAAGTATAAACATCAGAAACGTTGAGGCAGACAGTGGAGTAATTGTTGATACATTGGCGAACACTATTACTATCACAAGCGGCACAAAGAGAGACTCTGCCATTATTGCGAACTGTGCCGTTAATCGTTTAATGATCTATGACAATTCTCAGGACGTTATCGTGAGAAATACTAGCGTAGTTAACGGCGTTCAGGTGAAGGACGAAGGGAAAGTAATTCAATTGCGTACCTATACGACTCATACAGTCAGTGTATATAACATAATTGAGTTCGGCAAGATGGATAAAAAAGGCAAAATCACATTCGAAAAATGCATGTTCTTCTCCGATGGGCATCTCTTCGGCGGGGATGAAGCATCCATGAAGCTAATTACTCTTACCCTGAATGATAATCTCATTTGGTGTGCACGTTCTCTTTACCGTATGCCTAAAGGTAAAACCGAAGTAAAAAATGTTGATGGACTCAAAGATTATTTCGGACTGGGAAAGGAAATCAAGAACGTTCTCGCGAAACCTCCGTTGAAACTGGTGCCCAATGAAGACTATGGATGGGATAGAAGACCAGGAATATTCATAATCACATCCGGCCCGGGATCAAAAAAGGAATATGGCTGCAACATGAGTGAAAGCGCGGGCATTCCAGTCCCCCTCAAAGACTGAGCAGCTTATTATCAATACAGCCAAGGGTAAGGAATGTCTTTCCTGTCCTTGGAAGCATAACAACGGAATTATGCTGCTTAAAATAAAGCAACTCATAGTGATAGAAAATAAACATCTCAGCGTCCTATTCGCGACTTCAGCTCTCTGTTTCTTCCTTATGGATATACACGGCATTGAAAAAAAAACCGCCCAAAATGCACCGGATGAAATCAATATCCTCTGCAGGGAAGACCTTTCAACTCTCTCCTTCGCGTTCGTTCAAGAGTTTATTTCCATACAAGACGCCCCCAAAATATCTATCCGGACGTTCAAGGAGAAAAAAGGCTTCAGCCAGCTAAGGGCGGAACTGCCCTATTCTATAATAATAAATGATAATATCGCGGATAATGGAAAATTCTTCATCCCATCCTCCTCTGAGTACAAAATGCTGGCCCTTCAGGGAGCAGCATTTATCGTGAACGGCGCTAATCCCGTCAGCTCGGTCGGCTCGGAAAAAATAAAATCAATACTTGAAGGAAAGACCATTGGATGGGGGGAGCTCGGCGGCTCTAACTCCCTTATTAATCTCTATATCTATGAAAAAGATAATGAGTCGCTTCTGCGTATTATAAGGGCTGCCATACCTGAAATGGGCCAGTTTTCGGAAAAGGCTCTCAAAGTGTCCGACCAGAAAAATATGAAGTTTATTGTATCCGCCGACCTTGATGGTTTTGGAATCATAAACTTTTCAAACCTGCAGGACGGGCTCGAACTACGTATACTGAAGGTAAATGGAATATTCCCTTCGTATTCCGGAATGTCCGTCAGAAAATATCCGTTTTCCAGAACAATATATATAAGTATTTCCGATAAGCCTTCCGCGGGCACCGCAAAACTCGTTGAATTCATAATGGGGCGCCATGGACGTGAGATCATCGCAAAAAATAAAATGTTCCCACTGAATAGATGAAAAAAAACTTTTCAAATGACGGATTTTTTGTTACAGGCACCGGGACAGGCGTCGGAAAAACATTTGCCTCCGCATGCCTGGCTCACTTCTTCGTAAGCAACAATTTCAGTACCGCGGTAACTAAACCCTTTCAGACCGGCATAGCCCAGGGCGACGATGATATTTCCGTAATTAAGGAAGCCGTCCCCGGACTTTGCCAGCTTCCGCCGGAACTGGAAAATGTTTACCGCTTCAAAATGCCGGCCTCACCGTTCCTCGCAGGCAGAACTGAAAATTCCCGAATAGATATTTCCAGAATTATTTCAACCATTTCAGAGATAAAGAAGACTTTTTCCCCGGACGTTCTCATTATTGAAGGAGCTGGCGGCCTTTATGTACCTGTAAATGAAGATATTATGATGATAGACCTCATCAAGATGCTTGGAATGCCCGCGATACTTGTATGCGATTCAGCGCTTGGGACTATAAACCATACTCTCCTGAGTATCAAGGCTTTGAAATCCATGCAGATAGAGTGTGCTGGTTTCATTTTTAACAGAACAAGTGAAAATCCGGAAGTCATAGAAAAAGACAATCTGGAAACGCTGAAGGAAATCTCAGGAATTCCCTTTATCGGAACAATTAAAAAAAATTCTTCAATGTCAAAAATATCTCCTGATATATATTCCTTTCCGGGCCTGAGCAAAAAATGAACTGGAAATACCTCGGATTTGCAATAAAGTATCTGCTTGTCATTATTTGAAGGGAACGCTGTGGTGGCAGAGAAAACAAAAAGCAGATTATTGATACATATCGAGTACTTCTTGATACTTATCCCAATAGTTGTCGTAAGGGCCCTGCCCCTCAAGGTGGCATACGGACTGAGTTACATATTGTCCATCATGTTCTATTACATAGACTTCCGACATAAGGAGCGCGCAATGCAGCATATCCTCCACAGCGGAATAGTCAGCGACAGAAAGGCGGCGGCGGCCCTTGCCAGAAGGAATTTCCTCCACTTCGGAAGAGTCGCGGTCGAAATCGCAAAGTCGCACCAGATCGTGAATGAGAAGAATGCACTTGAATTTATCAAACAGGAAACCGGCCCGGAGCTGACAAAGGTTTGTTTTGCTCCGGAAACTAGAGGGCCGGTGATAATAGTAACATGTCATCTTGGCAACTGGGAACTTGCGGGCAAAGCTTATTCATGGCTTTCCGGAATGCGAATGACCTCCATCATGAGGGAACTTGGCAATCCTAAGCTCGGCGATATCATATACGCTCACAGAGAAGGACTTGGGCATTCCACTGTGTCTAAAAACAAGGGAATGAAACCGCTGATGATGGCGCTTAAAAGAGGAGAATCCGTCGCAATCGTGGCCGATCAGCACGCGAGTACGTCTGAGGGAGTGGGCGTCGAGTTCTTCGGTCATCCGGCCCGAGCACATTCTACCCCTGCCCTGCTTCACCTCAAAACCGATGTTCCGATAATCGTAGGCGCTCTTTTAAAGACGGGCAATTCGTTCCAGTTCGCATTCAGAGGCGATGAGGTTATCCGATATACCCCCACAGGCGACAAAGATAATGATATCAAAGCCATAACTCAAACCTATACGTCCGCCCTGGAAGCCCTGATCAGAAAATACCCCGATCAGTGGATGTGGGCGCACCGCCGGTGGCTCAATATCAACAGGAATAGAAAGAATAAAAAGAAGGAAATATCTCATGAACAAAAATCCGCTAACCCTGCTTGATTCGGGAAAACTTCTCGTTGCTCCTTCAATACTTTCCGCCGACTTCTCATGTCTCGGCGAGGAGGTCAAGCGAGTCGAAGAAGCCGGAAGCGACCTTGTCCACCTCGACATAATGGACGGGCATTTCGTTCCGAATATCACGTTCGGCCCGATAGCCGTAAAAAGCGTAAGGGCTTTCAGCACACTGTGTTTCGACACTCACCTCATGATAAGCAATCCCCTGAAATACGCGGAATCCTTTGCCAAGGCCGGCTCCGACCACATAACATTTCATATAGAATCCGATGATGAACCGCAGGCAGTAATCGACAAGCTCCGCGCCCTCGGCTGTTCCGTAGGCATATCCCTGAAACCCAAAACACCAGCCTCCGTAATTATGCCGTTCCTCAACAAAATCGACCTCGTTCTCGTAATGACCGTCGAACCCGGTTTTGGCGGACAAAGCTTTATGGCTGACATGATGCCGAAGGTTAAAGAGATTAAGGACGCAATCAGGAAAAGCGCCCACCCGGTACATCTCCAAGTCGATGGCGGCATAGACTCCGAAACCGTTAAAGATGCCGCCGTCAACGGTGCAAACATGATGGTCGCCGGGACCTCCGTATTCAAAAATCCCGACGGTATGAAAAAGGCCGTGGAAGCATTGCACCGCGCCGAGTCACTCATATACTGAATCTTTCATAAAAAAGGAAAACAGCACGATGGACTTCTTTACTGATAAGGAACTTATAGAAAAGATAAATCGACTGAGAAAAGAAAAGCACGCCGTCATTCTGGCGCATAACTACCAGCTCGGCGAAATTCAGGACATAGCCGACTTCTGCGGGGATTCTCTTGAGCTCAGCATAAAGGCTAAAAACGTCAATGCAGACATGATTGTATTCTGCGGCGTAACATTCATGGCAGAAACAGCTTATATACTATCGCCCTCAAAAACAGTACTCCTCCCCAACCTGGGCGCCGGATGCCTGATGGCTGATATGCTTACAGGCGAAGATGTTAGAAAAATGAAAGCCGCCCATCCCGGTTCGGTCGTCCTCTGCTATGTGAACAGCACAGCTGAGGTGAAAGCCGAGTCCGATATATGCGTGACCTCGGCGAACGCTCTTGAAATAGCAAAAAGCGTAGCGGCCGATAAAGAAATACTCTTTGTCCCTGATTCAAATCTCGGTAACTATGTAATGCATAAGACGGGCCGCAAAATGACGATGTTCCCGGGCTACTGCCCCACTCATATGCGACTGAAGAAAGAGGACATCCTTGCGCGCAAAAAAGAATTTCCGGACGCAAAGGTGATAATACATCCCGAGTCCAGGCTTGAAGTCATTGAACTTGCCGACGAAGTCCTCAGTACCGGAGGAATGTGCGGTTATGTAAAAGAATCCGACAGCAGGCAATTTATAATTGCCACCGAGTCGGGTATACTTCATCGGCTCCGCAGGGAGAATCCCGGCAAACTCTTGGTCCCGGTATCCGAAGAAGCCGTCTGCTATACAATGAAAATGATAAGGCTTATCGACCTTTACAATTCGCTTAAAAAGGAAGAGTACAAAATAACCGTGCCGGAGGATGTCAGAATAAAAGCCCTCAGGCCGATAGAAAAAATGCTCGAACTCTCAGCCCACTTAAATATAAGATAAGCCAGTCTCTATTCCTTTGGGTCGAAGACCTTGCGAAGTCCTTCCCCCGCGAAGTTGAATGAGCAGACGGTGATGAAGAGCGCTAGGCCTGGCCAGAGCGTCAGATGCCAGTAAAGAAATGGTTCCGCAAATGCCTGTCGCAAAAGTTCGCCCCAGCTTGCCGTAGGCGCCTGTACGCCGAAGCCGAGGAAGCTCAGTCCGCTTTCCGCGAGGATGAATTCCGCCACCGCGAAAGTAAAGCTAACGAGTACAGGCCCTGATATGTTCGGGAAAATGTGAAAAAACATTATTCGCCAGACCGGCAGTCCAAGTGCTTCACAACTGAGGATATACGGGAAGGTTCTCTGCTTTAAAGTTTCGCCCCTGACAAGCCTTGCGAGCCCGGTCCATCCGGTCAGCCCGAGGATGGCAATCACAATCAGTATCGACTGGTCGTATTTGCGGTCCATCATCACAGCCATCAGGATGAGGAGCAGGAGGAAGGTAGGAAAGCATATTATGATTTCTATAATCCTCATTATGAGCATGTCCGTCTTCCCGCCGCAGTATCCGGCGAAAAGGCCTACACTTATCCCGATAACGAGAGAAAGTCCTGTCGCAAGAAATCCAACCGCGAGCGATACCCTCGCTCCGTAAAGCATTCGTGAAAGGACATCGCGCCCGATGTGATCGGTTCCCATAACGTGCTTGCGTGAAGGCTTTTCATAGGGACTTCCCGTAGTACTGAAAGGTCCGTATGGAACGGGAGCAAAGAAGGCAAACTCGCCCTGCGAAAATTCCGATGCGGCCTTCAGCCAGTCGGTTTTTTCAAGTATATGACTGGTCGTAAAAAATGGGATGAGCAGGAACAGGGCCGTTCCCGATGCGATAGAGACAAAAAGTTTTTTTCTTTTCCATCCGGCGCTGACTAGAAATATTATTATCGAAAGGGGTAGAAATATAAGCAGAAAATTGAAGATTTTTTCAACTACGGCTTCGCTGCTGTCCGGTGCGAAAATATATCTCAGGAATGGAAAGGAGAGTCCTGACAGTTTCGAGAAAAAAACAAAAGGTCTTCCATTCGCGATAATGGGCGCAATCACAGCTGACATGAATATCAGGAAAATTCCAGCGCTTCCGATGAGAGCCATATAGTCTTTTCTGAAACGCGCAAATGCCGCGGCGCCCGGCGAAAATGAAATCTCTTTTTTGTCGTTTTCTTTACTCATTGCTTCCGAGGAGCTTTTTAAGTTCTGCTTTAAGATTGGGCGTGAAATCGTCCCTTTCAAGCGAGTCCTTAAGCTCGGAGACCGTCCAGAACCTGACTTCGCTCACCTCATCGCGGTCGAACTGGAAAGGCCCGGACGACACAACGGAGAAGACTCTCACTTTTTCTGACTCAATATCGTTTCTTATTTTGGAATCGAAGAGGAACTCAAGCGGCACTGCGGGATCAAGCCCTAGCTCTTCATTCATCTCCCTGCGCGCTCCGGACTCAAAGTCTTCACCGACTTGGAGATGACCGCCGACTGCTGTATCCCATTTGCCAGGCTGGATGTCTTTGGCCGCTGATCTTTTCTGGAGAAGTATCCTGCCGTCGGGGTGATACACTACCACGTGCGCACAACGGTGCACCAACGCAGGATTGCCATGGCATTCTGAACGCGGGGCCGTCCCGATAACTGCCCCGTCTTGATTGACTATCTCGAAAATCTCATCATTGCCCATGTCTGGACTTTTCACTTCTTGCTTTTGGGACTTTTTTTTGCGGCACGGCGTTTGGGCTTCTCTTCTTCTTTGGCCATTGACTTGCTGATGCTCTGAATAATCTCCTCTTCATTATCGGGTATGAAGACCAGTTTCTGATTGTCAGCCACGACCTTGATATTTTTGTAGTTTTTGAAATAACCGCGGAGGATTTCCTCTGCCAGTGCGTCCTCTACATATTTTTCGATTGCGCGGCGCAGCGGGCGGGCGCCATATTCGGGTTCGTAGCCCTTGTCTATCAGGAAATCAAGAACACCCTGCTCCACATTAAGTGTAAGTCCCTGAAATTTAAGCCGTTCTTTTACCTTGTCTATTTCTATGTTTATTATTTGCGCGAGGTCTTCGCGTTCAAGTTTTCTGAATACGATGACTTCGTCAACGCGGTTGATGAACTCCGGCTTGAATCTTTTCTTTGCCATATCGACAAGCTGGTCGCGTATTTTATCGAAAGTCTGATACTTGCTCTGGGTGTCGAAACCGAGTCCGCCACCCTTTATGATTTTATCAGCGCCCAGGTTGCTTGTCATTATTACTATCGTGTTTCTGAAGTCTATCCTTCTTCCGAGCGTATCGGAAAGTTTGCCTTCCTCAAGTATTTGAAGAAGCGTGTGCATAACGTCCGGATGCGCCTTTTCTATTTCATCGAAAAGGACGACAGCGTACGGACGGCGACGCACTTTTTCGGTAAGTTCCCCACCTTCGCCGTGTCCGACATATCCCGGAGGAGAGCCGACAAGACGGCTGATATTGAATTTCTCCATGTATTCTGACATATCGACTTGTATCAGGGCCTCGGGATCTCCGAACATAAATTCGGCCAACGCCTTAGCCAGCAGCGTCTTGCCAACGCCGGTAGGACCGAGGAATATGAACGAGCCGATAGGTCGCTTCGGATCTTTAAGATCTGCTCTGGAGCGTCTCATCGCTCTTGAAATGATTGAAACGGCGTCATGCTGACCAACAACCGTTTTTTCCAGTTCATCCTCCATACGCAGGAGCCGGGCGCTTTCGCCTTCCTCCATCTGCTGAACAGGCACACCGGTAAGCTTCGCGACAACTTCGAGTATTTCCTTCACCGATATCCTGATGCGTTTTTCTTTATTCTCATTTCTCCATTTTTCCATGGCCCCGTCGATTTCCATGCGAATGCTGCGTTCGCGGTCGCGACAGGATGCGGCCTCCTCAAACTTCTGGTCGGCAATGGCCGTTTCTTTAGAGGCGCAGACATTTTTAAGTTCTGTTTCAAGGGCGGACAAATCGGGGGGGACATCTTTTTCCTTTATTCGCGCGCGTGCTCCGGCCTCATCCATCACGTCTATTGCCTTGTCCGGCAGAAAACGCCCTGTTATGTAACGGTCTGAGAGACGGGCTGCGGTAATAAGCGCATTGTCGTCATAGCTCACGTGATGATGCTTTTCATAGCATTCCTTGAGTCCCTGAAGTATTTTAATGGTGTCCTCGATAGTGGGCGGCTCGACTATAACCGGCTGGAAGCGGCGCTCGAGCGCGGCATCTTTTTCTATGCCTTTTCGATATTCATCCATGGTTGTCGCGCCCACGCACTGCAGATCTCCTCTTGAGAGCGCCGGCTTGATTATGTTTGCGGCATCCATCGCTCCTTCGGCGCCTCCGGCTCCGACGATGGTATGCAGCTCGTCGATAAAGAGTATGACCTTTTTGGAATTTTTAACTTCATCAATGACTGCTTTGATGCGTTCTTCAAACTGCCCTCTGTACTTTGTCCCGGCTATCATGAGCGGCAAGTCGAGCGCGAATATTTTTTTCCCGGTGAGAATATCGGGAACATCCCCTTTGGCAATGGCCTGTGCGAGCCCTTCGAGGATAGCTGTTTTCCCAACGCCTGCCTCACCGATGAGTACCGGGTTATTTTTTGTACGGCGACAGAGTACCTGAACGACTCGTTCTATTTCATCTTTTCTTCCGATAACAGGATCCAGTTCGCCTGCCCGTGCCATTTCCGTCAAGTCCCGCCCGAACGCCTTGAGCGCGTTCAACGGCTCCTCTTCGCCGTTTCCTGGTGCGCCGCCGATACCACCGGCTGCGAAAGACGAAGGCTTATAGCCCATATCCTCGTCGGAATCAGGCAAATAGTTGGGATCGAGAGACTTAATTATTTCCTTGCGGACCTTTTCTATATCTATTTTCATATTCTTTAAAACTTTGGCGCCCACGCTTTCACCTTCGCGAAGGATTGCGAGCAGGAGGTGCTCCGTCCCTATGAAGTTGTAGTTCATGGCCTTAGCCTCATTTGCGGATAGAATGAGGACTTTTTTCAGACGCGGCGTAAAGGGGGGAATCCCCTCAACCTTGGTCTGTCCGCCGGTCCCTGATTGTTTTTCGACTTCGATCCTGAGCTTATCGAGATTAAGCCCCATTGACTTAAGTACCGCGACAGCAACACCTTCTCCCAGTGCGATAATTCCCAGCAGAAGATGCTCCGTCCCCACATAGTCGTGGTTGAATCTTTCCGCTTCTTTCTGGGCAAGTACCAAAACGTTCTTCGCCCGCGGCGTAAAATTATTCAAATATGAGTTGAATTCATCGAACTCTGCCATCTCGTACTCCTGAATTATTTTGTTCCGGATAATATATCCCCGTAAAGCGAAAAAAAAACTTCATCCCCTTGAGAGGATGAAGTTTTTCAAGGCAAAACTTGGGCTTATTCCATGAAGAGATTTTTGTACTTCTGTGACAGCTCTTCAATATTTTTAGGCGTGACGATAAGGTATCTCTGGTCAAAAGCTTCCTGCGGGTCAAGCGGGCATGGGTCTTCACTGAATTTAACGCCGGGCCGGTATATTACAATGGCATTGATAAATCCATTCGCTATAGCATTTTTCAGGCTGTGCACGTCGCCGTTTAGAAGGGCAAGAGCAGGCCTGGAGGGAGATGAATTTGTCCAGAGCTTCATCGCACTGGCATCCCTAGGCAGTCCTATCATTGAGATTATAAGATTACTGGTTGGGTGCTTACTCAGTACGGCATCAAAATCTTTTGATGTCATCATTTCCTCAAGCGGAAGCATTTCCATTTCTTCGGGAATCGTACCATCTTTTCTGTCGGCAAGCATCTCGAGTGTATCTATTTCTACCGGAGTGATGATTCCAAGACCTTCCTTCAGGCTTTCAACAATGGCTTTCTGCCTTTCATTCTTTTCAAAGTTCCGGTCCGATATCACAAGGACCTTTGCTTCAGGGAATTCCTTTTTGAGGGTCCTGCCGAACACAAGTGACTTTGCTTTCGCGTATTTGAGTTCATTTTCGATAAGCCGTGCTGTTTCGGTATCGCCAAATGTACCTGTTTTGTAAAGAATAAATATCCCGCACGCTACGACAACCATCAACAAAAAGACCGCAAATGTCTGAGCGTTTGGATAAGTTTTTTGTTTCTTAGCGCAGATAACCATGCATACCAAGGCTAGGATCATGATTATTCCGGTTATGATAACAGGCAATGTCAACATTACAAACCTCCCAAATTTAATGTGATATAATCAATACTACACCGTCTTTGAACTCATTATACACCGACCTTTGCCATAATACAACTTGAATATTGACTAATTTTCCCGATTGCCCGGAACCGACACCGAGGAAACGAAAATTTTTAGATTTGTCCAGAAACTTTTCCAGGATATTGTACACGGAACAGGGCAGTCATGGAAGAAAAAACGTTACTTGCGAAATTGAGTCGGAGAACAGCCGGAGTTTTTGCGAAACGAACGGGAGAAATCATAAATATTTTTGTAGCCGCTGGCGGACGCTATTTCGGAAACACTCATGTCGGTATAGGCCAAAAGCTCACGCGCGCACCTTATCCTTGAATCGCTAAGCATCCTGCCGGGACTGACCCCGAAATTTTCTTTAAAAAGCTTCCGGAAATGCGTCTCACTCAGTCCGAAATTCCTCGCCATTTTCCGTATCTCCTGATTAGGATCCTGATAGTTGAGAAGTATGTATTCGGCCGCACGTTTCATTTTCTCCATATGGTGGCTCAAGGGGCCCGAAACAGCTTCAAGAGCGTTGTCTATCTCATTTATCAGTTCGAGAATCATTCCTGAAAGTTTCAGTTCGTGATACGGAGAGCGTTTATGCTCGCGAGCGACCGTCCTGAATATGTCAAGAATCTCAGGCTTCCTCCTGACAAGCGGAAGGCGCCCCCGCCAGCTGTTGATAACAGGTTCATTGAGAGGCGGATGCATCAGGCGGCGGTACTCCGACAAATCACTGTCGCCTGGGATATATGCGTCCCAGTGACTTCGGGCGGAATCGTAAATAAGATCGAAATGAATATAAAGGCAGTGCATCCGTGCGCCGACGCCACGCATTTCATGAAAAGTATCTGGCGGCACCCAAAATAGGTCGCCGGGTCCGATATCGTATTCTTTGTCCTCAATCGAAAAAATCCCGTGTCCGCTGTTTATAAAAACCGCCAAGTAGTCCAAAAGCTTGCGTCTTCCCAGATGCCAAGGCGTTCTTATCCCGTCTCCGCTCTGCCTCACAAAAGGGTGGAGCGCGAGCATTCTTGAGGATGTCCGCGCATCAGGAGCAATGCAGTTTTTAAGTACCAGCTTTTCCATAAAAATAACCGTTTATGATAAAAAATAGTCTTTAACAGTAAAGATTCAAGCGTAAACTTCATTATAATACAGTTATGGATATATTTTAATGATAAAATCAAGGAGAAGTGAAAAATGAGTGATTCAAGCTATTTCGAGAAAGTCATGGATTACAAGCCGCATCCGGATTTCTCAAGACTGGAAAAAGTCCTGAAAAAGGAAAATCCAGGAGAAAGTGTCCTTTTTGAGTTTTTCCTTAATGAGAGGATCTATTCGAGACTCTCCGGAGAAAAACTTAGTGGGCTCGCCTGCGACTCCGTCGAATATTCGGCGGTAATGATAAAAGCCTTTGAAAAGGCGGGCTATGATTACGCGACAGTAAGACTTCCCTGCTTCTGCTTTCCGGCAGGGGAACGCCATACCGAAGAAAGCATCTCTCTCAACGAAGGAGCATTAATCACCGACAGACCGTCATTTAACGCCTACGCATGGCCCGAACCGGAAAAGAATGCTGCCGACAAGCTTGAGAAAATGGCAGCCGACAAGCTTCCAGACAAGATGAGGATGATAGTCTGCGGACCCGGCGGCGTGCTTGAAAATGTGATACGCCTTGTAGGTTATGACAATCTTTGCATGATGCTTTACGACGATCCGGAGCTTGTGCAGGACATTTTTGATGCCATCGGTTCGCGACTAGTGCGCTACTACGGTCTTGCCGCCCCGCTGAAGCATACTGGCGCCTGCATATCGAACGACGATTGGGGCTTCAAGACCCAGTCCATGCTTCCGCCTGACGCAATGAGAAAATACGTCTTCCCGTGGCACAAAAAGATAGTGGAAACAATTCATGACGCAGGAAAATATGCCATCCTTCATTCTTGCGGGAATGCTTCAGAAATATGGGAGGACATCATCGAAGTCATAAAATATGACGGCAAACACTCCTACGAAGACGCTATCTCGCCAGTAGAGAAGGAATATGAAAAGTTTGCCGGAAGAATAGGTGTTATGGGCGGACTGGATGTCCATTTCGTAGCGACATCGGAGCCTGACGTGATTTACAGAAGAGCATTGGAAATGCTGAAACGCGCATCGGAGAAAGGTTCATACGCTCTTGGAACAGGAAACAGTGTCCCTGAATTCGTTCCCGATGAAAATTTCGCCGCTATGATATGGGCGGCCCTCGAAACAAGATAAACAGGCTAGTCAGATTTCTTGTATTTTCTTTATTCCGCTGCGGCTCAGGATGATGCGGAAGCGCTTGAAAACGTCCTCCTGTCTGAACATGCCGTATTTGATTATCATGTTGACATGGTAGACATGTTTGCCCTTGGTCGTAATCACTTCATCGCCTTCCGGCATAAAAAGCACCTTGGTGGGATTGTCCATCTTTTCGAGGAACTGCTTTACGTTGAAGCGGATTATGTCGTTGATGCCGTCGACGTTGAAATCCGAAAGAAGATCTTTACACTTGTCGGAAAATATCTTAATGAGCTTCTTCGAATAAATCACGTTTTCGCCGATTCCTCCGTTATCGAGTTCGGCCATAAGATCCCGGTTTCTTAGTTTCGTTATCTGCGGCGGCAGGCTTTTTTCGGAAAGGAAAGAGAAGCTCTCTTTGCAGTAGCCGATTTTTTCATTGAGACTGCTCAGTATTCTTATTTTCCGGTCGTAGATATATTTTCTTATCTTATTGTTTATATATATGCGGCCAAGCTCCTTGATGCGGTCTTTGAACATATAGGCAACAACAAGTATCATGAAGAGCGAAAAGGTGAAGCCAAGCTGCATCTGAAAATAGAAGCCGACAGCGGTAGCGAAGGCCATCGCTATTCCGGCCGCAATGCCGAAGACTATCTGTTCAAGGTAAATGCCGTCGCGCCTCATGCTTGTCCTGAGGAATAGAGCGCTGCCCATAACCTTCTTGAGCACGCTTTCGCGGTAGACCATTTCCTCGTTGTCGGAATTCTTCTGCGGGACTGAAGGGTATTTATTCGCCTGACGGTAAAGTATTTCCGAATGAAGCGAATCGACAACTTCCTTTTTATACACGGCCCTGTTGGTAATATTGGACTTCTCGAGAAAAAAGACGAATCGGTATTTATATTTATTCAGAGTAAGGCTCAGGTATTCGTCCGCGAGATTAAAGAATGCAAGATTCCTGCTGCCTACAGTCGGTACCTGAATTATCTCCTTCAGCGCCCGGAAGCTTCGGGCTATTTCGGCAGCGTTGGCAAGGAAGTTTTTTATTATCGGCTCCCGATCCTCAGTTTCGGAAAGCTTTTCGATGTATGTCTCCTTGTCACGAAAGGTACTCTTAAAAATAGAGCAAAACATCTTGAGATGATATTTGTACTCTTCTTCGTGCTCGGATGATAACGGGTGGGCAACGAAATCCTTCATGGCCATCTTCAGTGAAAAAAGCGGGCTGCTTTCAGACTCTTCAAGAATATTTTTCAGAAGCATCACGGGAGTCTTGAGCCGGATGTATTTCTGCATATCGTTATAAAACTCTTCCTTGGAATAGGTATGCTTATTGACACAAAGGTTATTAGGGATAAACATATACGTTTCCACGTGATAGGAATTGAAGGGCCGAGCCCTGTCCAGCGGGTAAGTAAACTTAACCTCAAACTGGTATTTATCATGAATACCGACCGAATCTTCTACAGAACCATTCAACTTTCAAATTCTCCAGTGCTCTGTCACAAACAATTTGGTATAGAAGATACGGGACTCTAAGTTAAAAGTCAATGCCTGTTATATTACATTACAAAATGAATTTAAAATCGTTGGCAATAGCCGCACTTAACAAAGTCGCCCATTCCTGAAAATGAATTCAGACAAACAGGAATACGGCTGTTCAATACCGCAAACATGACAAAGAACCGATTGTAGGGGAAGAGCCAGAACTCCGACAGGTACTTTGAATTCGGAAGATATCCTGTTATATTCTGGATATTCCGTAAAACAATCGAATCAAAAAGAGAGGGAGAGAACATGTCAAAAAAAGTTTTCGCGGTTTTGGCGGCTGTTGCGCTGGCAGTGCCGGCATTTTTCACAGGAGGCTGTCAGAGCATAGAGGAAATGAGACTGTCGCGTCATGAATCAAATTCCACAGATGCATACCTCAACACTACAGCGGAAAAGCTTAACGCAGCACTTGAAAAAGTACTTCCGCCAATGGGATACCCGATACACAAGGTGAACAACACAAGAATGCAGGGGCATTACGAGGCCGAGGGTATCGAAGTTACCGTAAAAGACACTGACATAAAAGACAAAGTCCTGATGTATATAAGGATTGGTTCAATGGGCGACAAGTACAAAGAAAAGCTTGTCATCACGGCGCTCAAGAAAGAACTCGGGATAAAAGACTAGCCTGCCTGAATCCATCACAAACGCGATAAGCCCGGTTTTGACCGGGCTTTTTTTTAGTTCTTCCAGTAGGGGGAAATATTTCTCAGGGTCGAGATTATTCCTGGAATTTTTTCAAGGATGAAATCGACTTCATCCATGGTATTGAATCTGGAAAAGCTGAACCTTATTGCGCCATGCGCGGCCGTGTAGGGAAGCCCCATTGCCCGAAGGACATGAGAAGGCTCAAGGCTGCCCGTAGTGCAGGCGCTTCCGCTGGATGCGCATATTCCGAATTGGTCGAGGAGCATGAGGATTGATTCGCCTTCTATAAACTCAAAACTTATATTGGTCGTGTTCGGGAGGCGGTGTTCGGGGTCTCCGTTTATCCTGACCTTGGGGATTGATTCCAATATGCTTTTTTCCAGTTTGTCGCGCAGAGAACTTACATAGTCTGTTTCAATATTCATGTTTTCAAGGGCAAGTTCGGAGGCCTTGCCGAGCGCAACAATTCCGGCAACATTTTCAGTCCCTCCGCGGCGGCTCCGCTCCTGATGCCCGCCTGCGATAAAGGGGCGAAAACGCACACCACGCCTGACGTAGAGGGCCCCGACGCCCTTCGGCGCGTGAAGTTTATGCCCGGAAAGGCTGAGCATATCTATTTCTGAAAGATTCATGGAGATCGGGACTTTACCCACGGCCTGCACGGCATCGGTGTGAAAAATAGCTCCATGCGAGTGAGCTATCCTGGCTATTTCGGAAACAGGATAAATGTTACCTGTTTCGTTATTCGCCCACATCACGGAAACAATGGCGGTCTCGTCATCGACGGCGGACTGAAGGCTTTCCATATCCAGTCTGCCCTTTGAATCGACCGGTACCTCGACGACCCTGTAGCCGCGACGTTCGAGTTCCTTGCCGACATTCAGCACTGCCGGGTGCTCGACTCTCGAAATAACAATCTTGTTTTTCTTCGGGCAGAGATGAAGTGCGCTGAAAATAGCTGCATTATCGCTTTCCGTGCCGCAGCTTGTAAAGATTATCTCTCTGGGGTCGGCGCCAAGGAGGGATGCAAGCTGATTCCTGGCATCCTCGACATATTTAGCCACCTGCCCGCCGAAGTAGTGAATGCTTGACGGGTTACCGTAGAGATTGGTCAGAAAAGGGGTCATCGCCTCAAAGACCTCGGGGGCTACGGCGGTTGTCGCGTTATTATCGACGTATATTGTTTTGGCTGTCATTTTCAATCCACATTTTTAACCGATAAAGAGCGGGAAGCGAACTCGCGGAGCTTGCCTTCAACCGTATGTTTCAGGGTAACCTGAGAAGCGGGGCACGATGCGCACCGGCCCGCAAGTTTTACCATCACTTCATTTTCGTTTATATCGATGAGTTCTATGCTTCCGCCGTCTTTTTCGAGGAGCGGCTTTATCTCTTTTTCTATTATTTCCTGTATTCTCAGTACCTTGCGGACAGGAGAGAGCTTACCGAAACTATCGGCTGAGCTTTCGGTTTTTTCGCTGGCGGCTCCGCGCCATATACCATCGATTATCTCCTGTATGGAATCGAGACAGGATCCGCATGCGCCGCCGGCCTTACAATAATTTGTGACCTGCTCCGCGGTATGAAGATTATTTTCCTTGACGACCCTTCTTATCTTGACATCAGTAACACCGAAGCATTTGCATACAATACGCCCTTCGTGCTCACTGGTTTCCGATGAAAGAGGTGTTGATACGCCTTTATAGTTGGCAATGGCTGCCTGGAGAGCTTCCATCCCCATCACGGAGCAGTGCATTTTTTCCTCGGGCAGCTCGCCGAGAACCTCCACAATGTCCTTATTGGTAACTTTTTCGGCCTCGCTGAGGGTCATGCCCTTTACGATTTCCGTAAGGACTGATGACGAGGCTATCGCGCTGGCGCAGCCAAAGGTTTGAAACTTCACATCCTCAATCCGGCCATCCGGCGAGACTTTGAGAAAAAGCTTAAGCGCATCGCCGCAAGTCATATTACCGACTTCGCCAACGGCATCGGGTTCCGGCATTTCTCCGACGTTCCTGGGGTGCAGGAAGTGGTCCATCACTTTTTGGTTATAATCCCACATATCCGTGTCTCCTGCATTTAAATCTCTACTAATAGTATAAACTTTATGTCAATTAAAGCAAGGCGCGCGGAAAGCAAATCCGGGAAAAGTGGACTTTTAGAAGAACTTTGAATTCTTCCTCTCAACTTCGACTCTGGCAAGCTCCACTATTTCGATAAGCTTTTTCTCCCTGGTCTCCTTAGAAAGCTCGTCAAAGGCGTCCATAAGGATTCTCTGGTCAGTCGTCAAATGTCCCTTCAGGTGCATGCCCTTAACTTCGGTGGGGGAACCGCCCGGCAGATAATTTTTCACGAACGGATAGATTTTCTCCCAAGTATCGTCTTTGATCGATTTGGTTTTTTTAGTGAGAAAGTCCGTAAGTATTTCTCCCTGGATGTTCGCCTTTTCAGCGAATTCCCCGATTGAACCGAATGCTTCCACGGTCCGCTGAACGGCCTTGAATATATCATCTGTTATTTTCATATCGAGTCCTTACACCCTCCTTCTATGTCTTTGACCTATTCATCAATTCACGGTTAAGATAGTATTAAAGTAAAAAACTTCAAATAGCTTTCTCTCCCATATGAATCCATATCTGGAATAAAATAATATTCCATCGGCTCTTGAAATCCTCGCAAATCGGCGGAAAAGATATAGCATGACAGAAAAAACTGAGAAAACAGATGCACTGCGGGCATTCAGAGGCGGAATTTTTCATTTCACGGGAAGCCCGACTCTTGAAACAAAAGATTATGCCTACGAATATTTCCCTGACGGAATACTGACGATTAAAAATGGTCTCGTCGAATCAGCCGGACCTGCCGACAAACTGCTCAATACACTGCCAACGGGGACTAAAGTCATCGAATTCAAGGACTCGCTGATTATGCCTGGCTTCATAGATTCTCATATCCACCAGCCACAACTGGCCTCAATAGCGTCCTACGGCGAACAACTCATGAGCTGGCTGGAAGACTACATCTTCCCCGCCGAAGAAAGATTTAAGGATAAAAAGACAGCCGTCGGAGAAACAGATTTTATTCTGAGGCAACTTCTCAAATCCGGGACGACAACCGCCGCAGTCTTCTGCTCAAGACACAAGGTCTCTGCGGAGGCGCTCTTCGAAAAAGCGGAAAAGCTCAATATGCGGCTGATTGGCGGTATGGTGATGATGGACGGGCATCGCGCCTCAGACGGCGCTGAAAAATTGGCGGCAGACACGGTAGACCTTATAGAAAAATGGCATAACCGCTCAAGAATATCGTATGCGGTAACACCGCGCTTCGCACCGGGCTGCACGGAAACGCTGTTACAACTGGCAGGTGAAATCTACGCCGCACACCCAGGGACATACATGCAGACCCATCTCGGCGAAAACAAGAGCGAAGTTAAACAGGTAAAGGAACTTTTCCCGTGGGCAAAAAGCTATCTGGACGTTTACGACAACGCAGGACTTCTCGGCGAACGCAGCATCCTCGCACATGCGCTCCACCTGAAAAATAGCGACTTTGAAAGAATCGGCTCCAGCAATTCGGTGATAGCGCACTGCCCGTCGTCGAATTTCTTCCTCGGAAGCGGCATATTCAAGTTCAAAAAGGTTTCCGAGTTCAAGATAAGAACGGCAATCGGCAGCGATGTGGGAGCAGGCAACTGGATATCGCTTCTACCGACTCTCGGCGAGGCCTATAAGATGGCGCAGCTCCAGAATTATACACTCTCGCCGTTCAAGGCGTTCCATATGCTGACACTGGGTGGTGCGGAAGCGCTTTCGCTCGACAAAAAGATAGGGAACTTCGTTCCCGGCAAGGAAGCGGATTTCATCGTCCTCGATCTCAAGGCGACGGAGCTTATCGAATACCGCCTTTCGTTCGCAAAAACTCTTCTTGAAAAACTCTTCGTCCTTATGATGATCGGCGACGAGAGACTCGTAAAAAAGACATTCCTCATGGGCAGAAATTGTCTATGAGACTAGGGTTAAGCGGGTATAAATACCAAGAACGACAAATACAAGAATCGCCAGCGCAAATATAAATGAGAGTGCAACCATAGTCCAGAAGCTCAGAGGGTTGTCTTTTCGAGTGACTTCTTTCACTGTCGAGGTCGCATCACGCAAAGAAAGCCATCTGCCCCTGAAAATCACACCTTGAGCAAAGCCATCGACAATCCATGCTATTATGACGAATGGAAGCACGGCAAACATCACCAGCGCCATTATGCCCTCGTCCATTTTGTCACGGAATAAAAGACTGAAGATAATCGCAAATACGGCAAAAAGGAATATAGCAGGAATAAAAATCGAAAGCTTCTTTTTCCTTCGCTTGCGTGTCATATCAACAACCGCCAGTTATTCGCCGCTGTATTAGTCCGGTAATCCTCATGAGCGATTATAGGACATAAATATGCCAAAGACAAACGAAAAGTGCGGCAAAGAAAAAAAATTAACCATAGCCCAAAAGAAACGCCTTGGATTGTCTTTCCGGTAAAGAGCCGCAATTGTCACATCCCTATAACGATGTTTCCAGGAAGGGATCACGCCATTCCGCATATAATCGATAGTCGTCGCCGTCAAAAGAAAGGGTAGTATTTCGATTACAATCAGTTTCAACAGCTGGTAACTGTCCATCAATCGGAAAACAACACAGAAAACAATCCAGAACACAATGCAGAAGACGATATAAATGATTATCGAAGGAATAAGAACCTAACGCAGTTTGCGCTTCATTGCATTCGTCTCCCGGGAATGGAAGCTGGCCGAATGGCGCGGACTGCCCATTTGTTCCTTCGCCTGAAAAAAATAAAAAGCACCACAACTCCGGCAAGCAAAGACAGCGCGAGCGCGATAATGGTGTATAAAGATTTTTTTGAAAATATTGAGCTTTCAAATTTTTGGCCCGGGAAATATATGGGGCCGACAATCCAGCCGCTGCTGTCAATCCTGAAAAAAACCCGTCCTAGAGAAAATGTGGCAATCCCGTCTTTGGAAAAACGCGAAGGGCTGTCAAACTTGGGTTCGATCACCATTTTCCCGGCTTTGTCTATGAAGCCGTATTTTCTGTCTCTGCGAATGCAGGCGAAACCGAAGTCATCAAAAGGCATGGCGCCATCAAATTGGGGAGAGATAAGGACTTTGCCGTCCTTGTCTCTATAACCCCACTTTCCTGAAATTTTTACAGGCGCAAGTCCTTGATTAAACGACCTAGCAGAGTCAAGGCGCGGCTGGATTACCATATTCCCGGAACTGTCGATAAAGCCCCACTTATTCCCTTCTTTTACACGACTTTTCCCATCGACGAATAACATGGCAAAGTCAAAACGCGGCCGGATTGCCACATGTCCGGTAGCGGCATTGAGGAATCCCCATTTTTTATTCTGCCTGAAGGGAACAAGAAAAGTACTGTTTTTCTCGCCAGTCTCGGGAGGAACTTGCGAACAGATAAGTCGATAAATATCTTCAGACCTGCTCCTTGAGGCTGCGAAAAGAATCGATGGGCTGAGTTCTATTCTACCGGATCTCATGATAAGTCCGGCAAATTCGGCGTAACGTTTGTACAACGCGATTGTAAGACAGGTCTCGCCTTTATTATTCTTCATATTGACGTCGGTATTTTTCTCAAGCAGCAACTTCGCTATTTCGACACGGTTATTTCTAGCCGCCCGCATCAGGGCGCTATTTCCGTCATTGTCCTGAAGATTGACGTCGGCACCCTTCGCGAGAAGCAGCCTTACGGCCTCCGACTGTCCAAACATAACCGCCATCATGAGAACAGTATTCCCTCGGGAATCGGCCAGGTCCGGAGCTGCTCCTTCATTCAGGGCTTCACTTAAAATCTGGCTATTGCCACGGCGCAGACCATCGAAAAGCTTTTCATCCGACGACTGGGCAGAAAGAGGGTGTAGAAGCAAAGACAGTACCAGAAGCGCAAAAAGGATTTTTCCTGATTTCATTCCCATATTACCCCCCCCTTTGAATTACAGGGTATGCGAACAGGCTATTTCACGCAGCGGTAAACGAATGCCGGTGGAAGGTTCAGCCATATTATAGGAGATTTATCAACATGCGAAAAGTGCTTGCTGAGCTTGCGTTTGAAATTCTTGGCGCCGGGAAGGAATGTGCCCTGGACATAGCCATAGGTGGTAAAAAAACCGCCTTTGGGCAGGGATTCTACGATTGCGTCGAGGAGCTGGTCCTGAAGCCTTTCAGGGAAAGTCGCCCAAGGCAGGCCCGAGATTACGACATCCACGGATTCGAGGCCCTCATCCTTGAGAATGCCAGGCAGATTAGCGGCACTGTCGTTATATATTTTGACTTTGGGAAATCTACTCTTAAAGACGGGAATCATCTCCGCATTGAGTTCAATAGTAAAAAACTTCGTCTCTTTTCTGATACTTTCAATTATATGAGGAGTAACAGCCCCCGTTCCGGGACCCAGCTCGACAACTGAACAAGCGGCCCTTATATGCTCGCTGTCAATGATTTTTTTTGAAAGGAAAGAGGAACTCGGCCACATTGATCCTGTCATCGTCGGTTTTTTCAGGAACTGCTTGAACATTTCTCGTCTCAAGATCTGATATCCTCATTTTATTAACCTGGCACGAATGCAATCGCACCTCTAAAATCAACAAATTCCGCATGGTAAACAGATAAGATAGCCTTGTCATGAGTTTTTGCAACCGAATTTGTCGCCTTTTCCAGGATTAAAGCCGCCCCCTCCGCACATTGCCTGCCGGGCAATTAATTATATGCCTTCACAACATTCTAGAAAGTTCATACAATTGTGAAAACAAGATACAACAGCACAAAAAAGGGATTTACGAAAAGACCGGCGGGACTCAGTGCTTGCCGGTGCTGCCGAAGCCGCCCGCGCCGCGTTTGGACTCGGAAAGCGATTCGACCTGAACCATTTCAACGTCGGGAAGTTTACTTATGACCATCTGGGCAATACGCTCTCCACGTTTGACGTGGTATGATTCGTCGCCCGCATTCAGGACAATCACAGAGACTTCGCCACGGTAGCCCGCATCAATCGTCCCCGGCGAATTCGGAACGGTAAGCGCATGTTTGAGGGCCATACCGCTGCGGGGCCTTATCTGAGCCTCGTAACCTATCGGGAGTTCGAGAAAAAGCCCGGTCGGAACAAGCACGGGTTTACGGGGAACAAGCTCGACTTCGGCCCTCGCCCTGATATCATAGGCTGCATCGTCGTGGTGGGCTTTGGCGGGAACAAGGTCGTCACAGCCTTCCGCCATCGTAAAACGGACAATTACTTTATTTTCCATATTATATACTCCGTTGATTAAGAAGCGAATTTAGGTTTCAAATCCTAAGAAATCAAGTGCCGAAGCCCTTAAAAGCGGAATGCCGCGCGCGGTACTCCGCGGGGGAAAGTCCCATAAGTTGCTTGAAGCGACGACTGAAATGGAAAGGATCAAGATAGCCGAAGCCTGCGGCGACAGCACTGACGGACGACTCGTCGGAAGAAATAAGCTTTTCGGCCGACTGCTGGATCTTCAGCCTGTCGATATAGCTTTTCGGGGACATTCCGGTATGGCGGCGAAAAACACGGCGGAACTGTGGTTCACTCAGATTGCAGAAGTCCGACATCTCGCCAACCGTCCACCATTTCGCAGGAGTATTTTTGAGTTCTTCGACGAGCATCCCGAGGCATGCTTCGCCATCGTCCGGAGAAGATCGTTTGTTTTCCATATAAAGCTCAACGAGCAGATTCTGGAGCGAAAGATTAGCCGCAATCTGAGAATCAACGGCAGGGTCAACAACCATATCCAGGAGCGGAATGAGGCGGCGCGCCTTCCCCATATTAAATACGCCCGGCTTGAGAATGCCTGATTTGAAAAGATTATCAGCAATCGGCCCGGTAAAACAGACGGTATCCTCGACGAAGGGTCCATTGTAATGTCCGTAGAAATGGAGGAAGCGCGGGACCATTATGACGCACTGTCCTTTTTTCATGATCTTTTCACCGTCAGCCGGAGACCAGTAGCGTCCGCCTCCGTCAAAAAGGTGAGCGATGCAGTAAAACTCGAAATACCGTGGTTTAACCGGACAGGTGATATTGTTCCCGGAACGCTCAAGCATGGCAAATGCATTGGCCCTGCCGGACGAACAAATCCAGAGACCGTAATTTTTGTGGATGTCTCGCATTTTGCCGACTAGCTTGTGAACAGAGGGTGCGCCATGGGCGCTTTTGTCATCTATAATGATCGGTTTATCCATGTCAAACTATAAATCAGCCCTTATAATATTCAACATGGCAAGATTAAATATTTCAAAATATCAATGGAGAATTTAAAAATGGAAAACAGGAAACCGATAAACGTAGGGATAATCGGAGCAGGCGGAAGAAGCGGACTGGCAAAACACCTGTTCACATTATCTCCGGATATCAGACTGAAGGCGATTTACGACCCAGACAAGGAGGTCGCGAAAAAGAGATTACAAGCCCTCGGACAGGAAAACGCGATAATCTGCGATAAATACGAACAGGTATCACAGCACCCGGAGATTGACTGGGTGATGGTATTCTCTCCGAACTGTTATCACGCGGAACATATAACATCGGCGTTCAATGCGGGAAAGGATGTTTTCTCGGAAAAACCGCTCGCGACAACAATAGAAGACTGCCAGACGATATTCGAAGCTCACAAAAAGAGCAAGGTCAAGTTCGCCACCGGCTTCGTATTGCGTTACGCGCCGCTCTACGCGAAAGTGAAGGAAATCCTTGACGCCGGTACCATAGGAAAGATTCTCAGCATCGACGCAAACGAAAACATAACTCCCGAACACGGCTCCTACATCATGATGAACTGGAGGCGCTTCACGAAATTCGCAGGGCCGCACATACTTGAAAAGTGCTGCCACGACATCGACCTCCTCAACTGGATATGCGAGTCTGTCCCATCAAAGATAGCCTCGTTCGGCGGCAGAAATCTCTTCGTTCCCGAAAATAAACATTTCGGAGAAAAGTTCAAAAACAAAGAAGGTAAATCCCCATTTGTCAGCGCATGGGAAGACCCGCACAAAGTCCCCTGCCCCTTCACCTCAGAAAAAGACCTTATGGACAATCAGGTAGCGATACTTGAGTACCGGAACAACATCAGGGTGATGTTCCAGGCAACAATGTCCAACGCGATACCCGAGCGCCGCATGTACATATCAGGTACCGAAGGCACACTTATAGCCGAACTTTACAGCGGCGAGCTCAAGGTAAAAAGGATAGACGACGAGGCCATTAAACTCTACAAACTGATAGGCGGCGGACACGCAGGCGGCGATGAAGTCATAATGCAGTCGCTCTATGAAACAATGACAACCGACACGCTTCCGAAGTGCAGCGGCGAAGAAGGCCTTGAAAGTTCGGTTTCGGCGCTCGCAATGGACAAGGCGCGCGAAGAAATGAGGATCATAGACCTCGAACCGATATGGAAGAAACTTAATAGATAAACTCCGCCGTAAGGTTTAAGCGGCTCCGAGTTAAAGACGAGGGGCCTTTTTATTGACGCTTGGGATCAGTGTAGATTGAGCCGCAGTTGGGACAGCGGCTTTCGCTAATCCTGTAGTCAATATACTGCTTGTTGGTCATGTCCTTTATTCCGGTAATCTCGTTGGGCTTGAGACGCTTGAGCGGAAACTCAAAGTCGCATTCAATACACTTGTACGTATACTGTATCTCGCCTTTGCAGGATGGACATGAGCTTTTTTCGATATCACCGATGCTGACAGACTCTCTTTTTTTGCAGTTTCTGCATGTAACCGGCCTGATTCTTGTTGGAACATCCTCATCCTGAAAAAACAAAGGAAGAAAGACAGCGAGCATTATGAGAATGAGGACAGCCAACGCGATTACGTCCAGCAGTCTTCTGTTTCTGAGCAGAAGAGAAGCTTTGTTTTTTATTTCGGTCAGGGCCATAATATTTTTCCTCCGTGGGATGAATATACATAAAGGGATTTATTAATTCAATACGCCTTGACAAAATTTTGCTTTTTGGCTATAATGGTATTAGGAGGTGTGTTATGACCAAGAGGGTTCTTAGTCTTCGTTTTTTTACTCTTATTGAACTGTTCATGGCAATAGTCGTCGTTCTTATACTGATAGGGGTGCTTGTGCCCAGGCTTGCGAGGGCGAGGGAGTACGCACGCCAGAAATACTGCATGAACAACATGAGTCAAATAGCCCTTGCCTTCCAAACCTATATTCAGGACAACAATAATGACATGCCTCCGTCAATGTATTGGCTGACCGATCTTTCGGTGGTTTATGATGCGGCAAAAGACCTCAAGCTCTACAAATGCCCGAGCAGCACCACAGCTTATATGGAATCACCCTCGCAGATGTACCAGAGAACAGAAGCAGAATTTACGGCAAACTGGAAGAATTGCGACTATTATCTGACAGGAACGATGAAAGATATCGAACTCAGAAACAGCATCTTCAACGAAGGATTGGGTAACAACGCCTATCATTTTGACATGAGCAACCCTGGCAGAATAACCCAGTCAGTTGTAGCTGCGAAAATAAACGACGAGAGGCTCATTTATGAGAGAAATTATTACAGCCACTTCAAATCTTTCAATGTTATAGATATAGCCGACAGGCACTATGAGGTTGAAAAGAATGGTTTTACGAAGTACTGGACTCTCGATGAAAGAGGCTGGATAGAAATCTCCCTTGATGCGTTCCCATAGAGTAAAAGGCTTTCCCAAAAATATCGCCCGCCAAAAAAATGTCCTCTTCCTGAAATTCCGTCGTGGCATACGTTCTGCGCGGATGTATTGTGAATAACTCAACAAATCAGGAGCTGGAACTTATGAAGACCATCAGGCTATTTCAAGCCGGAATACTTATTATAGGCACACTGACACTGTGTTTTAGGCTAGCCGCCGACAATCAGTCGGACATCACCGCGATTACAGCGCAGATAAAAGAGCTGAATGAACGAACAAAGGAAATTGAGAAGAAAATTGTCGAAAAAGTATACGCGATGAAGGGAACTGTCGATAATTACAGCAATTCTGAAAAAGAACTGAAGGGCTTTAACGGACTTGGCAAGATAGAAGTTCTACAGTTGAAGGCCGACAGGTTTGCCGTAGAACGCGAGGCCAGGACCATAATCGACAAAGAACTCAACGATATGATTACACTTATCCGCCAGTGGGAAGAGGTCAAAACGCAGATAAAAGAAAACAAGAAACTGCTTTCGCTCAGGCAAAAGATCATTGAGCTTGAAACAAATGTAAAAGATGAAAAGGCCGTCATTCAGCTGAATAAAGAAAATATAGAATACTACGAAGTCAAGAACGATGCCACGCTTAAGCAGATAAGCGGACTGCCGGAAGTTTATGGAAACACCGCGGCTTGGAGATATCTGCTTGACGCGAACAAGGACAAAATAAAAGAATCCACCGAAACCATAAAAAAGGGTACAGTTCTTATCGTACCCAATCTCAGGGAAGAAAATGAATTCGGCGATCTCTGACGGAAAAGGAGCAAACTTGTGAAAGAAAACAAGGGAGATATACTTATAGTCGATGACGATCCGCTCGTCCTTATGAACTATATGGACATTCTTTCGGATTCCGGCTACAATACGTCAGGAGCTGCAAACCTTTCACAGGCATGGAATGCCTTGAAAGCCCGCGCGTTTGACCTTGTAATATGTGACAATGACCTTCCAGACGGAAAAGGCACCGAGCTGATTGCAAGGCTGAACGGCTCCGAAATGAATATTCCTGTAATATATCTTTCCGCGGCGCTCAACTCTCATCTTGAGAACGTGGCAAAACTTAAATCCGTCAAAAAGGTCTTGACGAAACCGGCCGCGCCGGAATTGCTTTTGGAGTCTGTAGAGGAGTTCAAGCTCATGGCAAGGGCAGAGATAAAGTATCCGAAACTGATAGGGGACGAGGAAAGAAAAATGCTTTTGGAGGATTTCTGATGCCAAATTTCTTAAAATCTGTTTTCAGCAGGAAAGTCCTTATATACTTTCTTGTTTTCGTTATGGCATCGTTGCTGGCATTCCTAATCATCAAAGGCGTCTTGAATTCGGAGACGATTTACCGTGAATTTCTGCAGAAATACGAAGGACAGAACCTTCAGGAAATAGAAAACAAACTTCTGCGCCTTGAGCGCGATGCCAAGACATCCAAGATAAACAGCGCGATGCAGGCGCTCAGTGTTCTCAGCGACGAAGTTCTTAGCCGTGACCAGAGCAGACGCCGTTACGAGATAATGGGGGATATTAATCTGCTGTACTTCAAGAATCCAGCGAAGGCCGATGACAAAGAGTATTACTTCGACATGTCTGTAAAGTTCTACAAAAAAGCTCTGAGCTATACAGACGGCGAACTTCAGAAAAACCTTCTGATAAGAAGAATCGCCGAGGTTTACATGAATAACGGGGAATGGGCGAGAGCGCTTGAGATGTTCCGTCGGTCCGAAACGGTAAAAATGCTGCCGGAGGAGCGCTGGAAACTCAGGATAAAAATGGCGGAATGCTGTTTGAAACTGAAGAAATATTATGAGGCGCTTCAAATACTTGACCAGATTGCGGATGAGTCAAAAGAAGATCTGTCGATATGGGGAAAGGCTCTGAGAGAAGAGGCCGACATAAAACTGTCAGCAAGTACCGATACGAGCATTTTGGAGTCGATATTGAGTGATGAGGAAAGCCTGAGAGATGGCGGTGGCACCCAGAAGATAACAGAACCTGAAGTCACGGCAGAACCCAAAGCAGGCACGGCAGCGGATCGGAAAGAAGAGGAAAACTCCGGAATATTAGAAAAGAACGAGAAGCAGGCCTCGGAGAAAGAAGCTTCCTTGCGCAGACAAAAGGAAAATCGCCTCACAGAGTTGAAACTGCGGCTGAGAAAAGAAGCAATATCCGACTACAATGAGCTTATTAAACAGCTCCCTGAGCTCAACATAGAAGCATCCCGTGCGAGAATAGGCATATTGAAATGTTATATCATCGACGGGGACACCAAAAACGCATATGCAATCGCCAATAAAATACACGCTTCCTCATGCCCGGCATATGATAAAGCCGACGCACTGATACTCCTGTCGGAACTGGAAGAGAAAAACGGGAATCTGAGAAGCGCGATAGAAATCCTTAGGAAATGCTATGACAGTTATCAAAAAACTCCCCTCAGGACAGAAATGCTGCTTCGGCTGTACAATCTTTACAAGAACGAAAAAATCCAGAACTACGAGGCAGCCTTCGAGACGGCAAAAATACTCTTTATTGAAAAACCTGAGGAATATGCCGTAAAATCGATTATCAGCGACTTTACCTACGGGCGCGACAATCTGATAAGCAAGCTTACCGCGTCCGGGGATAAACAACTTATAAAAAGCTACCTGGACAACATCAAAATCATGCTTGATTACGTTAAGCGCAATGCGCCTCAGATATGGAAGAACACCATAAATGACGCGTCCTTTATATCAGCAAACCTGCTTTTTATCTCGGAGGACTATAAAAAGGCCTCGGAGGCTCTTGAAAAATGCATGAACATTCCCAAAAATCCGCCCGCGCTTCAGGAAAAAATTTATTACCTGGACATGCTCTGTTCAATCAAGGGTAAAGACGCCCCGCCGGTAATAACGGCAAGAGCGAAACGCTATCTTGACAAATTCCCGGAAGGTCCCAATTACAAAAAATCCCTCGCCGCCCAGTTACAGGCCTATTACGACATGGGAATGTATAAAGAAGCCATCAATACCGCCAAAAAGATATATGTTGACGAACTCAACACATCGAAGAAGAAAATTGACGATTCTTCCAACAAGGCGCTCTGGCTGCGAACAGTCGCCTTTATCGGGGAATGTTACCAAAAGACCGGGGATTATGACAGGGCGAACAAAATAATAAGGGCCTACGCGAACACGCTTCTGAATGAGTCCTACGCTCCAGAAGTCTTCCTTTCGTGGTCAAAAACGGCGGAAAAGATGGGTCAGCCTTACGAAGCGTCCAGAAGAATAGACGTAGTCCTGCCCAAGACCATGGACCAGGATGAAAAGGCAAAGCTACTGGTGGCACAGTATTTGCTAAAACTTAAAATCGGAAAGATCAGGGATTACTTCAGAGCTAGGATGCTTCTGGAAAAACTGGAGGCAAGCCGAAAGATAAGCCCCGATCTTAAAAAAGAGTTAATAAAGGAACTTATACAGAGCATGCTGAGCCACAGTTTAGAAAACGGGCGAAAAGAGGAATTCAACGAACTTCTCGACTACTCCCTCAAGAATTATAAGGACGAACTATGGCCCGAGTTCTGGGTGCTTCACTCACTGACCCCTCTCTTCGGAACAGAAGAGCTGGAGTCAATAAGCAGAAAGCACCGCAGCGCGCTCCAGGGCGATTTCGGAAAAAACGCAAAGGACACCGAAACCGTGAAGTTCATAAGTACACAGCTCAGTCTTATAGATGATTTCGTAAACATTCAGGACAAGGCAAAAAAATTTGAAACCGAAAGGGGATTGGGAAAATGAACGAGCTTGCAGGAGTAATCCGCCACCAGATAGAAAATTGCAAAAATCTACTTTGCGTATTTCAGGATGAGAGGAAGACATATCAGGAAAAAAGACAGCTCGGGACACGCGATGTGATGGAAATATTGAAAAAGAAAAAACAGATATTTGACGTATTCGAGCAACAGCACGCGCTGCTCAAAGAAATAGGCGAAGCACCGGACAATGAGGAAGTCAGGGCCGGCAAAAAAGAATTGCTCAGCGATTTAAGCGCAGTCATCGAACAAGTGCTCGTAATAGACCATGAAAACGAAAAGCTTTTAAGAGAGCAGATGTCTTCGCGTTCGGCAATTTCATCAAATTCGGCTTCGTTCTCAAGGGAAAGACCCGCGCTTCAACGTCAGCTTCCATTTGTTCCAGGGCAGAATGCTTTCAGAATAATGGCAGCAAAACCCACAGCCGTGGAAGTGCTGGCCAAGCCGTCAATACCGGAAACAGCGCAGCCAAAACAGCCTGAATCCGTCAGGTTTCCTGTTCTCTCGGCCGCGACACTTTCAACAACTGACGTAATCAGGGCGAGGCCAAAATCACAGCTTAGAAATTACGCACAGGCTGCCCAGATACTACAGTTTTCACCCAAATATGCCTGACAAGCCCAAACAAATTGTAGTTGAAGTACCGGAAAGCACCACGCTCTCCCTGGAGAAGGCGTTTCAGCTCTTTATTGAACAGAGCGAAATGCTCGAAAAATCACATATTGAGTTACAGGAAAGGCTCAACGAGACAAATCTGCACCTTGAGGACAAAAACAAGGAACTTGCCCGCAGGATTGAAGAAGTCGAACGCATAAAGGAAAAGCTTTCAGGGATTATAGAATCAATAACCGACGCGGTCTTCCTTCTCTCCGGAGACAACCAGACGGAAGCCGCGAACCAGTCTGCATCCGCCCTCGTAAAAAAACTGCATGAATCGGGAAAAGAACTCCTTAAACTCTCACCACTGGCGGAGTTCCTTGAAAAAAGACAGACCGTCAAGGACAGGAATCTCGAAATAGAAATAGATTGCAAAAAATTTTATTATCTTCTCTCCATCCTCCCCGTATCGGGAGACGGAACGAGTAGGCTCGCAGGTGCCAAGATTGTTGTCATCAAAGATGTTACAGAATACAGAAAACTTCAGGACCATGTAAACCGCGAAGACAGGATGGCGGCGTTGGGTAAAGTCGCGGCGAGTGTTGCCCACGAAATAAGAAATCCGCTTTCTGCGATAGAGGGCTTCGCAATGCTGCTTGAACGTGATCTAAAAGACACCCCGAACGCTCAGAGATTGGCAAGCAAGACAGTTTATGCCGCGCGCCAGCTTAACTCCGTTGTCAGCAATCTCCTAAACTACACCCGCGAAATAAAGCCCCACAAGATGCCCTGCGAGCTCAACATGCAGATAAAGGATGCTCTCGACTTCATAAGCCCGATGGCGTCCGACCAGAAAGTCGAAATAAGACTTGAGCTTTGCGATAAGCCGCTTCACGTTCTGTTTGACCCGGTGCAATTCAAACAGGTGATAACCAATATAGGAATAAACGGCGTGGAGGCCTGTCCGCGTGCCTCCGGTGGATGGCTCGAAATAAGAACTGGGCGCGAAGACGATTACGCCGTAATAGAAATAATCGACAATGGGGAAGGTATCCCCGATAACAGGAAAAAACAGATATTCGACCCATTCTTCACGATGAAGGATGGAGGAATCGGAATAGGCCTTTCGCTCTGCCAGAAAATAATAGAATCTCACAACGGAATCCTCTTCGAGTGTGGAAATTTCGGAAAAGGCGCGCATTTTATAATTAAACTGAGACTTGCGGAGGATGCGCGGCTGTGATAGACAGAATACTTATAGCTGATGACGAGTTCCTTGTAAGGCAGATGCTGGAAGAAACGGCATCGCGAAGGAATGTGGAAGTCGTTTCTGCCGGGTCCGGCGAAGAGGCGATTGAACTGCTAAAGACACAGGAATTCCAAATGGCGTTCGTCGATCTCAAGATGGGCAAGCTCTCCGGGATGGACGTTCTGCGTTTCTGCAACAAAAACTCTCCGAAAATTATCTTTGTCATAATGACTGCCTATGGCACCCTGGAAACCGCCATAGACGCCATGAAGCTCGGCGCCTTCGATTTCGTCATAAAGCCATTCTCTCCCGACCAGATGGATATCCTGATAGAAAAGGCGCGACTCTGGCTTCAGATGAATGAGCGCGGTCAGTATTTCCAGAAAGAAATTTCAGTATCCGGCGGCGGCTTCACGGCAAAGACAATCGGCGAATCCCAGGAAATGCGGGAGGTCAGACGCCTCCTGGAAAGGGTAGCTCCGACGGATGCGACAGTCCTTATAACCGGCGAAAGCGGAACAGGCAAAGAACTCATAGCATCTGAAATATTCAAACTTTCCGACCCGATGGAGAAAAAACCTTACATCAGAATGAATTGTGCCGCAGTGCCTGAAAATCTGCTTGAAAGCGAACTCTTCGGACACGAAAAAGGATCCTTCACCGGGGCATCCGAACGGCGAGTGGGCCGTTTCGAACTTGCGGACGGCGGAACTCTGCTCCTCGATGAAATAGGTGAGATATCTCAGAATATGCAGTCAAAGCTCCTGAGAGTGCTCCAGGAATCCGAGTTTGAGCGGGTTGGCGGAAGTAAAACAATCAAAGTCAATGTAAGAATAATAGCGACAACAAACCGGAACCTCAAAGAGGAAGTCAAGAAAGGTTCTTTCCGCGAAGACCTCTATTACAGGCTCAACGTTTTCCCCATCCATCTTCCGCCACTCAGAGAAAGAGGCGGCGACGTTGTCAAAATAGCCTCATATTTTCTGGACATTCAGCAGAGGAAGCTCGGAAGACAGCTTCACTTCGATGAGTCCTCAAACAATATTATAACAAAGTATCCGTGGCCGGGAAATATCAGAGAACTTGAAAATGTGATTGAAAGAATAGCCATCCTTGAAGACGGACCAACGATAAGCGACAAGGCTTTCCCTTCCGACATGTTGGAGGCCGCCGCAGAAATCTGGCAGCAGCCGAGCTCGGAAAAATCCGCTGGACATGAAACATTCGACATAAACGTCATAGAGCGAAATACTATCAGACGCGCACTGGCAAAGACAGGTGGCAATAAGACAAGGGCCGCCGAGCTTCTGGGATTCAACGTAAGAACTCTCAGGAACAAGCTCAACGAGTATAAAGAAAATAATCTTCTTGACGAAGAGTTCCAGAAACTCGTATCAAACGATTGACTGATTTCCGCGGCAGAAAATACATAGGCGCCACGCTCGAAAAAGGCAAAAATCTTTACTCAGCTCGCCTGACTCAGAGCATCAGGCGGAAAAGATATACCGCCATCGGAAGAAGCGTCAGAGGCAGCATTATAAAACATCCGGAGGCACATCGCCTCGAAATCTCGGGTGGACTGCCCACACATTCCTCGAATATCTTAAGCAGGCCTGAATTCGCGGAAGAATGTTTAGTAAAAAGCTTTTCAGGAGGCAACGCGGATACCGCATTGCGCCTGAGAACCCCGTCACTGTCATAGGTCAGCAGTGATGCGGGATTTGCCTGGAGCCTTGTTCCGAACCCTCTTGCGAATGCCTTCAGCGCAAAAGTCCTTATAATATCAGGGTCGAGTTTTTTATCATATACGAAATTTGAAAAGCCATCGACATAGTCAATCGCGCTGTTCATATTGTCATCCGCGATATACTTTTTAACCGCATCCCTGATATCCTGATCGCCTATATTCGCCTCTATAAATGGTAAAAGCTCTTCGTACTTGAGTTTCTCCCCTGACAGATAGAGCCGCGGGAAAGTATCCGACAATATAAATTTTCTGACGATTGCAGTTTTCAGGGAAAGCGGAAGGAGTGAAAAACTCGAAAAGAATTCCTTGAACGCACCTTCCGCTATCGACGTTACGGTAAGGATAACATCTGAAGCCTCGAATATGGATAATGGCATTCCCGCGATATTCAGAGATTCGAGAATGGCGAGCTGTTCGGCGGTTGGCGGCATTACAGCGTTTCCGGGGGTCGGCAAGGTGTCCTTTTTTTCAGTCTCAGCCGGTACTGAGGACGCCTTTTTCCTGATGAAAAACTTAAAGCACGCAGCGCAGCGCGCCAGATACTTTTTCTCGAACTCGATATTGACAGGGGCCTCGCAAGCGGGACAAATCTCGCGGGGACCAAGCCCGTCGAATACGCGCATAGCCTCAACTTCCTGCACCAATGCGGAAGAAGCCGAAGCATCAGGCCTGTCTACGACCATGGCAAAGCACTTCGGGCATGAAAACCCTTCCGAAAACTCACTTTGCTTCGTTCTTATCTTACGTCCGCACTTAGAACAGATTACATTTAAATAAGATGTTTTTCCTGGAACATTCATAATAGTAAGAGCCTATTATAACCGAAGGCTGAAGATTGTCAATGCATGATATCAAATAAGGCTTTTGACTATCACACGCAAAAATGGCCCGGGACCTCGAAAATATCAGAAAGAACGAGTGATGCGCCGCCAAATGCCGCAGAGAACTCAAGGTCAGAGGCGAGAATTTTCGTAGAGGAAAGAGTTTCGCCCAGGCAACAGGAGCTTATTTCTCTTGATATAATCGGGAGCATCACATTGCCGAAGCATTCGACAAGTCCACCGTTAAGTATGATTATTTTAGGGCTAAGAAGGTTTACGACTGTCCCTAGAGCCATTGCCAGCTTTGCCCCATAGCCTTCAAGAAGCGTCTGCAGATTGCCGTTCAATCCGGCGTTAAAATCCTCGAGCCTTAGAAAATGTGTTCCTGCGGCGCGGTTCATCTCGTCAAGGACAACGTTCCTCGCGAGATACGCTTCCAAGCACCCGCGGTTTCCGCAGCGGCAGAGGCGTCCGTTACGTTCGATGACGACATGGCCTATTTCACCGGCGTAGTCTGCCGCACCCTTGTAAAGTGCCCGATTATTCACAATCCCCATACCGACACCGACGTCAAGGTCAACGCAAACGAAGTCACTGGCTCCCCTCCCCGCGCCGAACCACTTTTCAGCTAACGCCTTGGAACGCGAGGCATCTTCTATGTAAAGTTGTTCCTGAATAAGCGGTCCGAAATCATTCCTCAGTTCCCTTCCGACGAGAGATGGAAGATTTACAGACGCTCTAACAAGGCCGCTTCCAGACTCAATAACGCCTGGGACACAAAGGCCGAAGCCGTACATTTTCAAACCGCTTGCCTTGAGTTCTTCATAAACCTCTTTGACCTTCGAAATTATCAGTTCCTTTGGTGAGTAGAGCGAAAAATCTCTTCGGGCCGAGACAACCTTATTGCCGCTAAGATCAACTAGCACGCCGGCAGTCATGTCGGGGGCGATGTAAATGCCTCCCGCAGCCAAATTGTCGGCAAAGCGCAGCATAGTGAAAGGCCGCCCCATGCGCTGCTCCTGTTTTCCGGCCTCTGACACGATGCCTTCAGCCAGAAATTCAGATATGAAATTAGTAAGGCTTTTCCTGTCGAGTCCGGTCATATCTGCTATCTGCGAACGCGCTATAGGAGCATGAAGTCTTATGCTATTGAGTATTTTGACTCTATTTATTCTTTTTATCAGAGTATGATTTTTTAGTTCCATCAAAATTTCCTGGTTTCTGAAACAACTAATATAATAGCAATATTCCACTAAAAGTCATCTTGCAAATTGGATTTAAGTCCGAAAAAATCGCCATGGGTCAAAATCTGTAAATTTCTGCAAAAAGCTTGGCAAACGCATTTGAAAAACGTTCATTAGCTCCTAGAGTATGTCATCTGTGTAACAGTACGCTTAAGCTCAAACAGCTTTCCGACAAGCACGGACAGGCATCCCAAGCAAAGCCCGTTAGAATTGTCTCAAGACAAACAAAAGGAGAACGCATAAATGGTACCGACAAAGCACAAAGCCCTACTAGACTGGGTGCAAGAAGTAGCGACCCTCTGTACTCCCGACTCCGTCCGCTGGTACGACGGCTCGAAAGCCGAATACGACGAAATGGCAAAACTCATGGTCGATTCCGGCACGTTCATTAAATTGAATGACGCCAAGCGCCCCAACAGCTATTTCTGTCGTTCAAGCCCGGCTGATGTGGCTCGCGTAGAAGAATTCACATTCATCTGCTCAGAAAAGCAAGAGAACGCAGGCCCTACAAATAACTGGCGAGCTCCCAGCGAAATGAAGGAAAAACTCAATTCCCTCTTCAAAGGATGCATGAAGGGACGCACAATGTTCGTTATCCCCTTCAGCATGGGTCCCGTTGGATCACATATTTCAAAAGTGGGCATAGAGATTACCGACTCTCCCTACGTCGTATGCAACATGCATATAATGACTAGAGCAGGAACAACGGTACTTGACGTCCTCGGCGACAATGGCGAATTCGTGAAGTGCCTCCACTCTGTGGGTGCCCCGCTCGAAGCAAATCAGGCCGATGTACCATGGCCCTGCAACGCCGAAAATAAATACATCGCACATTTTCCAGAAACCAACGAGATCATCTCCTTCGGTTCCGGGTACGGCGGCAACGCACTCCTCGGCAAAAAATGCTTCGCACTGCGCATAGCCTCCACACTCGCAAAAAAAGAAGGCTGGCTCGCGGAACACATGCTCATTCTGAAGCTGACTTCCCCCGAAAAAGAAGTCAAGTTCGTCGCGGCTGCATTTCCGAGCGCCTGCGGCAAGACAAACCTCGCAATGCTGGAACCGACCGTTCCCGGCTGGACAGTCGAGTGCATCGGTGACGATATAGCATGGATGAAGTTTGGCAAAGACGGCAGGCTCTACGCGATCAATCCCGAAGCTGGCTTCTTCGGCGTAGCTCCCGGCACCTCCATGAGCTCCAACCCCAATGCCATGCGCTCTCTCGCATCCAACAGCATATTCACCAACTGCGCACTCACTCCAGATGGCGATGTATGGTGGGAAGATATGTCCAAGGAAAAACCCGCGCACCTCGTCGACTGGATACGTCGTCCCTGGACACCGGAATGCGGGCGCAAAGCCGCTCATCCGAATGCCAGATTCACTGCGCCTGCACGCCAGTGCCCAGTTATCGCTCCGGAGTGGGAAGATCCCAACGGCGTTCCAATATCAGCTTTCCTCTTCGGCGGACGCCGCGCATCTGTAGTGCCGCTCGTCAATGAAGCTCTCAGCTGGAACCATGGTGTATTCCTCGGTTCTATAATGGCTTCTGAAATGACCGCCGCCGCCGCGGGGACAGTCGGTACGCTCCGCAGAGACCCCTTTGCAATGCTGCCATTCTGCGGCTACCACATGGGCGATTACTTCAAGCATTGGATCGAAATAGGCGAAAAGACCGACAACTCCAAGCTCCCGAAGATATTCTACGTCAACTGGTTCAAAAAGTCTCCCGAAGGCAAATGGCTCTGGCCGGGATTCGGCGACAACAGCCGCGTCCTCAAATGGATTTTCGAACGTTGCGCCGGCAAGTCCGAAGCGGTTTCGACTCCTATCGGCAATCTGCCCAAGGCTTCGTCTCTCGACCTCAACGGACTCAGCGGTGTAACTGCCGATGATCTCAAGCAGCTCCTTGAAGTCGATGCCGAAGGCTGGAAGAAAGAGCTTCCTCTCATAAAGGAACATTTCGCTAAATTCGGGTCAAAGCTTCCGAAAGAACTTGAACAGGAACTCACGGCTCTCGCTGAGCGCCTCGGTTAATTTCTAACTGAGACAAGATAATTAAAAACGGGTGGAGAATTTTTTCTCTACCCGTTTTTTATTCCGTCCATTTTCGACCCGCGATGTTCTTCGTCAGAATAATTGCCTTTTTACGATACAGGCATGAAGCTCAAGAATATGATGCTCCACCTCCAACGCCTTCCTTACAGATTTTCATCGAACAGTCTCCCCCCGAATATACCCGGCATCTTACAAATTTTAATTTTACAACTTGCTAAAACGATATGCTGTTCTATATTGTTTCTGTTCATTTTCTGAACCGTTTGTTTTGTCACTCATATGATCTCAGGAGGATTTTACAAAAATGCGTATCATCAATATCCATTCAACAGGAAAAAACCAGATGATTGACATAAGCACCCAGATACAGAATCTGGTGCCTGAAGGAATGAAGGACGCGGTCTGTCATATATTCTGCCTCCATACAACGGCAGCTCTTACAATCAACGAAAACGCGGATCCTGACGTGAAGAGCGACATACTTGCGATTCTTGATGAAATGGTTCCCGCCGTCCATGGCATGTTTAAGCATTCCGAAGGGAACAGCGCGGCACACATAAAATCCTCGTTAATCGGGGTGTCTCTGGCAATACCTATAGTAAGCGGAAAGCTTTCCCTAGGGAAATGGCAGGGTATCTACTTCTGCGAGTTTGACGGTCCGCGAAACAGGCAGGTTCACGTTCAATTCGTAGCAGAACTGAAATAATTTAACGGTACAGGAAATTGTTCAGAAAAAGTGAAAAAGCTGTTTTCAGCAGATATTATAGGACGTCATAGTTACAACACCCTAATTCGGAATGGTCAATTATTCAGGAGAATTTGATATGGGCAGAACCAGTTTCACGAAAACGTTTCTGAAGCACACAGGCATCTTTGTAACTTCAGTTTCCATCATGACAGCAATGCAGGCGTCGGAAGATCAACTGGACCGCGACCTCAAGTTCGTAAATGAACTTGAAGATGAAAAACTCGATGGGTTCATCCTTCCTTTCATAAATGACAGAATTAAAGAAAACCCTGACGAGTCCGACCGCTATAACGTCGCTATCGCCGATATTTATATCAAATCAAACAAGGTATCGGAAGCCAATGCGATAATAAAGAAAATACCGAAGACCAGCAAATATTATAACTCAGGAACTTTTATACTTGGAAAAGCCGCTCTCGAAAAAGGCGACTTCAAGACCGGGGTGAAATACTTCACCGAATACATCGAAAATGTCAAGGACAAAAAAGACAAAAGTAAAAGCGCCGATGAGGAGTTCAGGTCCGCCGTATCATATCTTTCATGGGCATACCAGAAACTTAACCAACCCGACAAATCGGCAGAAATCCTTAAACTCTTGTCCAGCGACCCCAGAGAAACCTCACTCATGGGTATAAATGCAAAACTGGACACCGCAGAAAACCTTAAACAAGAGGAACGTACCGGAGGCAAAAAAAACAACTGGCGCGTAATAGCCCAAAAAACTATCCCTGAATGTGAAGAACTTCGATGGGCCGGGGCAGATGCCATAACATTATTCTCACTGGTCGGCTCAGGCAGGGCCTACTACCTGCTCGAAGACTATCCGAACTCTCTTAAACAACTGTCGCAAATGCCTGAGATTTTCGATGCATATGATGACGAATTCAGAAAACGTGGACAGGAATCGTCCGCACCCGGCGCCCACGCAAGATTCTGGATGGGCAAAGTATTCCTCGCAATGGCACAGAAAGAAAAAGATGCGAAAGAAAAAACTAAGCTTTACATCAAGGCATTAAAGAAATACCTCCACGTCGCATTAAAATTCACGGATTTCCCAAGAATATCCGACGCGTACGCCGACTTAATATACTGCCAAGCCGAACTCAAAAAACTCGGCAAAAACGTGGCCCTGCCAAAAGACCTGAAAAAACCACAGATTAAAGAGCAGGCCGTGTCCCTCGTAACAGGTGATGCGAATAAATTTTTCACCGAAAAAAGCTACGACAAGGCAATCCCGATACTACTCCAGACAGCAGTCGAAAATCGGACAAGGGAAGGCGTCCAGGACGTCCTCTACAAGTTGGGATACTGCTATGCCAGCACAAATCAGAACATGGAAGCCTTGGCTGTAGCTGATTATCTGGCAAGCGCTTTCCCTGACTTCCAGAAGACTCCGCTTCTCCTCCTTCAGGCCGGACAGCTCTCCCAGAATGCAAAGAAAATCGACGATGCCATGCTGGCATACGAAATATACCTCGACAAAACACCGACCCATCAGTACGGAGCGGATATCGCCCTCAAAGTCGCCAAGGAATACTATGACAGGGCTATGAAGGCAGCAAAAGATGCTGATGCGTTTAAAGGCGATGTCCGTAATAAGAAAATAGAAGAGGCGATGAAGCTCTATTTAGACTCCATCCCAAGGTATGACAGAATAATCAATAATTACGGGAGCAGACCTGAACGAGTCGAGCAGGCATATAACTTCAAAGCCCAAGCCTACGCATCCGCCAGAGAATTCGAAAAAGCCGCTGAAACTTATGTGAAATACTGCGAAATAGTCAAATCAAAAAGTGAACTTGCCAAGGCGAAACTCAGTATCGGCGACTTCTACATGAAGGCCGGCAGCAAATTAAACGATGAAGCAAAAAAGCTCAGAGAAGACGCATTCACATTCCCCGCAGACTCCGGGGCTAGAAAGACCAAGATTGAAGATGCAGACAAAAAGGAAAAGGCGGCAGCTGTTTCCTTCAATATGGCAGCAAAGCATCTCAAAGAACTCGTTGAGAGCTGGATGACCGCAGGCGGTCAAGTAGGTGCCCCCTCATCGTCCGCCGATGTTAAGAAAACATCTCAGGACGCCCTCCTCCTCCTAGCCAGCGCTTATGATGCCGCCAAGGAAAAGAAAAATGCCATAGACGCATTTAAAAAATTCATAGCGCAAAATCCGTCATCCCAGAAAGTACCTCCATGCATGGCAAGGATAGGGCTTCTCTATTATGAACTCAATGACTATGCAACATCTTCTAAAATACTCGAAGACCTAGCCCAGAAATTCCCGGACAGCAAAGAGGCTAAAAACGCCTACTATAACCTGGGCAGAAATATGTATGAAATAGGCAACTATGCGAAGTGCGTCGAGGTCTTCAATAAACTCTTCGCCCAAAAGATAGATATTACGCCAAGCAACCTGAGATGGATAGCATCCTCTCTTTATGACTGCGGCGCAACTCACCCCAAAGGGGGAGCCCAGCTATCGATTACGGCAGCAAAGAAGCTTCTTGGATTAATCAAAACAGCGGATAAAAACCTCGACCTCTGGGTCGGCGATAAAACTGCCCTTTCACTTAATGCTGACCCGAAGGAAAAAGCCAAGACGATTTCTCTCATAAATCAAAAAATCCTTTTCGATGCCGGCTCCGCATCCTTCTATGCGGATGACTCGAAGGCGGCGATAATGTATATCACCGACCTTATAACTCTCGATGCCAACAGTCCCTACCTGTACAAAGGACTCTTTGTCAGAGCCGATGCTTATATAAAACTGAAGGACTTTGAAAATGCGCGGAGAGACCTCAACGAGATTTCAATGGCTGCTATCACTGCAAGAAAAGACGCCATTGCCTCGGAGGCTAAATGCAAAATGGCACAGACCTTCATGATGCAAAAGGATTATACAAAAGCATTCAATGCATACAATATCATGGCAAAAAGTCTGAATGTTGCCAGTATAGACGGAGTGGGCATCTACCCGCCAAACCTCTCAAACGAGGAGATTGAAAAGCTCAAGGAGGAAAGAAAGAAGGAAATGGCCTGGATTGAGGAAGCCGTCTATCAGGGCGCTCTCTGTGCGGCGAAGCTCGGACAGAAGGGAAACGTGCAAGAGCTGACCAACTTATATTCTAAACATTTCCCGAATGGGACTTACGCGAAGAAAATACTCTCGCTGCCCCCTCCGGAAGGCGCCAATAAGAATTAATAGCCTATAAAGCAGTAACAATAATAGTTTAAAGAAAGGTCTAAAAATGAAGAAATTGTTCCTTTTTTCCGTAGCAGTCCTCTTTTTAGCTGCCGTCTCGCAGGCAAAGGAAGGGTGCGTCGTAAAGCTGACGAACGGAACAATCCAGCAATGCGATGGAATTGAAGCAAGCGCGAATGGAGACCTATCGGTCCGTTCCGGTAAATTTACCAATAAAATCAAGAAAAAAGATTATATTTACGCACACATTCCTATGCCGGCGGAACTCAAGACCGCACTTTCTAAGCTGAAGACAAAAAACTATAAGGAAGCCATAAGCGCGGCAGTGCAAGGTCAGGCCAAATATAAGGCACTTGGCTGGAATCTGTTCTGCTCCATGGTCAAGGCGGAGGCCGAAAATGGACTCGGCGAGCAGGCAGAGGCCCTCAAGACACTGGAAGAATGCGCGGGATATGAAATCACTAATCCGGAAGAGGAAAAGTACCGCGATGAATGCCAGCGTGTCATGTCGAGCATTTATTTCGACATGAAGAAGTACAAGGAATGTGCTGAGGTTCTCAATAAAATAGCATATTCGAAATCCCCTGAGGTAGCGGCCTACGCTCTCAATAAACAGGGTGACATATTCTATAATGAGGGCGAGAAAAACAGAGCCGTCATCAAATACCTCCAGACCGTTTATCTCATGAAGTCGGTCGGGAATGAACGCGCGGAAGCCCTTCTTAAGGCTGCCAACACGCTTAAAGAACTGAATGACAACCGCTCAGCCAAGTTCGCGGCGATGCTTAAAAAGGATTATCCACAAAGCCCGTACGTAAGTCAGTTGAAATAGTTGAATTGATATTTATATTACTCTCAAATTAAATTAATATAAAGGAGTCCGAATGAAATCCCAGCTCAAAAGATTAGCAGTGTTTATCGCCGCAGTCTCAATATTCTCAGGTACCGTTTTCTGTGCATCAACCGCGCTTGCACAAAGCCCTGCGTCGGCACCGGCCGCTACGGAAACTGCAGCGGCGCCAGCACTGCCTGGAGCCGAAGGTGAAAAGAAGGCAGAAAAAAACCAAGACACCTTTTGGGATATTATCATCAACAGCGGAGTTATAGGTATATTCATCTGGATACTGCTCTTCGGTTCATCCGCGGCAGCCCTGGGCCTTATCATCGACGGATTCATAACGGTAAGACAAAACAAGATTATGCCTCCGACTCTGATAGATTCTGTCCGTACCGCACTTTCCGAGGGCGACCTCGGTGCTGCCCTCCAGGCATGTGAAACACAGCCTGGTCCGCTTTCGAATATACTCATGGCCGGTTTCAATAACGTATCCGAAGGGTTCGACGTTATAATGGATTCCGTATCAACGGCGGCAGGCATTGAAAGTGAAAAACTCATGCAGCGAGTAAACTACCTTAACCTATGCGGCGCCATAGCCCCCATGCTCGGTCTTATGGGTACCGTAACAGGTATGGTGGACGCGTTCTCCGGATTGGCAAGCGCACAGGGAGCCGAAAAGGCCCAGATGTTAGCTATGGCGATATCTCAGGCCCTCTATACTACCGCAGTCGGTCTTCTCGTATCGGTACCGGCCATCATCGGATTCACGTTCATAAGAAACAACGCCAGCAAGATTATTCTCAACATGGAAAGCCTTACATATGACCTTGTAAAAGTGCTTCGCGGCGCTGAAGTAGTTGAAGATTCAGAGGACGACTCCGACGAAGAATAATAATTTAGACGGGGAACCTAAAAATGGGAAAAAAGAAACCTGAAACGCAGGAAGCATCCGTTCCTATATCGTCAATGATTGACATCGTCTTCCTTCTGATTATCTTCTTCGTTGTTACAGCTTCGATTGATAAGGAGATTGAAGACGAAAGAGTTACCCTCGCAAATGCGCCCCACGGAAAACCGCTCACGAAAAAAGATCCGAGAAGCGTAACGATTAACGTGAGACCCGATGGTACCTTAAATATGGGAATGTATACCATGACGAAGCCCCAGATAAGTGAGCAATTAAAAATCTCGGCTTCAAAATTCGGCTATGACATGCCCATTATAATCAGAGGGGACAGGGAGGTTCAGCACGGGTACATACAGGAAGTCATGGAAGCGGTAACCGATACGGGCCTTTACAGGATGAACTTTAACGCAGAAATAACCGGCACGAAAAAATAAGGCAGGATAGATATGGCCAAAAAAGTAAAAATGCCACAGAAATCGGAAGCTGAGATACCGCTTTCGTCAATGATTGACGTAGTCTTCCTGCTTCTGATATACTTTATTGTAACGCAGAAGCCAATCATCGAAGAAACGTTACTGGGAGTAAATCTCCCGGCGCCCGGCCAGCCACAAAAAAACAACTCACAGGAAAACATGCTCCTTAAGGTTGACGTAATGTCCCTACCCGTAAAAGGAGGCGACGAGATATACCATGTAAACAGCAGACCGTGGTATTTCAAAGACCTTGTGGAAATGCTGATTGAGACCGGAAAAAACGACAAAGATACTACGATAATAATCAACTGCGGGCCGAACGCAAAACACAAGAAGCTGATAAGGCTTCTGGATGCATGCGGAGAAGCGGGCCTCTCTAAGCTGAACATCGTCAATGACCCATCTGTTAAGTTCACGCCAGTAAAATACTGATTTTTAAAATAATGCACTCGAGGCGGACAGGAAACTGTGCCGCCTTGTTTTTTATCGTGCTTTGCCGTCAAGCAACGGTATGATACGACTGGTTTAGAAAAATATTTTAATAGAAGGAGCTGTATCAATGGAAGACATTCTAATCATAGGAAGTGGCGCTGCGGGGCTTACCGCGGCAATCTACGCATCCAGGGCGAACCTCAGTCCAAAGTTGATAGCGGGCAATCTGCCTGGCGGCTTGCTCACACAGACGAGCGATGTGGAAAATTTTCCTGGATTTCCGGAGGCCGTAAACGGGTACGACCTTATGTACAAAATACAGCAGCAGGCCGAAAAATTTGGAACCGTAATAATCAACGAGACTGTTGAAAAAGTCGAGTTTCAGTCATGTGGGCCGCAGAAGATATTTCTAAACAGCGGCAATACGGTTGAATGCAAGGCGTTGATAATCGCTACAGGGGCTTCGCCGAAATGGATGGGACTTGAGTCCGAAAACAGACTTAAAAACAAGGGTGTTTCGGCGTGCGCGACATGCGACGGGGCATTTTTCAGGAATGTGCCGGTGGTGGTGGTAGGCGGGGGCGATTCGGCAATGGAAGAGGCTCTTTTCCTGACAAAATTCGCAAGCGGTGTCACGCTGATTCACAGACGCGATGCATTTCGCGCGTCGAAAATAATGTCAGACAGAGTACTTGCCCATCCCAAGATAAAAGTCATGTGGAACTCGACAGTAAAAGAAGTTCTCGGCAAGGACGAAGTAGAGGGGGCGCTCATTGAAAATGTCAATGACAAAAGTACATCCACGGTGGCATGCAAGGGATATTTCGCGGCATTGGGCCACATCCCTAACACCGCTATATTCAAAGACTTCATTGAGCTTGAAGACAACGGCTACATAAAACTTCCGGGTCGTTCAAGCCGCACCAGTCTTGAGGGAGTATTCGCGGCAGGTGACTGCGCTGATCATGTCTACCGACAGGCCATCACAGCGGCAGGCATGGGCTGCATAGCAGCCATTG
>Ga0154591_1111_pt1 | contig 64792 bp, 57 predicted proteins | sample RifGroF2_FD_116020 | JGI IMG/M metagenome (GOLD analysis project Ga0154591, IMG submission 116020) | Lentisphaerae bacterium GWF2_45_14
GTTGTTCGCGATTGTCGCATTCATGATTCGTGACGTTTTACCTGGAGAAGAAAACGTTTTGTAGTCCGGAACAACAACACAGGATCTCGAGGAAAAGCCAACCCACGTAAGCTAATAAATATTAGAATTTATTGAGCTTGTAGCGCCAGAATGACTTTTGGCGGGACCATCGCATTACAGATATACCAAGATAAACTAAAGTAAAAAAGCAGATAGAGTTGAAAAATTCCGGTTCTGACTTATATTAAGAAGTTTTATAATAAAAAACCGTTTTTCTGAAAGTGGGTTTTTACCCGCTTTTTTTGTATAATGAACAACAAACACAGAGGGGACTGCCCGGGAGAAAATCATGAACAGCGAACTTTTATCTATACTTGAGCATATCGAGCAGGAACGCGGGATAGACCGCGAAACTCTTGTAGATGCCGTGGAGCAAGCTCTTCTTTCAGCATCGCGGAAAAGCATACACCCCGCGAAGGACCTCGATGTGAAGGTTGACCGGAACACGGGAGAAATAAGGGCTTGGGCGAGGCTGGAGGTTGTTGAAAGCAATCCGACTTCTGACCAACTCCTTATCGAACGCGCTCGCGAAAAATTTCCGGATGTAAAGCCCGGCGATGTCGTAGACTGGGAAGTTACCCCGAAAAACTTCGGACGAATAGCAGCCCAGACCGCGAAACAGGCAATACTCCAGCAGCTACGCAAGGCGGAAAAAGCCATTGTCAAAGAGGAGTTCGAGGACAAAATAGGCGATATAGTCAATGGTACCGTGCGCCGCTTCGAGGCGGGAAACATCATTGTGGATTTCATGAAGGCCGAGGGCATTATCACTCCCAGGGAAAAAATTCCGGGCGAGCAGTATATGCAGGGCGACAGGATAAGCGCGCTCCTTCTGAAAGTCGAAACCATTGGTTCAGGGCCCAGTCTGATACTTTCGAGAGCCCATCCGGATTTTGTGAGAAGACTTTTCGAAAGGGAAGTTACCGAGATTCATGACGGCGTTGTGGAGATAGTCGCAATCGCACGCGAGGCTGGAAACCGTACAAAAATAGCAGTGGTAAGCAACGATCCGAGAATCGACCCGATAGGCGCATGCGTCGGGATGCGCGGGATGCGCGTCAAAAACATTACCAATGAACTCGGCGGTGAAAGAGTTGACATAATCAAATATGAAGAGGATATCAGAGCCTACGCCGCAAGCGCGATTCAGCCGGCGAAACCTTCTCTTATAGATGTTATAGAAAGCGAAAGGACTGTAAATATCTATGTGGCTGCCGATCAGACAAGCCGCGCTTACGGGAAAAAAGCGCAAAACGTCAGGCTCTGCGCCAAGCTGATAGGATGGAATGTCAACATCCTGGTTGAAGATTCAGTCAAAGTGGAGTCTTTCGAGGAAAAACTCCAGCGTACCATAGCCCATCTTTCTGAAGCCCTTGAACTTGATGAGGAGCTGGTAGGCAGAATAGTACGGGGCGGCTATGTGTCCATTGAAGGACTCAAAGGCGCCTCCATGGAAGACCTTATGGCGCTTGACGGAGTTTCCGAAGAAGACGCCGACAGGGTCATGGCCGTTCTAAATTCATTAGGGTAAACATTTTTTGCAGGATAGACAAAGTGGATAAAGTAAAGAAAATAAAAGTAAAAAGCATTGCTGAAGAATACGGCGTGACACCGAAAGAAATAGTCAGCGCGCTTCAGTCGCAGGGAGTGGAAGTAAGCAACGCTGCCAGTTCCGTTACCGAGGAGACACTGGCGCACGTCAAGGGGTACCTCGAAAAGGTTTTTAACAAGACGAAAGCCCCGGCATCAGCACCGACACCGGCGACAAAGTCGACACCGGCACCGGCGACAAAGTCGACACCGGCTCAAGTTTCCAAAAAGAAGCCGACATCTGAAAAAATAAAAAAAGCGGCCCCGGCCAAGTCACATACTCATACGAAAGCCCCGGCCCCCGCATCGGCACCAGCACCAGCACCAGCACCAGCACCAGCACCAGCACCAGCACCAGCACCAGCACCAGCACCAGTTTCTGAAATCAGCGGAGAAGTACATATTAAAACTCCGATCGTTGTGAAAACACTGGGCGAGGCCATTGGCAGAAGACCAAATGAAATCATCAGCAAATTGATGTCAATGAATATCCTTGCCAGCATAAACCAGGCTCTTGAGCCGGATATAGCGATTAAAGTGTCGGAGTCCCTTGGCATAACTCTATTGGTCGACCGCAGAGAAAAAGAAGAGCATATCAAGCACGTCCAGGAAGAGTATCAGCATGCCCAGGAAGAGGAAGAAAAAGTAAAAGATAAAGCGCATGACCTTATTGCAAGGCCGCCTGTCGTAACCTTTCTTGGCCATGTAGACCACGGCAAGACATCACTTCAGGATAAAATGCGTTCAACCGACATAGTTGGCGGCGAAGCGGGTGGAATTACGCAGCACATCGGCGCATCAGTTATCAACGCCAATGGCAGGCAAATAACATTCATTGACACACCCGGACACGAGGCGTTCACCCAGATGCGTGCTCGCGGTGCCAAAGTTACCGATATAGCGATTCTCGTTGTCGCGGCGGATGACGGTTTTATGCCTCAGACCATAGAAGCGCTTAACCACGCGAAGGCGGCAGGCGTCCCAATAATCGTAGCTGTTAATAAAATGGACCTTCCCGGAGCGAATGTCGACAGGATATTGCGCCAGATGCAGGAAAATGGACTAATGTCTGAAGACTGGGGTGGCGAAATAGGTGCCGTCAGAGTTTCCGCCAAAACCGGTGAAGGCATGAATGACCTTCTTGAGCGAATCCTTCTCGAATCCGAAATGCTTGAACTTAAGGCCAACCCGAAACGCCCCGCAGAGGGAACAGTCCTCGAAGCCCAGCTCGAACAGGGGCTAGGCCCAACGGCAAGTGTACTTGTTCAGAATGGGACATTGCACGTCGGCGACGCGGTTCTTTGCGGTGAATACTATGGCAGGGTCAAGGCGATGATTGATGCCAGAGGCGCCAGAATTAAATCGGCGGGTCCCAGTACTCCCGTTAAGCTCGTCGGGCTTTCAGGCGCACCGGCGGCCGGGTCAGTCCTTACTGTCTGCAAGAGCGAAAAAGAAGCCAGGGAAATGGCTGAGCAGCTTGCCTCGGCATCGAGGGAAACCAATCTTCAGAGGACATCCGGCGCAACGCTGGAAGACCTTTTTAGTCAAATCAAGATCGAGCAGCGTAACGAACTCAGGCTCGTCATCAAGGCGGATGTGCGTGGTTCAGCCGAGGCCATTGTAGATGCTCTTGCGAAATTGCCGTCGGACAAGATCAAGGTCGAAGTAGTAATGTCTGGCGTAGGCGCTATAATTGAGAACGATGTTATGCTTGCCTCCGCCTCAAGTGCGATTGTTGCCGGCTTTCATGTCAGGGTCAATCCCGGCGTGAATACACTTGCCAAGCGTGAAAAGGTCGAAATAAGGCTATATACCATCATATATGAACTTATCGAGGACATAAAGGACGCCATGACGGGACGCCTTGCTCCCGAAAAACGTGAAAAACCACAGGGGAACGCTAAGATTCTCAAGATTTTCAGCGTATCCAAAGGTCCGAAGGTCTGCGGTTGCATGGTCGAACATGGTTACGTCAGGACTGGCTCCAAGGCCAGGGTCTTCAGAAATAATGAGCTTATATTCAACGGTGAAGTCGCATCGCTGCGCCGCTTCCAGGACGATGTCAAGGAAGTACGCCAAGGCCTCGAGTGCGGGATAAGGTTAGACAATTTCATGGATTTCACCGAAGGCGATATAATAAACTTCTACGAGATAGAAATAAAAAAGGCCACGTTGTAAGCCATGCCTGCCCCCGATAGAATGGTAAGGGTCAACGAGATACTCAAACGGGAAATCGCTGACCTTTTAGAGAAGGAAAAGTTAATGGACGGCGAGTACCTCGTCTCCGTTACCGGCGTAAGCACGTCCCCTAATCTCAGAAACGCCTTTGTGGGAATAAGTGTCTTGGGCGGAAATGAACAAATCGAAAGAGACATTCTGCGTTCTCTCTACAAGCGCAGAAAAGAGCTCCAGAGAATAATAGCGCATGACCTGAAACTCAAGTATACTCCTGTGCTTCACTTTAAGACAGACAGGAACATCGAGGCCGGTGACAAGGTGCTCCAAATCTTGAAGGGACTTGAGAATGACGAAACACACGATTCCTGACATAGCTTCCTTTATCAGAGAAAACAAGAGTTTTCTAATCGTTACACATGCCAATCCTGACGGAGATGCCATCGGGTCCTCGTTCGCGATGCTTAACTTTCTGCGTGAAAACGGAAAAGAGGCTGAGGCGCTTCTCCCCGAAGACCTTCCCCTTAATTACAGGGAATTTGTGACGGGTGATTTTGCGGCGTCAATGACGAAGGACAAGATAAATACTTTTGGCGCCTGTCTTTGCATCGATGTTTCCACTGCCGAACGCATTGCGCTCGGTGCGGTGCTTTCGAGAAATGATATAAGTATTCCGCTTGTCAATATAGACCATCATCCCGACAATACGCTTTTCGGCGATGTTAATCTTGTCGATTCCGGTTCCGCCGCGGCAGCCGCGATAGTTTTTAATACGGCTTGCGCGATAAAAGACTTTAAAATATCACCGAAGACCGCCACGCTTATGCTTCTTGGCATCGTGATGGATACCGGTTGTTTCAGGTTTGACAATACATCCCCGTGCGCCCTCCGTGATGCTGCGTCGCTTATTGAGCTTGGCGCCTCTTATTCAAGAATAATCAATGCTATGTATTTCACAAGGCCGCTCGCATATCTCAAGTTTGGAGCGGAGGCAATCCTTGACTATATGAATACCGCATGCGATGGGAAGTTCGCATGGATATCGATAGAAGACCAGCTCCTCGAAAAATATTCCGTCAAACTCAAGGATATCGAGGGCATTATCGATTCAGCAAGAAGCATTGACAGTGCCGTAGTAGCCGGAATCATTTATCGAAAAAATGACGGCTTCAAAATATCGCTCCGTTCTAAGAATCCCTCCGTTTCCGTTGGAAGGATTGCTAGAAAAATAAAAGGCGGAGGACACGAGATGGCCGCAGGCGCTTTTATCCAGGAAAAAAATAAAAAAGAAGCTGAACGCATTCTGGTTGAACTCGTTCAGGAAGAACTCAAAACGTCAGGTATTCTATAATGCGCAGAAATGGAAAATTCAATTCCGGAAAACACGGGCTTTCCCCCTTTCAGCAGAGCGGGGTATTGCTCGTCGATAAACCCAAAGAGTGGACAAGCTTCGATGTCGTCAATTTTGTCAGAAGCAGGTTCAATATCCCCAAGACAGGACACTGCGGCACTCTCGACCCCGCCGCCACCGGCTTGCTTGTGCTGGTACTCGGGAGATTTACAAAACTCAGCCAGAAATTCAGCGGAGAGGACAAGGTTTATGACGCGAGTATTCTGCTCGGAACTGAAACAGATTCCCAGGATATGGACGGTAAAATAATCCGCACTGCTGACCCGTCAGGCGTCACCGAAAAACAGCTCCGCGACACGTTTAATGAATTTATCGGAGAACAGCAGCAGATCCCCCCAATGGTTTCAGCTGTAAAGATTGACGGGAAAAAACTTTACGAGCTTGCTCGCAAGGGCGAGGAAATCGAACGCGACCCCAAAGATATCACGATTTACTCCCTGGACGTGAAAAGTGTTAACTTGCCCTATGCCGACTTCTCCGTGCACTGTTCGAAGGGGACATACATCCGCACGCTCTGCTCCGATATAGGCAGCAGGCTTGGATGCGGTGCTGTGCTTAACGGACTTAAGAGAACTTCCAGCGGCAGTTTTATGCTTTCCGATGCCGTTTCGGTAGAAACTCTTAAAGAGTGGGAGCAGCCTGAGCTCGAAGCATATCTTTCTGATTTTCTTTACCGTAAAATAAGTTCTAACCCCCAGTTTTCATCCATTTGATAAATCAAGGAGCCGTCCGTCAAAATGCCTTACGACTTTCATAAATTCGAAGAAGCCTCAATGGATTTCGCACGCCGTGCGGAAGGAACATTTTCAGTCTCCGATTCTGTCAGGGTGCTTTCCGGAATTGTCGGGGCAAGTCCCGACGACGAAGCCGAGCTTTTGCGTGAAGCAAGAGCCGTGTTTGAATCATGTCCCGACCTTTTTCCTACTGAAGACCCCGATATTTACGAGCCCCAAAACGGCTTTTTTAACGGTGCATCATTTCTTGTAACACCCACTGAATATGAAATTCAAAACGGCATACTCTTTCCGGGTCACCGCTTTGCCCCCTTCTGCAGCCAGGCAATTTTTCCCTCCGAGGCTTCCATCTCGGCAGGCAGAGAAAAAATAGTTCCGCGCGAGTATAAGGCGAAGTACGCCGATGTCATTATGTACCACAGCCTTATAGGTGTCTATGAAATGCTTGATTTTTTTGTGGCAGATCATCCCGACAATTTCACAATAGTGGATTCCGATGATAAAAAAGGCGATGTGACCCTTACCGTGTTTGACATGAAAAAGGCCTATAGCGCAAACTCTGTAAAACCTGGCGACGCGTTTCTTATGAAAATCGAAAACTGGGCGGAAGGCCGTTTCAGCTTTTCATATCTTTCTCTTAAAGACCGTGATGTCAAAGAGAAAAAAGACTGGGTGACGAAACTTGAAAAAGCCCTTGGAAGTGTTTTCGACAGGTTCGGCAACTACCTCGAAATATCCGAGCAGTTCGCACAGTCGTTTCATATCGATAAGTCTCTCATTAAAAAGCCAGCCGCAAGTCTCGATGAATTTATATATATGACAGAAAAAGTCCAGATAATACTCATGGGAAGCCAGACAGTCCTCGGTCCCGCCGAGGGTGACAGCTCCGACGAGTCTGACCCGGAACTTCCCGAAAATGTCATGGTCTCGACCGGCAAAACCTCTTCGCTTGAAGAAATCCTCAATGAACTCGGCTGCCCTCTCAAACCCATTGAAATAGAATCTTATATGCTTGACGAGCTTTATAATGCAGGTACCTCCTTTCAGGCATTTTTCGAGCGTTGTTTTTCCGGAGGGACACTCAACTTTGCCGATGACGCTCAGGAGGCCGTTTTTATGAACTATATGGAAGACCTGTGGGAGCGGCGCGGCGAAATTTATAACAGGTTCGACGATGATAAAAAAGGACTTGTCCGCGCTAAAGTCCTTGAGATAGTGGAAGAGAGAAATTCGTGGCTCACCGGAATGAAAGACGATGCCGCGGAGCAGGAATCATTCAAAAAGAAGATTGAGACCCTTGCCGAATCGTCCGCACGGCTCCGCAAACTTCTTGAAATGCTTAATTCCGAAGACTATGCGATAGATGATGTCGAAATGCAGAATATACTCGATGCCGTAGAGGACATGGCGGATACGCAGCATGGCGTCATAGATCCTTGAGTCTTTCTCCCTTTACTCGTCCGCTAGTCATTTAACAACCGAACAGACTCCAGAAACGCTGATTGCCATCTTCGGATAGTTAATTCTGTCCCAGTTATCCTCGCTTACGGCAGTCTGTTGCCGACTTATGAGTTTCCATGAGCCAAGAAGATTCCCGGCTAACGCTATGAAGGTTCCTGTCACGGGATAAAAAAGACCCGTCTTGCGATGGGCCTTTAAGTGTCAGACGCATATATTTTCAGTAATAGAAGTTTATGATAGGCATGAACGGGATGGGGTGTAGAGGAACGAGGGTTCAAGCCCACAGACCCTGCCTTCGCCGTCGACCAAAGGGGCGCCGAGTTTGAGTCCGTAGACGTTGGAGTACTTTGTCGAGCCGGGAACTCCCGGAAGGAAGCCGATCTGGAAGAATGTCCAGTCGCTTGCCGGTTTAGGTGTTACGGTTTTTTCCGCGGCGGCCGTGGTATTCTGCGCCGTCATGATTGTGCATGAGACGAGAAACGCGGCCATGCATGAGAGCATTTTTTTCATGATAATAGCCCCTTTTGTAGGTTTATAGGTTGGAGTTTTACAAGAGCATTTCTATTTAGGAATGCAATAATTACGAATTTTTTACGACTGTCGCAATCGATGTATCGCCCGCAAGGACTTTCTCGAGACTTGCCGGATCGGAGAAATTGAAAACGATTATGGGCAGATTATTGTCACTGCACATCGAGAATGCCGTTGAGTCCATTACCTTGAGCTTTCTTGAGAGGGCCTCGGTAAATGTAATCGTTTCAAATCGTTTGGCTTCAGGGTTTTTGAATGGATCGTCCGTGTACACGCCGTCTACCTTCGTTGCCTTCAGAACGGCTTCGCAGCTTGTTTCAAGAGCCCTTAAACTGGCAGTCGTATCGGTTGTGAAGAAGGGGCTTCCGGTGCCGCCCGCAAAGATAACAATCCTGCCTTTTTCGAGATGTTTTATGGCGCTTATGTGGTCGAATGCCTCGGCAATAGGGTTCATGGGGATGGAAGTCTGGAGTACGGCATCGATTCCGGCCGATTTGAAGGCTTCGCGCAGGCAAAGTCCGTTCATTACGGTGCCGAGCATTCCCATATAGTCGGCGCTGACCCGGTCTAGTCCCCATGATTTGCCGTTCACCCCGCGCCAGATATTGCCCGCCCCGACGACGAGCGCGATTTCGACCCCGGACTTCGCCGCGCGTCCTATTCTCTCGGTTATTGCGGACACTGCTGCTGAGTCGTAACCGTGTTCCAGCGTTCCTTTGAGTGCTTCTCCGCTGATTTTGAGAAGCACCCGCTTGTAGATATACTTTGAAGACATGGCAAACCCTCATTTTAATTAAAGTGAAAGGCAATTAATGTATTTTAGGAAATTACTTATATATTATTCAGCAATTTCAAAATTTCTATCCCCGGAACGGGATATTTTTTCAAGGAGCCTGAAAATGTCATCAGAAAAAAGCAAGGTAAAGGTCGGTGTCATAGGGGTCGGAGTTCTCGGGCGGCATCATGCGCGGCTTTACAAACAGAGCGAAAAAGCCGAAATAGTCGGCATATACGACGTGAATACCGAAGGTGCTAAGGCCGTCGGTGCGGAATTTGACATTAAAGTATTCGAGTCTATTGGCGAACTCGCCGACCAGTGCGACGCGTTGAGTATCGCCGTTCCCGCGACCAAACATCACGAGACAGCGATGCCGCTCCTCAGAAAAAATAAACATCTTCTCATCGAAAAGCCGCTTGCCGCGACAATCGAAGAGGCTAGGGAAATCGTGACCGAAGCTGAAAATCGGAAGCTTGTTCTTGGCGTTGGACACGTTGAAAGGTTCAACCCTGCCATGGACTACCTCGAAAAACGTTCCGCCCTGACCAGGTTTGTCGAGGCCCACAGGCTCGCCGGATACCCGCCGCCCCGCAAAGGGCAGCATCGAAGAGGCACCGAGGTAGGGGTCGTGCTGGACCTTATGATTCATGATATAGATCTTATCCTTTCCATGATTGACAGCGAAGTGGAAAAATTTGACGCGGTCGGCATTCCGGTCCTCAGTAAAACGGAAGACATTGCCAGCGTCAGGATTAAATTCAAAAATGGAAGTGTTGCCAACCTCACAGCAAGCCGCGTTAGCGTGGAGCCGATGCGGCGCTTCAGGGTTTTTCAGACCGACTGCTATCTTTCCATGGATTACGGTCAGCAGTCCGGTATGATAATTCAGAAAAAGAAGATAGGAATGGCGCAGAAGTCGATAAGTCTCAACGAAAAGAACGCTCTTCTCGACGAGCTTGAAAATTTCCTTGACAGCGTTGCTAAAACTGTTAAGACAGGTAAGGTGCATGATCCGAAAGTGTCAGGACGGCAAGGGTTTAAGGCACTTGAGCTTGCCGTTAATATCACCGAGGAAATACACAAATATAACAAGCACTATGGAATAGAGTTCGCCTGATGCGCCCCGCCGAAACGAAGGCACCTTCAAAAATAAACCTTTTCCTTGAAGTGAAAGGAAAGAGAGCGGACGGCTATCACGATATCGAGACAGTTTTTATGCCTCTCGCATCGCCCTCCGACACAATAAGAATATCGGATGCCTCTTCCGGGATTGTAATCACTTCGAACGACGACTCAATCCCGTTCGATGAAAAAAATCTCTGCTGGAAGGCCGCATCGAAATATGCCGAGGCCGCGTTGATAAATCCGGCATGGTCGATTCATATCGAAAAGAATATTCCCGTTGCGGCTGGGCTCGGCGGCGGAAGCAGCGATGCCGCAAGTGTACTTTTGCTGCTTAACGGCGAATACAAACTTCTTTCCGATGAACGGCTTGCGGCGCTTGCTCTTTCAATCGGTGCGGACGTGCCGTTTTTCCTTAATCCGCAGCCGTCGAGAGCCTGCGGAGTAGGTGAGAAAATAGAGCCGCTCGGCTTCGTCGCTCCCGATATCCCTCTGCTGATTCTTGCACCGGGTTTTCCCGTCAGCGCGGCCTGGGCATACAAGAATAGGCTTGATTCGCCACGCCCCGGAGCGGAACAAATCGATAAAATCATAACTGCTCTTAAGAACCGCAACTGGAAAGAATTAGGTGATTTGATTTACAACGACCTTGCGCCTGCGCTTCACAATAAGTTTCCGCTCCTGCTGATGATAAAAGATAAAGCTCTTGAATCAGGTGCCTGCGGCGCTGAAATAAGCGGAAGCGGCCCGACGCTTTTTGCAATCTACGAAAATAATGAAGCCCTTTCCTCCGCCCGCGAATTCCTCGGCGGTTACTTCGGACCTTCCCTCAAAATAATTTAAGTATTCCGTCCAGTCGGCACGAGAGATTCAGTGTCATAAAGCAGCATGGATAAGCATGCTCTTTTGAACGTGAGCCGTTCTTATTTTTTAGGGGCAAGCACCTTTTCCCAGTCTTCTTTGTAGAAGCTCCGGGTCTTGCTGAAAAGGTTGTATTTCAGGATGTGATGAAGGGCGGAAATGCCATCTTTCCAGGTAATCTTCTTGCCTTCGTTATATCTTCTGGGGTTGTATGAAATGGGTACTTCATAGATTCTAAGGATGCGCGCCTTGGCTATTTTAGCGGTAAGTTCGACTTCTATTCCGAAGCGGTTCGATTCTAGGTTGAGATTCTGTATTACCTCGCGCTTGAAGGCCTTATAGCATGTTTCCATATCGGAAAGATGAATGTCCGTAAAGATATTTGAGACGAATGTGAGGAATCTGTTGCCCATTTCGTGACGGAAATATCTCACAAGGCCGGGTGTGTGCATGAAGCGCGAGCCGTAGACGACATCCGCTAGGTCTTCGGCAAGGGGGCCGATAATTTCAGGGTAGTCGTTGGGCGAGTACTCGAAATCGGCATCCTGTATGACGACATACTGGGCGGTAGCTTCACTTATGCCCCGCCTGACGGCGGCACCCTTGCCCTGGTTTTTTTCTTGCCTGAAAAATTTGATTTTATCATTTTCGAGAAAAGGTTTTATCATTTCGGCAGTTTTATCGTTTGACGCATCATCGACCAGGATGATTTCGGCGGTTTCCGGTCTTGCCAGTACGCGTTGTATAATTCCTGAAACGGTTTTTTCCTCGTTGTAGACAGGAATGATCACAGAGAGGCTTTTATCCAGCAGGACTTTTGGTGATCTCATAAAGCTCTCCTGATTTATTAGCCGCGCCCGAGCTTTTCCGCTTTCTGTGCGGCTGCGCAGACGGCTTCGGCGACAATTCCGCGGAAGCCTCCTTTGTCAAGAACGGCGAGACCGGCGCCGGTCGTTCCGCCAGGGGAGAATACCTGGTCGCGGAGTATTGCCGGATGCAGGTTTGTGGCGATGAGCATTTTTGCGGAACCGATAATTGTTTCAACCGCAAGCTTCATTGCCGCATCGCGCGGGAGTCCTGAATTTACGCCGCCATCGGCGAGTGCCTGAATGAATTCGAACACGTATGCGGGACCGCTTCCGCTTAATCCGGTGACCGCGTTCATGTGTTTTTCTTCGAGCGCGCAGTAGCTTCCGAACATGGAAAGGATTGCTTCCACATTTTCTATGTCCTCGGGTCCGACTTTCGGCGAGCAGCAGTATGCCGATATTCCGGCCCTGACGAGGGCGGGAATGTTTGGCATGACCCGGATTATTTTTTCAGCCGCGGTGATTTCCTGTATCTTTTCAATACTGACGCCTGCGACTATCGACATAATGGTTTTGTCGTTGAAACCGCCATAGAGCGTCGAAAGATCGGTGATATTCTGTGGCTTGACCGCGATTATCACGAAGGAGCTTTTTTCAAGAAGGTCTTTGGCTTCAAGGTCTTCCAGTTCAGTTACGAGGACATCTATTCCGGTTGCTTTGAAGAAGGAGAGTGCGGCGCCGTCTGATTTATCTATCGCCGATATCTGATTTTTCCTTATTCCTTTTTCGAGCATTCCAGCTACCATTGATGTAGCCATTCTTCCCGCGCCGATAACAAGGATGTTTCCGATATTTATTTGCATGATTTTTCCCGTTTTTATAAAATTCCTGTGAGCTTCAGCGATATTGCCAGAATCCCTATAATAAAGCAGTAGTAAGAGAAAAATGAAAGCTTGTTTTTCTTTAATAAACTTATGAGGAGCGCTATAGCGATGTAGCCGCTTATGGCTGAAACAAAAAATCCTAGGAGCATGGAACCTGTCCCGTATGAAGTTCCGAAATCATTTTTAAGGAATTTGGAAAGTACTTCTACAAAGGCGGCCCCCCCGATGGCGGGAACCGCGAGAAAGAATGAGAATTTAGCGGCATCTTCGTCTTTCAACCCCACCTTCATCCCTGCGGTAATTGTCGTCCCTGAGCGCGAGATGCCGGGGAGAATTGCAAATGCCTGGGCTATGCCGACGAATAGTGCCTTTGGAAGGGAGATTTCTCGCATGACGAACATTCCTTGCCGGGTTTTCGAGGCGCTCCTCAAGATAAAACCTGTTATGATGAGACCGGCTCCGGCCACATAGATGCTGTTGAAAAGATTGTCGGCAACATTTGTTTTGTGAAGGATGATTCCCACAGCCGCGGCCGGGGCTGTGCCGACAATGATTTTAAAAAGCATTTTGAATTCGGATGGTTTCAGAAGGGCGAAGAGTTCTTTGAAATAGTAAAGCAGTATTGCCACGAGCGTTCCCGCATGGAGGGTTACGACGAGGCAGAGCGAACCGTCGGGGTCAAGTCCCAGAAGATCCCTGGATATTGCAAGGTGTCCTGAAGAACTGACGGGCAGGAATTCCGTAAAACCCTGAATAAGTGCCATAAAAACTATCTTTAAGGTCTCGCTCATTTGTCCCCTCTTTTTGCACATTAAAAATACACAGCCCTAACAGGTAATCTATTACCTTAATTCCTCAGGGCAATCTCTGATTTGAAGAAAGTCGCCTCTTTCGTTATATCTGTGAGTGGCGCGAACGGAGTTTAGCGGTTTTATTCTTCCGAGCGGCCGATGTATTAACGGAGGAATTTTGAAACGGCTTTGAAGGCGGGATGTCCCGAATTTTTCATGAGCATAAAGAGGAATGATTCGACGCTTGTTACATTTATTCCTTTTGAGCGCATGAAGTCGATCGAAAGCGCTTTGTCTGAATCGTTTCTCGAACCTGTCGCGTCCGCAAGGACGAAGACCTCCTGTCCAGAATTCAGTGCATCAAGGGCGGTCTGTTGTACGCAGACATGGGTTTCTATTCCCATTATAACTAATGACTTGGCGGTAACTTTTGCGAGTTCTGTCCTGAATGTGTCCGAACCAAACGCGGAGAAGGATGATTTTTCAATGATGGGCCAGTCTGCCTGAAGCAATTCCTTTACGGGTCCGATGGTATTGCCGAGTCCTTTCGGGTACTGTTCGTTTACTATTGTTCTCAACTTAAGTTCGGCGGCGGCACGGAGCATGAGCTGCTGGCGTGGCAGTACAGTGTCGAATGCTGAAATGGATGGAACGAGTTTTTCCTGAATATCTATTACGCAAAGCACCGAAGAGGCGGCGTCCGGAAACTTCATGACGTCTTGTCCCCTGTAAGACCCTTGACTATGGAATTGAATTGTTCAAGATCGAAGTCGCCTTTGTGGAGTACCGCGTTGCATGTGGCTTTTACTTTCTCGAATTCGTCGAACGATGTTGCCAGTCCTGTAATGGCGACCACGGGGATGGTTTTCATTGAGTCCTGGCTTTTCATATATTCAATGAGTTCCCATCCAGTTCGTACCGGCATAAGCAGGTCTATTATGGCGAGGCATACGACCCCCGGATTTTTTTCAAGGACTTCGATAGCCTCGTCGCCGTTTGTAGCGGAGATGGTCTGCAATCCCTGTGTTTTGAGCACTCTGGAATAGAATTCCCTGAGAAGATCGTCGTCATCGCAGATAAGAACTGTTTTTTTTGTTGCATCGCTCATTAGGGTTTCCTTAAGAATTATACCTCTTCAGAGGAATATAGACCCGTAGGTTTCGCCATTCAATAAGGAAATTCAGAAAATTTTCCACAGTCATCCCGTAACTTCCTAAAAATGGCGTTTTCAGGGAAAAGCTGAGCGTGTGGAAAGCGTTTTCCGCTCCCCCCTTTTTGGTAGATGTTATATTTTTGAGCAGGAATATCATGAAAAGTGAAAACACATCTGATAGCACTTCTCCGGTAACGCGCGAACTGGCATGCGCGGCCGCCTGCTGTCCCATAACTTCATGCTGCATGTTCTCCTTGGCCCGGGCTACCCAGAATATCCCGCGTTGATCAAGACGGAAGAGATGTTTGAAATCCACATACGCCTTTCTCTATTCAGCGCTCGTTCGATAGAGGGTCCATGAGGTAACTTGCAAGCATTGAATCTGATTGATTAAGGATGCTTCCTTCGTTTTGCTTTCCTGCGATATATTTTTCCAGAAAGGCAATCGAATATCGCCGGATAATTTCAAACTGTTTTTCTGTCCCGCAAAGCGGCATTATCCCGAGCGGGTCAGTGAGATTATTGTTGAATGAAAAATGGTTAGCTCCTTTGATTTCAAGAAAATACTTAGGGGAAGCCATCGCATTGAAAAGCCTTGAAGAAAGCTCCAGCATTGTTTTGTTGCCACGCTTTTGCTTCTCTTCCAGTTTGCCCATGAAGAGCATGGACGGGATTCGGACAGACGCAAGTTCGCTGTCTGTAAAAAGGTAGGAGCCTGCCCCTGTCGAAAATAACAACACCCCTTTAATAAGGGGATTATGAAACTCCTTTATCGTTCCGCTTATTCCCAGTGCGGTAAAGCCCCCGAAAGAATGACCTCCGGCTGCAATACGGTTTTTGTCGATCAGTTTAGTAAAAAGTTCAGTCTCCATCAATCCTCTGAATGCAACGTCCATTTCGCGCAGCCTATACAGGTATTTATGACGGTCTTCCGGCCCTGATGATGCTATTTTTTTAGCGCTGAGTATAAAGGCAAGTCGCTTGAGCTTTTCTCCCGTCTTCCGTATGCGGACAAGAGAATATTCGTCGTGGTGGTCCGGGCAGGCTACAATCCAGCCATGCGCTGCCAGGGTTTCTGTAAAAAAGACTGACCCGGTTCCGCAACCGCCATACCCGTGGGAAAAAAGAAGAAAGGGATAAGCTGCGCCTTCAAGAGGCTTTGCTCCGAAAGCGACACATCCTTTTGCTGTCCCTCCGTAATCGTAGGTATGCGGTTTTTCTGCCGTAGGATACCAGAGTGCCACGCTGAGTGTCTCGGGCTTGCAGTCATCATCCTGATATTTGATGTCCAGTATCTGATAACCAACATTAAATAATTTGTTATCCTGTCCGAATGCAAAATTTCCCCGTGTCAGCAACAGAAGAAAAATTCCAATCAACATGAATCTCATTTTATTTTGATGCTTCATATAGCTAAAGTTTTCTTGTTTTTTAACTCTTTTACCCAGCCTGCTAAACTCTGCTGAGTCGCAATCCACCATTTTTTCAAACCATTGCCACCAAGCCAGAAAAAAAACAAATTTTTTCTGACTGCTTTTAATGGGGCCCCAACGGACTGAAATCCCATACCTACAAATATAGATTGCCTTTATTTGTCTTTCCAAGCTCCTTTTCGCTTCACTTCAGGAAGTTGCGGGATGACTGTGGCTAGGCGGAATACTCTTGACGCAGGTTCAAACACCTGCGATTATTGAGAGTCCTGCGGTTTTGCCGTCTCGGAGTTTTTTCCAAAGTTATCACGGATGGCGCGTATGGATGCATTCATTGTGCGGTAACGGAGCACTCCGAAAACAGCGACTATCAGTCCTGAGGGGATGGCGGCGATTCCAATCCAGAAGAGCTCCCCGAATTCGAAGAAATGAAGGAATGTGATTCCCGCGATGAAAAGCGTAAGGGCGCTTCGTAAATAAGCCATGAGTGTGCGTTCATTTGCGAGAATAGTACGATCAACGGCAAGTTCATCGCGTAGGATGAGCTCTTTCCGCAGGAACCTGTCATAAGGATTTTCTGCCATATTTCCTCCTGTTATGTTTGGGAAAGAGCAAAATAACCACGTATTGCTTGAAGAGCAATTAATATCCTGAAAAAAATTGCAAAAAAGAGGACACGGAGTTAGGTTACACAATGAGGATGTTTGTCCTCATCGGGAAGATTAATCCAGTCAACTGAAAGGAAAAACATAATGGCCGGAAAAGTAGACAGTGAAAAATGTGTTGGCTGCGAAGCCTGTTTAGGGGCCTGCCCCACCGAAGCGATCGTAATGAAGGAAGGTAAGGCATTTATTACCGATGCCTGCATCGACTGCGGCGCCTGCGTTGACGAATGTCCCGTGGATGCCATTACCCTCGAATAAAATATAGATTATGTTCCGATTTTGAATCCGCCTCGAACTGGGGCGGATTTTTTTTAATGGACTTAAAAACAGCGGAGACGTTCGATGATAAAGGCGGCGGTAATTGGAATATCGGGTTATGGCGGCACCATATATAACGACCTGATGAGAGAAAGAGGCAATGGCCTTCTTGAAATAAAAGCTGCGACAGTTATAAATCAGGACCAGGAAAAAGAGAAGTGCGATACGCTCAAGTCAATCGGTTGCAGTCTTTACACCGACTACCGCGAAATGCTCTCGAATGAAAAGATTGACATCTGTTTCATTCCCACCGGGATACATCTTCATGAGCCGATGACGGTCGATGCCCTTAAGGCCGGAGTCAATGTCGTCGTTGAGAAACCCGCCGCGGCCACCATCCAGGAAGTCGAATCCATGAAAAAGGCCTCCGCCGAAAGTGGAAAGTTTGTCGCGGTCGGCTATCAGACCATGTATGCGCCTGAGACCGAATTGATGAAGAAAACCATAGTCGAAGGTCGACTGGGTAAGATTAAAACGATAAAATGTCTTGCCATGTGGCCCCGCACTTTCAAATACTATTCGAGAAACAACTGGGCCGGAAAGATTGCGGTGAACGGCAAGTGGGTGCTGGACTCTCCGTTCAATAACGCTCTCGCCCACCAGCTTAATATGATATGTTTCCTAGGCGGGAAGACTTTCAGGGAATCCGCAAAGATAACGAAGCTTCAGGCGGAGCTTTACAGGGCCAACGAGATACAGAGCGCCGATACCGCGGCGATAAGTTTTTATTCCGATACTGGAACGAAATTCCTATTTACTGTTACACATGCGTGTGATGAAAGTTTCGGCCCCGAAATAACTGTTATCGGCGAAAAGGGACGGATTGACTGGAGCAATACATTTACAAGAATCGTTACGGAGGATGGCAAGGATCAGGTTCATTCGTCAGTCCATGAGGAACTCAGGAAAAACTTGTTGTCCAAGGTGCTGAAAAGGGTTAGCGATCCCGACCAGTTTATCTGCAATCTGGATATCGCCGGCACGCAGACGCTTTGCGTCAACGGTACGCATGAGTCATCGGAGGTAAATTTGATAGACAGCCGTTTTTGGTACGAGAAGACTGCCCCCGACGGGTCCGCCGTCAGGATAGTCCGTGATATTGAGAGCGTAATCAGAGCCTCTTTCGAAAAGGAGAAGCTTTTTTCCGAGCTCGGAGTGGAGTGGGCGAAGCCAGGGCTTGAAATGAACATGGCGAATTATCGCGAATTCCCGTGCGGCAACCGACTTTTGGATTTTCTGAGCATGGCGTAATATATTAAAAACCCGAAAGAAAAAGGATGAGATATGACTCGGAATAATAGATATCTGAAAATACTTTTTACTTTTATGATGTCAGCTTTTATTCTGACGTCTTCCTTTTCCGCGGAGGAGACTGTCGTAAAGGAATTGACGATTAAGGCCGATAAAATAGTCATAGTAAATTCCGGAGCCGAGCCTTCCATATCGGGCGTAAAAGAATCCGAGCCCCCACCTGTGGAAAAAGATTTTGGCAGCATTCTCTCTGAATTCATGAAAAAATACGACCTGAAGCTTTTTCTTTCGGAGATCAAGGCCAGGCTTGGCAAAATAGAGTTTCTTCGTGAGCTGGGTTCATGGAAACTCTTTTTTCTCATCGGGGGGATAGGATTATCTTTCCTTGCCGTTAAGATGCTGGGGATGATATTTGGCCATATTTTCAAGAAGTTTCTCGCGGATAGAACAAAGATGGAACTGGACAACCTGCTGATACACGCACTTTCTCCGTCTGTCGGGGTTTTCCTTTTTTCCATTGGCGTATTCTTCAGCTCAGCACCGCTTTTTAGTTCGCTCAGTGATACTGTCCGCGTTTACATCGGCAAGTTTTTTCTTGCAGTCTATGCGGCTGCCGCGGCATGGGCCGTATTTCGCTTGGTTGCGGTAGTCGATTACTATGTCCAGAAGCTTGTAAAAAGTTCGGAAAACACCCTGGACGATCAAATTGCAGGACTATTCAGGAAAACTTTGAAGGTAGTTATCGTCGCAGTTGCCGTGATGCTTATAGGACAGAATATTCTCGGTCTTCAGCTTACGACTCTTATCGCCGGTGCCGGAGTCGCCGGACTTGCAATCGCTTTCGCGGCGCAGGACACAATCGGCAATCTCTTCGGTTCCGTGATGCTGATACTAGACAAGCCGTTCAAGGTCGGCGATGTCGTTACTAGTCTGGATGTTACAGGTTCAGTTGAGAGCATAGGTTTCCGCAGTACGAGGATAAGGAACTTCGACGGGCAGGTGGTGGCGATTCCCAATAAGGAACTGGCGAACACAAAGATTCTCAATATAACATCGAGGCCCTTTATAAAGTTCATACATAACTTTACCGTTACCTATGATACCGCGCCGGACAAGATGGAGCGCGCCATCCAGATACTTCATGAGATTTACGACAATCACGAGGGAATGGCCGAGGACAAGACACCTAAAATATTTTTTAATTCATTCAATGACTGGGCCTTGAATATCATTGTCATCGTCTGGTACCATCCCGGCGACTACATGTTGGCTCAGGAATGGAACCACAAGATGAATCTCCAGGTGCTTCGCCGATTCAACGCAGACGGAATAGACTTCGCATTCCCGTCGAACACCACGTACCTCGCTTACGACAAAAAAAGAAAACTCGAAATAGCAATAGACCGAAAAGGAGAATAAAATTGAAAATCGTAGTCGCTTACTCAGGCGGACTTGATACGTCCGTTATCGTGAAATGGGCAAAGAACACATACAATGCCGAAATCATCGCGTTTTGCGCGGACGTGGGTCAGGCCGAAGAACTTGACGGCCTTGAAGCGAAAGCTATAAATACCGGCGCCTCAAAATGCTATATAAGAGATCTCCGCGAAGAGTTCGCGAAAGATTTTATATTTCCCATGATGCAGGCTAACGCCATTTATGAAAACAGCTACCTGCTCGGCACCTCTATCGCGCGCCCGCTTATAGCCAAGCACCTTATCGAAACAGCCCGCGCGGAAAATGCCGACGCTATCTGTCACGGAGCTACAGGCAAAGGCAACGACCAGGTACGCTTCGAGCTTACCGCATATGCGATGGAGCCGGGAATAAAGGTAATCGCTCCCTGGAGGACATGGGGCTTCAAATCAAGGACCGACCTCATCAACTACGCCAAGGAAAACGATATTCCCATTAGTACCACCCAGAAGAAACCCTACAGTATGGACAGAAACCTTCTGCACATCAGCTTTGAAGGCGGAATCCTCGAAGACCCGTGGAACGAAGCCCCCGAAGAACTCAGCGTAATGACAAAACCCCTGAGCCAGACTCCAGACAAAGGCGAATACGTTGAAATTTTCTTTGAAAAAGGAATTCCCATAAGCGTCAATGGCGAAAAACTCTCGCCAGCCAACCTCATGCTCAAACTCAACGAACTCGGCGGAAAGCACGGCGTCGGCAGAACCGATATCGTGGAGAATAGGTTCGTCGGTATGAAGTCGAGAGGCGTCTACGAGACTCCCGGCGGCACAATCCTTCACGCCGCTCACAGGGCCATCGAAACAATTACGATGGACAGGGAAGTCATGCATTTGCGAGACAGTTTTATCCCGACCTACTCGAAGCTCGTATACAACGGCTTCTGGTTCGCGCCGGAGAGGGAAATGCTCCAGACGGCGATAACCGAGAGCCAGAGGTTCGTAACGGGCGATGTCCGCGTAAAGCTTTTCAAGGGAAGCTGCATCATCTCCGGCAGGCGCTCCGAGTATAGCCTCTACGATGAAAATATAGCAACCTTCGAGAAGGACAATGTCTACAACCAGGCCGACGCCGAAGGCTTTATAAAGCTCAATGCTCTGCGCCTGAGAGTACTCGCTAACAGCAAGCAGCACCGCTACTGAAAAAGCGGGGGACTTGACAAAACACCATTCAGTCATTAAAATATAATCCTGTATAGACAGCTTTTGTAATGGATTTAGAATTAATGACAATGGTGGTATGACGGAACCAAAGTACAAGAAATTGTCCGCGCATTTGAGGACTGTGATTGCGGGGATGCCTCCCGACGGGAAGCTTCCTTCGGAAAATACCCTCTGTGCGGAACTCTCCATTTCGCGGATGACCGTCAACAAGGTCATAAATTCCCTTGTCGGCGAGGGTTTGCTTTACAGACGAAAAGGCAGCGGCACTTATGTGAGAGCTTCCGGCTGTGCCCGGCAGCCATTACGTTTTCTTCTTCCGTGTCAGGATTTCTTCATTTACGACTGTACCTACAATCTCAGGCTTCTTCTCTCAGGCGTGATGCGTGAGGCATCGGCAAGCGGGCTTGAAGTAAAGGGTGTTCCTGTATCGAAATTCAATAATCCGCACAACATAGACTGGGGCGCCCTTAGCGATTTCAACGAAGAAACAGTTGTAATCGTTTTCGGCTTCTGGTTTTCGGAAGTCCTGCCGTTCCTGAGGGAGCGGGGTTGCAGGGTTGTTTTCTATGATTTAAGCGCTGAACGCCCAAAAAAATATCCTGATTATTTTGACAAATGGCTTCTCATTAAGTCGGATATAAGGAAGATGATAAAGGAAATGGTACTTTTCCTGGCGGGAGCGGGCCGAAGAAAACCCGCCTTTCTTTTTAATAATTATCCGAAAGACGATCCTCTGAATTCCGGTTTTTGTGATGGAATTGCAGCGGCCGGGCTCGAGTTTTCTTCCAAACGCTGTATCTACTCTGAAAATACCGATGACATGTATGATTTTTTCCTGAAGCGCGCGGATTCTTTTGACTCGCTGATAATTTCGCATTATTCGCTTGTCAGGCAGGCGCTCGGGTTTCTGAAGGAATCAGGGAAAAGAGTTCCCGAAGATATTGCTGTCATGGTTTTCTATGACCATGAACGTCTCACAAATTATGATCCTCCTGTCAGCGCGGCCGCATTTCCCTATGCGGCCGTAGGAATGGAAATAGTGAAGAAGGTTGTGGCTGATTCCCTGGTTGGAGTAATGGAGTTCGAAGGGAAAATCTACGAAAGAGAGTCTGTCAGAAAGGGGGCTGGCATGAATCCCAGTCCGGATTGCCGTGCGGATAAACTTTTTGAAGCTTCTACAATTTTTTAAAACACAATAATACAAAGAAGGAGTTACAGAGATGAAGAGAAAAGTTGTTGTTTTCGGAGCGTCCGGAGAAATCGGTGGAAGAATCGCCCGTGGCTGTGTCGACGCGGGCCATCAGGTGATTGGCGTGAGCCGGGGCCAGAACAAGCGCGAAATAGTCGATCTTTCAGGGGTTGAAATGGTCTACGGCGACAAGAATGACGAAAAATTCATTGCGGAAAAAATCGCAACAATGGAGTTCGATGCTGTAATCAACTCCGTTCCGTCCATCGCTGATGTAAAGCTTTACCATAAGTACTTTAAAAAAGTGCAGAATATTTTTATATGCAGTTCAACCGGGACTTTTGTTCCGCTGCAATATTTTCCAGCCGACGAAAATCATCCTTGGCGCGAAAAGACCCCTGTCAATTTCTGGCCGCAGTGCGTGAGAGATGCTCATGCGCTCGAGCTCTGGGAGAAGGAGTCTTTTCCGATAACAATATTCAGGCCCACCAACATAATAGGGTATGGCCGCATTCCGCTGGAGCTATGGGGGGCGCGCGATATAGAATTTTTCAGGAAGCTCAAGGCAAGTGAGCCTGTGGCTATCCCCGATTGCAAAAATGTTCTTCTCCAATCGGGATACAACAGCGATCTTGCCAGCGCGTTCGTAAAGGCTTTGGATTTTCCCGACAAGGTACGCGGCGAGATATTTATAATCTCCTGCAAAAAAGCTATCACTCTGGGTACTTATCTTGAGACCGCGATGGAATACCTCGGAAGCAAGTCGGAGATCACTGTCGCATCGACCGAAGAACTCATGAAAATCTATCCGGATATAACCTGGACTAACCGTCTGGAGTTCCTTCTAGAACACATGTGCCTCGACATAAGCAAGGCTGAAAAAACATTCGGCTACAGTCCGACTAAAACTGCGGAGGAAGGACTTATCGACGCCCTGAAATGGTGTGAATCATCGGGAATTCTTTAAGAAGAAAAAGGGGGGGTAATGAAGAAATTTATATTTTCAACAATCATTATGAGTACGCTATCTATTTTTGCCGTTGAATCGATAAATCTTCCGATACTGAAGGACGTACCGGCAATTGACGGGAAATTCAGCGACTCTGAATGGGCTAAGGCGTCATGCGCGTCAGGCTTTATAAGGACGGGCGGCGAATGGCCGAGAGTTCAGACATCGGTCTATCTCGGGGTGGATGATGAAAATTTGTACTTTGCATTCAAGTGTATGACGGGCAAGCGATTCGACGTTTTATCCAAGAAGCGAAAAGATGACTCTACGGGAATCTTCGGGGATGAATCCGTAGAGTTTTTTATCTCTCCTTCCGGTAAAGAAGGCGAAAGCTATTACCACATTGGAATTAATCCGTCGAATAGTCTTTATTCCGCATCATGCGGCAAGGCGCGCGATACCTCATGGAGCCCGGAAATAAAAACCGTTTGCGGGGTATCGGAAGAATACTGGTTTGCCGAGGGCAGGATTGCGCTGGCATCAGTCAATCTGAAAGCCGTGGAGGGAAAGAGCTTTTTCGCCAACTTCGGAAGAAATGTTTGCAGTCCTGAAATGAAAGGTTCATCAAGCTGGACTGGGCAGGCGGACTTTAATGATCCGAGGCTTTTCGGTAAGCTTATGATTGCAAAATTCGCAGGATTCGATTATTCCCTCGAAGATATGTCAAAGATTGTTTTGAGAAACAACGGCCCATCGGCACTGAACGTTCTTTATTCTTTAGGAGAAGAAAAAAAGTCTGTGGACGTTCTCGCGTTTACTGCGCTGCCGGTGAATATTAGACTGCCTGAAAAGGAAATGAGGGAATTGACTCTCGAAATCTCTTCCGACGGGAAATCATTTGTGAAAAAAGGAGATCTCCCATATGTGAAAAAACTTTCCCTTGTACCGGAACTTTTCTACAGCCCGAAGTCAGCCGAGAAAATTAAATCTTCAATATCTTCCATTTATGACAATATTGATCGACTGGAGATAGTCGCTGATAGTTTTCCATTTCATAAGACTTTTAATGTTAATGAGTTTGAGATTGACCTTAAGGAAGCTAACCCGGGCCGCTCCGTATTTACTCTAAAGGCTTTTGACAGAAATAACAAACTCCTCGGAGAGGATAGGGCTGTTATATATATTATGGAAGATATCCCAGCTTCCGCTTTGCCCGAGAAGCAGGAAATAAGTCTTGATGGAAATGTTTTTATGATGAATGGCAAACCATTTTTCCCGTTCATGGCTTCAGATACGAAAGACCCGTCCCAGCTTGTTGCAGACTCTTTCAATGTCAGATTCGGCCCGCATGGCGTAAGGAATAACGCTATGGAACGTGGTTCGTGCGGACTAGGAACTCGTATCGACAGAACAAGGGGCGTAGTTTACGAAATAGCCGATGATGAAGTTGTAAAAGAAAACATTAAAAAAACAGTCGTTTCTCTTGTTTTTTACAGGCAGCTTCAGTATGAAATCCAGATTTCCCTGCGCCGGAAGAGCAGCGACGAGATGCTCAACGGTTCTGAGAAATATCTCGAATATTATGAGTATGTGAAAAAGATTTCACCTGAAACTCTTGTTTCCGTTCAGATTGACAAAATGGATAAGATAAGGGAATATACAGCAGCCGCCGATATTGTCGAAGTCGCGTCACGGCAGTCCTCATATGCAAAAAATATGATAAGAAATCTTGCGGCTGACATAAAATACGCAAAGGAAACTGTAGGAAACAAGCCTCTTGTATGGTGGCTGGGCGCGTCTATCCCCAATCCTTACGTAAGGGATGCCGAATCCCTGCGAGCAGCCTCGTATATTTCGATGATGCATGGCGCGAACGGGATTATTTACCACATGGGACACGGCGGAATCCCGCTGTCGATGACGCGGTTATGGTCTCTTTTTAGAGGGCTTTCGCGTGAAATGGAGTTCCTTTATCCGATAGTTATTTCGGGTAAAGCCGTTGACATGCCGACCGTAAAATTCAACTGTTCCGAAATAGATTTTATCTGCCGCGAATTTGAGGGTGATATTTATATAATCGCGGTCAATACCAGTGGGATGGTGCTGGAACCGGTAATAAGTATAAATGGAGCGGTAAAAGTCTCCGTTCTTTTTGAAAACAGGGAAATCAAGAGCGAAGACGGGAGATTCAAAGATCTCTTTACCTCATATGAACCGCATGTATACAGATTTACGAAAAGGCATTGAGCTATGTGGGTATTGCAATAGGATATAGATTCTATGTTCGGAGGTATTTTTCTATTTCCGAACAGGTTTCTTCAAATATTGTTCTCACTGAGGCGATTGCATCGTTGAGCTTTTTGGCGTCCGCTTCTTTTCCGGCGCTTTCGGCCGCTATTGCCGCCTTATTAAGGCGGGGGGCACCAATCGAAGCGGCCTCGCCTTTTATTTTGTGGGCGGTCTTTGAGGCGAGCCTTGTATCCCCGCCCGTGGTTAAAAATATCTCAAGACTTTTAACGTCGTCGCGCGAGTCTTCGATGAATATTTTAAGGAGTTCCACATAGAAATCCCTATTGCCGCCGATTGCGGTTATTGCGGTATCAGGATCAAAGAGAATGAAAGACTCAAGGGAAGGAGGAGCGTTTTCCCTTTTGCCCCCCTCTGTTTTCAGAGACGCGCTTGAAGCGGCAGCGAGTGCGGGAGGGATGTCCTTTACATTGCCGGAGATGAAGTCTTCGAGATTTCGCATCAACATTTTTTTAAGTTCTATTTCCTGAACAGGTTTGCTTAGGTAGTCATCCATTCCTGAAGAAAGGCATCTTTCGCGTTCGGTGTGGATTACGTTCGCAGTCATAGCTACTATGGGAATATTTTTTAAATCACCCTGCATTTTTCTTATTTCGGAAGTGGCCTCAATGCCGTCCATTATGGGCATAAGGATGTCCATAAGAACAAGGTCATAATTGTTTTTGAAGAGTTTTTCCACTGCCTCTTGGCCGTCTCCTGCAGTATCGGTGCGACATCCATTTTTCTCCAGGAGCGCGACTGCGATTCTCTGATTTATATCGCTGTCGTCCACGACCAGTATTACGGGCGCCTGCTTCCAGTTGAGTTTCAAATCTTCTCTGACTTGGATTACTTTTTCAGTGCTTGGCCGCATGGGGAGTCTCAGCGTAAAGAGGCTGCCGCTTCCTTTGTTACTTTCTATGGAGATGACGCCGCCCATTTTTTCGGCGAGCATTTTACATATTGAAAGGCCTAGCCCGGTGCCGCCATATATTCTGGTGGTAGAAATTTCCTCCTGGGTATACTTTTCGAAGAGGCGGCCTATTTTATCCTTGGATATTCCTATTCCCGTATCTTCAACTCTGATAATGAATTCTCTTTTTTCGTCGGCAAGGGTGGCAAGAGGGCTTTCGACAAATAGTTTCACGTATCCTTCGTGAGTGAATTTCAAGGCGTTCCCCAGCAGGTTCATGACGATCTGCCTTACTCTGACTTCATCGCCGATTACATCTTCTGGGCAGCCTTCGCCATATTCATAGAGGAAGGAGACATCTTTCTTCTTAGCCTGGAAATTCATTATTTCGTAGAGCTTGGCGAGTGTAAGTTTAAGATTGAACGGTGATTCTTCTATTTCCAGTTTGCCAGCCTCTATTTTAGAGAGGTCCAGGATGTCATTTATTATGGATAGAAGCAATTCGCTTGAGAGCAGCATCGTTTCAACGTACTGTTTTTGCTCGGGAAGGAGTGTGGTTGAGCCGAGAATCTGCGCCATTCCGACAATGCCGTTGAGGGGTGTCCTTATGTCATGGCTCATGTTTGCGATAAACTCAGTTTTCGCGTTAGTTGCAGCCTCTGCCTTTTTTCGGGCTTCATCAAGGTTGGACTCGGCCCGCTGGCGGAGTATCGCGCCGCCGATGGTGCAGCCTACTGTTTCCAGAATGGTGCTTTCGTTGTCGGTCCAGGTTCTCTGAAAATGACAGTCATAGTAAATAACAAATCCCCAGAGTTTTCCGTGCAGGATTATGGGGGTGCAGAGAAGCGATTCGAGAGGCAGGAATGAGAAAAATTTCCACTGTTCCGAAGGGAAAGAACTTGTTGTTCCGCTCACGCACCCGCCGTTTCTGAGAGTTTCAAGCCAGTCGGCGAATCTTTCCGAAAGCGGCAGGCTGTGCAGCATCCGCGTGGTATCGGTTTTTTCGGCGGCCGTAGAGGAGGCCCATTCGTACTGGATTTCGGCAGTGACGGCGCCGGTCGAATCATTTACCCGGCACTCGAAGATATTTATAACGTCCACATCGGTTACGGGGCCGACGAGTTCAAGAGACTGTCTGACCGCGGCATCCGGATCAAATGCGGAAAGAAGCAAGGTACCTATCTGAGAAGTTGCGCCGAGAAGTAAATCTCTCTGCCAGAGGGCCTCTTCGGTTTCCTTGCGGTGGGTCACGTTAACTCCTATGAGCCAGGAAGACCAACCGGTGATTTCTACTTTTGAGGAGACCTTCGACCACTTTATGGTACTTGTGGAGCCATCCTTACAGATAATGTCGAATTCGGCGTCAAGAAAATCGTCATGACCGCAGAATACTTCGCGAATATGTTCGTAATTATCGGGATACATCGTTTCAAAGGCGTCGGGATTATTTGTTATCTCGTCTCTGTGGAAGCCGGTCACTTTTTCGCATTCACGGTTCCATGTTATAATGTTCATTTTATTGTCTAACGCTATCAGGAGTACCGGCATGCTTTCGAGGACTTTTCTGAGGCGCTCCTCATTTTTCCGGATTTTTAGTTCCGCCTCTTTCTGTGATGTTATATCGATTATTATACCGTCAAAGATTATTTCGTCTTCGGTCGAGAGGACGGTTTTGGCTCCGCCGCTCCACCACATGATTTTTCTATTCGGCAAGATGAAACGGCCTTCGTAGTTCCAGTCGGTTTTATTGCGGTAGGCGTTGTTTACTGTATCCTTCCATCTGTCGAAATCGTCAGGGTGGATCTCAAGGAGTTTATAATCCCTTACCAGAGCCTTTGCGCTGATTCCCAGGATGTCTTTGGCGCGCGGGCTTACATAGGAGTAGCCGCAGTCCCCGTTTTCTCTCTGATACCAGCGATAGATTATTCCTGGAACATTGGCCGCCATTGACTCGAACATCTCGCGGCTGCTGCGGAGCGCGTCACGGCTTCCCTCGATCCGTGTTCTGTAGACGTCACGCAAGAAGAGAAGAAGCACGAGGAGGAAGAACGCGGAGTTGAGTGCGATTGATTTTTCTATGAATGTCCGGAAATATTCGGAGGCTGTCGCATCTTTTGAGTATGATACTGTGTAGCCGTTATGATGTCCGGATATGTCGTTAATTGGAATGAATATGACCGCGTAGTCTGTTTTATTTGAATTTATGCAGACGGCGAAGGAATTTCCTTCCGCCAGCTTTTTTCCGAGGGACTGTGTTTTTTTCAGTTCCGAATTTATTCTGGTTATTTCATCAGCGGATATTCCGTTTTCACCGCGGCCGCGTTTTACATCCAATATCGATTTAGTGTAGAAGTAATCCGGACTGATGTCGCTGAGGATATAGTTTTTGTCTTTTGATTTCTTGAGGGTCGCGTTTGAGAAGACGCGGTTGTTAAGTATCAGCGAAGTTTCAAAAGGGAATATTTTTGAGAGCTGACTTCTTATCGCGTCGTATGAAATACATGTTTCGACGCTCCCCGCGAATTTTCCATCCTTATGAAAGGGGTAAATATATCTGAACCCGTTCCCGTGAGGGCCCGCTTCGTAACCGAAAATGGATCTTGTCCTTCTGCCTATTATTTTAAAGGACTCTCTGAAGGTTGCAAGCTTTTCGCCGTATTCATGCGGTCTGCTGAAAATCAGGAAACTTTCCGAGTTATTGAGGTGGAAGTGGAGTTCTCCGATATTTTTCTTTTTGAGGTTCTCGTAATCCTTTTTCAGCTGTTCGTAAAGTTTTTTTCTGAGTGCGTCTTTTTCCTCTTTTGTGCAGATGGAGGCCGTTTGGAGTATCGTCGCTATTTGGGGAATATCCAGTACATCTTCGCAGAAATAAGCGGAGAGAAGTCCAAAAGAATTGATTACGGCCTTGATAGAAATGTCCATTTCGCGAGTTTGGGCATTGAGCGAGTCATCTATTCTGTTTTTATATTCGGCATAGAATAAAACGGATGAACATAAGGCAAGCAGAATGAAGCTTATGGAATAGAAAATAATCTTTCTCGTCGCTGCTTTCATCTTTTTAGATAGCCTCCCCTGCCTAGCCGATTTAATTGAACCATACGAAAACTTCGGGCGGTGCCGCCTTCTGTTTATTCATCATTTTTACGAATGTTTTTGCCCACTCGTCGGCAATCTGCCTTAGATTACCGTAAGCGGTAAAGTCCCTGGTACTAAAAATGGCCGTTTTCTGCTTCTCGCGGTCGGCGAATATCGCGATGGGTTTGCGGGTTTCGGAGTCCCTCACGATTCCCTCCATTGCGACAGATGCCTGGGTGGCGTTATCAAGCGAGGTGCTGGCGGCTGTTTTAAGAGGAAGAAGTATAAGTCCGATGATGGTAAAATTCGTTATGTTCTTTATTCCTCCGAAGATGGGTTTTCCAGGAACTATTTTTACGAGGGCTAGCTCCAGTATCAATGTTTTGGGACTCGGTCTATCGGCCAGCGTTAGTCTTTTGTCTTTATATATGGCGTCTTTGTAGGCATGCTCGGTATAACGGGCGAACTCTGCGAAGTCCTGCTTGTCCTTATCCATAATGTGACGGATATTGTTTCTTTCCATCCAGCCGCGTTCAAGCTGTTCATCCATCCGTACCGGCATGACTATTATCCTGTCGTATTGAAAAATATTTACCTGCGGATCTTTCCATATTTTATTGACCGGCCCGCTTTCGTCGAGGGACCTCATTCTTGTCGGCTCTGGCAGGAATTTTGTTTGCGCTTCTGCGGGATCAGCGCGGTGACAGCCGTTTATAACCAATGCGGCGGCTCCGATCAGTAAGGCAATATTTGGCATGAAACAAAAATTCATTAATACGTCTCCAGCTTTCTCTGTGGTTTAATCAATACGGAATTCCCGCTTTTTCAAGAATCAAGCCGAAAATAAGCGTCAGGAAAACTCCATATTGCTTTCGCGCGAAATTGAGGTATCTTGAGGGTTTGACAAAAAAGGATTTCCGAATGAAAGATCCATATACCATATATTGCGTTGCCCTGGCTGCTTGCGGAGTGATTTCGCTCTTTGTCGCTCTGTGGTTTTTTAAATTGAATGAGAAAAATCTTTCGCTCCGCGAAAAACTTCCGCGGAATGCCTTTTTCGGAGTGCTGACAGCCGTTGCCGCCGCTCTGTGGTGTATTCCTCATGCCGTTCCGGTTGTTCCGGCAGGCTTGCAGCATCTCATTGTGCCGGGGGCCGTTGTAGCGGCCGTGCTTGCGATAACTTTTCTTGACTATCTCTTCGCCCGCACTCTGGGCGGTTTTCTGATTCTTCTTGCACATTATCTGCTGCATGATTCATTTACCTTTCATACCCCGCTTTCTCCAATTTTTGCCGTTTTCTGCTTCATTATAGGGACTGCCGGAATATTTTTTGCCGGTAAACCTTACCTCATGCGCGATCTTATAAGGAAGGGTGCGAAAGAGAGGATTTTCAGGTTTGCGGTATCCGCATTTTTCGTGCTTTTTGCCATCTCCTGCATTGCCGCTTCAATCTTTCATTTTGCCGGAGTGTCTGCATGAGTTTCAGTTTGGACGCCGCCTGTCAAGTATGTCTTGTTGCCGATGCCGTTTCTTTTACCACCAAGTGTTCAATGCTTTTCGACCTTTTGAAAGAGGCGGGTGAAAGGACAAATCTTACCCGCATCCTTGATGAAAAAGACTATCTTATAAAGCACGTTGTCGATTCTCTTATGATTGCGAAGTTCTTTCCGGAACTCGCGTCAGAGCCGCTTGCAGTCGCAGACATCGGCTGCGGAGCCGGCTTCCCATCGCTTGTGCTGGCTCTCGCTTATCCGCGCTTGAAAATAACGGCTATCGATTCGACGGGTAAAAAAATCGATTTCGTCAGCTCAGCCGCTTCTGCGCTAGGACTCCGAAACATTGTCCCCGTCCAAGGGCGTGCCTGCGAACTAAATAGAAAAAGAGAGTGGGCGGGCCGCTTCAACATAATAACCGCGCGCGCTGTCGGCAATTCGAAAACAATGTATTCTGACACTTGTAATATGCTTAAGAAAAACGGACGCCACATCTTTTATAAAACACCCGGACAGGCAGAGTCGGAAATCTCAGAACTCTCAAGTATCCCGGACGGGCCGACCTGGAAAACTACCCCTGAATTTAGTCTTCCGGAAAACGCGGGAACGCGTCTTTTTATATATGCCAGCAATATTTGACGGGAGCCTTAGTTTATGTCAGAACTCATTGATTACAAAAATCTTGACGGAATATCAGAAAATGAAATAGCACGCCTTATTGAATATCACGATAAACGCTACTGGGAGCTGGGCGAACCCGAAATAAGCGATGAAGAATATGACCTTCTGGCACGTCAGCTCGAAAAACTCAATCCAGACCACCCGCTTCTCTTGAGACTCGGCAGCCCATCTGTCGCCGGTACCGGAAAAGTCAGACATAAAAAACCTATGCTCTCCCTCGATAAAGCCTATTCCCTCGAAGAGCTCCTCGAATGGGCCAAAAAATACGTGCGGAACCCCGATGAAGAATTTATCATTCAGCCTAAATATGACGGGATCTCCGCCAATTTCGACGGTTCGGTCCTCGCCACCCGCGGAGATGGCGAGGAGGGTGAAAATATTACCGATAAAATTCCGCTTATCGAGCTTGAGTCGGCTGGTTACAAGGGGCCGCTAAAACGTCAGGCCCGCGGGGAAATAGTAATCCGCAACGACGATTTCAAAACACGCTATTCGTCCATAACCAAAAAGGACGGAAACCCTTATAAAAATTCCCGCAATGCCGTCGCCGGAATAATGGGGCTCAAGGATATTGCCGATATGAAACGGCAGAACGCCAAGCTTACTTTTGTAGATTACGAAATGATCTCCGAAAAAGTCTCCTTCCACGAGTTTAGAGAGCGTTGGCCCGCAATCCTCGAGAATCTTGAAAATCTTCCGTATCCAATGGACGGCCTTGTCGTGAAGCTCGCCGATGAAAAATATTCCGAATCACTCGGTTTTACCGCGCATCATCCGCGAGGACAGATTGCCTTCAAATTCAGCGGCGTCAGAAAAACAAGCACTCTCCTTGATGTGGAATGGAGTTTCGGGAAAAACTGTCTTACGCCGGTCGCGGAACTCGAACCCGTGGAAATAGGCGGCATAACCATCAGGCACGCGACGCTTCACAACGCACAGAATATCAAGGATAAAGATATAAAGATCGGCGATACTATAACCGTTGAGAGGGCCGGAGATGTAATCCCTTACGTCATAAACGCCATTCCGGGCGAAACGAGGAAGGACGCGCTTATTTCCATTTGCCCGTGCTGTAAGGCGGAACTTGTTTTTGAAAAGCCCGAACTTCGCTGCGTCAACCCTGAATGTTTCGAGACAAGGGTTCAGCGACTCCTCGCCGCCGTTAGAAATATCGGGATAGAAAGGCTCGGCGAACCTAATATAAGACGTATGATGACAAAACTTAACGTTAAGACGCTTCGTGATATTTTCGAACTCGGATTTGACGACATCGTGAAGCTCGAAGGGTTCAAGGAAAAGTCCGCGAACAATCTCGTCTCCGAAATAAAGAACGCGCGAAAGACTACCGACTTTCAACTGCTCGCCTCTTTGAATATTCAGGGAATAGGAAAAAATCTCGCCAAATCCATCCTTACTGAATATACTCTTGACGGATTGAGAAAGCTTGACATCGAAAAACTTTCTTCCATCGACGGCGTCGGTCCCGAACGCGCCTTCGCAATCGAGAAGGAATTGAAGGATCAGTCTGTCTTTATCGATGAACTTCTTCAATGTGTAGAGCTTGCGCAGACAAAAGGTTCTTCCGAAATAAATCTTCCCACGATATGTTTTACCGGGAAAATGCCCGAAAAAAGGTCATACTACGAAGGTATCGCAAAATCACGAGGCTACAGCCCCGTCGATACGGTAAGCTCAGAACTTTCCATCCTCGTTGCCGCGGACATTTCCTCCGGAAGCTCCAAAATCGAAAAGGCGCGCGCTTTCGGGGTAAAGCTTATTTCCCTTGACGAATGGCTTTCCTCTTCCGGAAACACAGCGGCTCCAGTGTCCCCGGAAAAGAAAAATGACGATTTCATGGATTTACCTCTTTTCTTCAGCGGCAACTCAGAAGGCTGAGGTTCCTGAATTGTATCGTTTGTCTATCAGCAGGGCATATTTCAGATATTCGCAGATGGAGACGGCCTTTTTCATATGATAGAGAACGTTCTGCTTGCGGCACTTGAATTTCCTCGCGATTTCAGTGTAGGAACAAGAGGGATTCATCAGTTTCATTATAGCGAATTTGAATGTTTCGGGGGATTTTTCCTTTATTTTAACAAGCTCAAGCACGCAGCGGCTGAGTGCTCCAAGCATCTTGTGTTGAACTTCCTCATCAACAAGGTAGGCGGGATGTACCGTGTATGGTTCATCTTCACGCTTGAGGTCCTGAATTGGTATCGCGGCAAGCGGCGGCGGGGTGCTGACTGCGCGGCATGAGGCACAGGGAGAAGAGCTGTAGTCGTGAAATTTTTTACCGTCGTGTTCACAATTGTGGCATCCGTAAATCATATGCGTATATTCCTTTTTCTATTGTTTAGTATTTACATGGTCAAGATTGGAGACTCGTGTTTTTTTGAGTTTTGATTACGATAAACAATTATTGAGATAGTTTTTGATTGACTCTTTTGAAAAGCGCCAGACTTTTCCGATTTTATAGGCCTTGAGCTGGCGGCCTCGGGCCTTTCGCCTGACAATCTCAGGTTTTATTTTGAGGCAGGACGCTACCTCGGTCACCGTCATTAATTCTTCCATTTAAATTTTTCTCCTTTTAGGTTGAACAAGGCATATGATAGTGTTTACAATAAACATTTCAAGACAAAATGAGAAATTTTTAGTTTTTTATTGTTGGTGATTTGTAAACAAAGATAAACAGTAGTATATACTGATATAAAGGGGACTGGAGGGATAATAATAAACAAAAAGAATCTCAAGGGGGTAGAGAAGATTATGAAAATAACAGAAGAAATAAAGGCGGCTATCAGCAAGTATGCTGAAAAGTGTGGAAATGTATACCAGCTTAGCAAAAAGATAGGGGTTTCGCACAGTACGATATTGTTCTGGCTGGACGGACGGACAGAAAATATAAGCGGTGATGTCTGGCACGAAAAACTATATCCGCTCCTGCGCCCATATTTACATTACAGGGAAAGAAGCCCGGCGCAGGATCCAGTCGGCGGCGAGGAGATAGCCGTGTATAAATCGGAGGTAAGCTCGGGGGTTACGCTGTTCGAGGTGCCTGTTCTTAATTTTGTTCAGGCGGCGGGCTATGATCCGGCCTTTGAGCCGATTGATGATTATGCGTACAACTGCTCCAGCGAGACGGCGCTCTTCGACAGCGAGATGAAAACGGGTTATTTCGCCCTGAAGGTGGAAGGGGACAGCATGAGCCCAGTGCTTCCCGATGGAACCATCGTGTATGTGGCTGGCGGCGAATATGCACAGAATGCGGATCTTGTAGTGGCAAAACTTCGGGAGTCCGGACAGGTGGTGATAAAGAAGTTTGCCCGCAAAGAAAACAGTATATGCCTCAATTCCATAAATCCCGATGGCAAAAGTTTTGAGTTCGATCCGAAGCAGAATCCGCTTGTGTGGATGTGGCCTGTAATAGAATATACGGTCAAGGCACGCCAGCAGCGCTGGGAAAAATTGAGACATAGGACATTCAATGCTAATGAATAAATAAAACCGATTTTTCATAATGCTGTTTGCGTCTTCGTGTTGCCTAGTGTATTATAGTTAGGGGAGGAGGAAGACGGGGAATGGCTCAGCGAGACTCACTACATGGTGCAATGCCGGAATTTACTGTTCCGTCCTACTTGCTTCTTCGCAAATGGACTGACGCTGCGTCAAATGCCGACAACCCGGAGTCTCTTGTGAGAGGTCTTTGCGGGGCAGTCATCGGGGCCGGAATATTCGATTCCGTCTGTGTAAATGTTATCCTGCAAGAAAAAGCGCTAAGAGGTTTTATGTCTCATGGGCGCGAATTTGATTTTGAGACGATTAGCGGCATGCCGGAAGACAGTTCCTGCTGGGCATTACATGAAAAAAAGGCAATTCCAAGACCAATTGTTCTGGCCCAGCCGATTCCATGCAAATGCGAGAAGCTGAGGACGAGAAACGAAATCGGAAGCATGATGTCCCTGCCGCTTGTCATTGAGGGAAGAAGAATCGGAAGCCTGAGCGTTATGTCGCCCCAGAGTAATTGCTTCAATTCTGACATGGCTTCTCTGTTGGAGCGACTTGGAGCGGCATTCGGTCAAATCATAAGAAACGTTGCGCAAGGAGAATCTGCGGGCGGCTCAAAGGAATACGAAAAAACACTCAAGCTGATGTTGAGTACCGCTTGCGATGGAACATGGGAATGGGAACCTGAAAGCGAAAGGCTCTCCATTGATCAGAGGGCTGCCTGGATGTTTGGGAAAATAAAAGCCAAGTCCGTTCCCTGCGAATTGAGCTGGAAAGATATTATACCAGAATGCGAATATGATCTTTTTCGTGGCGCAATAAGGCATCATATGGAGGGGGAAACGAAGTTTTTCGACTATCGTTTCACTGTTGAAAATCTTGACAGGAGTTCGTTTATCTTAATAAGAGGCGTCTCTCAGAAATCCAAAGACACGACCCACACGCTTGTAGGTTCATTTAAAGATATTACCGAGAAAAAGGAAAATGAGCAGCGGCTCATTTATGAAAGGCGACAGTTCGAAAAAGCAATCAGCGAGAAAAATAACCAGCTTTTCGTTTCAGGCGTAAATCTCAAGCATGAAATAAATCTCCGCTTCAAAACCCAGGAAGAACTTCTAAAGAGCGAAAAGAAGTTCAGAACAATTGCGGAAACAAGTCCAATCGCGCTGATTATAATCCGCTTCAAGGACGGGAATGTCCTCTTCTCGAACCCCAAGGCGGTCAGTCTTTTTAATGCGAATGACGCTAAATCGGAGTCTTTCTTCAAATTTGTTAGTAATCCCAGTGAGATGAAAAAAGTCTACCGGAAGCTCTTGAAGTTTCGCCACCTGGACAACTATGAGATAAGTCTCAACAGGCAGGGAAGCGGATCTTTTTCCGCATGCGTATCAATGCAGCTGGGATATTATGACGATGTCGAGGCGGTGTTTGTCGGGGTAATGGATGTTTCCGAGCAGAAAACCACATCTGGCAACCTTGTCAAGGCGATTTCCGAGTTCGAAGAGGAAATAGTTGCCAGAAAGAAAGCGGAAAAGGCTCTGAAAGAAAGCGAAAAACGCTACCGGATGCTCTCTGAGTCAATACAGGTCGGGATATGGCAGCTGGATCATAAAGGTTTAATAAAGTACATAAACCCGAAAATGGCTGAGATGCTTGAAACTGAAAATGCGGAAGATATCATCGGTAAAGCGTTTGAATCATATATTTCTGAAGAGACAATAAAGACGGTGGATTTCGATGCTTTTCAACAGACAGGCGGATTATACTCAAGTTACGAAGCTGAACTTTTAGGGGAAAAAGGTGTAAGGCGCAACGTGATTGCGACAGGGATTGGACTCTTCTCCGAAAAAGGGAAATTTAAATATTATATAGAGACCTTTACCGATATAACAGAGCGGAAAAATGCAGAAAAAAAAGCCCAGATGCATCATCAGCAGCTTATGCAGGCTGACAAAATGGCCTCTCTTGGCATACTTGTCGCGAGTGTGGCCCACGAAATAAACAACCCTACTAATTTCATAACCCTTAACGCTCCGATAATAAAAGACTCATGGCTAAGCATTCGGCCAATTACTGAAGAATACTTTAAACAGAACGGGGATTTCTCCATCGGCGGTCTGCATTATTCAGAAATGAGAGATTCTCTCTCGCAGCTTATTGACGGAATGATAGAGGGTGCCGACAGGATATGCGATATCACAAACTCTCTCAAGGATTATGCGCGACAGGAACCTGATTCCAAAATGAACGAAAAGGTTGAACTTAACCTTTCTGTCCAAAAAGCAATCGCACTCCTTTCAAATATGATTAAGAACTCGACTTCCCATCTTGAGGTAACCTATTCAGATGAGCAGCTTTGCTGTATAGGGAGTCGTCAAAAAATCGAGCAGGTCATCGTAAACTTGGTACAGAACGCGTGTCAAGCCCTTCCACGTCCGGAAAAGGCAGTCAGGATAAGGGTAGGCAGAGAGGATTCCGTGGGCATGATAAGTGTTGAAGACGAAGGGATAGGCATACCGGAAGAAAATATGCCTTATCTCCTGGATCCGTTTTTCACAACTAAACGTGATGTCGGCGGGACTGGCCTCGGCCTTCCCATAGCAGCCGGAATAATAAAGGAACACGCCGGCAGGATACAGATAGACTCAAAAGAAGGTAATGGTACTGTCGTAAAAGTATATTTTCCCTTATACGAGTATGACCAGGGCCAGCTCTGAGTCTGTGCAGAATTGCCGACTCAGTTCCAGACGGAGTCTATAAGTTCCCTATGTCCGGCCTCGCGCGCGCCGGAGTCGAGGAGCGAAAGGAGCTCCGCGGCGGTGAGCCTTTTTCTATGGTCTTTTAAAAGCATTCCTCCGATAGCATCTTCAATCTCCGGAGGAATGTTGTTTATAATCATTCTTGGTCTGGGCGGCTTGTCGTTTTTGATGGACGCAATTATTTCCGCAATATTTTCTCCGTAAAAGGGTCTTATTCCTGTAATAAGTTCGTAAACGAGCACGCCTGCGGCGAAGATATCGACCGGCGCCCCGATTTTCTCAAAAGAACTGAAGCATTCCGGGGCCATGTAGGCGGGGGAACCTCTGAGATTTTCCGTCTCCGTGTAATTCTGTGCGATAAGCGTTGATATTCCGAAATCGGTGACTTTAATCGATCTGGTATCGCGGTCAAGGATGATATTGGCGGGCTTTATATCGCGATGAAGTAGACCGGCCGTATGAATGGCAGAGAGCGCCGAGACTATTTCCCTTACTATTCTATATTTTTCTTCGGCAGAAAGTTTTCCGCTTCCTATGTAATGAGCGAGAGAACGGCCGGGGACATATTCAGTGACCATGTAAGGACTGTTTTTCTGGTTGACCGCATCGCTGTACTCGTGTATCCTTATTACATTCGGGTGCCTTATCCCGGAGGCACTGTGTACTACCCTCTGGAACTTTTTCATTATTGACTCAAGGTCTTCCGGTCTATCCAGTTTGTGAAAAATCTTCATGACGTAGTAGGCTGAATTCTTTTCCACGAGCATTACATCACAGATGCTGCCGCCGTGAAGGTCTTTGATATATTTATAACCGTGGAAGCTGTTTCCCATCGAGATGTTCTGAGTGGCGGTGTGCTCTAGTTCATCCATTATCTTCTTGTTTCTTGATCTTATGGCATCTCTGACTTTCTGGATCATTTTGTCGTTGTCAAACGGTTTAGCGAGGTAATCGAAGGCGCCTTCTTTGACGACATCCACAGCCGCTTCGATATTGGGACTGCCGGTCATGACTATAAGTTCGGTATATTCAATGTCTTTGTGGAGGTTATGGAAAAATTCCACCCCGCTCATGTCGGGCATTCCTACATCAATCATTATGAGGGAATACTTTTTTGACGAGATTTTGCGGAAGGCATCAGCACAGGAAAATACAGATTCGACATGATAGCGCTGCATTGTAAGAATCTTTTTCAGAAAAGAACTGAAATCCGGGTCATCGTCGACAATCAGTATTGATTCGACGAACTCCCGCCTGTCCATATTTTTTGAGTCCGTACCATTCTTCAATATAAGACTACTCATCTTTTCTTTCTTACAAGTTTGCGCAAACCGATATGTCACGACATAGGTATTATAATGTTTTTTTTGCAAATTTCAGAAAAAATTTCAGATTTAATGGAATTTTATGATAATTACTGAAAGCACGAGCGTTGATTTATGTATGACTCTGAAATATTATTCTTTCAAAAATAAGGAATGCGTCAATGTTTATTTCAAAGATTCTCTGTAATGGCAAGAGAACAAGTAAAACTCTCACACTGGCGGTTTCGGAGTTAAAAAAACTCGCAGCCGACTGTGGAATCAATTCCAAAAAAATTATCAGCGCGGAGTTCAGGCATTGTCCTGAGGCAGAGGGGTATTCCGCAAGAGTAGAAAGTAAAAAGCTGATTTTTGGGTACATGCAGGAAATTGACGCTCTTTATGCAGTATATGATTTTGCTTCGGACTATCTGGGATACTGTTTCTGGGGGCCGGGGAAGAGCGTCCTTGCTCCGGCAAGCGCCCTGAAGATAGAAGACGGTTTGCTTTTCGGCCCCAGAAAACCACTTATCAAAAGACGGGGCTTTATTCAGGAATTTCCATTCAATAAAGACAGCCGCATCCTAGCGGACTGGATGGCGAAAAATAAGTTGAACTACCTTCTTGTCTGGATGAAATACTATGACAAAATGAGTCCGCAGCTTAAGCAATATTTTAATGTCAGGGGAATTGAGATTGAGAGCGGCCATCACAATTTCAGCTATTGGATACCGGGAGAAAAGTATGCCCGTAGTAATCCTGACTTTTTCGCTATGAAGGATGGAGAGAGGATTAAACCGTCTCCAGGCAAAAGCGAACTGCTTCTCAGTGAGCAGCTTTGCACTACCAATCCTGAGTTACGCCGAGAAATCGTAAAGCGCATGGCCGAATACCGTAAAAATAATCCCGAAGTAAAAACACTTTCGCTGATACCCAATGACGGCTTTGGCTGGTGTGAGTGCGAAAAGTGTTCAAAATTCTATGACAAGAACAAGAAAGGCGGGTTCTACAGCGTATCCGAACATGTGTACAAGGCTGGCCGGATATACCACGATATGGTTGCCGATGTCGCAAGTCAGCTCAGTGAAAAAAGTTCGGGCACTAACCTCACGTTGTGTGCGTATGTTAACTACTGCGCGCCATCTCCAGGTTTCAAGCTTAAGGAAAATATGGCTGTGCACTTTGCCCCTTACTGGCGCTGCATCAATCACAGTGTCGGTGAAAAAAGCTGCTATACCAATAGTTCCTATCTTAAAGACCTCAAGGCTTGGCTTGCGGCAAAAAAAGGGGGCGAAGTCAATATATATGAGTATTATATGGGCGTGAACTTATATCTCTCGCTTCCTATGGTTCATCATGAACAAATTTTTGAGGAGGCAGCCCTTTACCACAAGTTGGGCGTTGACGGCCTCCTTACGCAGTTTCATCTGCCTCACTGGACAGCCTATGGTCTTAATTTTTATATGATGGCCAAAGCCTGTTGGAACTCCGATTCCGGAAAGCAAGAAATTGATGCCGCTTTTAATAAGATATTCGGTGCGAAAGCATCCGATGCGAAAAAATTCTACCGGATGCTGAGAAAGCTTCAGGAGAGCGCCGGAAAATGCCTGATACCGTATCCGAGGGCTTTGCTTCTCAGGACAAAGGCTTCCGATTACAGAAAAATCCACGACGCGGCAAAAAAACTTGCCGCGGGATTCCCTGAAGGTTCTCTGCCCGCAGAGCTTCCATTCTGGACCGAATATCTTCTGAAATTCAAGACACTTTTTGACGATTATCACAATGCGAAGGCTGGGGAAAAGGAAATAGAAGCTTTTATTCGCTGGTGTAAAAAGCTTAAACACAGCGTGCTGGTGGAAGGAAAACTTGATTATCTTTTCGGAGCCTGGCTTGAATGTTTAAAGAGCAATAAGGAATGGCTGCATTTCAATCTCGACTGGGAGGATGACTACATCCGCCGTCACGACAAGTCGCTTAACTGAATAATTCTTTTTACGCCCTTGATAAATTTCTTTTAATTGCTATAATAGCAATATGAAAAAACTGCCAGCACAACCAGTTTCAGGATTGATGGATGGGCTTGAGGTCCTTCGCGAACTGACGATATCCGCCAGTCCCGTATCCTGCAAGCATATTTCGGAAAAGCTGGGATTCGAACTGACCAGGGTCAACAGGATACTTAAGACCCTTGACTATATGGGCCTCGCCTGCAGGGGGCCGTCAAGGCGCTATCTGCCCGGTCCGGGCATCCACGTTCTTGCCATACAGAGCATGATTGGATCCGGACTGCTGAAGCGCGCTCTGCCTGTTCTGGAGGAACTCCGAAAATATAAACTTACCATAGCACTCGGCGTCCTGTGGCGCGATTCGGTATCGTATCTGTACCACAATGACCTGTCAAGGTTCAATGCCTATGATGCCATAGGCCGTCTTGCCGTTCATCCGGCTGGGGCTTCAAGCATTGGAATCGCACTCCTTTCAGAACTTGAGGATTCAGAAATACGTCAGATATACGAGGGGCAGGAGATAGCGCAGCCCATCGGCAGTCTCGAATCTCTTTTTAAGGAGATATATAAATCCAGAGAGAACGGATTTTCGAGCATAATGAATGCTAAGGGAAATCTTTCATTAGCGGTCAAGCTGGGAAATCCGGCATATGCGGGCATCGCGCTTTCTGGTATCGCTTCGGACGAAGACATAACCAAGTATATTAAAATACTTAATGAATCGGTGGATAAAATAGGGGCAGTCAAGTAAATGAAAACGGACAATCACAGGGTTGATTTTTGTGTTGTAGGCGGCGGACTTGCGGGCTTGTGCGCGGCGGTGTCATGCGCAAGGAAAGGTTTGAAGGTCGTACTGATGCATGACCGCCCCGTACTTGGAGGAAACGCCTCAAGCGAAATAAGGATGTGGGTCTGTGGAGCACACGGCGAAAATATGCGTGAAACCGGGATTATAGAAGAAATCCAGATGGAAAACCTTTACCGCAATAACTATCCGAGCTATGCAGTGTGGGACAGCATACTTTATGAAAAGGCCGCCTTTCAGGAAAATCTTACGTTGCTTCTCAACTGTTCATGCAATGACGCAGTCGTAAAGGATTCGCATATTGTCTCCATAAAGGGCTGGCAGCTTACCACCGAAACATGGCACATTGTCGAGGCCGATTATTTTGCGGACTGTTCCGGCGATAGTATTCTCGCCCCTCTTTCGGGCGCTCTTTTCCGCTACGGACGCGAGGCCTGTGGCGAATTTAATGAATCAATCGCCCCTGAAAAAGCCGATGATAAAACAATGGGCATGAGCTGCCTGCTTCAGGCCCGGGAGACGGACAGCGCTCAGAAATTCATTCCTCCTTCGTGGGCGTATAAATTTGAAAATGATGAAAAACTGGCAAACCGCCGTCATTTGCTCTCGGGCTATGAAAACTTCTGGTGGCTTGAAGTTGGCGGGGAAATCGACAGCATCCACGGCGCGGAGATTAACCGCGGTGAACTTCTCAAAATAGGCTTCGGTATCTGGGATCATATAAAAAATCATGGCGATCACGGTGCCGAAAACTGGGTGCTCGAATGGACCGGATTCCTCCCAGGCAAACGCGAGAGCCGACGTTATGTCGGCGATTATATATTGACTCAGAACGATGTGCGTGCCGAAGGCCGTTTTGACGATATCATCGCCTATGGCGGCTGGTCTATGGACGATCATAATCCGGCCGGGTTTTACCATCCCGGCGAACCTACGATCTTTCACCCTTCGCCATCTCCCTATGGCATCCCATACCGTTCGGTCTACTCTAAAAATATCGAAAACCTTTTCTTCGCGGGGAGAAATATCAGCGCGACGCATTCGGCAATGAGCTCAACGAGAGTAATGTCAACCTGCGCAATCCTCGGACAAGCCATCGGTACGGCTGCCGCGATTGCCGCGAAAAATTCCCTCTCACCTCGCGGGGTATACGAACAGAAAATCGGAGAGCTTAAACAGTCTCTTATGGAAGATGACTGCTATCTGCCCTGGAACTTTCGAAATATTAGTAAACTTAGTTCGGAAGCGAAACTTTCCGCCTCAAACGGCAATCCAGAGATGCTTAGGAACGGGGTTGACCGCCCCGTTGAAAATGAAATGAATTCATGGCAGGCAGCACCGGGCGACTTTGTCGAGTTCCGCTTTGATTCTCCGAAAAAGATTGAGAAAATGAGGTTCGTTTTCGATAGTAATCTTAAGGTGCGCCTATTGAATATGCCTGCTCTCCGCAAGCGCGAGGGATGGTCATTTAAAACACCGGAAACCCTCGTGTCGGACTTCCATATTGAGGTCTTTGAGAACAATAAATGGCGCAAAGCCCTTATCGTAAAGGACAATCATCAGCGGCTCCTGAAAATAGAAACCAGCTTCGAGGCGGAAGCCCTGAGATTTGTTCTCGACAAAACTCACGGCAGCGAAAAGGTGAACATCTTCGCGATAGATATTCAGTAAGTCAAAAGCTTAATCAATAAATCTTTTTACTATGAGGACGGAATTTATTCCGAGCATGCCGAAGGAAGTATTGAGGATGTAATCGACCTTTTCCGCCTTGACAGAGTCTTTTACTACCAGATTCGGGAGCGCACACTCAGGGTCAAGTTCGTCGATGTTGAGGCAGGGATGAACGATTTTATCGACGAATGACGGTATGTTTCCCGCCAGTTCAAGCGCTCCTGCCGCACCCATCGCATGGCCGATGAAGCCCTTCGTATTGTTGAAGTAAGGCTTGTGTCCGGGGCCTGAAAATACTTCACGGATTGCGGCGCATTCCTGTATGTCGCCCGCTTTCGTTGAGGTCGCGTGGGTGCTGACTATATCAATATCTTCAGGCGTTATTCCGGCGTTTTGAATCGCCTTTCTTATGCATTCTGCCTGACGCGCCGCATTAGGAAGTACCGGATCGGTCGCGTCGGAATTCATTGAGTAACCGGCGATTTCGCCATATATTTTTGCGCCACGCTTCAGAGCGTCGGAGAGTCGCTCAAGAAGGTATATACAGCCACCTTCGGAAATGACTATTCCATTGCGTGTCATATCGAAAGGCCTGCTGGCTTTTGTGGAATCTGCATGATGACCGAGAGCGCCCTGGCTTCTGAAGCTTGCGAATATCCCGAAGGTATGTATGCTTTCCGATATTCCTCCGGCGAGCGCGAAATCCACTTCCCCGAGCATAAGCTGCTGTGCCCCCTGAATGATTCCGGCGTTGCCCGCGGCACATGCGGCGCCTATGCAGTAATGGGGACCCGTTATATTCATATTCATGGTAACTTCGCCGGCTGGATTATTGGCTATCGAGCGCGGGTTGTGGTGATGTGTCCAGAACTTTACATCGTAATTGAAGGTGCTGAGATTATAGACTTCGTTTTCGGTTTCCACGTTGCCGTGTTCAGTGGTGCCGATATAGATTCCTATCTTGTCGCGGTTTGAGTTGTTTACTTCAAGCTTGGCATCTCTCACCGCCTCGTTTGAGCAGTAGATAGAAATGGAACCCGCGCGGGTGCCTGTCCTTAGTGCCTTCTTGTTCTGATATTTCAGAGTGTCGAAATTACATATACCGGCATGAACTGTTCCGACGTAACGGTGTTCCATATCGGAGATTCCGGATACCTTGTCAAGCAGGTTTTTCCTGTACTCGTCGAGCGAGTTACCGTTCGGGGAACAGAGCCCTATTCCCGTGATGACTATTCTTTCACGTATTGCAGACATGTCGACGCATTCCGTTTTTATTGTTACAATTCAAGGCCACTAATATCCACAATATTTCCACTTTTTTCAAACGTAACGCGCCGTTTTTTGAACTTTTATTCCATGCAGAGGAGAAAAAAATCCCCGTGCCGTCATTTCTGACGGCACGGGGCGTTCTTGATACTTATATTCAGATGCCCAATCAATACATGAAGAGCAGCTCGGAATATTTTGGAAGCGGCCAGAGTTCATCGTCAACGCTGAGCTCAAGCGCATCAACCGTAGTTCTTGCTGAAACAAGCTCTTTGAGGATCGAGGCTGTATCATGGGAGACTATTCCTTTTTCGAGTCTGGAGACGAGCGAACTCAAGTCTTCGATCGCTTTACCTACAAGTTCCAGATTTTTTTTCTGAGGCTCGGCTCCGGCCTTTATTCCGAGAGTCTTGAGTTTTATCAGATTCTCCAGCAGTATTGCTTGCTGTTTGACAGCGGCCGGGAATATCATCGTTTTGACGATGTTGAGACCGACTTTGCCTTCTATCATTATTGTCTTGTGGTATTCTTCCATGAATATCTCGTAGCGGGAATGGAGTTCCGTACCGCTGAGCACCTTGTACTTCTCGAAGAGTTTTATGTTCTCTTTTGACACGATGCACTTGAGGGCCTCCGGAGTGGTCTTCATGTTGTGCAGGCCGCGCTTTGCGGCTTCTTTTTCCCATTCTTTGGAATAGTTGTCACCGTTGAAGATGACTCTTCCGTGTTTCTTGACTATTGAGATAAAGATATCCTGAAGTTCTACGATGCGTTTTCCGGCGGGAGCCTTTTCAAGTTTTGTTGCGATCTCGTCGAGGGCTTCGGCGACTATCGTGTTGAGTACCATGTTCGGCCCGGCGCAGGACTGCTTGGAACCGGCGGCCCTGAATTCGAACTTGTTGCCGGTGAAGGCGAAGGGGCTTGTCCTGTTCCTGTCCGATGTATCCATCGGGAGGAGCGGGAGGGCATCGACGCCGATGTGCATGAAGCCGCCTGTTTTGGCTTTGCCTGAGGCTTTACCCTTCTGGAGTGACTCTATGACTTCGGTGAGTTCTTCGCCGAGGTATATTGAGATGATTGCGGGGGGAGCTTCGTTGGCGCCGAGTCTGTGGTCGTTGCTGGCGGAAGCTACCGAAGCGCGGATGAGGTCAGCATGAAGATCAACTGCCTGGATGATTGCTCCTAGGAATGTGAGGAATATGGCGTTTTCATGGGGGTTCGAGCCGGGCTCGAGGATATTCCTGCCGTCAGAGATGCCGAGCGACCAGTTGTTGTGTTTGCCCGAGCCGTTGATGCCGGCGAAGGGTTTTTCGTGGAGGATGCAGACGAGGCCGTGTTCGTCGGCGACCTGCTTGAGGGTTTCCATTACGAGCATGTTATGGTCGACCGCCAGGTTGGCTTCTTCGAAAACGGGAGCGATTTCGAACTGGGCCGGTGCGACTTCGTTATGTCTTGTCTTCGCGGGGATGCCGAGCTTCCAGAGTTGGGTATCGACATCGGCCATGAAGCTCAGTATTCTCGGTCTGATTGTGGCGAAGTAGTGGTCTTCCATCTGTTGATGCTTTGCGGGGACGTTGCCGAAGAGCGTGCGGTCGGTCTGGAGCAGGTCGGGCCTGGCCATGAAGAGCTCTTTGTCGACAAGGAAATATTCCTGTTCGGCACCGAGCGACGCATTCACTCTGACTGAGTTTTTTTCGCCGAGGGCCATGAGCAGTCTTTTCGCATGCTTGGAAACGGCCTGAATCGAGCGGAGAAGCGGCGTCTTTTTGTCTAGAGCTTCCCCCTTGTAGGAGCAGAATGCCGTAGGGATGCAGAGAGTGGCGCTGTTTCTGCCGCGCTTTATGAATGCTGGGCTTGTCGGATCCCAGGCTGTGTAGCCGCGCGCTTCAAATGTGGCGCGAAGTCCGCCTGACGGAAAGCTTGATGCGTCCGGTTCGCCTTTTGTGAGGGACTTGCCCGAGAAGTGCATCATTACGCCGCCTTCGGCATCTGGTTCGATGAAAGAGTCGTGTTTTTCAGCCGTCGCGCCGGTGAGCGGCTGGAACCAGTGGGTGTAGTGGCTTGCGCCTTTTTCGAGGGCCCAGCGCTTCATCGCGTTTGCTATATCGTCGGCGATGCTCTGATCAAGTGGAGCACCTTCGCGAATTGTATTGAGCAATTTAATGTAAACGGGTTTCGGAAGGAAATCTTTCATTGTCTTGAGGTTGAAAACTTCTTCCCCGTATATTTCAGTAACGGGTTTTTCCATTCCGCTGCCTTTGTCTTCGCATTTGCGGGAGGCAATGTTGGAGAGTGCGCGTCTTCTCTGTGAGGTCATTTTTAAATTCCTTTCTGTTTATGACAATTTTGTCATTCGCTCCTTATAAAAATACAATAATATCATTTTTTGGTTTTTCAAGCAGTAGAAACTAAGATGTTAAGGTTTTTTATAGGACAATGTCCGAAATTGACTCAAAAATATGGTAATAATGGGGGAGAAATGGAATTAAAGGTGCCTTCGGAGCAGACTAACTATTTTTTGCCCGTGCGGCCTTTTTCCATAAGGTCGATGCAGACTTTTGCTGCATTTGAACTGGCTATCTCTGAACCAGATGAGAGGGCTTTTGTGACATCCTCCATTTCCTCTTCGACATAGTTTCTGCGTTCGCCGCCGGGGAGTATTTTTTTTATCGCCGGTAAAAGATTTTCAGTTGTTACCTGGAATTGCACAAATTCCTCGAACACTGTTTTGTTGGCGATTATATTTACCATCGTGAAGAAGCCGCGGAAAAGTGTTATAAAAATGCGCGCCAGCTTGAACGTTAGGCTATTAAGTTTGTAGACGACGACCAGCGGCAGACCCGCGATTGCACACTCGACTGTAACAGTGCCGGAGGCGGCAATACCTGTTCCGGCCTCCTTGAGGATGCGCGGTGTCGCTCCGCAGAAAATTTTTATTTCAGGCAGGGCGTCGGCAACATGCTCCGCCTTAAATTTCTCAAGAATCCCTTCGCAAAGTTTTGAGATTTTTTCCCTCGGGGCGGATATGACAAATCTCAGTTCTCTGCGTTCATTGTAAAGGAGGCGTGCCGTTTCCAGCATAGGCTGGAGGAGGCGTGTTACTTCATGGGTACGGCTTCCCGGCAGAAGCGCCACTAGTGACGGGTCGCGTTTCAGCGATTCCTCATTGCGGCTTTTTACAATATCGACAAGCGGATGACCCACAAATTCAATGTCAAGCCCAGTTCCTTTGTAAACCTGCGGCTCGAACGGGAATATGACCATCATTTTTCGGCACCATGCCGCAAGTTTGGGGATATTCGACTTGCGCCATGCCCATACCTGCGGGCTTATGTACCAGATCACAGGGATATTTCTCTTGAACATTTGCTTCGCGAAACGTATGTTGAACCCAGGGTAATCTATAAGTACCACGGCATCAGGGCGTTCCTTTTCGGCGCGCTTGACCAGGGAAAGGAATATCCTTATAAAGACAAAGATGTGCTTCATAATCTCCACACAGCCGACAACGCCGAGTTCCGTTGAATCGACCATTATCTCGACCCCGGCCCCGCGCATTTTTTCGCCGCCCATCCCCGCTATACGGAGCTTTTCAGCCGGAAGTTTCTTTCTGAGCTCACATGCCAGCTCGGCTCCGTATATATCGCCAGAACTTTCTCCGGCGAATATCCATATGTTATAAGGCTTTTCCAAAATTTTTCTCCTGATTGCAAAGCCTTAATATAATGAACTGTCTCTCAAAAAAAAGGCCGAAGAAGTCCATTTTAGAAAATCTGCGGCCATGAAAGTATATTCTAATAATTGCCTTCCTTGATCTCAAAGTAGGCTTGGGGATGCAGGCAGGCGGGGCATTTTGCCAATGCGGAAGTTCCCTCGTGGACATATCCGCAGTTTCTGCATTTCCATCTTACAGGCGTTGATTTGTTGAAAACTGTAGCATTTTCTATATTCGCCGCAAGTTTCAAATAACGTTTTTCGTGTTCGACTTCGACTTTCGAAATCATGCGGAACGCGGCAGCTATCGGAGCAAATCCCTCCTGTTCGGCAACATTGGCAAATCCCGGATAGAGGATTGTGTGTTCCTCGTTTTCGCCTTCGGCGGCGGCCTTGAGGTTTTCCAGAGTGCTTCCAATTATCCCCGCCGGATAGCTGGCTGTTATTTCCACGCAGCCTCCTTCGAGAAACTTGAAGAAACGCTTGGCGTGCTCCTTTTCGTTGTCGGCGGTCTCCAGAAATATGGCTGAAATCTGTTCATAGCCTTCCTTCTTTGCCGCCGATGCAAAATAGCTGTAGCGGTTTCTTGCCTGAGATTCTCCGGCAAAGGCCTTTAAAAGATTCTGTTCGGTTTTTGTCCCCTTTAGTGATCCCATTTGCAACCCTCCTTGTTTGTATTTTTTCTGTGTAAAATTAATAATAGTTCCTATTTTCCTTTTTTCAAACTCAATAAAAAGCGCGACGCTGTAAATTTTTGAATGATATGTTAAGTTAAAAGACTTCTTTTACGGAAAGTGAAAAATGGATAAAGCTTATATACAGATATATACAGGGAACGGCAAAGGAAAGACAACCGCATCATTGGGGCTTTGTCTTCGGGCCCTCTCTTGCGGAATGAGGGTTTTTTACGGGCAATTTCTCAAGTCCGGCGAGAGTTCTGAATTTTCTATTTTGAAAGAGTTCGAAAAATTCGATTACCGCTCATTCGGTCCGGCGCGCTTCATCTGCGGAAGAGGCCCGTCGGAAGAGGAGCTCAAGGCCGCGCTGGAAAGTATAGAAAATATCATTACGTCCGTATCTTCAGGCAATTACGATATAATTGTTCTTGATGAGATCTTTCCGGCACTGAACGCAGGCCTTATTCCCGAGTCAGCAGTCGAAAATATCGTAAAATCCAGAAACGAAAGTACGGAACTTATCCTTACCGGGCGAGGCGCGCCGGAAAGCATTATCGCTATGGCAGACCTTGTAACAGAGATGCGGGAAATCAGGCACTATTGGGAAAAGGGAGTCTCTGCCAGGAAGGGCATTGAAAAATGAATAGAATAAATGAATCGTTTTTTGAATGGTGGGAAATCAATTCGCCTTCCTACAGCGCGCTTCTTTTCGATATCGACGGAACCCTTCTTGCCGGAAAACGTGCATTGCCCGGTGCGGTCGGGCTGCTTCAGTGGATAAGAAACAACAGTTATCCCTTCTATCTGCTGACCAACGACGGAAATCACTCGCTCCAGGAAAAAAGTTCATTCCTGAAAAGAGCCGGGCTTGAGATAGCCCCGGACGAAATCGTTTCATGCAGCTCGGCGATAAAGGAGTTCGTTGACGATAATTCGTTGAGGGGTTTTACTGCATTTGTGATGGGCGACCTGGGAAAGCCTGATTACGCCGAAGAGGCCGGACTTATCGTAACTCGGAATACCGAGAAAATAGAGGAGTGCAGCATCGTGATCGTCGGGGAAGGCGAGTACGACTGGTATACGAATATCAATGCTGTTTTGAATATGCTCGTCCGCCATCCCGAACGGACTTTGCTCGTTCCGAATCCGGATACCTACTGGCCTGACGGATACGGCGGTTTCGGTATCGGTGCGGGCGGCAAGGCTCGTTTTATAAAATCAATACTCGATGAGATGCACGCACCTGTTAAAATAGTCTACCTCGGCAAACCTTATAAGGCTATATTTGAGTTCACGCACCATCTGCTACGCTCAAAATACAATATGCCCGATACCGTTGAGGGAAAACGTATAATCATGATTGGCGACAACCTCCAGTCTGATATTCTCGGTGGGAACACCGCAGGTTTTACCTCCGTCCTGATGCTTACGGGCGTCACAAGCGAAACCCAAGCCATCCAGGCGGAAAAATCTTTAAAGGCCGACCTTATTTTTAGAGGATTCGCTTAAAACCTGCTATTTTTGATATAAATCAGGTGGAAGCACGTGATCCTCTCTCGGAAATTCGTGGCAGTATTTCAAAAGAATATGCTCCAGGTCTATTTTTTTGATAGGTTTTGTTATGATGTCATCCATTCCGGAATGGAAACATTCGTCTTTTTCCCCGTTAAGCGCATGCGCAGTCTGCGCAATAATCGGCACGCGGCGAAAAGTGCCTTCTTCTAGTTTTCTGATTTTTCTGGTAGCTTCATAGCCGTTCAGAAGGGGCATTTCTATATCCATGAAGATGATAGCGAATTCGCCGTAGTCCATGAACTTTTTCACGGCCTCCTCTCCATTCACCGCAAGTTCCACCGAGCAGTTTAGATCTTCCAGGACTGTTAGCGCGAGCTTCCTGTTTATCGGATTATCTTCGGCAATGAGTATTTTAAGTTTATTTCTGCGGATTTCTTTTTCCATCCCGCATTTTTCCTCTTTGGCGGAGGCGGTGGGTTGCCGTTTTTTCCTTTCCAATTCGGGCATCTCTTCTCTGTGGCAGGCAAAAGGTATTGAGAAAGAGAAAAGGGAACCCTTTCCTAGAGTACTTTTTACGTTGATTTCACCGCCCATGATGCTTACGAGCTGATGGCATATCGCAAGCCCGAGTCCCGTACCCCCGTATCTTCTGGTTATGGAGGACTCGGCCTGCGTGAATTTTTCAAAAATATATTCAATTTTTTCTTCAGGGATGCCTATTCCGCTGTCTTCAACGCAGAATCTTATAACACATTCTGCATCGTATTTTTCTTCACAGCTTATATTGAGAGATACGAAGCCCTTTTCTGTAAATTTTATGGCATTGCCTATAAGATTGGAAATGATCTGGCGGAGCCTTGTGTGGTCACCTTCTATCCACTGTGGCATGGACTTGCCGACGCTTAACCTTAGCGAAAGCCCCTTTTCGGTAGCACGTGGGGAGAAGAGCTTTATTATTTTGTCCATGACCATCGGGAGGTTAAACGGGGCAAGCTCAAGTTCCATTTTTCCCGCTTCTATCTTGGAGAAGTCGAGAATGTCATTTATTATCGCCATCAACGCTTCCGCTGAAATCATTATTGAATCGGCGAAATCCTCCTGTTCCTTCGAGAGTTTTGTTTCGAGCAGGAGTTCCGTCATTCCCATTATGCCATTCATAGGGGTCCTAATCTCATGCGACATGTTTGCTAGGAACTCGCTCTTTGCCTGGTTCGCGACAATTGCTTCCGCCGCCATTATGTTCGATCTGGTAATGGCCTGCTGAAGAGACTGCTCAAGATTTTTTCGGTCTGAGATATCTACCGCTGTCCCAACAATACCGCAGGAATGCCCGTCCTCATCAAGATATGGCGCCTTATGGAATATGAAAAGCTTTTCTATCCCGTTCTTTCGCAATTTCATCTTCCGCTCGTAGGTTTTTATTTCTCCGGAGGCTAGTATGTCTTTTTCGACTTCGTTTGTAAACCGTGCATCTTCCGGTTCTAATATGTCTTCAGCCCGCTTCCCTGTCATTTCCTCCTTCGTCAAGCCTAGCGTTTTTAAAAGAGCCTCGTTTGCCCCGGTGAAGCGAAGTTTGGAATCCTTGTAGAAAATGGGGACGGGGATAGTATCTATCAGTCTTTGGATGAAAGACATCTGGTGGATAAGCTTTTTCTTGGTCTGTTCATTCTCCCTGACTTTTTCGTGAAGCATCGATTCAAGTTTTTCTTGCCCCATTTTTTTCTGGTCCGCAAGGCATTTTTCCTTGCAACGACAGCGCGCGACACAGTTCCTGACCATACCTTCTACTTCCTGGATATCGGAATCAGGGTATATTATGAAAGAGGCCCCGGCATCAAACGCGAGCTTGACAAGTTTCGGGGACTTTCCTTCAAGCAGAGCGGCTGTCTCATATAACGAGCATGGGGAAGGCTTTTTCCCTCTTAGAAAATCCAGGCAATCCTTGTCCGACGGGTCAAAAAATAGAATAACAGGCGTTCTTTCGCGGAAAATATTTTCAGCATTATCCATCCCATCGGCAAAATAAATATCACAGACATCACTCAAGGCGAATTTTTCTATGATTGACCGAATGGCGCCGCTTCCGGCCAGTGCCATTGCAGGTATTTTTTTCATGCGTTTTTTCCTCTCCAACCCAAAACACTATATTAGTCTAGCTTGGAATAAAAATCAACAATGCCAGTAAACATTTATTCATGTATTGTTTTGGCGCCGGGAAATACTATATTGCAGGTTGTGCCTCTAGTATGAAAATTTTACTTTCGGAGTCCGGATAATGGAAAAAATTGATTTCAGCATCAGATGCCTAGGAGAGCCGCGCGTAAAATCACCCCTGAAAGAGGCCGACTTTGTCGAAGACTCGGAGAAGGTGATATACAGCAACGATCCCGCTGAAATCCTTGAGCAGCAAAAGGAATTTAATGAACTGTGTGCCTTTGAAAAGGCAGGTCCCAGAAGAATGATATATCACGACCCCTCCTGGTCTAAGGCTGCAATACTTACCGCGGGCGGCCTCTGCCCCGGACTCAACGATGTAATAAAATCTCTTACCATGACGCTCAAAAAGCGCTATCGCGTTCCCGTTGTTTATGGCATACGTTACGGCTATGCCGGGCTTAATCCCGACTATCGCTACGAACCGCTGGTTCTCGATGATGAAAATGTGGATGATATCCATTGCGACGGCGGAACAATACTGGGTTCCTCTAGAGGAAATCAGGACGAGAAGGTAATCGTTGATACCCTGATGAGAATGGATATAAATATGCTCTTCTGCATCGGCGGCGACGGGACACTTCGCGGCGCTCACGCAATAGCCGAAGAAATAAAAAAACGCAAACTCTCCATCAGCGTCATCGGTATCCCCAAAACTATAGATAACGATATCAGTTTTATAGACAAGAGTTTCGGATTCGAGACCGCCATCTATTCCACACACACCGTGATAAGCTCCGCTCACAACGAGGCCAAGGGCGCAGCCAACGGCGTAGGACTGGTTCATCTCATGGGACGCGACAGCGGATTTATTGCGGCATTCGCATCGCTTGCAAATTCGGTTGTCAACTATTGCCTCATCCCGGAAGAAAGTTTCTCTCTTGACGATGGCGGTCCTAATGACCTAATAAGAAGCCTTGTTCCGCGACTGAAGGAACGCAAGCATGCGGTGATTGTTGTAGCCGAAGGAGCAGGACAGGAATTTTTTGACGTGACCCAGAAGATGATTGACAAATCAGGGAATGTCCTCAATGGCAATATCGGACTTTTGCTCAAAGAGAAGATCAAGGAGGCAGGCGATAAATACGGAATAGAAATAAATGTCAAATATTTTGATCCGAGCTACATGATCCGAAGCGTTCCAGCGCATGGTACGGACTCGGTTTTTTGCCTTATGCTGGCCCAGCACGCGGCACATGCGGCAATGTTGGGCCGTACCGATATGGTCATCGGCCACTGGAACAGTGCGTTTACGCACGTCCCCATAGTACTTTCCACGAGTAAAAGGAAAAAAATCGAGCTCAAAAGCCAGCTCTGGCGCAGTGTTCTCGCTCTTACATGGCCCGAATACCAGTCCTGAGATTTGAATATATCGGCCTTTGGGCTAACTTACCTGTTTTCACAACTAACAGATACGGAGATAAAAAGATGCACAAGGAAAAAAAGAAGGCTCTCGACGCCGAAATAAATGATATGCTCCTCGACGATATCGACAAGTTCGAGCACTTCGCCGCCAACAACTGGAAGGGTATCATCATAGGATTTTTCGTCATGTTTGCCGCGGTCGTCGTAGTCGCAGTCGGTTATCAGGTCAACAACAGCATGAAAGCAAAGGCACTTAACGCCATATCCGCCGCCGACACAAAAGAGTCCCTCGAAAAAATAGTGAAAGATTACGCCTCATATCCAGCCGTAAATTCGGCAAGGATAAAACTCGCTCTCATCTACATAAATGCGAAAAACTATGACAAGGCAGCTGATCTATATAAGATTATGCAGAGCGCGTCAGGTATCCCAGATGAGATGCGTTGGCGCGCCGCCCTCAATGTTTCCTACGTGATGGAGCTCAAGGGCGAAAAGGAAAAAGCTGCCGCTTCTTTTGTCGAAACAGGAGCTCAGTCACTTCTGTCCGAAGCATTTAAGTCAGAGGCAAATTATTCAGCCGGAAGAATATACGCAGAGCTCAAAAATAATTCAAAAGCTTCCGAATTTCTTAAAAAAGCCGCCGTTTCATCTGTCGCTCAGGGTGCCGCAGGTTTCTGGGGAAATCAGGCAAAGATGCTCCTTGAGCGGATTACACTCGAACCCACAAAAAACTAAGAAGCAAATGAAAGAACTCAGCAGAAAAAATGAGTCGCTGCTGAGAAGCCTCTACACCAGGCATGGCAGAAAAAAACACGACATGTGCGTCTGCGAAGGACTGCGCTGTTGCCGTGAACTCCTGCTTTCCGCGCCCGACCTTCTCGAATTCGCTGTATGCTCCGAAACTTTTGACAGGAGTGCGCTCGATACTGATTTCTGCGTTGTCTCAGAAGAAAACTTCAACTCTATTTCCGCCACTGTCAATTCACAGGGCGTACTCTTCGTCGCAAAAAGGCCCGATACTTCGCCAGAAAACAAGGAAACGCCGTCAAGTCCTTTCATTACCGTCCTTGACCGGATCGGCGATCCCGGCAATTTCGGAACCATAGCGCGGACGCTCAAGGCCGCAGGACTTAAAGACCTTTGGATAACTTCGGGCACCGTGGACGCATTTAGCGACAAGGCAATACGCTCAGGCATGTCTGCCCAGTTCTCCATTAACATACGTGAGTTCAACGATCTGCCGGAACTTGCAGTATTTCTTCGCGCGCATGGTTATGACAGCATTTTCAGGACGGACCCTCATGAAGGTCTGAACTGCTTTACCGAAAAGAAACTATTCGACAAAAGCGCCGTAATATTCGGAAGCGAAAGCGGCGGCGCGGGTGAACTTGAAGGCTCAATGCCGCTTCGTATCCCCATGCCGGGGGATTATGAATCGATAAACGTAGCGCAGGCTGCAACTGTTATTATATTCGAATACGTCCGGAGGCTTTACACCTAAGAGACCGCAAAATGCTATAAGCTTCAAAAGCGAATGGTTAGATTTTCCAGTTCCGAGCCAATCCCTATTTCATATTCAAAGAGTAAAAGCCCGTGTTTTTTAACAGAGAGAACGGATGGGTTCAACGGGAGCGATATTTCAAAATCCGTCTTTATTCTGAATGTCTTGCCAAGATAAGGATAGCGCCCGGCATTTAATTTTGAAAAATCCAGAACCGCCGCCGAATCAGTAAGCGAAATCGGAAGCTTTTTTGAACAAAGGAGCTGTGTCCAGCAGTCAATTGAATCCTTTGCCATCACCCGGTCTTTTGACCGGACATAGTTTTTGTTAAGGTAGTCAGCCCAGCATTCGACGGTCAGTGAATTTTCCTCCGGAACCGGATTAAGAATATTCGGCCAATGCAGGCCGCAGATGGGGCCGTCCCAGTAAATTCCCTCAGGGGAAGCATCTATTACTTTCCATGAGATAAGCCCCCTGCCTCTGTTTACGAATGGAATACCGCCATCAATTCCGAAGGCGGGGTCTTCCGGAGCTTTTTCCCACACGGTAGCGTCGAAAGGATTGGATATAAAATTGATGCCATACGATTTAAGAATGGGGGTAATGCCGTTCTCTTCCGCACCGAAGCAGTGCTTAAACGCGGAAGGCACAAAAGATGTCGGAAAATCTCCCAGACTGTTTTGTTCCATAATTTTCCTGAACGCCTCGGTGTGCGCTACTATGTCAGAGGCAGGACGCATAACGCCATCCATATCAGCCCATTCAGCGCGTGAGAAGGGGCCGGGGTGCTTCCAGTATTCGTGACCTATCGCATGCAGCGCTATTTCAATATGCGGGCGATTTTTTATTATCACATCGGCAGCCTCATCGAGCCACGGGCCCTGATGCTTTGAATTGTCCCAATCCCCGCCCATCCAGGTGGATGAAGGGACATTCCTCAAAATGTTTTCCCTGTCCCATTCACAAAGGACAAACCCTGCCTGGATACGTGTCCCCGTCATTTTTGCAAGCTCGGCAATTGCCGTATAATCGTTGACGCAGTGATTACGGGAAATCCCTGTGCGGAAAGGCTCGTTTGAGAGGTGGGAGTCTTCGCCGCTCCACCAGCCAACATCATCCATTACGATTAAGAGCGGTGCTGGAATATTGAAATATATGGGTTTCATTATTTACTTAGTCGTTGGGGACGTTTCGGGTTTTTCCCACATTTTTTCAAGTCCGTAGTAGTCGTAAAAGGCTATGCCCCTGAACGATTTGAAATCTCCGGCTGTTTTAAGGACGCTCTCAAGGTCTTTGGTGAGCTTGAACCAGCTTTTGTCCGAAAGCGATTTTTCTTTGTCCGCTCCACCGTAAATGTCGACATACGTTCTTACGGCGACAAAGGCAGAAGCCGGTGATTTTATATTTTGGAGCGGTGTCTGGATGTTTTCTTCTATCTGAAAACGGTCGCTGAAATATGCCGCGATGCAGACCTTCGAGCATATCTTCATAAAATCGGAAGTTGAGCCGTGTACAAGCGAGCCATCTTTTATTCGGCTGTCGTAAAACGGCGAAAGCATCTGCGCTATTTCAAATTCGGGAGGAAACGCCTTTCTGAACTTTTCGGCAATATCAAGCGCACTTTTCATAAGGAGGTCATTATCTTTTCCCTTTCCATAGGAATCATCATCCCAGTGATAAAGAATATGAGACGTATATCTTCTTCCTGGTCCGAATATAAGATCAGGCCTCTGGTATATGAGAAGCCCCTTTAAGGAAGGATGCTCATTGCGGAACTTATTGACAGACGCCAGCAGCGTCGTGAGAAATTCATTTCCCGAATAAAGACTTGGCGAGTCGATATAGAGCCACACGTTTATCTTCGCATTGTCAAGGGATTTTATAAATGAGTCCAGATCATTGGAATCCTTCTGCGTATCAAATAATACTAAAACATCGGTAAAGCCGAGAATGGAACAACGCTCCGCAAGTTCATCCGTCCGACCATAGTAAAGCGTTATCGTCTGATGACTGATAAATACGGCGGACGCGGCACATTTTGAAAAAACACGTTCCCTGATATATTCTGCGCGCATCTTCATTATTGGCGTTACCGGAGTAGTCGCAAGTTTATCGGTCTTCATGACCGGGACCTCTACTTTTTTCGAAACACAGGAAATAAACAGTAATGGAATAAGTAATGCCAGACATTGTTTAGGGAATATTTTCATAGCCGGATGCCTTTTTTTAATTAGTGCCAATCACAATGGAAGAATTCCCGGATACGGTCAGTCATCTTCCTTCCCGTCTTACCATTCAGGAACGCATCTATATTCTGAATTATCTCGGTACCATCCTTATAACGCTTCTTCGGATTTTTCCTCAGCATTACGGCAAGTATCCGCTGAAGCTCCGGCGGAAAACCCGGAACGAGACGGGACGGTTCCGGCGGACGCGAATTAATTATTTTATTCATAAGATCGGTCAGTGTCGTCGCCTCAAAGGGCTTTCTGCCGACAAGCAGCTCATAGGCAACGACACCCAGCGAATAGATGTCCATCGCCTTGTCTGTTTTTCCATGTCTTATGTATTCGGGCGCCATATAGCCCGGGGATCCCATGAGTTCCGATGTTCTTGTCACGTCCGACGTAGGCAGATAACATATCCCGAAATCGGTAATCTTGACCTCAAGATCGTTGTTTACCAGTATATTGTCAGGCTTTATATCCCTGTGGCAAATATTGCGCTGATGTGCGGCGTAAAGACCCTCTGCTACCTGCGAGATTATCGAAAGCTTCTGTGCTATGCTGAGCTCTTTGACGCCTTCCATAAAATGCCTGAGGGACATGCCCTCAAAGTATTCCATAACGATGTAAGGCATCCTGTCATGACCAATCCCCGAATAGCCGAATTCAATAAAGTTTACGATGTTGGGATGGTTGAGCTGCGATATCGCGCTGCCTTCGTTAATAAGACGTCTTATGGATGAATCCTTATCGTCGTCCAGTGTCCGTAATCGCAATGTTTTAAGAGCATAGTGCTGCTTTGTTTCAGGGTCCTCGCAAAGGAATACGGTGCCGATTCCCCCTTCACCGATGACCCTTTTTATATTGTATTTTCCAATCATCTTTGAATAGGGAACTTTCAGGGATGCTGTTTGCGGATGTCCGAAGCGCTGAGTATCGTCCGCCATGTCCCGCGAGCTTCTCTGACCGGAGACTTTTTCAATCTTATCGAAGGTCGATTTCACTTTGGCTATTACATCGGGCATGAGGGGTTTATCTATAAACTCGTGACAACCGCGGCGGAGCGCGTTAAGCACAACGTCCCTGTCATCCTGTCCGGTAATGACAATCACAGGAAGGAAGATATTCCGCTCTTTTATTGCGTCGATGAGAGAGAAGCCATCCATCAGAGGCATCTCGATATCGGTAATAAGCAGGTCAAACGGCTCTTCAAGGCCGTTTACCGATGCATCGATAAGTTCAAGGGCCTTTTTGCCGTTGTCTACAGCTTTTACCTTGTAATCGTTTTTTTCCAGAAGAAGGGCCAGATATTTTCTTACGGCCTCTTCATCCTCAGCCAAGAGAATACGCTTCATGTCTTTATTATCGTGTTAGGCTTGAAAATCATCAGTTGTAAATATAGTTCCCCCGAGTGCTTTAACAAGGCCGTCAAGCATAAGAAAAAAGATTATCGTTATAACCGGGCAGGAGAAGCTTTGCCGATCATTCTCTGAATATCTAAGAGCCTTGCTGTCAATATTTATGCCTACAGCAATTTGCATACCGCCTCAAACTATAGTAAAAAGGGATTAGATGACGCGTATATACGGGCACTTTTTTCAAGAGGTGTCTTGACTTTTTTCGGAGCCGGAGATATAATTCACTAAAGCGCTTTAGTAAGGAGGGGCTATGAGTTTTCTGGGTTATATCAAACGGTACGAAAATGAACTGTTTAACAACGTAATACCCTTCTGGGAAAAAAACTGCGAAGATAAAAAATACGGCGGCTATTTCAGCTTCCTTAATAAGGACGGATCTGCCTACGACAGCGAAAAATTTATGTGGATGCAGTGGCGGATTGTCTATATGTTTGCCATTCTTTACCGCGCGTCCGAAAAGAAAAATGAAAACTGGCTCAGAATAGCAAAGCAGGGTTTCGATTTTCTCGAAAAAAATGGCAAAGACCAGGAAGGGTTCTACTACTTCGCCATTAACAGACAAGGGCAGCCATCTGTTGCCCCGTACAGCATTTATTCGGACTGTTTCGCGGCGATGGGGGCAGCGGCTCTTTATCACGCGACGGGCGATGAAAAATACCGCACCGAGGCAAACCACTCCATGAAAAATTACATCAGCCGCATGCACAACCCTAAAGGCAGATGGGAAAAAGGGCTTTCGGGCAGACCAGCCAGGCTCAACCTAGGCCACTTTATGATTCTTGCCAACCTCGGACACGTAATGAAGGAGTGTCTCGGAACAAATATATATGACGCCGATACGGCAAACGCGGTAGGGACAGTGATGGAGAAATTCTGGCACCCGGAATTCCGCATCCTTTTTGAGAATGTCAACACGGATGCCTCATTCGATCTTGAATCATGCGACGGCCGCCATGTCAATCCCGGACACGGTCTCGAGTCAATGTGGTTTGTACTCCAATACGCCGAAAAGGAAAACGATAAAAAGCTTATAGCAAAGGCCAGTGATTACATATCCGGCCTTCTTGATTTCGGCTGGGACAAAACTTTTGGCGGCATCTATTATTTTATGGATGTCCTCGGCAAACCCCATGTCGAACTTCAGGCGGATATGAAACTCTGGTGGCCTCACAATGAAGCTTGTATCGCCGTGCTTTATGCGTACAAGCTTACTAAAGACGACAAGTTCCTCGAATGGTTCAAAAGGCTCGACGAATGGAGTTTCTCGAATTTTCCCGACAGGGAATGCGGCGAGTGGTTTGCCTACCTTCACAGGGACGGACGTCCCGCCAATATGCTGAAAGGCGGTAAATGGAAAACATTTTTTCATCTGCCGCGTTTCCTGCTTGTATCGTTAAAACTTATGAAGGAAATAGAAGAGGCTGAATGAGTAAAACACTTACATTACAAGACATTGCGGACAAGGCAGGCATATCACTGACTACCGCCTCCATGTACATCAACGGAAAGGCCGGGAAATATAATATTTCTAAGGCCACCTGCGAGCGCATCGCGAACGTAATAGCGGAAAATAACTATAATCCGAATATTCACGCACGAGCGATAGCAGGAAAGAAAACATACCTCATCGGAGTAATCATCGCGGGCGGAATCGATAGTTCGTTCTGGCTCGACATTGTGGCAGGAATCGAGGAAAAAATAACCCCATGCAACTACCATATGATCCTTTCTGTCTCGCATTACGACGTGGAAACCGAGCGAAAAGCAATCGAATTCATGAATTCCAAGGGCGTTGACGGTTTCATCTACAGCCCGGCCATGCCGGATGCGAATTTTGATATAATCGAAAAACTTAAAAAGAAAAAGCCCTTCGTTAGTATTACTCTTCCTATTCCTGGAATTCCATCGGTCTATAATGACAATGCTGCCGGCGGCGAGGCTGCCGCAAAATGCCTTTTCGATAACGGACACCGCAAAATAGCCTACATCGGACAACTTAAAAACTGGGGTGACCCGCGAGGGGTATCTTTTGTTAAAATACTTAAAAATAAAGGAGTTAGCGTGACGGTTTTTTCCGATGTGAATTCCTTCATGCCAAAGGTCAGGGACTTTACCGCGGTATTCTGTTTTTCGGACTATCAGGTACTCGATCTTTATAACGAAGCCGCGAAAATCGGCATAAAAATACCTGACGATCTTTCAGTCATAGGCTACGACAATATGAGTTTTATCCAGTATCTTTCACCGCGCCCTGCCACGATCCATCAGTATAAAAAAGAACTCGGCAGCGAAGCCGCGGATATCATGATGGCCCGCCTTGAAAAAAATGAAATCCTTAAAGATAAAGTCTTTACGCCAAAGCTTATCGAAAGTTCAAGCATAAGGAGATGGTATGAATAGTTAGTGAGATTTCGGAGCTTGTTCTTGAAACTGTTGTAAATTATAGAAACATCAGTTCAGGAGCAGACGGGATACAGGCTGCATTTTTATGTGGGTACGTGATTCGAGAATCATGGAACCCGAAAAGGAGATTAGCGTCAGACCTGTTTCCGAAGCGCCACCGTAAAGACGGCAGAAGCCGGACTTTGTATAGGAGAATGTTTGGCCCGAAATAGCACGTCTGCTTCGATCTGAAAAGATCGGAGAGAAAAAATGAAGAAGTCAAAAAGGTATCTGGGCGTGGACTTGCACAGGACGCAGTTCACGGTGTGCGAAAGGAACGAAAAGGGCGAAGAAAAATTATGTCGTTATCACATCAAGGAACTGGAAGAGTTCGCTTCTAAACTGGACCGGAATGTTGAAATTGCGGTTGAAGCGACAGGGAACACGAAATTCTTCTGTGATGTGGTAAAAAAGAAAGCCGGAAAACTTGTAGTTATAAATCCGCATCAGTTTAAAGTGATAAGTAAATCGGTAAAAAAGACTGATGAAAACGATGCAAAAACAATAGCACTGTTTCTCGAAAAGGACATGCTGCCGGAGATAAGGATGAAAGACGATCTGCACGCGAAAATATCGAGTCTGGTACAGACAAGGGAGAAGCTTGTCCGGCTCCGTACCGCGCTCAAGAACAAGATCAATAACATCTTTTCTTCCAACATGATGCCGCTTGAAAAAGAAAGCATGAGCAGCGAAAAAGGATTGAGAAAAATACTTTCCGCGACCTTTGATCCGATAACCGATGTGGAACTCCGGGTAATGGTTTCTGAGATCCGGAATCTCAATAACAGTATCAAAGAACTTGACGACGCCATCGCCGAGAACGGGAATAAACTTGAAGGGCATAAAAACCTCACCAGCATCAAAGGAATAGGAGACAAAGGTTCGGCAATACTTCTTTCCGTAATCGGCAACGTTCATGACTTCAGCAATAAGAACAAACTTGCCGCATATTTCGGAATAGTTCCACGGGTGAGCAATTCGAATGAGACAGTTCATCATGGAAGAATCACAAAAAATGGGAGCAAAATAGGACGTTCGACACTTGTCCAATGTTCCTTGATTGCGAAACGCTATTGCAAACCGTTACGCGATTATCATGAGAGGATAAAAAGCCGACGCGGAGGCGGTAAAGTAAATATCGCGCTGGCTCGCAAGTTCCTGGACATCATTTACTATACGCTTAAAAACGATAAAGTGTTCGAAGACTTCCCGACTTTCAAACTGGTGGAGTCTTGATATAAAAACGTTAAAATTTTTCAGAACGAAGTAGAAAACTATCATAGGAGAATGATATTATGAGCAGTAGAAAGAGAATAAATGACGCATTCGTGCATAGGAAGCCGGACAGGACGCCGGTCTTTGAGTATGTTTTAAACTCTGATGAAATTACAAAGCGTATTCTTGGAAGACCTGTGTCTTATTTGCACTGGGAGGAATGCGTAAAGGAAAAAGGATGGGAAAAAGCCCTCAGGCAATATGCAATCGACAGACTCGATATAGCCGAATTTTTCGGGCATGACATGCTTTATCAGGTACGAAGTCCAGTTCCGCCCCGAAAAGAAAAAACTATCGAAGAAAAGCAGCCAGAAACTGACGACCCTGTCGAAAAATTGGAAAGAAGGAATAGGCTGAAACGCGAATTCCGAATAGAAATTGCTTCGGAATCGATGATCATATATGATTTTCTGAAAGAAGAAATGCTACGACGGAATATTGATCTGCCAATCCTGGCTCCCGCATATTGCCATGGAGTCTGGACGGATATTGATCTTATGCAGGTAATGCTGCTTGCTCCGGAGCTTGCCCATGAACACTTTTCACTGGCTTCTGAAACGGCTATACGCCTTATAGATGAATACCTTAAACATGGCATTGACCTATTCGGAATAGGCGGCGATTTTGCTGGGAACTCCCCTCTTATTTCACCGGAAAGCTACAGGACTTTCATAATGCCGGAACTGAAAAAACTTTCCAATAAAGTTCACGCATCCGGGAAACTCGCAATAAATGCAAGCGACGGAAATCTGTGGAGCGTGATCGACGATTTTCTCATCGAGTCAGAGGTCGACGGTTATCTTGAAATAGATCTTCATGCAGGAATGGAATTGAAAAAACTTAAACAGTCATATGGCGAACGGATAACCTTTCTCGGCAATCTGGACTGCGGAAATACTTTAAGCTTCGCATCGCCGGAAAAAATCCGGGATTCTGTTATCAAGTGCCTTGAAGACGGGACTGGAAACGGAGGGCATATTCTTACGGCAAGCAACGCGATAACGGAAAGTGTTCCGCCGGAAAACTATATAGCTGTGACAAATGCTTACAGGGAATATTTTTCACTTGAGAAAATTAAATTATAAAAGGAGATAGAAAAATGATTGATGGAAGGAAACTTAAGGAGAGTCTGAAGCTTAATATCGGGTGGTTCGAACAGTCGGGAGTAATGGAACCCGACGATGGTTCGTGGGGCGTCGCGGAAAGAATTCTTCTTACGGAAAATAATGACTCGCTGGAAAAAGCATTTACCGCATTTCCGGCGTATACAAATTACGGCAAATATGCAGTAATGGAGCACAGAAGGCCGGACTGTAATTTTGAAACGGCACTTATGTTTCTTCTGGCCGCGAAGGCGCTGGATGAAAAAAAATATTATGAGACGGCGGACAATATTCTCAAATATCTATATTCCCGAAGCGGTTCGAGAAATACCAAAGACGCATATCCCGAAGGCGTTTGGCGCTGGAGCCACGAACAATGGAAACCCGTGATTTATTTTGATGACAATGCATGGAATAGTGCCATTGCTTTGATAATAAGCAGGATGGAGCCTAAGCTCGAAAAGAAATATAATCTTAAAAAGAACGGCCTCGATGTGGCGTCGGCAATGGGAAAAGCATTTTACATACAGTCCGATTTTAAAGCGAAACCTGATGCCGCTACATGGGTATGGGCGGGCGATTTGAAAAGTCCGCACTGGGGGTCACTGGCGTGCATGGCATTCGCTTATGCGTACAGGGAAACTGGAGAGGAAAAATATCTGAATGCGGCATTGTCGTACAACAAATATCTTATTGAAAATATGGCAAATTTTTCCACAAGTGAATATGCGTATATTCTCATAGGTTCATCGGCATGCGCGGCTTTTATGGGCAAAAAAGAG
>Ga0154591_1082_pt1 | contig 62760 bp, 48 predicted proteins | sample RifGroF2_FD_116020 | JGI IMG/M metagenome (GOLD analysis project Ga0154591, IMG submission 116020) | Lentisphaerae bacterium GWF2_45_14
ACTTGAAAAAATATACGCCGACGACATGAAGCGGCGCGACAGCGTCATCCGCTCCAGCGCCGGACTTATAGCCGCTTTCATGATTATCGCGATATTCGTTTTAACCGCGACATTTCTTAAAGCAGTACTCTTCGGCCTGATGATGGCATATTTCTTCCTGCCTCTTGAAAAATGGTTCGAAAAAAGCTTCTTCGAGGCAGCTCCCGTAAAAGTTGTAACAAGTACGCTCGGCCTTATTTTTCAACCAGTGTCGTCACTCTTTGCATTCATTAAAAACAGATCGGCCCGAAAGGCTTACCCCCCCGCAGTTCCCATAGGAAACCTCGTTAAAAAAGATAATGCCAAAACATCTCGAGCCTGTGCCGCAACAGTTTTTCTCTGCCTTGCCGGACTTCTCATTGCAGTAACATCGCTTGCGGGACTTTCATTCTCCTATGTCTCCGGGCTCGGCTCCTCTCTTAAAGACTGGGCCGACCATAAAGTGAGCATGCACGAGTCCTCCATAGAATCAGGTTCAGAGCAGGAGCCGAACACCAAGGAAAGCAATAAATATTTCAAGACCGCGATAAGCGAACTCGAATCATTTCGACCCAGGCTTGAAAAAGTACCCGCCTTCAAGTGGACCGTCACAAAAATAAAGGAATATCTGCAGAATGACAAAAACCGCGAGGAAATAGTGATGATGGTTCTGAACCGCAGCGGCGGTTTTTTCTCTTATACCGCCGGATTCCTCGGCAACATTATGTTGCTGATATTCAATATTGTGCTCTCTTTCCTCTTTTTCGCACTCTTTCTCCAGAAAATAGTAACAGCGCCGGGCGCTTCGAAAAATGCTCCGGCAGGAAGCATTGTCGAAGCCGTAATGAACTCGCGCTGGATGCCGCATACAAGCCTCAAAACCCGCTGTGAAGCCATAGAGATTATAGATAATATTATTCTCAAACTCAAGGCTTGGGCGCGCGGCTACTGTTCGATCATCATGATAGAAAGCATACTCTATATAACCGCATTCATAATTCTAGGGGTTCCTTATGCGCCCGTCCTCGGCTTTATCGCGGGATGTACAGTGCTCCTTCCGTGCGTGGGGCCAATATCAAGCGGAATACTGACGGTGCTCGTATATTTCGCGGCAGGTTCGCCAAGCATGGTGGTAATAGCGCTGGTGATTCTGACATACGTCTTGATAACCGGTATCCTTGACCAGTTTTTTGTATATCCTAAATTTGTCGGCGGCGCACTCGGGCTTACCACTCTTGAGACGATAATAGTCGTACTGCTAGGTGGATTTTTCGCCGGAATAGCCGGAATGATATTTGCGGTTCCGACGGCATCAGTTCTCAAATACCTTATCCCTAAAATCTACTCGCGCTGCTGATCAGGCAATATCGTGATATACGCATAGGCTGTCAATCCACTGGGAGATTTTCTTATCCCCATTTTCTTTAAGACCGGTTTCGTCGGAATCGCCCGATGCTACGGAAAGAAGGTTGTTAATTTTCCCATCGGGCTCTGGAAGAAGCCCATTTTCGAATAGATAGGCAAGCTTTACAAGTGCGAGGCAGGGAAACTTGCCGGGTGCGGCGCAAAGCCGTAAAAATGCAGTACTGACAGCCTTGAAAAGAAAATCGCAGCGCATGTGCGGCTTAGTGTTTTTGAGTACGAATGCGGCAATGGCGCAGGCGTCTTTGAATGAAGCGGACGAGTCTGCCACGGCATCAAAATTTTCAACTATTTCAGCTTTGTAAATTGGCTGCAACGAATCTTTTTCAGGATTGAATTCTATCGAAACTATTCTGAACAGGTCAATTGCCGGAAACTTTTTTTTTGATATCTTTTCCGAGCCTTTAGCTATAAAATCAAGCCTTCCGAAACTGGCGCTGAGTCCAGATACAATCAGACTGCTTTCCTTATAAGGGATTTTTTTAAGGATGATCAGCTCGGATACCGTCAATTCAGATCAGAGGCTCTTCATTGCGGGTTCGAGATATTCGACGCAACTGTCGAGCGTTGCAAGTTTCGGATAGTCCTCTTCAGGTACCTCTATGCCGTATTTTTTGCGAAGCTCCATTACGATGTCGAGAAAGTCCATTGAATCAAGTTCAAGCTGGTCTCTCAGCTTCAGAGCGGGATCAACAGTGGAACAGTCACCGTCAGGAAGAATTTCATTAATTATTTCGACAATAGAGGATTTTACTTCTTCTCTGGTCATTTAAAACTCACTCCGTAATTATGTTTAATTTCAGCAAGGTGTAAATCTAGCACATATCTAGGCCGGATTCAAATCCCGCCCGCAAGCTCATTCTCACATTTTTCCGTGTCGGAGTATTGAAATAAGAAGAAAACTTCCCATCATCAGCGCAAAGAAGAAGGTAATTATGCCGATAATCGATATTTCATAAAGCTTGGGAGGAATGCCCGCATGAAGGATGAGTGCCGAGCATATAAGCATGGAAGCGGTTATTATCGCGTATGATATGCGGTTGCTTATCTGGTCGTGTTTGTGGAGCATTGGTTCGAGGCCCTTGTGCTCGAACTGGATCTTGATATTTCTATTTTTCATCTGGTCGATTATTTCGCGGACGGATTCTGGAATATCCTGGATGAGTTTCGTGTATTTTGCGCCCGACTTGAAAAGGCTTTTTATCATGGTTATCGGCCCCATGCTGTCGAGTACAAGTTTTTTTACGAACGGTTCGACATGATCGAACATGTTGAAGTCAGGCCGTATCTTTCTTATGGAACCCTCAAGCGAGATGAGCGCCTTGAGGAGAAGGTAGAGGTCTGGGGGTATTTTGAGCTTGTTGTCAAGAATTATTCTTATCGTCTCGCCGAGAACCGTTCCAATATTTATGTCCCGAAGCGGCAGATATGCATACTGTTCAATCATCTTGTATACGCCGTATTCGAGTCTCTCGCGGTTGCCTGTTTCATGGTTCTGGGATATCGCAAGGATAGCCGAGGTTACTCTTTCAGGGTCATGTTTTACGATTCCGACAATTATTTCGCTCAGGCCTTCCTTGTGTTTCGGATGGAGTATTCCGGCGAATCCAAGGTCTATCATGCAGATTCTGCTTTCCGGCAGGATAAGAATGTTGCCGGGATGCGGATCTCCATGGAAAAATCCAAGTTCAAAAACCTGTTTGAGCATAATCTGCGCGAGATTGTCAGTTATTTTTATGAGGTCGCAGGTCGGATGACCCGCGGGGTCGGATACGATGCGGGAAAACTTTATTCCGTCGATAAATTCCATTGTGAGGACTTTAGCCGTGCTGAATTCCCTGAAAACACGCGGGAAATAGACATTCTTGTCATTCTCGAACATGGCGCGAAACTTTTCTATATTGGACGCTTCCTGTGTGAAGTCCAGCTCATTGGTTATCTCGTTCTTGAAGTCTTCGACTATTTCCGCAGGGTGCAGATCTGACATTCCGTCTACGAAGCGCTCCATCAGCGAGGCTATGTGCGACATTATTTCTAGGTCGGACTCAATGATGCCCCTGACGTGGGGTCTTTGTATTTTAACGGCCACCCTCTCTCCGTCGGGAAGATGCGCTTCGTGCACCTGTGAGATTGACGCCGAGGAGATGGGCACCATATTGAAATCGGTAAAGACTTTATCGTAAGGTTTTCCCAGTTCGCTTTCGATTGTCTTCAGAGCCTCGGTCTTGTCGAAAGGAGCGACCTGATCAAGAAGCTTTTCGAGTTCCGTGCAAAGTTCGCGCGGAATGATGTCGGTTCTGTTACTCAGGAACTGACCGAGTTTCACGAATGCCGGGCCGAGCTCTTCAAGAACGTATCTTATTCTTTCCGAATGGGATATATGGCTTTCGGGTACTTTCGACGGAAAAAAGCGCTTTCGAAAATTTGCAAAATGCAGGAGGTTCGAGTTGTAAACGAACTCATAGAAGCCGTGCTTGATGAGAACGCTGACGATTTGCTGATAACGCTTCGCGTTCCGGTAGCTCCGACGTATTTTGCTGTTCTTAAAAAACATTAGAAAACTCAGATATTCCGTTCAGTACCAAAAGAAGGCAGGAATCTTTCCCTGCCTTCCCGTGCTACAGCTATTAAATATTTTTAGTTGCCGCTATTTTTATGAATTTCCTCGCGGAGCGCGTGTATTTCTTTCTTGAGTTTTTCTATTTCGCAGAGGCAGGGTGGCTTAAATTTATGCATGGCCTTTTCAATCATTTCATGTATCTGCTTCTGGAGGCCATCTTTAGCCTCGTCGGCCTGCTTGAGTATTTCGCTGACGAGTTTTTCGCCCTCTTCCTGCGAAAGCTTGCCCTCCTCGGCGATTTTCTTTCCAATTTCCTTGAGCTTTGACTGTGTCATCGACGCGAGCCCGAGCCCCATCAGGATGTTTTTCTTAATCAGATCGACTATCATTTTCAGTTCCCCTTTCTGTTTGGTCCTCGATTCTCTCCAGAAATACTATAGCCTCTGAAATTCTTTTTAAAAGTCCCGCTTCTAAGCAGCCGTCATGCTTAGAGTTTTTATAAATTCAAGGCCTTTTTTTCGGATACGGGTGTTCGTCCAGAATTTTCCGCATTTCGGTGGCGAGCGTGCTTATTCTGTGTGGTTTGGGTAAGAAGCCGCGTGCGCCCTGCGTCAGGAGGTCATTAACCTCCTCCTCGGAAACATATCCGCTTGAGAGCAGGACATTAGCGTCAGGGTCAAAGGACTTTATCTGGTAAAAGGTCTTGTGTCCTCCGAGTTTCGGCATAACCATATCGAGCAAAACGAGGTCTATCTGACCGGGGTTGCTCTTATATATTTCCACCGCGTCGAGCCCATTTTCGGCGAGAAGAACGGAATAGCCCAAGTTCTGGAGGGCTTCGATAAGAAAGTCCCATATAGTTTCCTGGTCGTCAACGACAAGTATTGTCTCAGACCCGCCGCGGATATCCTTTTTTGAAGAGCTCATTGAATTTACCCCCCTTTTATCTATTGCGTTAGTTGATCTCCCCGGACCAAGGATCATTTTCGTCAATGATATATTTTTTCAACTCTTTTTTTGCTCTGTCATAGTAGTTCGTATCTTCGAGCTGTCTGATAAAAGCTTTAATCCTAATCCTGGCTTTCGATTTTTCAGTTTCCCCGTAGTACTTCATTTTATTGATACCCTGCCCGACGACGGAATCGCATATTCCTATGGTGACAGTGTCTTCCGGTTTGAATTTCAGGGATTTTGGGATGTTGCCTTTAAGGAGGGCGATGATAGCCTTGAGATCATTGTCGGAATATTTTTTATCAATGGACTCGCGGCAGAGGTAAAATAGTGATTCGATGGAGAGGTCGTCCCATCGCAATTCTTTTATTCCGTCCGGGGTCTGGATATGTACAATCCCGTTGTCTATTATAACGATTTTCCCTTCCTCCGGGATTTCCATCCCTGAAAATTTTGAGCTGCTTGATGTCATAAGAGAAAAAATATCGTTTGTGGTATTTATCCAGTCGATTCTGGAGTCGAACCATTTTTTATATGCTTCCGATCTTTCGAAGGAATCAGCCCTAATGGCAGGGATGGCGAGTTTGGGAGGGGTACGTTTGTCTATTACGACAGAATATATCATGAGGTCAAGGTTTTTCTGCCAGTCGCCGTCCCAGGCGGCGATAATCTTGAAATTCTGGTGTTTAAGCCGTTTATTTTCATTTTCGAGGGCAGAGGCTTTGTTTCTGAGGGTCTCTGTTTCGGAATGGAGTTTTTCGGTCTCTGTTCTAGTTTCGCTGAGGTTTTTCCATATTTCAGTTTTTTCACCGGACTTCTGTTTTCTGAAGGTATCCAGTTCTGCTTTAAGCTCGGATGTTTTCTTCTGATTTTCCTCTGATTCGGCCTCCATATCATCAATGCGGGCCCTCATCCTTGACGCCTCGATTTTCTCAAGTCCGTATTTGATTTTATAGTATAGTCTTTCGCCTTCGGCCGTGGCGGGTTTTCCGAGAGCCAGGGCAAGCCTTTTGCCTATGGCAGAAAGTTCTTCATATGAGGAACTTCCGCTTTCTGCCTGCAGGTTGAAATTCTCTACCTGCCTTGAAAATTTTGGATTTATCCGATGCCTCGGGATAATGACCACGGCAAGCGATATTGCAAGAACCACAGACGTCAGTGCCAGCAGCCAGGCGATGATCCGGAAGCGGTCGCTCTGTTTTGCCTTTTCGACTTCTGCACTGTGTCTTATATTTTGTTTCTCTTTAAGAGTGGCATTCTGGTAGTCATAGTCAAGCCGGTTTATCGAGATCGTATGGACATCGGGAACCAGGTCTTTATTGGGTGCTGTTTTCTGGCGGATATTCCATATATTGTTCAGCAGCTCCTCCATTGTGGCAAAGCGGTCTTCCGGTATTTTCGCAATCATTTTTTTTACGAGCGCGGAGACTTTTGTCGGGATTTTTGGGTCGACCTTGTGAAGGGGCTGAGCTTCCTCCTCAAAGTGCTGGCGGGCCACAGTCTTAAGAGTCTCGCCTTCAAAGGGAAGTTTGCCTGAAAGCATCTGGTAAATTGTTATTCCCAGGCTATAGATATCGCTTCTTGAGTCAAGTTTCTCGCCGGAGAACTGTTCCGGGCTCATATATGAGGGGCTGCCGGATATTTCCATATCCTCGCGCCAATCCTTCTGGTGCATCGCGAGACCGAGGTCGGTAAGTTTCACGAGGCCTTCCTCGGTGATCATGATGTTGTCTGGCTTTACGTCTCTATGAATGAGCTTGGCCTCGTCCCAGGCATAGTATAGAGCCTCGGCGACCTGTTGCGCGATATGAAGCGACTCATCGACGGGAATCTTCCCGTCCCTGGCTATTTTATCCTTCAGTGTCTCGCCTGTGATGTATGTCATTGCCATATAGCATGTACCGTCTTCCTCGCCGACGGCAAGGGACTGGACTATATTGGTATGGCTGAGCTTGGCTGCGGCCCTGGCTTCCCTGAGGAAGTCGGAAATGCCTTTTGAGTTTGTGTATTCCGGTGACAGCACTTTTAGTGCGACTTTTCTATCGAGCGAGACCTGAGTCGCCTTATAAACGGTACCTATGGAGCCTTTTCCTATTTTGGCCTCAATTACGAAGTCAGCGATAACGCAGTCGCGCTCAAACGGGGAAATGGGGACGAGGACGGCTTTCTCACAGCTCGGGCATTTTGTTTTGTAGCCCCTGTAAGTGTCGTCCGATTTGATTATGTACGAACAGAACGGGCACTTGAATCTCATTTCTTCGCTTTCAACTCTGTGCAGGAAAAAAACAGACACAATAAATTTGATTGTTTATTTAGGAATACAAATCCCTATGTGATTTTTTTATTGATATTTACAATCTAACAGCGATATTTAAGTCAGGAGTACGAAAAATGAAGTTTGAGATAAAAGAATTCTCGGTCCAAAAAAGGCTGCTGATCTGTTCAGTCATACTAATATTCGGCATATTGTGCATGTCAGGACTAAGAATGTTGAGGAAAAAGCCCGCCGACAAGGCAGAGGAGGAGCTGCTTCGGACCGTATTTGTCCAAGAGGTCGTTCCCGAGACTGTAAATTTAAAAATATCGGGGTACGGCACAGTGAAGCCGCGCAATCAGGTGACGATAAGTTCCGAGATAAAGGGGAAAATCGTCCAGATCGACCCCGATTTAAAGGCGGGAAGAACTGTGGAAAAGGACGAGATACTCGCCAAAATAGATGATTCCGACTATAAGATAAACCTTGAGACGACGGCTGCTGAAATTGAGAGGCTTGAGGGAGAGAAAAAAATCAGCGTGCAGACTCTGGAGGACTTGAAGAGTCAGCTAAAAAACGTTGAGAATATATTAACCCTGGAAAAAAAGGAGTACGAACGGTCTAAGTTGCTCCATAAAAAAAATGTTACTAACGAGTCGGACCTCAACCGGGCCGCGCAGACTTACGCTTCCAGGGAAAAAGAATTCATAGATATGAGAAGCCGGATAGCCACCGAGGGGGTTCGGCAGAAAACTATCAGTGCGCAGATCAGGAAAGCGACGGAAGAGCAAAAGATGGCGGAACTCAATATGAAGAGAAGCACCATCAAAAGCCCCTTTAGCGGAAGACTGAAGGAGGTACTCATCGAAAAGGACGAGTATGTCGGCGCCGGAACTAAGCTCTTCACCATTGTTAACGACAAGGATCTTGAGATAACCGTGCCTCTGGACTCATTCGATGCGGTCAAGGCGCTCGGAATAAAAAATGGCAGCGGCAATAACTGGTTTTCCGTCCCTGAAAACATAGGTCTCGTAATCGAGTGGGCCGAAAATCCCGAAAGTTGCTGCTGGGAAGGACGTGTCGTCAGACTGGAGGCGTTCAATCCTGAAACTAGAACGCTTGACATCGTAGTAAAGCCCGAAAAAAATATAAGCGCCTCAAAACATGACTTCCCACTTGTGGACGGCATGTTCTGCAAAGTCACCTTCACAGGTATCAGGCTCGAAAATGCCATCCGCGTACCTTGGGTTTCGCTTCAGCACGAGAAAGATGTTTTCGTGGTTGGCAAGGATAACCGGCTCATGGAAAAGGAAATAAAAGTTTTCATGGCCGAGGGCGAATCGCTCATAATCACTTCAGGGCTTGAGAAAGGGGATAGAATTGTAACTCAACGCCTTCCGAGCGGACTTGTCAATGGCTCAAAAGTCAACCCCTTCCTCAAAAAATAGATACCGCAATGCTTAAAAAAATAATCAAACACAATATCAAAAACCATGTAATGGCAAACTTACTTGTCATTATGCTTCTTTTTGCTGGGGCCGCCGGGCTCATGGTCATGATTCGTGAAACCTTTCCCCGCTTTTCCCTTGACGCTATAACAGTCTCCGTCAAATATCCGGGCGCCGACCCTGAAGAGGTCGAGGAAGGTATATGCCTGAAACTTGAGGAGGCTCTCATCGGACTCGAAGGCGCAAAAAAAGTATACAGCACCGCAAGCGAGGGAGCCGGGATCACCATAGTCGAATGTCTTGAGAACGCCAACATCATGAAGGTTAAAGACGAAGTCAAAACGAGAGTCGACGCGATAACGACATTTCCAACAGACGCCGAAAAGCCGATTGTCGAAGAAGTCAAGTTCAGGGGAGATGTCTGTTCAATAATCCTTTCCGGCGATTTGCCTGAGCGGCAACTGAAAGAACTTGCACGCTACGTCGAAAATGAACTGCTCCAGACCGGCAAGGTAACCCAGACAAATATAAGCGGCATAAGAAATTACGAAATATCCATAGAAATAAGAGAGGAAACACTCCGCTCCTATGGCATAAATTTCACCCAGGTAAGGGAAGCCGTCACCGCCGCCGGCTTGAACCTTCCCGCAGGTACCATACATACAAAAAACGAGGACTTCCGCATAAGGGCCATCGGAAGGCGCTACCGCGCAAAAGATTATGAAAACATCCCCATCATAAAAAGAAAAAATGGAACCATAATATCACTCGGGCAGATTGCGAAAATACGGGATACTTTTGACGAGGATGCCAAAACATTTTCGATATTCAACGGAAAACCCGCGGTATCAGTCGATATATACAAGACCGAGAACGAGGACGCCGTAAAAATATCGAAATTCATCGACACATACATAGCCTCAAAAGAATCGAAAATGCCGCCCGGCCTTCAGATGACAAAGTTCAGGGACAACGCCAGAATAGTAACTGGCAGACTTGAACTTTTGAGGCGCAACGGAATATTCGGCCTTATCCTGGTTTTCCTTTCTCTCTGGCTTTTTCTGGACCTGCGCCTGAGTTTCTGGGTCACCGTAGGCATCCCTATCTCACTCGCCGGAGCCATCGGAATAATGGCACTGAACGGCAACTCCATCAATATGCTCACAATGTTCGGTATGATAATGGTGCTCGGGATAATCGTTGACGACGCGATAGTCATCGGCGAAGCCATATATGACCGCCGCCAGAAGGGTGAAAGCGCGGAGGATGCCGCGGGCGACGGAACCGCAGAGGTCGCCATGCCGGTGCTAGCCTCCGTAACAACAACGATTGTAGCGTTCCTTCCTCTTTTTTTCGTAAATGGCGTGATGGGCAAATTTATGAGGGAGATTCCTACCCCGGTGGTCGCCGCTCTTTGCGTGTCTTTGCTTGAATCTCTTTTTATACTGCCGGTCCACCTTAGAAATCTTCCGCGGCTTGATGAGCCCACAAAAATAAAAATTTTCAGGTATGGAAGGATTTTTCGCGGTTATGTGGACAAGTCTCTCGAATATTTTCTTCAAAATATTTACGGCCCGTTATTAAAATATATTCTGCACATGAGATATGCGGCAGTCTCAACGGCAATCGCTATTTTTATGATCGTCATCGGACTGGTGCAGGGCGGAGTACTCAAATTCGTATTCATGCCTCCGACCGACGACGACTTCATAAGGGCACAGATAGAGTTCCCCGACGGTACCCCAGAAAGGGTCAGCAGGGAAACAGTACTGAAGCTCGTGGAGGCATGGAAGAAAGTCGAGGACGCAAATAAGGTACCGGCCCACAAAAAACTTACCGTCGGAATCTGCTCCCTTGTCGGAGGGTCTTTCGAATTCGACGCCGAGACGGGGCAGAGCAATAAGCTCGATGTACTCGTAGAACTGCTCCCTTCCGAAGAGCGGAATATTTACTATATGAAACTGCTTAATCAGTGGCAGAAGGCTGTAGGCGACATTCCCGGGGCGGTCGCCACCCGTTTTCAATCCATGCATCGCGGCCCGGGCGGGAACCCCATTGAAGTTCAACTCCTTGGCGAAGACCAGCCCAAGTTACTGCAAGCGGCCCAAGAACTTAAAGCAAAACTTAGCTCATATAAAGGGGTATTCGACGAACAGCTCGACTATCGCCCGGGCAAACGAGAGTTCATCGTAAGTATGAAACCAGAAGGTTCCCAGCAGGGCCTTACCCTCACGGATATTGCAAGGCATATTCAAGGCGGCTTCTACGGCACCGAAGCACTCAGAATACAGAGAAACCGCGATGACGTGAAGGTCAAAGTCCGCTACCCTGAAAAGGAGGGACGCGATTCCGTCAAATATTTCAGAACACTCAGGATAAAAACTCCCTCAGGGAATATGGTTCCTTTCCTCAGTGTCGCCAACATAAAACTTTCCGAAGGCCAGAGTACAATACGAAGGCAGCAGAGAAAAAGAACTGTAAATGTCTCAGCTGACATCAATAACGACGAGGCTAACGCCTCCGAAATAATCGAAGAATTAAAGACTAATTTTCTTCCCGGGCTTTGCGCAAAATACAATGTGTCATACAACATGGAGGGGGAGGCCAAGGAAACAGCCGAATCGCTCGGAAGCCTCTACCTCAGTTTTCCGCTCGCACTTTTCGGCATATATTTCATAATATCTTCAATGTTTAAGTCGTACATCCAGCCCGCCGTAATAATGGTGACAATTCCGTTCGGCCTCATAGGCGCCGCAATCGGACACATACTTTTTGCGCTGCCTCTGACAATAATGAGCCTTTTCGGAATGATTGCGGTGACCGGCATCGTTGTGAATGACGCAATCGTCCTCATAGACGGATTCAACATAAAACTTGGTGGCGGAGTTCCCTTTTACGAGGCTCTCTGCGAGGGATCGAAACGCCGTTTCCGTCCCATAATGCTCACTACCATTACAACGTTTTTTGGGATTTTCCCAATGATCCTGGAGAGAAGCATGCAGGCCCGATTCCTAATCCCGATGGCTATTTCCATAGCCTTCGGCGTTGCCTTTTCCTCTCTGCTGACCCTGGTTCTCATCCCGTGTCTTCTTGTGGTACTGAACGATATCAGAAGGCTTATAAACAAACTATTTACCGGCACACTGCCGGAACGCGAAGACGTTGAACCAAATGCACATAAAACGGTAAGTGCGGAAGAATAACTAAAAGTTTAAATGGAGCCAAGTCGATGATAGTTGAACGTACAGAATGCGCCGCCTGTAAAGGTACGGCATTCACGTCTATTGCCAGGATTGATTCAAGAGAGATTGTCGCCTGCCAGAACTGCGGATTCCAATTTGCAAAAAAATTTGATACGGACACAATCAATAAATCTTATCAGAATGAGTACTATCCCTCACCAGATGCGCCGCGAATGGATGAATGGAACCTGAAAAATACGGAAGTATGGCAAAGCTTGTGTAACGATGTCACAGGGGCGGCGCCTTCTGTGAGTTCTCTGCTTGATATCGGCGCCGGGACGGGGGGATTTCTTATGGAATTTCAAAAAAAAATCCCCCTCGCAAAGCTCAACGCTGTCGAAAGTTCTTCAAACGCACGTGAGTTCGTAAGCAATAAAATTCCGGCAGTTCAATTTTTTACGGATTTGCCGTCTTCTGAAGAGTTTGACGTTATCAGCCTCCTCCAAACGATGGAGCATCTGGAAGAACCGGACCTACTTTGTAAAAAAATTTTTACCGCACTAAACACCGGAGGTCTTTTTCTTTTGACGGTTCCGAACACGGCTTTTCTTAAACATCTCTGGAAAAAGAAAGAAAATACTTTATGCTACGGAAATCCGACGCATCTTCAGTTTTTCGGCACCAGACCGCTGGAAAAAATGCTCCGCGACGCAGGCTTCAAGAGAATCACCAGAATCGTAAAGATGGAAAAAGGAAACGCTGCCTTCTCCCGACGTTTTATTCAGTACCTCGCTCGCTTTTTCGGAGTCTCAAGCGAATTACGTTACATCGCATTTAAAAGCTAAGCTTGAATAATCCTCTTTGAATTTTATATTCACAAAGTGTTAAGGCAATATTTTCAAGAAGAATCAAAACCCCTCGGAGACATAAATGAAAAAGATACTTGAAAGAGCATCGTCAATCATCGATTCCAAAGTGGAAGACATAAGGCAACATATACATGGAAGCGGCAGCGCGGTTTCATTTTATGGAAATTCCGTCCACAAGAAGGAGAAAGCCATTATTTCAATGGCAAAGGATCAGAACCAGCGCTTTCTCCTCATAATGTCTCCGGAAAGAGGCGGAGTCATCTCAAAGTTCAGCGGGGAGCTCGTCGGCGATGTCGGCATGTTCGCAAAAAAATGCCCCCTCAACGAACATAACGCCCAGATGCTCAAAGAACTTTTCCCCTGGACCGCCCCCATTTCGCTTAGAAACCGTAAAACTACCATAGGTTGCGGAGACCGGCTCGGACTCGCCACTCCGGGACACGTTGCCGCCGTAAAGGAATTTGAAGTTTCTCCCGTGCTTGCCCAACAGTCCATGAGAGAACTCAAACTCACCGGAAGAACTTACGGCGATGTGGTCAGCGATACTGTATACATGGTTTACCAGTCAGGTTACAAGGATGGCTACGGCGCGGATGGCGATCACCTTAAGACAATCGCCGACATCAATGTCGCCCTCGCCGCCGGAATGCCTATGATTACCCTCGATCTCTCCGAGGAAATGAACGCCGATGCCGGCAACTGGAGCGATTCAGAAATAAACAGCGCCTATTTAGGGATTAAGGAAGATATCAGAAAACGTCTCGAAAAAAGCTATTTCGATAAATCCTTCCAGGCCGATGGAATTTCCATAAGCCTTGACAGCGCCACAGTCAAACGCTGCGCCGTCATGTACAACCGCGCACTTGATTTCGCAGCGAAGGTCCACGAACACCTTGCCTCCAACCGAGGGAAGGAGTTCGACCTTGAAATTTCAATAGACGAGACAACCTCGCCGACCCTTCCGGAACACCATCTTTATATAGCGTTGGAACTTGAATACAGGAACGTGGAATTTACCTCGCTCGCGCCCAGATTCATAGGCGAATTTCAAAAGGCGATTGACTATATTGGCGACCTCAGGGAATTCGACAAGCAATTCGCCGTCCATGCCGCAATCGCTAAAGGTTTCGGCAACTATAAGGTATCCGTCCACTCAGGCAGCGACAAGTTCGCCGTCTACCCCTCGGTCGGCAGAATGACCAACATGAGACTTCACGTCAAAACAGCCGGAACAAGCTGGCTTGAGGCGGTAAGGGCCATTGCCGTCCAAGAGCCGGCCCTCTATAGAAAAATGCACCAGTGCTCCCTTGAGCACCTTGAAGAAGCTAAAAAACTTTACCACATTACCGCCGATATCAGCAAAATCCCGGCGCTTAATTCACTCGATGACAGCCAAGTTCCGGATCTTATGAATATGGACGAAGCCCGACAGCTCCTCCATATCACCTACGGCTCGATACTTACCGACTCTTCCATAAGGCCATTCTTTTTCGAGGCTCTTCACAAGCATGAGGTATACTATCACGAGCTTATCAAGAAACACTTTGAAAAGCATCTTTCGCTTCTCGGTGTGCCCCTAAAAAAGAAAGATTGAGTCCGTTAAGGTCCCCTTATTTATTTAAAAATTTTTGATATTTGTTTGAATAGTTGCGGGGTAATGTTAGATTACTCGCATTAGTATGTATTAAATTTTAGTTAAAATCCCAGGGAAGGCTTAGTTCTATGAAGAAAAGTTTAATCGTGCTGGTTACAGCGGTCTGCATGCTTGGATCAGGATTCAACGCCAAAGCAGATGTGGTAGACAAGCTTGTAATGTATTTCCCGAACAGATTCATGGACCTTGTCGACATCGCGTCTGTCGAGGTCGGCTTCGGCCCCTGCGTAAAGCTTGAAGTCAGAGCGACAAGGGCTTTCGGATTCGGCGGTAGCGTCGGCGTCTGTTCAAAAGCGGTAAAAGACTATAACCGTCAGTATGGCGTATGCATAGACAACGGCTGGGACTATGGTTTCGCGTTTCTTGCGGATGAAGATACTGACAGGGCTTTCACTAGCCGCTTGGTAAAAAAATACTGGTATGCGGCTTCAGGAATTCCGCTCCCCACTGAAAGAATATATAACATATATACCGGAGCTAGGGATTACTGGGAAATCGGCGTAGGGATTGCGCTCCTCGTGGAATTCCGTTGTGCGATTCATCCGATCGACGTTGCCGATCTTATCACCGGCTGGTTCTTCATTGACCTCAAAGGCGATGATTTAGGATCGCAGGAGCTTAAGTAAGCAGAGTTTTTCGCCGACTTTACCTTATCAAGGCATTCCCGTTGCGGAATGCCTTTTTTTTAGGTGCAGCTGTATGCCTCAAAAAAAAAATAAAGAAGACTTCACGTGTTTCAAATGCGGTCGCTGCTGCCGCTGGGAGGGCTATGTCAGACTTACAGAGAAGGACACAAGCCTGATTGCCGAATATATGGGACTTGACGTTGAGGAATTTACGGGAACATTCACAAGGATTACTGAAGATAGGAGGTCGCTCTCCCTGATTGAAAAGGAAGACGGCAGCTGTGTCTTCCTGGCCCCCGACTCAGATTACTGCATAATAAATACGGTGAAACCGAAGCAATGCTCTGATTTCCCGTTGAAATGGTACTTTGGCGGATGGGAAAATATATGCGAATGGGGTAAGCATCTTCAAAATAATTCGAGCGTATAAGGTGTTTGCTATTTGAAAAAAAGCATTCTTGAAATAGATTCTAAGGTTTCATTCAAAAATCTCGAAACTGTCAGGGAGACAAAGAAATGATTAGTGCGTTTCTAAAAAAAATAGAGGACCGCAAGGCTAGAATCGGTGTGGTTGGCCTTGGTTATGTAGGCCTGCCGCTCACAATAGAGTTCGTTAAGGCCGGTTTCAATGTACTCGGACTTGACATCGACGATGAAAAAATTGTGAAGCTTGCAAAGTCAGAAACTTACATAAAACACATCCCGGCTGACAGGATTAAAGAAATAAACTCAACAGGCCGTTTCGCCGCGACCAGTGATTTTTCCCTGAGCTCCACCTGCGACGCAGTGATAATATGCGTCCCGACACCGCTCGACCATCACCGTGAACCGGATATGAGCTATATTGTTTCAACCGCCGAAGCTCTCGCCCCCTACGTCAGAAAAGGCCAGCTCTTCAGTCTCGAATCCACAACCTATCCCGGAACAACAGATGAAGTTCTTCTTCCGATTCTTGAACGGGAAACCGGGCTCAAGGCCGGCAAAGACTTCTTTCTCGCATACTCCCCTGAACGGGAAGACCCCAATAACAAGGATTTTTCGACGTCAACAATCCCGAAAGTCGTGGGCGGCTTCAATGACGAAAGCCTGACTGCGGCAAAGGCAATGTACGAGACAATAATCTGTAAGATGGTTCCTGTTTCGTCCGCCGCAACGGCAGAAGCGACAAAGCTTGTCGAAAATATATTCCGTTCCGTGAATATAGCACTCGTCAATGAACTCAAAGTTGTATTTACAAAAATGGGCATTGACGTGTGGGAAGTAATCGAGGCGGCGAAAACAAAGCCCTTCGGCTACATGCCCTTCTATCCCGGACCCGGCCTTGGAGGACACTGCATACCGATAGATCCGTTCTACCTCACCTGGAAGGCAAGGGAATTTGACTGCCCAACACGATTTATCGAGCTTGCCGGCGAAATAAACACTAATATGCCGTATTATGTTGTACAGCAGACTCTCGAGGCCATGAATAAAAGAGGCATCGTGATGAATGGCAGCAAAATCCTCCTTGTCGGCTTGGCATATAAGAAAAACGTAGACGACCTCAGAGAAAGTCCCTCATTCAAACTCTGGACACTCCTTGAGGAAAAGGGTGCTATAGTCGACTATCACGATCCGTATTGCCCGGAAGTCCCGAGACTCAGGGAATATCCCAAGTACCTCGGGAAAAAAAGCGTTCCCATAAGCACTGCCGGGGAATATGACCTCGTCCTAATCGCCACCGCGCACGACTCTATGGACTACAAGGACCTTGCGAAAAATGCGAAGCTCATAGTGGATACGCGCAACGCCATAAAAGACTCGCCGAAAACGATAAAAGCCTGATAAGAGCAGAGAGAAGTATGGATCAAAAGGAAACAATACTCGTAACTGGGACCGGAGGGTTTATCGGTTACCATCTGTCAAAGGAACTCCTTTCTAAGGGACACGAAGTAATAGGTGTAGACGTGTTCAACGACTACTATCCTCTTTGCATCAAGGAGGCGAGGAGTGCTGAACTCAAGGCTATCCGCGGATTTAGCGAGCACCGCATTGATATATGCGACGGGAATGCCTTTGACGGCGTATTCCAGAATAACAAGATAAACAGGGTATGTCACCTTGCCGCCCAGGCCGGGGTAAGATATTCAATAGATCATCCTATGGCCTACGAGGAAAGCAATATAAGGGCGTTTCTCAATGTGCTCGAATCGGTCAGACACCATAAGATACCTAGACTGGTCTATGCCTCCAGCTCAAGTGTATACGGCGGGAATACCAACGTTCCATTTTCTGAGTCTGACAGGGTTGACACCCCCGTAAGCCTCTATGCCGCCACAAAAAAGGCCAATGAACTCATGGCCCATTCGTATAGTCACCTCTACAAATTTCAGTCCATAGGCCTGAGATTCTTTTCGGTCTACGGCACTTGGGGAAGACCGGACATGGCCCTCTGGCTTTTTACCGAAAAAATCATCAAGGGTGAAAAGATAAAAGTTTTCAACTACGGTAAGATGAAGCGTGACTTTACCTATGTCGGCGATATTGTTAAAGGCATATCCGCGGCGCTTTTTAAGGAAGGTCTTGAACAATACGAGATATTCAACCTGGGAAACCATAGAAGTGAAAACCTCATGGACATGGTTTCCATCATAGAAAAAGAAATCGGGAAAGAGGCCGTTAAGGAAATGTGCCCGCTCCAGCCCGGAGATGTTCCCGAAAGCTTTGCCAATATTGAACTTGCCCAGAAGAAACTTGGCTTTAGTCCGACAACACCTATATCAGTCGGGATACCGGAATTCGTTAAATGGTATAAAGAACACTCCGCGCTTGTGGAAAACGTAATCCGTACCAGGAAATAACCCCTCAGTTCTACTTGTAAGAAGCCTTTAAAATAGAGATTGTCTCTGTTTTTCGGGAATGTGAATTGGAGCGGGTGAAGGGAATCGAACCCTCATCGCAAGCTTGGGAAGCTCGAGCATTACCACTATGCTACACCCGCAGTAATATAACATGTCTATTGTTAAGGCTTTATGTAAAAAATCCTTAGATTTCCTACTATGCTATTACTAAATTCCCTTAACTCGTCATGTTATGTCATGAGATTTCATAACATTTTAAATTCGTGCTGTTAAATATGCCATTTATACGAAGATTTTCAATAAGGGAAACTTAAAATTCAGTTAAAAATGGAAGCCATATATTTACGCGGAAAAGGCTTCAGATGCAAGGACGTTTGCTCAATTGTCAATCGGCAATCCGCTGGAGGCGGTGAGGCCGTTGACGGAAATAGACTGTGCATCGACGATCGAATCGGGAACGTCGGTCGTCCGGGTTCTGCTACTTCCCGTAGTTGTGGCGGTATTCCTACCAAGCGGGGCTTGGATATTGCTATAAAAAAGCGCCATCCGCAAGTTGGGACATTGACGAAAAATAAAATTGTCAAAGAACACCCGAACGATCAAGCCCAGTAAAAGCATTTTAGAATTATATAAAATAAATATTAGCTATTTGTCTTGCCCTCAATCTCTTGTATCCCTACACCGCCTTGAAAAAGAGGCTTTGGACTTTACTGTATGAACTTTTGTTTAATAACATCTAAAGGTTTAATATGTCAGCAGATGCTGGGAAAAATATTGTCATTATCGGCGGCGGGCCTGCGGGCCTTACAGCGGCTCTTGAAATACTTCGCAATACTGATATGAAAGTGACTCTTTTCGAAGCAGAAGATATGCTGGGCGGTATTTCCAAGACTATCAACTACAACGGGAACCGCATAGACATCGGCGGACACCGTTTCTTCTCAAAATCAGAAACCGTCATGAAATGGTGGGATGAAATATTGCCGGTCTTTGAAGATTCAGTTCCCGATGAAAAAATACCTGAAAAATGTATGCTTTCGGTATCAAGAAAATCACGAATCCTCTATCTTCGCAAGTTCTTTAATTATCCAATAAGCCTGAGTCTCCAGACTCTTTCCAATCTCGGACTCATAAAAACCATACGCATCGGCTTTTCCTATCTGCGCGTGATGCTTTTCCCGCTCAAGAACGAGAAGTCGCTCGAGGACTTTTTTATAAATCGCTTCGGGAAAGAGCTTTACGGTACTTTTTTTGAATCGTATACTCATAAGGTATGGGGCCGCCCCTGCTCCCAGATAAGCGCCGAATGGGGTGCACAGAGAATAAAAGGCCTTTCCATAAGCAAGGCCGTGATGCATTTTGCATCGTCGGTGATGAAAAAAATACCGGGTCTTTCGCTCCTTACATCGAAAGAAGTCGAAACAAGCCTGATAGACCGCTTCATATATCCTAAATACGGCCCGGGCCAGATGTGGGAGATCGCCGGAAAACTTGTCGAGGAAAAAGGCGGGAAAATCCACCTCAATACCGAAGTCGTAAAAATAAATCTCGACAGTACAAGAATTAAGGAAGTCGTGGTGAAAAAATCCGACGGAACAGAAGAAACCGTTTCCGCTGATTACTTCATAAGCTCAATGCCGGTCAAAGACCTTCTTAATTCAATGACTCCTCAGCCGCCGGAAAAAGCTCTGAATACCGCGTCCGGCCTCGTTTACAGGGATTTTATAACCGTCGGGCTCCTCATGAATAAATGCAATCTTAAGGAAAAAGACGGCACGAGCGTCAAAGATAACTGGATATATATTCAGGAACCGGACGTAAAAATGGGCCGCATTCAGTTCTTCAACAACTGGAGCCGTTTCATGGTTAAAGCGCCTACGGAGACTATCTGGCTCGGACTCGAATACTTCGTTAACGAGGGCGACGAACTTTGGTCGATGACCGACAAGGAGCTTGTGGAAATGGCTTCAGCCGAACTCGCAAAACTCGGAATCACGGAACTCTCCGATATCTGTGACGGCATGGCGTACAGGCAGAAAAAGGCATATCCGGCCTACTTCGATACATACAAGGACTTTAATCAGATAAGGGAATTCACCGACTCAATAGACAATCTTTTCCTTATCGGACGCAACGGTCAGCACCGCTACAACAATATGGATCATTCCATGCTCTGCGCAATTGAGGCCGCCAAATCCATCAAGTCCGGATCCACGGACAAGTCCGCCATCTGGAATGTAAATACGGAGGACGAGTATCATGAAGGAAAATAACAGGAATATCCACATCCTTGTTATAGCTGCTTTTTTCATATTCGCGTTTATGCACGCATATCTTTTTGTATGCGACTCCTACAATATGTTCACAACCGACATTACCTTTCAAGGTTCAATATTCTACTCGGAGGTCTATCCGCAGACGTTTTCCAACGACCCCGTGATGAAGGACATATGCACCGTTTACCTTCCTGTCCAGAAGTTCCTCTGCGAATCCATTATGAAGCTGGGCGGTTCATATTCCTTTGCGCTTAAAACCCTTCTTTTTATTTATTCATTCTTTTCTATGTTAGCCACTTATTTCGCGCTGAATGTGTTTTTCCCGAAAACGAAACCTCTCGTTCTCGCTGGCTTTACGGCTCTTATAGCGCTGGTGTTTATAAATCTCGCAAAAGAAGCTTCCGGCATATTCTACGGAATAGGGGCATCCTACGCAAGGACGACGGCCGCGATATACACCCCTCTTCTTGCAGCCTACTATTTTAAGGGAAAAGATTTACGCATTTTCAACTTCAGTCTTCCGAAGATGATTGCCTTTGCGATATTCTGCGGAATTGCCGGAAATTTTCATCCGCGCATTGCTCTCATGATGCTTTCGACTGGAACTATCCATTATTTCCTCTACCACTGGAAAGACCGTAAGACATGGATAGTCCTTCCGATTGCCGGAATAGCTGCCGGAATCGCCGTTTCACCCTGCTATATTTCCCTTGCCGCGCAGACTGCCGGAAAGGGCTTTTTCGAATTTCTCATGCATCCGACATCGGTTGATCTGAAAAATGCAGCAATCCCCGGGGCAACTCCTGCCGCAAGTGCGGGTGCGCTCGAAAGAATAAGCACATTTCTGAGTCAGGTCATATTCTCTCTCAGAAACGACCTCTGCTATTGGCTCTGGAAAGCCACTTTTCCGCTTTACGTCATTCCCTTCATTGCCGTTCTGTTTTTCTGGAAAATATCTGCGGGCTTTTCAAAATCCAACGATACGCTTTACAGGCACATCAGGGATATGTTCGTAATAGCCTTTGTGTCAATGGTTGTCCTTGAGTTTGTATCTCGAATAGGCGGGCTTTTCTGGAGTCCTCTCGGCGAGTTGCTCGGAGGTATCTATTTCCGGGGAGAGAAAGTCGTATTTCTTTACTGCGAACTGCTTGCGGTATTTTTTATCCTTAACAGGCGCGAGCTTGAAATCCCTAAAATCATGCATTTTATGATTTCGGCATCCATTGTTTTCTGTCTTGTGTTTTCGGCGGGAGCAAGGTTTATTCTGATAAAAAACTCGTTTCTATGCTTCGGTGGCGATTTTCTTAAAGTGACCGTCATCTTCAGATGCCTCTCGATACTTGCAACCGTGATCGTAGTTCTGCTTTTCCTGAAATCAGGCTTGAAAAACAAAGCCGCGCAATGGCTGGTAACGGCCTACTTCTGCCTTACTTTTCTGATATGGCCCTTTATAAGCGGCGGTGTGATTTCGGCAATAGGATCGTTTTGCGATAACTTTGAACGTATCGGCGCGTGGAAAATGGTTTCCATGGTATATCATGGGTCAAGTGCGGCCGAGCAGATAAAAAACTTCAATTCAATGGTAGAATTTGCTAAAAAAGACTCCTCTTCGAGCGATGTGTTCATGACGCTCACGTCCAAAAATACAGGACATCATTTCAAGCTTGCCACAATACGTAAGGGGATAGGGGATCATGGGGAATATGGAAATAAAGCTCTGCGTCGGGAAATAACTTCTTTTTATACTTTTGTAAAAGCACCTGGCAATCCCGCGAATCAGGCAAAGTTCAAAGACAGCATAGATAAATATGGCATCACATACATACTGCTTGAAAAAAGTATCGGCGAAAGCCTTCCGCTGGCGGAACAGATCTCATTTAAAGAAGTATTCCAGAACCCGGAATACATTATCTACAAGCAGGTAAAATAAAAAAGCTTCCGGAATTAAAATTCACGGCAGCTTTGAATAAGTTCGAAAATATTATTCGACGCGTATGTAAATTTTTTTGTGTAAATGGACATAGCAGTTTAATTAAGCATTCAGTCATAAATATTTGAACAATAAATCTCGCCACGCTCCAATTCCGATATTCGGAGGATTTGCCAGCCGTTTATTTATCCATGCAGTCATGATTTTGCGAAAGCGCGTGATAATTTCTTCACGGCCTTTCTCTATCGCTCTTGCCGCATGAACTAATGGTTTGATCCACGTCCACACTTGTTCAGTTGGATTATATTCAGGCGAGTAAGTCGGCAAATTGAATATCTTGACTTCGGGGTATTTTGCAAGGAAATTCTTTATGAGTTTACATCCATGAATAGAGGCGTTATCAAGTACAATTGCCAGTTGTTTGACTTCAAGTTTTGCGCGGAGCTGGTGAATGAAGTCTCGAAAAACATTAGCGTTACTTTGAGGAGCGCTCTTCCAGTAAAAACTCCCGATTGCCGGCGCGTATGCACCAAAGACCGAAAGACTTTCCCGCTTTCGGGGTGTCGGCAGGGAAAAAAGGAACGCCTTTTTTGCGCCAGCCCCGCACAACATACGGATCCGTGGGAAAATGCAATTCGTCAAGGAAAACCACTTCGACCTCATCATCAGCCTTGAAGTCAAGTATCTGTTTAGCAATCTCCTGCACGCGCTCAAGTTTTTCTACTTTTGACGGTGCGGCAATGCATGTGGTCTTCTTTGCTCTTTTAAATGTATAACCCGCATCTTTAAGCAGGCGAGACAGCGTCGAGGCTCCAACTTTCCTTCCAATTTCCTTCTCAAATTGAGCGTTGATTATTTGCGTAGTCCAAATATCTTCGCCCCAGCCATAATCACGAGGAGACCGTTCGAAATATTTCTCCAGGCGCGGCTTTAAGTGTGAAATGCGAAAGCTTGGCCGGCCCGGGGAATAAGTGCGATTAAGACCTTCAATCCCGCTTTTTAAGTAGGCATCAATCCAAGTCCTTACCGTGAGAGGACGACGATTAAGCGCACGGGCAATCCATAAAATTTTCTTTCCGGCAGAACAATGCAAAACAGCAAGGCTGCGTTCGCGCATTAATCCTGAACCGTTATGCTGTAAATCTTCAAGCGCCTTTTGGGCATCTACCGACAAAACAATTTTTACTACTTTCATATTACCTCTGAATTTGTGTTCAAAAGTAATATAGTATCCTACTTCTATTCTTCAAATATTTATGACCCTATGCTTATATCCTGAATTCCCGTTAATATGTAACTACGCGGTGTTATAACTTCTTGAAAATTAATCGATTATGCTAGAAAAATGGGTTGACTTTTGCTCAAAACATAGTTGCATTTATTATTAAAGTAACTATGGAGGTTAAAATCAAATGGCGAGATTGGGACAAGGAGAAGAAGCGGCCGGCCAATAAGCAGCTGTGTCTGGGCAAGCTGGACAAGGAGACCGGCGAGGTCATTCCGTCAAAACGTGTGAAAGGAACGGCCAAGACGCAGGTGGCCGGACCCTATCTGTTGCTCGAAAAACTGACGGAACAAATTCAGACTTTGCTTTTTTGATTCTAGACTTAGCTTCAGCTTCACCGCTATAATCTGGAACCTTGCCTCTGTGTATTCTCTTTTTAGGATCTCCCTTGCGATACCATCCAACTTTTTCAGCATTCGATATTCCCTCCCGAACATTGCCGTCATTACGCGGTTGCGCGAGGAAACCATAAATCTTTCTCAAGGAGTGGTTTTGATGACTTTTTCCAGGGCATCGGCGCAATACTTGCAAATTTCGCAATTCTTTGAGCACGTCGAGGTTTTCTCAAAAAAATCATCAGGAAATGATTTATTGTCGATATAGTAAGGAGAGAACGCACTGGAAAAGCCGGGTTCGAAAAGATCAAGAAGATTTCCGCTGAAAGACTGGTTGGCATAGGCCCCGATAACCATGCGGGGATGCGAGTGCATTCTCGTAGCAAGCTTCATTACCGGAATGATGCCCTCATAATTGTGAATATCTTCAGGTCGTATCCATGTAGACTGAAGAATAGCCGGCCAGTTTTCACGCTTTTTATAAAGATTCCAGCAGACATGCGGAGTCCAATTTTCTATATTTTTTGTCTCGTCTATTTCCGCGTCGTGGGCAACCAAATTGTCGTGAAAACTTTGACCCGGACAGCAGAAAAGGCAGCCACTGTTTGCCAGCATGAAAAGGCTTTTCCCGTTCTTGGAACACCACTGCTTGACATCCCTGACGTAATTTATATTGCGCTGAAAATCGCGCTGAATATAGAAACTGTCGAAAAGACCTGAGACGTAACTCATTGAATTTACGTTTCCTATACGCATGTTGACGGATGCGCGCACTTCAATATTTGGAAAAAATTTCTTGACAGTCCTCGCCACGGCAAGCGATGTTGTCGTTACAATATCAACTCCGCCGACAGTATCGGCAAGATGTTCAAGTATTGAAACGACTTCATTTTCAAGTTTTGCGCTTACAGCATGAGCGCCGTAACAGTTGGAATTGAAGAGGATATCAAGCTTGACTCCGAGTTTTTTTATTTCTACAAGTTCATATTCCAGCCTTTCCTGTGCGGTCCAGTCAATCAGACCGCGCTTCTCTCCGAGTTTGGCCCGCCCGGAGGGCTGACCGGTCCAGGCAAAATAAAGTTCGGCTATCGAATCATGGTAATTCTTTACGATTTCACAGAATCCTTCGCCGTTATCCGGCACTTGATATCCCACTGCGAATTTCATGACAAACTCTCCCCAAAATGATAACGCTTCACATTGAAAATTTTATCTTTAATGAACTTATTCCGCAATTAAGGGTTTGAGTTTGTTTTTAACCGTGGAATATGCGGTCTGCCTGAGAATTTTTGCAAATTCTTCGCTAACGCCTTCAGGTCTGAACATATTCTTTCTGACATCAACTTCAGGAAAGAAAAACTGGCGCCATACGAGAGCAGCAAGCAGACGGCCCGCAGGGCTAGCATGATGGTCATAAACAAGTTTGCTCGCGCCAGTTTCTCCGTCCCTCCTCCAAAACCACCCGATACAGAGAGCGTGCAACTGGGTAGGAAGAGCCGGGTATGAGGCATTCCCGAAGTCAAACTTTTCATCGAGAATGAATTTAAAATCCGGATATTCCCTTGCTACCTGAAATGCATCCCCGACCGGAATTATTCTGAGATTACCTAACTCAGCGGCTATTGTTGTATATGCCGCGTCAAGGTTCTTGTACATTAACCCCTGAGTCTTGTTTCCTTCCTTCATCCTTGGATTGTCGACCCGATCCGCCCAAGTCTCATGAAGTATAATCTCGGCATCAGGGGAATATTTTTTTATAAAACTACAAAGACCAGAAGCATGAGGGCGAAAAGTCGCAATACAATCGCTTTCATCACTGACCTGCTGAATCGTAATATGCTTCCACTTTTCAAATAAAAGCATCTCCTTAAGGCCGTAATTTCCCTCCGGCATAAACTGCGGATTAGCATACTGTCTGAATTCAGGATTTTCAGGATCAGCTTCATTTCGCAACGCCAGAGTGATATGTTTTTCTAGAGAACATCCTCCAATATAAGCCTCTGTTACCTTAAGCGTATATTCCGGATCAGCCGCGTTCAGTTGTTCGCGAAAAGCATTTGCGTCAAGGCTAAAACTGTTTCCGACTGTAAGCGCCTTAAGTATTTTTTTTTCGGATCCCATCCAAGTTACCTCTTTACAACAGAAAAATATTGTTCCCTCTAAACTATCACAAAAACAATTGAATTTCCAATTCCTTATTTTATCCGAAATTTATTGAAAGTCTTTACATTTTTTAGAAATTCGAGCCGTACCGCCCGGTAAGGGCAGCACAGCTCTGTCCGGAAATCTGGAACGATTAGTCGGCATCCAAACCCTCAGGGCTTTTACGAAATATCGCATCAGCCGGGTATTGGGGTGCTTCGTTCCAGTCAACGCTCCACTGCTTGCGCCTGCGGAACTTGTCCTTGAATTTATTTTGAAGAACGCCCCTGTTTTCAAGGCTTATCATGCATGCCCTCGTGCAGCCCCGTGCGCCACATACCGCCTGTCCGGTGTTATAGAGATTTCTAGGTTTGTGGTTGAAGGGACTCCAGCTGCCAGGAACAGTATCAGCCCCTTCGTCGATATATTGTTTTTCGGGCGGGACTTCGACTTCCGACTTCCGGCCGCCTCTGAAGGTAAGATTACAGCCGTCCATGTCGATATCAGACCACTCTACTTCTTTTTCCGCGAGATTTACTTTGACGGTCTTGTCGGCTGGAATGCATCCGCCCGGACATGCCTTGACGCACGCCATACACTTATTGCAAAGCTGAGGTCCGTCATAAATGGGATCCTCCTCAAGGTCCACATCCGTAAGAACAATCCCGACCCGGTTCCTGGGTCCGAACTGCGGGGAAAGAAACATTTTACTGTAGCCTATTTCGCCGAGACCGCAGAGATAGGCGGCTATTCTCAAATGCACCATCACGTCCGGCGCGGCCCTCCCGGGAGCGACAGGCCTGCTGCCCTTGCCCAGAAATCCGTCACCATCAATCGCCCGCCAATCACTCTGATGACCGTAGGGAATTGCTTCATAGCCGCGGTCCTCTATGAATTTGGAAAGGTTTATGACTGTCATTGGTATGTAGAGATAAGTAAGGCCGCCATAGCCCATTGCGGAATAGTTGCTGAAGTACGTGCCTTCCTCTATGCCGCGAAGGCTTCCGCGCATTACACGGAATACCATGCCGATTACGGACTTGCATTCAGGCATTATCTGCCGCGGATCCATTTGCGTGGGCGCGCCCTTCCAACGGTCTATGCTGCCGATTGCGACGGCGTCTGCCCCCAAAGCCAGAGCCTGCCGTTTGACGGCGAGGGCTGCCTCATGCCGGTTTTCCAGGTCATTCTGCCCAAATTCCCTTTTCGTTGCGGTACTCGCATTCATTTTTATGCTCCTTTTGAATTTATCGATAAAACTGCTTTTCTTAGTATGTCCAATACTTCCGTCCGCCTGTCTTCGCTGACATTTCCCTGCTTGATATCTATTCCTATTCCAAAACTTATATCCGCACTTTCCTTTTTCAGCGGGAAGGCTGCCCTGAACCCATTTTTCCCCGAATCCCATTCGCGGGAGAAGCCATTTTTCTTTACGGTGTCCAGATAACTGGAAAGATTTTTCTCGGTCTTCCATACATGGACCCCATATTCCGGGAACGGATAATTTCTCATTATTGCCTCTTTGCTTCCGGAAAGGGCAAGGAAGAGAAGGCCGGACACACTGGTATACGGGCAGAATGAAAAATTTTCCGGCTTTTGGATTATTTCAGGCTGTTCCGGTGATATCCTCAACTTCACCATAATATCATATCCGGACATCTCAGTAACGACTATAGTCGCATCTCCTAATTTCACACTCAGGCCAACGATTGCGGCAGAAAGCCTGTCCAGAAATCTTTTATTTCCAGAACGCTCCACAACCTCCAGAAGGCGTTCTCCCACCGTATATATGTTATTATCATTTTTCCCGAGGAACCCCCTTGCGGAAAGGGTGCGTATCAGGTTATGCACCGTAGTGTTCTTTAGTCCGATACGGGCAGAAATCTCATTAAGACGCAAACCATTTCCGGCCCCTGCAACAATTTCAATTATGTCGAGGGCTCTCTCCACAGACTGTACAAGCTCACCTCTAGGCATTCGCATTCTCCATCTATGTTGAATTGTTTTCCATCAATGTTAGATATTATAGCTGTTCCGGGGACGTTTGTCAAGCCCCGCCGATTTAAAAACTCAAATCGGGGACTTGCGGGTTGCTCAAGCTTAAAAGAGTGTGCGGCGACAGTCCTGAAACCATCAAATCACTGTTGACCTTTGACTGGAGGATATATAAATGAAGGCAAGATAATATGACATACTACGAAAAAAGCAGTTGTTACCCAAATTCGGTATTTGACTATTTTTTGCAGTATTTACCATGATACCATGGCGAATTATTTGCTGCGTCTGTACTCGAGAATTGCAGGTCCTTCAGGGCTGAGGAAGATACATGCCCGTCAGTATATAAAAGATTGAAACGCTTATTATGTCTTGCCATAAAATTTGCTGAGTCTACGGCTTGTGCATCTCCACTCGGCAAGAATGCACTGCACCATGATGCATACCAGCCGTCATATGGTTGAGGAGCAGATTCAAAATCCATCGCGACCATCATATTTGCCGGCAGATTCCCTGCGCGGACGGCTTTATAGGTTCCGTCAACATCTGCCTTTGTAGGAGAAGTCCCGTAGCGGCCAACACCATAAGAAACATATGCCGGAGCAGTCGCACTTATTTTTTGCTCTATCGTTGTATCCTTTCTTATAAGGTACGGACAGAGGTTTTCCCTGTTGACTGACGGGCAAATGAAGATATCAAGATTTCTCAGCCCCCCGCTTGAGACCAGCTTCCCGGCCCATACAGGGTATTGATCATCTGCATTGAATGAGAGCGGATAATAGGAATTATTTTCATCGACATATTGCATCATCAATATGCCTATTTGCTTCATATTGCTTGCACACTGAGTCATCTTCGCCCCATTCTTGGCGTTTCTCAATGCGGGAAGCAGCATACTCGCCAGTATCGCTATTATCGCAATCACTATGAGCAGTTCTAGAAGTGTGAACTTATTTTCTTTAGGTCCGCCCATCAAGACTCCCTCCTATTTTCCTTTGATATAATATAACACTATCTGGTCTTTGGGAACGTCTATTTTGAAAGGATTTTCACATTTCATTTCCTTCCCGTCATTACGCAGATCTTTGATTTCAAGAATGCCATCAAATGGCAGCTTAATCTCTGATTTACCGTCCGCACTGCGTTTGTAATTGCCAACGAGAAGTAGCATTTCCTTCCCTTTTTTTACTGCGGAATAGACCAGATTCTTGTTTGAACCTTTAAGTGATGTAAGGACTTCTCCATCCATTATTATGTTTTCATAAGGCGCTATTTCAGAGACGGCCTTCACGTGATAGTAGAAATCTCTCGACGTATCAAAATCACTGTAGCAATAATAAGTTATGCCGCATGCGCCGTTAAGCAGGGCTTCAAGGATCATCTGCTCAAGCTTGTAAGGCTCATACTCTCCGTAACACCCTGCAGTGAGCCATGGAATACACTTGTTATTCTTCATGGTCTTATAATTTTCACGCATTTCATCATGTACCTTCAGCGCATTGCCAGCTACATAAAAGCTGTTTGCCGAAGTGTCCACATATTCTGGATAGAATCTATTGAAGTCCATAATGGCGTTGTAGTTTGGAGACGTAGGATGCGTGTCATAACAATGAACAAGCGGCATCTTTCCATTGCCGATGCCCTTCTTTACCGCCGCCTTAAGGTTTTTCATATTTTCAGTCCCGAGGCCTTTTAAAAAGTCATCCATCGGCTTACCTGATTTCTCTTGTTCCGCTATGCACCTTGTGCAGAGAGGAGCCTCCTTTGCGCCGGGGTACCAGCATTCAATATCCCAGTATACATAGTCGGGTTTTGTCAAACTCACGCCTTGGGCTACTCTATCCATCTCTTTCCAGTAAAAATCCCCCCTGTATGACGGGCAGAGGTTCTTGCTTTTTTTTCCTGATTTCAATTGTGAGAAAATCTCCGAACCTTCCTTATGTCCTTTCTCCATTACATGGAAAGGCGATTCATTCATGACTATTGCGAAGCCTTCTTTTCGTGCAGAATCCAAAGATTTCAACATTTCCTGCTTTTTGCTTTCCGGGCCATTCTGCCAGTTTCTGGGGAAGCAGGATATAGCGTTGAATCCCATCAGTTTCCATGCCTTGAGATAATTCGGGTATTCCGCCTGATCTCTTTCCGACATCCACGCCAGACTTATATGAAGTCTTTTCAGTTCCGGCTTTACCTCCGGTATCTCGAATAACCGGATAGGGATTTCTGCCTTTTCTGATGTAATTCCATCGTATTCTGCATATGTATATGCAGGCAGTTTCACATCGGCAGATTTGTCGGCACTAAGGAAAAGCATTTCGGTTTGAGGACAGGTAGTCCAGGCTTTTTTCCTAAGAGGAAGCTTCCACCTGGTATATTTATTACCATTAATTTCAACACTTTCCTTTTGTGCTTCGGGCTGTATTATGCTTATTCCTTCCGGAACGTCGATTACCGCGAATGCCGGCTTCAAAGCCGCTTCTGCCTCCCTCATGTCGGAAATCTGTAATGCGTTGGGTGTTTCTATATTTGTAGATATCGCAAGCTCCTTCAGCCTCGGTTCAACAAGTATTCCGCTGGTTATGAATTTTTGCTCCTGTCCTTTGTATGCGTCATTGAATCCTGCTGTTTTAGGATTTCCTTCCATTATGGCAATCTCGTCACAGAATACTGCCGCTGTCGCCCCCTTAATATAAATGCCGACATATCTCGCGCTGGCATTCACCTCAAGGTTGAAAGGGAAGGTATAAGCCTTTCCCAGTTCGTCTATATAATAATGCGTTTTAAAGTTGCTGAGTTCTTTTTCCGCCTGCATGAGTTTCACCATCGACGCAGCTTCGTAAAAGGCCTTTCCATCTTTGCTTACGAAGATTTTAAATCCGGCAGGAGCCGTCAGATTTGTTTGACTTTTCCCCGCAAGCGCCCTTATTGCCACATTGCTTACGGGCTGTTCCGATCCCAGATCAATCAGGCAGTTTACTCCGCTTTCAGCTCCACTCATATACCAGCCAACCGCTGCCGGATCGAACCATATTGTGTCGCATTTCCTGCCGCTTAGCTTGCCGTCTGTAAGGTCTTTTGAATCAGTGCCGCCCTTGGATGTCAGCGCGTAATCCGGCTTTTTAGAAAAAATGACTTCTTTCCCGAGTGCAAGGTCTTTTCCATTGGTATATTCTGCCCACATTTTACGGTATTTTACAATGTCGGGATTTGCCCCCTTAAAAACGGATTGAGGAATTGCATTACCTGAATTTATGTTGACATTAAAATCAGCGTAAGCATAAGAAAATGTGTTTCCGGCGAAAACGGAGGCGAGCAATGCTTTCCCGTTGCTTGTGGCGAATGAATATGCATCTCTGTCAATCTTTACTTTGTACGAAAATAATCTATTATCTATTTTTTTAAGTACAATACTTTGCCCGCTGAAGCGGTAAGACGACATCTCAGGGACAACGAAGCAGTCTGCCTCCAGCACCGTTTCCATAATCGAACCGGAGGGGTAATAACGGAACTCTATTGTGTCACCAATCCTTGCCATATTATCATTTCTTCCGTTATCAAGAAGAGTGACTGTCAAACCGTCGGCCGGACTTTCAACTACCCTTATATTTTCGATGTCAGCCCATCCTCCGGGATTATTTCCAGGAATGCCCTTCTGGACAATCGTGATTTTCAATAAGCCGCTTTTAACATCTTGGCTATTTATGGGAAACGTATTCCAGCCAGTGAAAAGTTTGTATCTCACATTCCCGCTGGCGAGATAGAAAGTATTATCGGCATTTTCCGCTATGCCTGTCTTGACCTGAACAAATTTTGCTTCCGGAGTATATTTGATCTCGCATGACATAGAGCCTTCGGCACCGTCGCCTGTTTCCCGAAGCCTTATCGCAGCATTTGAAATTTCTATGGAAAGGTCTTTTACTGTCCAGTCCGCCACCTTGAAACTGCTACAGTTCCGCTCCCACAGTATATTGCTTTTCTCTACTTTATTTTGAGATACTAGACATCCGGCTGTCAGGATAAACAACGACATTACTAAGGCTTTTCCCATCAGACAATCTCCTGGTCTTTATATGTTATTTTATTCATTGAAATTCGTGAAAGGACCACAGCTTTTTTCTGGAGACAGCTTCTCGCATTCCCTTAAGAAGGCGACTCCTGACTTTATAAGGTCGAGCTTCTGAGGAGAGAAAAATTCTTCTACCGAAATAAATCCCTCGAATCCGCCGCTTTTCAATGCGAAGAATACCTCCACCCAGTCAAGCGCGCCAGCCGCCGGCGGAACCGTTTTTCTTGACCATATTGTTCTATTCACGGGATTTTCCGAAATATTGCCATCAAAGAAAAATGCCACATTTTTGGCATGAACATAGGCAAGGAATTTCCCAAGCACTTCAACTTCGCTCCTGGGCCTGAGCCCTCCTTCCACGAGAGTGTTCGCAGGATCATAAATAACTCCGACATGTTCGGGGCTTGCCCCTTCAAAAAGCATCTTTACTGCCAATGTTGAGGCTAGTAAAGCACCGGCATGAGTCTCAAAAAGAAAACGGATTCCGCTTTCCTTGCTCAACTCCGCAAGAAAGGGCATTGAATCCTTTGCGAGTTTGAATATCTCATTGAAAGATTTTCCCTGATGAAGTGATTCTTCAAAATTGTACGCTATCCATGGATGATCAACACGCATAGACTTTCCTTCCACCGATGCCACGAGTTCCGCACGTTTCTTGAGATCATCTTGTTTCCACGGCTTCCCGCCGATTAGCCAGTTGACGACTTCGAGTCCGGCATCTTTTGTCCGCTGCGCCATTTCTTTTATTTCTTCTCCGGCGGTGTCCATTGAACGGATACCCCATTCAATCCCGTCAAGTTTGCACTCCAGGGCAAAATCAACAATTTGCTTCGGGGACATTTCTTTTTTCAACTGGTTGGTATTCAATGAATATCGATATTTCATGGTATTAACCCCCTTCGCTTATATTATTCTTACGCTTTGCCCTTTGGCGCTGCTTTCACGGGCAGCATCAAGTACGCTCATTGTCCTTATCACAGAATCGATTGTGACTGGCGGGATATTTCCATTGTTCAGATTTTTCACCAGCGCCGCATAATGCGGTAGGAGCTGTGATGTATATTGCTGCTGCGAAAAATCAAAAGATTCGGTTTTTGTCTCGGGTTTCCCATCGGCAACGTACTGAACTCTAATTTTCATAACCGGCAAAGGATCGAATTCTCCGATAATACTTCCCTTTGTTCCGCATATGTGCCAGTGTGTTTTATTGAAAAACGACTTTGCGGCTTCCGCCTCTCCGGTACAGCCGTTATCCATTTTGACTATGACTTTGAAAGAATCTTCCGCATCGCCTTTGTCGAGAATTCTGTCAAGCTTCGCAAAGACGTCTACAGGTTCTTGTTCTGTTATAAATAATATGGCATCAACGAGATGTACGCCCCAGTTCGACAGGGCGCCGCCATCGAATTTTCTCCATATCTGCCAGTCGGTTCTTTCTGTGAAGCCACCCGGCGCGTATATGTGTATCTGGAAAATCTCACCTATCAGACCTGATTTTATGATATCCTTTATATACGCCACATCGGGTCTGTATCTGAATGACTGATTTACGCTGATCCAGCGCTTTGCTTTTTCCGCCAGACTTTTTAGTTTTTTAGCTTCCTCCGCGCTTGGAGAGATCGGCTTTTCCACCATCACGTTGAAGCCTTTTTCCAGCGCCTTTGACGCCATTTCAAAATGCATGTGCGACGGTGTCGCTATTACGACAAAGTCAGCCTCCGATTCTTCGAGCATTTTTTCATACGACTGATAGACTGGAACTTTGAATTCCGTTTTCGCCTTTTCCGCAAGCTCCGCGTTCGGTTCGCATAAAGCCGAAAGTCCAAGTCCTTCGGTTTTGCATATATCGGAGGCATGTCTCCACCCGATTCTTCCTAATCCTGCAACTGCTGCTTTTATCGACGTGTTCATCATTTGTAATCCTTTGATATATTTATATTCCATCGGTTCCGAAGCGTATTAGTGCCTCGGAAACCTTTGCTTCCTGCAAATATTCTGAATCAAACGCGCTTCCGGCTCCCTTCCGCGTAGATTCCCTTTCTGTCAGGAATTGCTGAAGTCTCGTCTCGCCGCGCAGAAAGATATCCCTCTCAAACATCCTTGTCGCTTCACGACCCACTTCTGAGAAAGGGGACGCCATTGACGAGACAGGCACTTCCATATCTCTGAGCAACGGAGCTTCCTCCAGGCATATGACGCTTATGTCGTCCGGTATTCTTAGTTTCATTTTGTCGAGTTCGCCACAGATATCCTTTACCATGTCAGCCGTGGAAATTACAATACTGTCGAATAGTGTTTTCTTGTGGAGTTCTTTAAGGCCGGAACAAGTCTTTTTTATGTCGCTCACATGGACAAAAAGCTTCTCTAAAAATGGCAATCCGGCTTTCTTGAGTCCTGATTTGAATCCCTCCGTTACAGGATGCTCCTTTTCCTTATAAGAATAAAGTAGCAAAGGTTTTTTTCTTCCGGTGTCCGCCAGATACTTGATCGCGGTTTCTGTTCCTGCTTTTCTTTCAAGTTTTATCGAATACCAGTTTGAAAGGATTTTTCTATATTCATCTTCAAGCCATACAGCATTGTCCATACAGACAACATCGCATTCTTTTTCCTCTAAGAACGGGAACAATCTCTTATACCAGAAACTGGTTATAAAAACGTCATCGCCACATGATATTCTTTCAAGAGTTTCCCAGTCATAGTCATTTATCTGGTTTGTTCGGGTGACGGGAAGAATCTCCACTTTCCTGTTGGACAACGAAGCCTCGGCGTTAAGTCCCCAAAGTGCTCCCTTGGTACTCAAGGCCGAGTCGTATGTCAGATAATCGATAGTCGGCAGAAGAAAATAAATCGGTCTTTCGATTTTTCTTCTTTCCTTTACGAACGTCCCTCTCTTTTTAACACGGTAGAGCAGATCGTCCTGTACCAGCTTTCCTATAACCTTGTTCATTGTCATGCGTGACACGGAGAACTCTTCGCAGAGCTCCATTTCAGTCGATATTTTTGTATCGTGCCGCAGGCTCAGCACCCTCTTCCGAAGGGCTTTTTCGATGCGATGACATGCAGTTTCTTTCATACCGATCCTCTACTGGCCTTGTTTTTATGTATATACATAATACAGGATAGCGCTTGTCATGTCAAGAGGCTTCTCTGGATAAAAGTGGAATTTTTTGTACAAAAATCAGTGCGTCGCGCCTGTAGCCACACTGCGTTTTTCTTTTTGAGCATCGCCCTATATGAAAAGCGTTGTGACGCTGTTTTCGGAAAGCGCCGCAAAACTGGCTACGCCAGCCGTGTCGACATTGTCCAAAAGCTCTTCCTTCGTTATTCCCATCACATTCATCGCCATTTCACAAGCGAGGAACTTGACGCCCATGAATCTGGCTTGCGCAATGAGTTCAGGAAGATTGTTCACGTTTTTTGATTTCATCACGTGCTTCATCATGGCTGTTCCCATACCCATCATGTGCATCTGGGAAAGCGCAAGTTTTTTCGCGCCGCGCGGCATCATAAAGCCGAACATCCTGCTTAGAATGTCTTTCTTCACTGGCGGCGGATTTTCCTTTCTCAAGACATTAAGTCCCCAAAACGTGAAAAACATTGTCACATTGTGCCCGAGCGAGGCGAAGCCTGTCGCGATGATGAAGGCGGCCATGACTTTGTCAAGATCGTTACTGAACACGACCATCGAAGTATTTTTTGAAGACGTTTTCGATATCGGAGTACTTGCCGAAGCCCCCTGCCCCTTCTGAATCGAAGCGGTTATTTCCGAAGGGCCTTTTTCTATCGAAACAAGCTTGTTTCCGGTAGCGGTACACCATGACTGGATATCACTATAAAACCCCTTATCGCTCGCCTTTACGCTGAGGATCTCTCCATTCTTCATTTCCTCAAGGGCCTTTTTAACTTCGACAATCGGACCGGGACACTGAAGACCACAAGCATTAAGCTCACGAACTTCGGAAGAAGGAGCGCTCGCGACGTCTGTCACAGGGCAAGAAATGGTGGAGGCACACGTTGAAAACTGTTCTCTATCGGGCTGTGGGAGGGGGAACGGGGTGAACAGTTTCCAGACGGTGTAGCCTCCGCAAAGGTTCTTTACATGGAATCCCCCCACTTTCAAAAGTCTCTCTGCAAGATAGCCCCTTACACCAATCTTGCAATAACTAACTATTAACCTCTCTTTAGGCAGTTTGTCAAGGGCTTTTCTAAGCTTTCCCAAAGGAATATTTTGAGAGCCGGGGATATTTCCAGCTGTAAACTCCTCTTCCTCACGGACATCCAGCAGAAAAGCACCATCAGGAATATTTTCAGGAAAAATTACATCGCTATCTCCTTTTATAATGTTACCGGCGACAAACCCGGCATAATTGACAGGGTCCTTGGCGGATGCGAAGGGGGGCGCATAGGCCAGTTCCATCTCTTCCAGGTCGTGAACAGTAAGCCCGTTGCCGATTGCCGCGGCAAAGACATCTATACGCTTATCTACTCCGTCGCGGCCCGTAATCTGGGTACCCAGTATTTTACCTTCCTTCGTAAAAAGGAGTTTTATGATCATCGTCTCAGCGCCTGGATAATAGGAGGCATGAGACATTGGAAGCACGTAGGTCTTCAGATATTCCGTCCCGGACTTGGCCAGCCTGGCTTCCGAGGCCCCGCATGACGCGACATTAACATCGAAAAACTGGCATATAGACGTGCCGATACTTCCCTTGTATTTCTCTTTTTCCTCGCCAAGCATATTGATAGCTGCAATACGTCCCTGACGGTTGGCCGGACCGGCGAAGGGAAAAAGCGATGGAGAACCGGAAACAATGTCCCTGACCTCGATAACGTCACCGGCTGCGTATATATTCGGGTCGCTTGTCTGAAGGTATTCGTTTACCTTTATCCCGCCCCGCTCACCAAGCTCCAGCCCGGCATCTCTAGCGAGTCCGCTGTTCGGCCGCGCTCCTATCGACATTACTACAAGATCCGTTTCAATCGCATCGCCGTCGTTGAGTTTGACCTTGAGGCCGGATGAATCCTTTTCTATCGCAGAAACCTCTTTCCCCAAATAAAGCTTTATCCCGTGTGAGAGTGCTGTTTCCGCAAGCGATCTTGCCATTTCCGGGTCGAGATTGGGCATAAGGTGTTCCCTGCGATGCACGATACTGGTCTGTACACCACGTTCCACAAGGTTTTCAGCAGCTTCGATGCCGATAAACCCACCGCCGATGACGACAGCCCTTTTCGCTCCGGCATCGACCTTGGACTTTATGCCATCCATGTCCGGAATTGTCCAGAGGTTCAGGACTTCAGGCAGATCCGCGCCAGAAACTTTCTGCCGCATTGGACTTGCGCCTGTGCATATAAGGAGCTTGTCATAGCTTTCCGAAAATGTCTCATCGAAGCCTTTTTTCCTATACGAAACGGTTTTAGCATCTTTATTTATGGCGATAATCTCGTGCCCGAGCCTGACCCCGACACCGGTCCTTTCCATGAACTTTTCAGGAGTCATCACGATAAGATTGTCACGCCGCTTTATGATGTTCCCGACATAATAGGGCAGGCCACAGTTCGCGAATGATATATAATCACCCCTCTCAAACATGATAATTTCTGCGTTTGAATCGATTCTCGCCATTTTTGCGGCCGCGCTTGCGCCTGCGGCGACACCACCGATGATAAGTATCTTCATAATTTTTCTCCCCTTTCAAGTCCTTTGATAATAGCGTCTATTGTTAAAACAAAAAGTTCTTCGCCTTCCGCGCTCTGTGAAGAAAGTGCGCAAGACGGAATTATTCCATTTACGTCGCCCCAAAACATTGCTGCGGATTTTGCCGGGTCATGAGATAAAGTTATCGAAGCATCCCCAATCCCCCTCCTTATCACCGATTCCAATATACCGTTGATCCTCGTATTTTCCTCCATCGTCTCTTTCAAAATACCGCTATTTTCTCCGCAACCTGATTTGTGATGCCTGTAATTCTGGAGCGCACAGTAGTGCTTCGGATGGTTCCGGTAAAAATCCAGAAAGGAGAAACACACGTTTTTCAAAAGGCCAAGACCATTTAAATCAGATTGGCAGGCGGCCTTCTCAAAGTATTCTGCCACGAGCCTCATGCTCCTTGAAACAATAGCGGTGCAGAGTTCATTCTTGCCCGTGAAATATTTATAAAGCGCCCCCTTGCTCAGTTCGGCTTCGTCCGCAACGTCATCCATTGTGGAGTTGTCGAAACCTTTTCCAAAAAAAACGCGCTCCGCGGCATCGATTATTTCATCCTCGCGCCGTTTTCTCTCTCTTTGCCGTCTTTCCAGAGTTCCCATAGTTTCGCCTTTTAACTGGTAGTCATTTAGTGACCCATAGTCATTATACATCCGTCCTCCCTGCCTGTCAAGAAAAATCTCTTAAGATAGTAGATAATAGCGTGGAATTGAATTTTTCGGATTGGGCTGTAGAAGTTTTAGGCAAAGACGCTAAGTTTAGAGCAGTATTACGACAGGGGGCTTGTGAAAACGCGTCTTACGAAAAAAGGAATTTCTCTAGTTCTTGTACTTGTCTTTTTCTATGCCATTTCAATACAGGCGCGGTCGGGGCTGTTATTTCTCTTCACCGGAATAATCCTGGGCTGTTATCTTGTCAATTACATGGGCGCGAAGCGTTCCCTGAAGGCGCTCAGGATCAGCGGAATGGAATCAATCAAAGGGACTGAAAACCGCAAATTTTCCACGTCTGTCACAGTAGCAAATACTTCAAAATACACTGCTGGAATGTTCACAATAAAAACCGGCTTCGGAGAGTTCGGGAGAGGCGGCTCAATAGAGCCGGGAGGCGAACATAGAATGACGCCGGAGACTGTATTCAGCAGGCGCGGGATATATCAATTCAACGAAATAACAATAAGTTCCAGTTATCCCTTCGGACTGGTGAAACGTTCAGAGAAGCTCGAAACAGAGGGACATTTCGTTGTTTATCCATTTGTCTATGAATGCCCTCCGCCAACGGCAGCCGGCTTCGAACCCGTGACAGGGGGGGGGCATTCCGGAAAACACAGAAGCAGGACGGGGGGGGATTTCGCGGGGGTCAGGGCTTATACACCGGGAGACAGTTTCAGAGCAATCCACTGGAAATCAAGCGCGCGGGGGCAGGGATTAATGGTAAAGGAATTTGATGAGCAACTCTCCGGCAGGACCGCAATCATTCTGGACTGTACGGACTTCGCGCTGCCGGATGGAGAAAGAGTCCTTGATTGCGCCACCCGCGCGGCCGCATCACTTGCCTTTTCGGCGCTGGACGCAGACTCACATGTGGAATTTACAGACCTGAGGAGCATGGAAATAACACATAACCCGGCATTTATGGACGGGGACTCCCTTCTCGAAAAACTAGCGGGAATAAAGGAAATGGAAAACTGCCTCACGAAGGAAAGGCTTGACGAGATTGTCGGAAAATTATCCAAAAAATCATCGCTTGCTTTCGTCGTAGCACATGCGAACAATGATTTTATTGAAACATTGAAACAACTGTCCGGAGAAAAACGTATAATATCGGTATACATCCCTGAAAGTGAAAAGATGGAAAGCCCGCCGGTAGAATTAAAGGTGTACAAGTATGGAAGAGACTCGATTACTCAAATCTGAACTCTGCGCTCCTCTGAACATTCTGGTATTGATTGGTTTGATATGCCAGGGAATGGTGTGGGATAATTATCTCATGCCTTGTCTTTTCGCCGGTGCGTGGCTGCTCTGTCTCATCTTCAGAGATACGGTAAAAATTCCACATGTACTTGAACTCATATGTTTTTCGGCGGCACTGTTTCTATGCGTAAAATACGGAGGCCGTCATGTATACGAAAAGTCGGTAAGTATAGGAAACGCACTGGCTGTTCTTCAGATTTTCTTTCTTCTGAGGAAGCCGTCGCCACGGGAAAAACTGATTTCTGCAGCCTCCGCGATAATTCAGACGGCGATAGGAAGCCAGGTGATAATAGGCTATGGCTTTATCGCAGTACTCGCGGCCTCGGCCCTGCTGCTTCCGAAGGTTTTTTCCGAGCTGGAAGAGTCTTCGTTTCAAACGCGCGAAAAGCGAAAGTTCAAGATATCGGCATGGAGCGTTACTGTGATAGTTCTGACCTCGCTTGTTTTTTTCGCGGCCTTCCCGAGAATAAGGGTTACGGGCGGGATAGGTTCGATAGGTTCGGCTGGAGCGATGCAGCCGGAACTGGAGACGAGCCGTAGCATAATGGAGTCCGGCAATCAGACAATTTTCCAAATAGAAGGAAGCGATATCACTTATTTGAAATCGTACGCCCTCGACACTTTTGACGGGAACACTTGGACGGCAGGGAAAATGAGCTATGTCAAAAAGCGCTCATTCACAAAGCCCGGGCCCGATAGTCTCCACAGAAAGGCCGCGGTAAGGGACCTCAAGCTAATGGGAACAGCCTTACCTACGGATGCCTATGTGAGAATGCTGCAAGGAAACTTTTTCCCGGGAGCCTACATAAGCGACCAGGGAAACGTGATTGCCACCATGGTCTGGAACACATCTGAAAATATTTACGAATACTGGACGGACAAACTGCCACCCCAGGAACCGCTGACAAAAAGGGAACTGAACTCATTTCTCAAGCTCCCACCGAATGATCCGGAAATATCAAGATTCCTCGCCGAAATAATCGGCAGCGAAAAGGAAGCCGTTAAACAGGCAAAAAAACTGGAGTCCCATCTCCGAAACAATTTCAAATACGTAACCGGCGCCCCGAACCTGCAGAAAAATGCTCCACTAAGGGATTTCCTGCTGGTAAAAAAAGAAGGTCATTGTGAAAGGTTCGCATCGGCGCTCGCCGTTCTTTTAAGAATGAAAAATATACCATCTCGAGTGGCGGTGGGATTTTATCCCATTCACAAAAACGAGATAGGGGATTTCTACAATGTGGGCAGCTCTGACGCTCACGCATGGACGGAAGCATACCTTCCGGGCAGGGGTTGGACCATACTCGATGCGACGCCTTATGCCGAAAGAAATTTAAGAAAATCAAGAACACTTGTCGAAGCGGCACGCGACTGGTTCGAGTTTTTCTGGTACACAAAAATAGTAAACTTTTCAGTTAGTGAGCAGCGCGGCATTCTAGATTTCATAAAAAGTGGAATCCTCGTCGATGTAAAAAAACTCATAATACATATGCTCACATTGACCGGCATTGTTTTAAGCATATTTCTGATGTACAGAAAAAGAAAATATCTGAAAAAGTTTTTTGCCTCCGCAAGAGGAAAAAAACGCGGGCGTATACTTGAAATCAGAAATTTCTACGGAGAAATGCTATCCGAACTCTCAAGACTGAATTTATTCAAGGGCCCCGGCGAAACCCCTTATGAATTTCTGACGCGCATAGAAGGAATCATGCCGGAAATAGCAGAAAATGCCCGCGTTATAACAGAGTCATTCTGCGAAGTGAAATACGCCGAGCATGAACCGAATACGGAAAGAATGCGAAAAATAAGAGAAAGCGCGGAAACGCTGAAGACTAAAAAGAGAAGGACACCCTTTTTATAGGGTGTCCCTCTGGAAGCATCAAGATGCCTTTCCGTCTGATTATCCAAGGAGCTGGAGAACCGAGGACGGCAACTGATTAGCCTGTGCCAACATGGCGTTAGCCGCATTAGTAAGTATCTGATACTTAGTGAAGTTGGTAGACTCGGCAGCCATATCAACGTCACGGATCTTGCTTTCTGCAGCACGCAGGTTGTCTTCATAGGAGAGCAGGCCGGACCTTGTCTGTTCGAGACGCGTCTGCTGTGCACCCATGGAGGCTCTGGCGTTAGCGACAAAGTCAATGGCCTTGTCGATTTTGCCGATTGTGCTAGTCGAGCTCACACTCATCTTTGTTGTATCTATGATGCTGGCCCATGATACGGCTGTATGAGTAGATGTGTTTATCGACCCATTTGTCGAATAGGCATAAGTACTGACAGTACCGATTGTCGCGGTATTGGTTACCTGAAGGTCACTCAATGCGAGCTGAATGCCCTGATCGACGTCCGCACCAATCTGCACGGAGATATTACCAGTCTGAACACTGTCACTGGTAACGACAGCAACACCATTCCCGCCTCGGAACAGGTACAACCCGTTAAATTTAGCGGCAGCCGTGTACTTGGAAGTAATACGCCCGATTTCTTCCTGCATGGCCTTGAATTCAGTCTGTATATTGGCCTGGTCAGTATCCGACATAATGCCGTTAGCCTCAATAGACAGCGCTTTCATACGGGACAGCTGGTCATTGACCTTCTGAAGCCATGCGTCGGCTGTCTGAAGAAGGGAAATACCGTTTTCAGAATTCTGACGTGCCATCGCCGTACCTTTATACTGAGCGCGCATACGTTCGCTTATACCGATACCAGCCGGGTCGTCAGTATTGGAAATGACGCCAGTTGAAAGTTTCTGCATTGATTTTTGCAGATTTGTTGCGTTCTGAGTGTAACTTGTCCATACATTAAACGCTGCTGAGTTATTATTTATTCTCATTTTTCAATTCCTTTTGTTGCTTCTCCGACATCCCTGTCGGATTTTTCTTTTCTATTTACTTGATTCTCTAATCCTTGCTTTGATTCTTAAGCCTAGGACAATGAAATTACATTATTTCCTGCCCGGCCCTCCTTTCCTGAATCACAGTTAATCGATTCATAAATATTTTAGACTCCTTTTTTGCAATCGCTTTTCCACACCTGTGGCTTACCTCATGAACCATGCCAAGCCTGTTATCACAAGTCTTAGCACCGAGATGAAATGACTCAAGAAGCGTGCCAGGTCTGGGAAAAAATCTGAAACGTGCTCAAAAAAGGCAAGAGAATAGGAAGATAAAGAGAAAAAGGAAAAGGACAGGGAAAAGGAAAAAGTTTCCCCGCTCAGGAAAAAAAGTCTTAGCGGGAAAGAGTTCTGAAAATTTTCATGGCCTCTTCCGAGCAAAGGTCGAAATAATCGTCATAATCTACGTAATTGAGTTCAAGTATAGTGTCGCCATCGCGGACAACCAGGTATATGCCTCTCATCTTGGCCCCGGTAACCTTCTGGTTTCCGCACCAGAGCAGCTTTACGAACTCTAGTTTGTTTATCTTTTGAGTAGAGACATCAAGTGTCTGGAAATCATCGTACATACTTTTTTTCTTGGCAAGAAAAGGGCCTAATTCCTTTTCCGGGTAAAGCTTAAGGAGTCTCTCCCTGCTTTCCACGGGATATTTATTTATATAGGTTTCCATTATACTTATAAATGATTGTGATTCATTTTCGCGCAAAGTACTTCCGACTACAAGCTTTGCGGAGGTATCGTAGCGAGTGACCAGCGGCTTGGGATAGCTTTCAGGAAGTTCCAGAAAAAGCACGCCGACCCTGCAATCCTTTCCATACATGGGTATTCCGCAGAAAAACAGTACTGACATAATTCCGATAAGGAAGACCGCTCTATTCATGTATTGAACTCCATTTTTTCTTAAATTAATTTAGTCCACCTGGCAAGGAAAACAAAGAATCTTCCCGCTTTTTGCACACCCCTTTACGGTCGATTATTGAAAAGGCGCAAAAAATAGCTATTTTCTTAAAGTTCAAGCAAAGGACTTTCATGAGGGATTTTTCATATAAACGTCATATTTTTTTCGCCCTGGCAGTGCCGATACCGATAATATTATCCACGGCCGTAACACTCATTCTATCGGGAGTGAAACAGCTGCCGCCATTGTGGTTTTTTCTTATGCAATGGACGCTTTTCTCAATACTTATCCTTATAATATGTATTAAGAAAACGAAGACTGTTTCACGTTTCGTAACAGAGACGGAAACAGGACAAGAAAAAGACATTCCAGCCGGGCCGGAAATATCTCAGTCAAAAACAGAGAAAACAAAAGCACCGCCATCTTTGGCCATAAAACCCTTTTCTTACGAAAATACCAAAAAGATAATTGGCACGCGGGATGCCCCTTTCCCTGTAAAAACGGAGAAAGAAGAGCCAATCCTAATCAAAAAGGAAGAACCGCTTATTGATGATAAAACCATAAAAAGACATATAATCCTCGGCGAGGACATCGTCCGCAAGCTCTTTAATATATTTCTGGAGGACAGTCCGGCCAGGCTTGAGGAAATAAAGAAGTTCAGCAAAGAAAATATTCCGGAGAAGCTCAGAAATTCGGCACATGCCCTCAAGGGTTCAGCCGCCGCCATCGGGGCGAAAAGGCTTTCCGGAGTATGCAGAGAAATCCAGCAGAACTGCGAAGACGGGCAGCTCAATAAGATACCGCGCCTCGTAGAAGAAGCTTCAGAGGTTTTCGAGAAAACCATAGATGCCATAGCCGGATATGATTTTTCTAAACTTGAGCGTTGAAAGATTCCGAGTTTATTCCTTGAGTTTTGTGATGTCCACGCCGACCGTTTCCCACCAGAGAACATTTTCGACCGGATCCTTGTCTTCCTCCCAGTAGATATTCATGACCGGCTCCTTCTCGACCTTCTTTCGCGACGAGTCCGACCATGTTTTGAAATCGGCCGCGCTCAGCTTAGCGGAGGGCTTGAACGCTGCGGATTCAGCGTATTTAAGAAGCGAGGAATAAAAGAAGGAGACATCGGGGTTCTCCATATTTTCTTCAGAGAAATTGAAGGTACAGACAAGGAGTTTCCCCTTTCCTACGGATATTTCAAATAGGTAACCGAAACGCCTCAGTGTGTATTCGGGAATAAAATTCTTTTTGCCGAAAATGAGTCCGTCCATTCTGTCGCGCGCTGCTTTATCGGTGCCCTGAATAGCAGGAGTAATTCCGGGAAGACCATCGAGATTGACCTTCGCGCCATTCTCGATAAGGTTGTAGAACTGAAAGTCTATCACATTGTCGTGCGGAAACTTATCGCAGAGGGAGTGTTGCCTTACAAGGCCGCCCATCTGGCTTCCCCTGTCCCATATCACAGGCTTGAAATGGTCTTTTACAAGTGGAAGACCCGTTTTAGCAAGCGGCACTGCCGGGTCTCGGATAAAGAGGAATGACTTACCCTTCTCAAGACCATCGATCACTTTTTTATCGATTGCGTTTATAATGCCGGTCTTTTTGCTTTTAATCCTTTCGGCGGCGGGGAAAAACCAGAGGCTGGAACTGGTCTCGAAAATATTCTTTCCGGTCGACTTTGCCTTAATAATCATTTCGAAGGCTGAAGACTTTGACCCCTTCAACATAAGATCAAGCGTCATAAGCTGGTAGACCCCTTTTTGCGCGACGTAGAAATCCTTGAAGCTGCGGGAGAAGACCTCTTTGCCTCCTCTTTTTTCCCTGAGAGATATCAGAAGATCGACGTATTCAATATTTTCAGAAAAATTCGAGGCGTAGAGTTTAAGCTCAAATGGCTTGCCATAGGCAAAGCATTTTTTTGAAAGTTCCGGAATTATGACAAAGTCCTTATTATATGAACTCATAACAGACGCGAAGGCCTTCTTCGGCTCGTCAAAGCAGTCGAGAAGTCCGTTCGGATTTTCATATATATTTGTATCCGAAAGCTGAAGCATCTGGTAGCCGTGGAGCCAAGGACTCATGCGGAGACGTTCGGCGGCTTCCTTGAGGCATACTTTCTTGAAATGCTCAGACGCACGGACGAGCTTTTCCCAGTCGGCCGAGAGTCCCTTTGAATCCCGAAGCTTTTCGATTTCTTCGACCCACCATGGAAGTTCACTGCCGGCCTTGCGGAACTTGCTTCTGAGCGACTTGGTATCGGGAAGCGAAATATAGTGAAAGGCCTCGTGCGCGATAACAGGCTTTGACGGTTGGAGATGTCGTCTAGTCTTGAGTGCAAAGGCATTACCTTTCAGTTCCTCTTTAACCGGCGCGCCTTTTATTGACCCGTCAATATTGAAGCAGTCGGTATTTTTAAACATGTCGATATGACGGCCGAAGGGGAAAAAGTAGGCGATATGCTGGGAAATATAGTCATTGGTATTTCTATCGAATTCACCCCAGCCGCAGCTGTCAAGAACAAGGACATCGGGGCAGGCTTCGCGTATGGCCTTTACCGCTCTTAACACAAGGTCGCTGCCGCCTGATTTGTGGATTTCATTCCCGAGGCAGAAGGAGAATGCCGACGGATGTTTTCCCAGCTTTTTGACTGTTTCTGTAATATGATTCAAGTCCAGGGTAAAATTCTTTTCTTTCCCTTTGAAAGTATATTTTGGAGCAAACTCTATCTGGTTGAAAATTCCGAGCTTGTCGCTTTCATCAAGGAAGCTTTCCGAAGGAATTGAGGAGTGCCAGCGGACGAGATTGAAACCCAGCGCTTTTGCCGCATTTATATTTTTGCGATGATAGGCGTTCTCCGGAAGTTTTTCTACATTCTCATGCTCATGCGCCCTTATTCCTCTTATGTAACCCCTGATGTAAAGCGGGTTTCCATTGAGGAGAAGCATGTTCCTTTCCGCTTTTATGCTGCGAAGCCCCGTCTCAATATCAAGGATTTCCTTGCCCGTGCCGTCAGATATTCTTATACGGTAAAGCTCCGGCGAAGACGGCGACCATGGCGCGAAATCGAAATCGATTTCCCCGGTGTCCGTACTTCCCTTATGAATGCGTTTTCCATCTTTTTCGACACTGAAGGAGGCATTTCCCTGAATATCATCTTTCAGGAATATTGTCTTTGAGAGGGCGTTTTTCCCGTTGAGGATTATTCTGTTCATAACTATTTCACCATTAGTTGATTTTATTTAAAATTCTATCCATTACCATTCCTAGAATTCCAAGCTCCGTCCTGTTCTCCAAGGAAGAAGCCATTTCGAGCCTATAGTTTTCTGGCGGCACCATGTACATCGAGGAATAAAGGGCTTTTTTCATTTCTTCGAGAAAGTAATCATGATATTCGTCAGGGATTCCTGAAAAGACAATCGTCTCAGGATCGTAAAAGGAGATGAAGTTACCGAGCAGTTTTTTTGCGCATCCGATAACAATATCGATATCGTTCTTCGTGTATTTGAATTCTTCGACGGATTCCAGAAAATGACGAAGTGCAGTCAAGGCTCCGGGCTTATTTTTTAGAAAATCCCCGTTCCGGAAGCCGGTTCTTGATGATATTCCGGGAAGTTTGAATATTTGAGTATCTACGATGTCGCAGATGAACTGATTTTCAGAAGCACCTCCGGCAAGGGGAATGGCGCCTACTTCGCCAGCCATGTGGTTGATACCTCGGAAAGGGTTGCCGTCAAGAAAGGCTACAGACCTCATTGACGGGAGCACCTGAAGAAAGACAAAATTTCTTAAATTCCTCGCATTCCCGAACCAATTTTCGGCAGTTCCCGCGATAACCGCACGGTTGTCGATATATGTCCGCAACCCCGTCCCCGAACTTATTATGTCACAAATCGGAAAATCTTTTATTCCGAAGTTGTGTTCATAAAGGGCCATTCCTTTTTCCGGGTCAACCCTTCCCGAAAAAGATATTCCGCATGCTAGAAGCTTCGCGAAAGGCTTTTCTGCGAGGAAGCCCGACTCAAGTTTCTTAACGATATTTATCATTTCCTCCACGAGGACATCCGGTCCCTCCACAATATCCATTTCCCGCTTGAGCGCCAAGAGGGTCCGGCCCTTCAAGTCGATTACCGAACCCGCGAGAAAATTGCCCTTAATCCATAGGCATATAATGAAGTTTGAGTCGCTTTTTATCCCGAGCTTGAGCGGCTTACGACCGCCTTTTTCGGTCGTCTCCCCATAACCAGTCTCCTCAATCAAACCTTCGTCCTTGAGTTCCCTTATCACATGCAAAACCGTGGACCTTCCAACATTCAGGACCCGCCCCAGTTCCGCACCGGAATATTTTTCGCCTGAAAGAATAAGCTTGAGTATAAGCCCCTTCTTAATCTCGCGGAGCGCCCCCGAATTCCGCGGATATGATGATAGAATAGCTTCCATACTTATCCCAATTAGGTTTGTTTAACAATTCAACAAACCATATTATAATGCGGAATCCAGACAAGTCAAGAGGCCTTTCCTGTACCACAAACAACTTGATTTAACGCAGCTTGCGGGGTTTTGAACTTGAAATAATGACACACAAGATGTAGAGATTAAGTGTAGTTAAGGATTAAAATATGGACGATAAAACAAATAAAAGTACAGGTAGCCACGAATTCGACGATATACTCGTGCTGAGAAAAAAGAAGGCAAATACCCCGCCGCCCTCGCCGGAGGAGGATAAAACAATCCTGACTGAAAGCTCGGAAGAGGAAACGGCAAACTATAATATCGTTGACCTTAAAGTCGAAGTCCTGGAGAAGAGGGGAAACCGAAGAAAATTTATCGTAATCGCCGGCTTATCAATCGCATTTATCGCAGTACTTCTTCTGGGAATGCTTATGTCCCTTGTTTCCTATCTCTCAACGGAGCCGGATGGGTCAGCCTCTCCTAAAAAGGAGGCGACATCCTCCATCGTAAAGACTTATAAAAATATAAAGAACAAGCTTGAAGAAATAAAGAAAACCTCCGCAGAACTCGGACTCAAGGAGCTGGCTGAGGGGGAAGATACTCCGGCACAGAAAGCTGTCGAGGCAGCCCAACAAAAGGAACAAGTAGATAATCCTTACTCCGCTTACGATTTGCTCCCGCCTGAAAAATTTTCAGAGGTACTCCTCAAAATGATCTCAATTGGAAAGAAAAAAGAGGCCGAGGCCTGCCTCGCTGGAGCCTTCATAACGCGCCCGAAGGATATGCAGTTCCATGAAAACGTCAGAAAGTTCATACAGCTGTCAATGCTCGACAATGTGGAGGAGTTTTATGCCAAAACCGCCCTTTTGTGCGGAGAGACTCCGGCAATATCAGTAATCCGCGGGAATATTTTTGCATCACGCGGCAGTTGGTCCAACGCCGCTAAGGCCTACTCCGCCGCACTTGAAAAAGTACCCGATATCGCCGGGCTCGAAAAGAAAAAAATCTTCGCAATGGCCCGCGCTGGAAATGAGATGGAGGCCTTCACGCAGTATGAAAAATATCTCGCGGCGGGCGGACTTCCGGAAAACAAGAAAGCCATCGAACTTCTTCCGCTCACGCTGCTTTTCTCATCTCACGAAAAAGCGGACGCGCTTCTCAAACTCTCATCAAAATATCCTGAGGACTCTGATGATTTCAGGTATTTCCAGCTCTGCCGCGATGCCATTTTTGGCAAGCTGAAACCTTCCTCCTTTTCAGAATGGGACCCCGATTCTCTCCGTGAACTCAATATAATATCTCTGCTTTCGGAGGGAAGAGAAAATGATGTCCTCCTCATGCGCGTTCCGCCGAATAAATCCCCCGATCTCTGGAAGACATTCATCCATTGGCGAAATAATTCCAATTCCTGGAAGGCGCAGGCGGAACTGCTTTATGAAAAAAATTCCACAAACGGCGGCGACCCCGTGAAAAAAATTGCCGCCGCACTCCTCCTCGGCAAAGACACCCCGGATAAACTCTTGGGCGAGACGGCCTTTATTCCGCCCGAAAAGAGACCGCTCATTTACTTTTTTGCCGCCGAATTCTCCAGAAAAAATGCAGACGCCGTAAAGGCCGATGAATTCTATAAAAAGGCAGCTTCGATAAAGGGGAATATTTATAACCACCTTATTGAACACTACTCACAACTCAAATAGGAGCGATTGATGTTTAACAAACTTAAGGTAAAACTCGATAGATATGGACAGTCTCAGCTACTCCAGTTCTGGAACGAACTAAACGAGAGTGAAAAAAATATTCTTGAGTCCCAAATAAATGAAATAGACTTCGACTACATACAGGACCTTATCGCAAGCCATGTCCTAAAAATGCCGGAAACATCCGTCCGGGGTGAAATAAAACCGGCTCCGTACTTCCCGCTCAATCCCGCCAGTCCAGAAGATAAAGAACTCTGCATAAAGGCGGAAGCTGAAGGAATACGCCTCCTTAAGGAGGGAAAGGTAGCCGCTCTCACCGTAGCAGGCGGACAAGGCACGCGCTTAGGTTACGACGGACCAAAGGGGACCTACCGCATCACGCCCGTCAAAGAAAAGACATTTTTCCAGTATTTTGCCGAGTCCATTAAAAAAATCGGCGAAAAATACGGACATGACCTAAAGTGGTACATCATGACAAGCCGCATGAACAATCCCCAGACAGTCGGCTTCTTTCGGGAAAATAAATTTTTCGGACTAAAAGAATCTTCCTTATTTTTCTTCACCCAGGGCACAATGCCGGCAATCAACTATGAAGGAAAAATCCTTCTCAGTTCCAAATATTCAATCGCGCTATCACCGGACGGTCACGGAGGGACACTCCTCGCTCTCAAAAATTCCGGCGCGCTTGCCAAGATGAAAGATGACAGCGTTGAGCTTATCTCATATTTTCAGGTAGATAACCCGCTTGTCTCTGTTGCCAATCCTGCTTTCCTTGGACTGCACTCGCTCCGAAACGCGGAAATGAGCGCGAGAATGCTGCCAAAAACAGGCCCCTTTGAAAAACTCGGAAACTTCTGCATGGTCAACGGCAGACTCGAAATAATAGAGTACAGCGATATGCCGGAGGAGCTTGCCGAATCAAGGAAAACTGACGGTTCGCTCAAATTCCTTGCAGGCAGCCCCGCAATACATATCATAAGCCGTTCATTCGTAGAAAGCCTGACAGCGAGCGGAAAACTCAGCCTTCCCTGGCACAGGGCTGATAAAAAAGTCCCGTTCATCTCGCCGGACGGTCAAGTCGTCTCGCCTGAAAAAAACAATGCAGTCAAACTCGAATCATTTATATTCGATGCGCTCCCGATGGCCTCAAGGACAGTCATTTACGAGGCAAGAAGAGAGGAAGAGTTCGCGCCAACGAAAAACCCAACAGGAATTGATTCGGTCGAAAGCTGCCGTGCGATGCTTATCGCCCGCGATGCCGAAAGACTCGAACGAGCCGGGGTTAAAGTACCGCGAAAAGCAAACGGCTCGCCGGACTGCCTAATAGAAATTTCTCCCTCTGTTATAATAGACGATGCCGATGCCGCAGAATACTGTCTCAAAAATCCCATCGCGCCAGAAAAAGGAAAGGCTTTATACGTCTCATGAACAGAGTCCTTAAAATCTATGAGAACGACATTATCGCCGATTCCCGGTCAACATCGGATGTCATAAACTCCGCGTGTTCCCATGCGCGCGGAATGAAGGTCACAGGATGCTGCAGGCACAACGATGTAATCCTCATTGTCTTAGAGGAAAGTCAGGCGGCGGTCGACAAGCTCACCTATGTGATAGCCCCCCTCCCCGAGGGCGGTCCCGATGAAGTTATCGGAGAAATGGCGTCGCGGTATTTTGCAGGCTTTACCACATTCGGCGGCTTTGAGGCGGGAGGAAAATTCTGGGGCCTTTTCGGGCATCCCCGAAATTCAGAGAAAAATCTGGAAAAATCTTAAATATTCTATCGACTCTGCCGAAAATCACTATAGTAATGTTTCCCTAAAATCGGCCAGTTTCCCATGAGGATAATATTAGAGAAATACACGACAGAATGTCCATACCTTGATAACAAGACATGGGCTTATTCCGCTTTCCGCACTTTTGCCATGGCTCCAGCTGTCTACGAATATCTCATAGGTTCCGGATGGAGACGCTCAGGGCTCATATTTTACCAGAATTCCTGCCCTGGCTGTTCCGAATGCAGGCCGATAAGAATAAATGTGGAAAAATTCCGCCCAGACAGGTCGCAGAGCAGGAATATCAGACGCAATTCAGACATCATCTGCTCCGTTCGCCCATTCGCGCACAACCATGAGGAGCAGGAACTCTACAACCGCTATGTAATCAAACGCCATGAGCAGAAATTAAGCGGCGCCGATGTTTACGCCGAACTCTTCGCCGACTCCCCCGTCCAATCAATGGCAATAAAATACTATCTTGGCCCCAGACTCGCCGCCGTTGGCTGGATGGACATTATGCCCGAGTCCATAAGTAGCATATATCTGGCCTATGATCCGGATTTTTCCTCACGGGGCCTCGGGGTATTCTCGATACTTAAACAAATCGAACTCTGCCGCTTTCTGGGTAAAAAGAGCCTGCATCTGGGTTTTCATGTGAAAGACTCAAAGAAGATGTGCTATAAATCGAAATTCAAATCGGCCGAACTGCTTATCGATGAACAGTGGAGTCCAATTCCCTGAAATCAATCTTCGAGCTTTCTAAGCTCTTCGTAATTGGCATCGGAATCGTCTTTCTTTATCTTATATTTTTCGGGGTAGACCACCTGGACTTCGTCCTTGGAGCATGACATTGTCTTGCCTGTTTCAAGTTCGACAACCACCTTCTGGGTAAGCAGGTTTCGGTCCACTATCCTGCCGCGGCCCTCACAGCATTCGCAGGCGTCTCCGCGCCTGGGCATAGTCTTTTCGAGGTCCAAATAGCCTTCGTGTTCATACTTGAGACAGCATTTGAGTCTGCCGCAAGCCCCTGATATTGTCGATGGCGTGAGCGAGAGATCCTGCTCCTTTGCCATTCTGACATTGATGGATTTGAAGTCATGTAAAAAGGAGCAGCAGCAAAGTTGCCTCCCGCATATTCCAAGCCCGCCGCGGATGGCGGTTTCGTCGCGCACGCCTATCTGGCGGAGGTCAATTCTGGTGTTCAACGCCACTGATAAATCTTTGACCAGCTGGCGGAAGTCCACGCGCCCGTCAGCGGTGAACTGAATCGTCAAGAGCTTGCAGTCAAATGAATAATGGGCATTGAGGAGCTTCATGGGCAGCTTCAGGCGTTCGACATGCTGATGCGCGGTCCTGAGCGCGGTCTTGGCCCTCATGACGTTCTCGTTGGCCTTACTCATATCGACAACGGTTACTTTTCTCTGGATTTTCGGGAGCTCTTCCTTTTCGTTCGCCTCTTCGAATTCTCCGCATATATCAGTGACCAGACCATAATCGAAATAGAAGTCCTTCCTCACAACGACTAAGTCCATGCGCTTCAAATTAAGATCGTCTTTGCCCCTGGCCCGGTACTTTGCTCCGCTGTCCAGTTTTACGTTGAAAATATGCTCCATTACCTCTCCATCATATAAAGTGAATCTTACGATAGCATCTTAAACGAATAATTCCATGCCGTGAACGAGATAGTCACCGATATGCATTCGGAATCGTATTTTTTATTCCGGCTTGACATCTTTCTGAAGACAATGTATACTCTGATAGTATCTGATAGTATCTGATAGTAAATAATGGGATCTACAGTGAATAACCTAGAATATAAAAAAGATATTTTATACGCATCGCTGAAGAAAAATATTCAATCAGGCCTATATGCGCCAGGCTACCAGTTTCCCAAGGAACTTGACCTAGCAAAGCTGTTAAACGTAGCGAAAGTAACTATAAGGTCAGCTCTGGCAATGCTGAGAAAAGATGGCCTCATAGCGCGCATACGCGGCAAAGGGACTTTTGTTATTTCAGAGGAGACCAATAGAGGAGATATCGTAGTTGTCGTTGACAATATCAATGAATGCGCCAGTCCTTATATTTATATACTGGAAGGCATCAAGAGTGCCGCAGTCCATAGAGGTATAAATGTAAGGATTTGCGAAAGATATTACATCGAAAGCTTTACGGGAAAAGAATTTGCGAAAAGCGTCGTGGATAATAAGATTTCAGGAATTCTGACACTGGGAGCATACTACACAGGCAAGGAAAAACTCATAAGAATACTAACCCATTCCAACGTTCCGGTAGTAATCCCGCATGCGACTGGTAATAGCTATTTCACCACAGGGTTCGCCTGCATCCAGATAGATATGCGCATGGCATGGGAAGACGCTATGCGGCATCTCCGGGAAAATGGACATAGGCGCATCGCAACAATTGCACTGAGAAAAAATCCGGACATTAGAGGATTAAGGAGTGAAGAACATTTCGAACTTTTGAAGAAATATGGTGCTGACACTGACAGGCACCTGTTCAATGCCATTTCATATGATAAAGAATCCATATTCAGATCAGTAAATGACTGGATGAAGCTACAAGTGCCACCTACCGCAATTCTCTGCTTTTCTGATTTTTTTGCAATCCATGTTTATGACGCCTTAAAGCAGTTGAATCTCAAGATACCAGAGCACGTAGCAGTAATGGGCTGCTGTGGTTATCCGGGAGCAGGCCTTATGACTCCGCCTCTTTCAACTGTAGATTTCAGATATCAGGAACAAGGCGAATCGGCTCTCGAACTTATCATGAAATCCGACACCTGGTTCCCTGGGGAATTGAAGATGGCAAAACCTAGAATAATAATGAGCCATACACTTGTTAAAAGGGAAAGTACAAATATAAAAATCATGGAGAATATGGAAGTATGAAAAAGCCAAACGACTGTTTTTTCACCCTTATTGAACTCTTGGTGGTAATATCCATAATAGCCATATTGGCCAGCTTGCTTTTGCCTTCCTTAAATAAAGCCAGAGAAACGACTAAAATGATAGCGTGCAACAACAACCAACGACAAATTGGATTGGCGCTATCCGCATATACCTCAGATTTTAAAGGATTTTATCCACCATATATGCAGACATTGTATGATGAATGGATTGCAGAACTAGTCATACCTAAATATATCAATGGAGCAGCTTTTTCCTGCCCACAGGTCGCGTCTCGCTCAATCTATTATTCTTTTTGGATGAAAGACGCAAACTCAGCCACAACAGCAAACTGGCGATGGCCGTACAGCGATTATGGAGGGAACCTCCACATGTTTTCCGGATTCCGCTACGCTGAGGCCAATACGGCATCAGCTAATGCCTTTAAGATAAAAAATCCTTCTGAAACATTGCTTACTGCCGACAGCCAGTATTATGATGCTTCCGGATGGGCTCCTAATGGTTTTTATTATCTAAGCGATAATTCAATCTTCTCGGAGGGCAGCAGTTACTTGGCTCCTACCCACAACGGGAGCTGTAATATATTATGGGTAGACGGGCATGTAAAAAGTGAGAAAATAAAATCAGCTGTACAAGCGTATTTAGAAAAATTTGCATATGGGCCGAATGTGGGTAATGACAAAAACCTGTGGGATCGATATTGATAATCGGTAGAGCATGTAAGAATTCCGGATAAGCTATAAATCCAATATAAAATTATTAAAAAGGAGTGTCTAGGTGCTGCAAAATCAGACTTTAATTTTTTTTGGTTGCTTCTGCATCTATAAATAAGGAGATTTTAATGTTCAAAAAAAGATTTTTTTTAGTATTCGGCCTCTTATTAATGACAGGCATTTTAGGTTGTCACCACACATTTCCAGAAAACATGCCAGAGAAAAGCGCTAAGGAGCTAATCCTTGCCTCAGAGGGAACTGGAAAGTATGTGATAGTACAGGAAGAAAACGCAACAAAAGCGGAGATTTTCGCATCGGAGGAACTGAAAACTTATCTTGAAAAAATAACCGGAGCAAAATTCGATATAGTAAAGGAAAATACAATTGACAGAAGCGCGGGAGGAAATAAAAAATACATATATATAGGAAGTACTGAATATGCCGCAAAAAACAGCATTGACATCAATAGCATGGGATACGAAGAATGGATAATCAAAACGGATAATAACAATAACTTGATAATCAGCGGGGGAAGACCGAGAGGCACTCTTTACGGAGTATATGAATTCCTTGAAAAATATTGCGGATGTCACTGGCTTGATGAACAGTTTGAAATAGCACCTAAACAACAAGTCTTAAAAATACCGGAACTTGATATTAAAGACAAACCCGCATTCCGTGACCGCCTTTTCGTTTTCAGCATAGAGAATCCTGTAAATTTTAAACTTTTTAACGCACGGAACAAAATAAGTTTTACCGGAAATGATTTAGAGCTCGGCTCTTATAAATCAACCGGCAGCCCTGCCGGCTGCCATACATTTTATTATTATTCAAAAGATTGGCCCGAAAATCATCCTGAGTATTTTTCACTCTCAACCGATGGAAGGCGCTTAAGGGCAAAAACAGCTCAGGGGCCAGGACAGCTCTGCCTGACCAATTCAGGGGGAAGAGCGCTGATGATTAAAAAATTAAAAGCGTATATAGAAAAGGATAGAAAAAATGCGGCCCAGAAGGGTGTTTATCCTCCCCCTTCAATCTATGATATTACCAACAACGACAATCTTGATAAGTGTGTATGTTCGAACTGTATCGCTTTAATGGAAAAAGAAGGCTCATACAGCGGAGTGCTGCTCGATTTCATCAACGAAATAGCTGATGGGGTTAAGGATGAATATCCCGATGTTTTCATTCAAACATTTGCCTATACATTTATTCAGGAACCACCCAGAAATATAAAACCCCGTAGCAATGTGATAATAAGACTGGCAGATCTCCCGGCAATGGATGGAGGAAAGAAAAATATCCTCAGAGTATTAACCAATGCTGAAAACAAGGAATCTTTTGATTTGTTGAGAAACTGGGCTAAGATATCAAAGCATCTCGCCTATTGGGATTATTGGGTTTTCTACAAAAATCTTTTCCCGTATCCTTATACGAATATTTCACTTATTCAGTCTAATTTAAAATTGCTCAAGGATTATAAAGTCGAAAATCTTTTTATCGAATGTGAATATCCTGAAAACACCAGTTTCTTCTCGCTGAAAAGGTGGCTGGGAAGCAAAATGATGCAGAATCCCGACCAGGACAGTAAAGCGCTCATTAAAACATTTATGGACGGGTACTACGGCAGAGCCTCTGAACAGATGAATAAATATCTCAATTTTCTTGAAGGTCGTATAGAAAAGAGTAAGGATAAGCTCGGAGAAGTGCAACCGACGCACCTGAAATATCTGGACTTGGATTTCTTTATAAAAGCGAATAAATGCCTTGATGACGCAGAGCAGATTGTAAAAGATTCACCATCGCATTTTTTACATGTGAAACATGAGCGTATAGCAATTGATTCAGCAATCTTGAATATGTGGAACAAGCTTGACCTTGATAAAAGTCATGTTTTTGATTTTGATACGCTAATAGCGCGGTATCAAACCAATCAAGACATGATGATAGAAAAATTCTATTTAAAGGAAAATTGGGGTACTCTCAAGAAAACTCTGCAAAGAGAAATTGATGGTATAAGATTAAAAAAAATGGTTTCTGTTCCGGATAATTTTAAAAATATGAACGCTGAAGGCAATGTGACCCAGCTGTTATGGCCTGAATTTAAAGAAAACCAGTTCCTTCCCATAAAGTACAAGGATGATAAAGAAGCAGCGGGCGGAAGAGCGATAATGCTTGGCGAAGTCAATGACAATCCTAAATTCAGGCATGGATTTCCAATAGATGTCGGCATTTACAGTAATAAAGACAAAAAACACGGACCCTCAGTAAAAATCACCGAATCTGATTTATCGATGAATAAAACTTACAATCTGATTAAAATTGGCAAATTTAAAATAACGCCAAATACTTTTATATGGGTACAACAATGGTACCTCTGGATTTATATTGATAAGGCATTTGACCCTGCTGAACCCAATAATGAATATGACGTTTATATTTCATTGAAAGTCCAAGGCCCCGCTTATAAGGCAGATTCGAAAGATGGAAACGGCATCCTCGTTGACAGAGTTATTATTGTAAAAACTTGTGATACCTGAAGTGAATAACCCGGAATATTGCGCTTGCCTCTAGGCTGGAGTACTTTTAAATCAAAGGTTGCGGCATCAAATTATTCCATTGACGCCGCGACCTTATCCAAATTTAACACATTCATCCAGAGTCGCTTGACTTATCCGCTTTCAGGCAATAGATTTAGAATGGAGTGGTGTTTAAAAAAAAAGGATGAAAGCCTCGGATGGCTAATAAAGACCTGACCAGAGAACGTGTAAAAAATGTAATGCATCATATTCCCAAAAGTGCGATGAAGGACCAAGGGAAAATGAGAAAGACGCTGCATAACTCTTTTTCCGGAATGAAAACGCTTATAAACCAGCTTTCCGAGAAAAAAATTGGCTACAAGCAATTGTACCAGAAAAAACAGAAGCGCAGTGAACGTTTCAAAAGAACAATGTTTATTATTGAAATTTCGATAACAGTTATAATTCTTTCGCTGTTGGTATTTTTCCTTCTGACAAAGTTCGGAATTGCCTGAAACCTGAATCAGTGAAAATATTGTGCTATATATCAAGGATGTCTTCGGCCGGGGCAAGCATTTTCAGGGCCTCGCCGACAAGATAGAGAGAGCCGCTTATCAAAGTCCTTTCGCCGGATGAAATCTTGAATGCCGATTCCAGACTGTCCGCGGATACCGCCTTCAGCGCCGAAAAAGATGAAAGCATCTCTTGAAGTTCCCGTGGTTGTCGGCATTTTCTTTCACCCTTGATAGGAACAAAGATAAATGACGAAACAGCGGGTTCGAGAATTTTCAGGACGCAGAGAGTGTCCTTGTCGCTGAAATTTCCGAAAATGACAGTGAATTTTTCGCTGAAAAAACGTTCATTGAGAAAGTTCGCCAGGACAGTGGCACTTTCCGGGTTATGAGCGCCGTCCAGAAGGATGCCGCCGGACAGAAACTGCATGCGCCCAGGCCAGTGGACTTTTGAAAAAGCAAATATGGCTTTCTTCAAATCGAATCCAAGGCTTTTTGAAAGGTATTCAAGTACCGCTTCCGCCAGAGACGCGTTATATTTCTGAAATTCTCCGTAAAGAGCTACTTCGCCGTCAAATGGGTTTTCTACGAATTTTGCGGGACTGCCGGCATCAAGGCATTTTTTCATGATGACTTCTCTGCATGACGGGGGGACGCGTCCGCAAAAAAGCGGCCTTTTTGCCTTTATTACCCCAGCCTTCTCGAATGCTATTTTTTCGATGCTGTCCCCAAGGTATTCGCAATGCTCAAGAGAAATCCCGGTAATTACCGAGCAGAGGGGGTCGACAATATTTGTGGCATCGAAGCGCCCGCCCATGCCAACCTCCCACACGACGAGATCGGTCTTTTCCTCCTTGAAATACAAAACTGCAAGTGCGGTAAGGGCCTCAAAAAAGGTCGGCGGACCCGATTCTTTTCTCATCCGTTCAACATGCGGATAAATCTTTTCGGTCAGTGTGCAGAATTTTTCTTCCGTTATCGCCTTACCGTCAATCCTGAAACGCTCTCTGACATAGACGAGATGGGGCGACGTGTAGAAGCCTGTTTTCAAGCCTGCTTCTCTAAATCCCGCGGCAAGCATTGCGCCTGTCGATCCTTTACCATTGCTTCCCGCCAGATGGACAAAGCGCAGCGACTTGTGAGGATTTCCCATCAGCTCGAAGAGCCTGGACACGCGCTCCAGCCCGAACTTTATGCCGAAGGGCTGAAGAGCGTAAAGATAATTTTCAGCCTCGCTGAAGTTCACTTTGGAAATTTGTATCAGTAAGGCAGGGTTTGTACGCCTGACCAGGATGGCATGCTCATCTTGAATAGTGGGTTCGGAACGAGCTGCCTGACGTTACCTGTCCAAGTATCGACAATGTATATTGCTGAAAGCGAGCCTGTTTTACGGCTGCATACAACATGACGGTTATCGGGCGCCCACGCGGGACTCTCCCAGTCGCCGCTTTCCTTGATTTTGACAAGGCCGGTAAAGTCGGACCCCTTTAGATTCAATACTGCCAGAGTATAATTTCCCATCCTGGCAGAGTATACAATTTTATCATCACTTGACCAGTCGGGCGAAACGGATTCAGACCCTATTGTGTCCAGCTTTTTATAACTTCCACCCGAACAGCTTATGGTATAAAGCTTTGGTGCACGGGAGACATCGGAGACGAAACAGAGCCTGGAGCTGTCAGGCGACCAGCAGGGAGACGCCTCCACCGAGGTGCTGCTTGTGAGCATTTTTACGCCTGCTCCTGAAAGGTATTTGACGTAGAGATCGACCTTCTTTTCCTGGCTGAGAATCATAGCGAGCTTCTGTCCGTCGGGCGAAACAGAACCTCCGGCATTGAGACCGGGAAAAAAGGCGAGTCGACGGCTTCTGTCAGTAGATAGGTCTTTCTGAACTATTTCCGTCATTGAACCGCGGTACATGGTGTAGACGATAGAGCGGCCGTCGGGGAACCAGTCGGGTTCGACGCAGAGGGTAGGTGCGGCGGTAGCGCGTCGGTAGTTCCTTCCGTCGAAATCACAGATATATATATTTTTAACGCCTCTCGCCACTTCAACGCAGAAGGCAATCCTTGTTGAACATATTCCTTTGATGTTAAATATCTTGTTGAGTACCTTATCAACGGCCCTGTGACAGACCCAGGGAAGATTGCTCTTTGTGGAGTCGGAAACAGAAAAATTCATTGCTCCGGTGCTGTCCTGTATGTTCAATGTAAACGAGGCTCCGGAAGCCTGACCGGAAATGATGTAGTCGGCCTTGCCGCCGCCCTGGAGGACATCGAACCAGCCGCAGTATTTAAGGTCGGAAAGTATCTGGTTTGATATAGTGGAATTGCCGGAAATCCCCCTAAAGAGCAATGTTGGATTTTTGTAATCCGCAATCTTACGGACAACAACCTGGGCGCTGACGTCAGATACGAAAGCCAGAGCGGCAACAAGCGCAGCCATGACACAGACAAGTTTCATTCGCAGGCGCATTTGGGTACTCCTTTATAAAAATTTACGAATTGTGATTTATATTTGACGATAACATACTAGATTAGATGAATCTAGCAGATATTTTCTTTAAATACAAGGCTTTTTCAGTCATTTTTTATGATAATGCACGCAGAAAACAGTGAGATTCAGGAGGCATTGGCGGACATATGCGCCGAGGCCGCCGCCTTCTTCGCGCCGTCAAGTCCGCTGAAGGAAGCCGTTAAACACGGAGGCCGTCCGTTTGAGTTCAGGAAGCAACAATCGGAGATGGCTGAGGCTGTCGCAAATGCCCTTCAATCGGGAGAAAATCTCTGCGTGGAAGCCCCGACCGGAATAGGAAAAAGCTTCGCCTATCTCGTGCCGTCAATACTCTTCGCCGTGAAGCAGAAGCTCCCCGTCCTGATAACAACCGAAACCATAAACCTCCAGGAGCAGCTGATAGAAAAGGACATTCCCATACTTCGAAAACTGCTCGGAATTGACTTTGCCGCCGCCCTCGCCAAGGGGCGCTCCAACTATACCTGCAAAAGACGCCTTTCAATCGCGTCCGGAGGGGCAGCATTCGACCTCGTCCCCAACACAGCCGTCCTCTCCGAAATTGAAAGAATTTCAAAATGGGCCGATAAGTCCCCCGACGGCAGTTTATCCGGCGTGGACTTCAGAATAAGCCAACAGGCATGGAGCAGCGTCTGCTGCGAAGGCGGAAACTGCGCTGGCCCCAAATGCGGGCAGTTCCGCGAATGCTTCTACTGGAAGGCCAGAAGGGAATGGGATAAGGCAGATATCCTCATAGCCAATCACGCTCTCTTTTTCACAGACCTTAAAATCAAGCAGAACGAGGAAAAGCTCGAAACGCTCCTTCCCGCATATTCCGCCGTCATCATTGACGAGGCCCATACGCTCGAAGACAACGCCGCCGAATACATGGGGCTTAACATATCCAGTTCATCCATGCACTACTTTCTTTCAAGGCTTTACAATCCTGAAAATGGCAAGGGACTCCTTGTTCGAAAGGGTGAAAAAATCCTTGAACTCAGGAAAAAAGTCGCCGGACTCATCGATAAATCAAGAGCTTTTTTCGCGCTCTTCGATAATATCCTTCTGGAACAGGACGACTCGGTACTCCGCCTCCGCCAGCCGCCAGCCGTACCCGATATAATATCGCAGGACCTCGACAAACTCGCGTCAATGATTGACGAATACGCCAGAGACGACGAGGGCGACAAGGACTTTAAAATCGAACTCGCCAGCCACAGCGAAAGGGCTCGCGCTTTCTGTGAGGGGATTTACCAGTTCCTCGGAATGTCCCTGGATGAACATGTCTACTGGATTGAAAAGGAAACCCAGAGAATATCGCTTTATGCCGCACCGCTCAATGTCAGCGAAATCCTCGGCAAATACCTCTTCTCCGGAAAATTCCCTGTAATCCTCACCAGCGCCACATTGACTGTGAATAAAAATCTCGCATATTTCAAGGAGCGTACCGGTTTCCGCGGCGGCCCCGAAAAAATTCTTGATACTCCCTTCAATTACAAGGAGCAGGCCGCCATCTACATTTCAAAGCACATGCCTGAGCCAAACGAGACAGGATATCTCGACGCTGCCGTCAGCGAAATTGAAAAATATATAAAAATGACCCACGGCAAGGCATTCGTTCTATTCACCAGCTACCAGATGCTCAAGTCTTGCGCCGAAATATTGCAAGGCTTCTTCGACGAGTTCGGAATCAATCTCCTGGTACAGGGCGAAGACCTCACCCGCAGCGCCATGCTTAACAGGTTCAAGGAAGACACAAATTCCGTAATTTTCGGCACCACCAGCTTCTGGACCGGAGTGGATGTCCCGGGCGAAGCCCTCAGCAACGTCATAATAACCAAACTCCCGTTCTCGGTACCAAGCCACCCCCTCATAACCGCCAGGTCCGAACGCATTGAACGCGAGGGCCGCAGCTCATTCATGCATTATTCTCTGCCGGAGGCAGTTCTGAGGTTCAGGCAGGGAACCGGCCGCCTGATAAGGAGCAGTAACGACAGGGGCATAATTGTTATCCTCGACCGGCGCATAATCTCTAAAAAATATGGAAGAACCTTTCTTAATTCCATACCGGAATGTAAAGTCAACATATGCTGAAAAAAAAGTCCGGTAAAAAACTGGCAAGACGTAATGCGATGATGCCGCCAAAAGTCATTTTGGTGCGACAAGCTCAATAAATTCTAATATTTATTAGCTTATAGGGGTTGACTTTCCCTCGAGATCCTGTATTGTTGTTCCGGACTACGAAACGTTTTCTTGTCCAGGTAAAACGTCACGAATCATGAATGCGACAATCGCGAACAACTCGGATGGGACATGCTGCGCCTGCGCGAACGGCGAC
>Ga0154591_1103_pt1 | contig 55771 bp, 49 predicted proteins | sample RifGroF2_FD_116020 | JGI IMG/M metagenome (GOLD analysis project Ga0154591, IMG submission 116020) | Lentisphaerae bacterium GWF2_45_14
AAAAGCTCTGACCGCTCCGGGCGGTTCCAGTCCGGTGGTCCTGCGATGGACTGACGCTCATCAATTCTCCGGATTCCTTCTAATCTTCAAAATTGGGTAATTCTTTGAACACATGGATTATCAAGCCCAGAAAAAATATTTTCAAGATGGTATACAATAAATATTAGCTATTTTATCAATCCTCAATGTCCTGTGTACCTACACCTAACAATTTCGTCTTTTTCCAATTCAATTGTTCCGGGCAACTTGAATTTGTTTTGCTGTCCGTTCTTTTCCAGAATCATTTCTTTGACTCCAAAAATGTCCAATTTAATCTTGGTTCCTCCCAGGCTTTTAATTTCGACTTCTTTAATTAATCCGTTTACCTTCGATGCACTTACCGAAAACGGCCCAGGTAAACGAATATTTGAAAAAGAGACATCTCTCCATTTATCAGGAACACCAACAAATAACTTTGTAACACCTGAATGCGTGTGTGCCAACATTTCAAGTAAAGCAGTTGCGCACCCCATTGTTCCGTCAAGTTGCATCACTTCATTGCTTTCTTTCGGCTTACCCAAATCATGTCTGCGATGCGCCACTATGCCTCTGAAACGCGGAAGATAAACAGTAGTCATTCCTTCATTCACAAATATTTCTTTCCACATATTCAGCAAAACAGACGGGGCATTGTTAAATCCAAGACGTGTCTGTAAAATGGCGGCCCATGGTATACACCACTCGCTCCATTGCCCCATTCCCATTAGTATCCATTTATCTATTGAATTGTCAATGATTTCCTTCATCTCCTCATCCTGCTCTACCGGCAGAGAATCAAAAGGATAGATGGATGCCAAATGCGAATGATGGCGATGGCACACCTCAAGATCCTGTTTTTCCCATACGGCGATTCTTTTCTCTTTCATTTTATAAGAATCAACCCCTTCGATAACAGTGAAAGGAGCAACGCTTCTTTTCATTTCCTCCCAAGCGGAAGGAGGCTCTTTTCCGAGAATACCGCAGGATTCGAGCAATGCGTTCAGCAACATATGAATGGCGGCAAGCTGATAAGAGGGGTTTCGCCCCGCCGTTAAACCATTAGGATTACGGCATCCATATTCTGCGGATATGGCAAACGGAATAGCTAATTTGCCGTCACATTCCTCAAGCATTTCCTCGTAAACTCTCAATACGCCGCTCATAAACGGAAAAGCGCGCTTTTCAAGAAACTCTTTATCGCCCGAATATTTATAATAAAGCCAATAAAGTTGAGCCGTCCAGGCTCCGCAAGCTTGATCAAGAGTCGAGCCTGCGGAAATCCATCCGCATTGGAAACCTCGGTCATCAACCGCATGTGTCAATAAAAGACCATCGTCAATCCCGAACATAACCTTTGCGTTATGGCGCATATTGGCCCAGAAAATATCCGACTCAAGCATATCAAAAAGTGGAGTTAGATGTTCTAGTTTTCCAATGGGAAAAGCCAATGTGTAAATTTGCTGAATGTTCACATTAAAGTGGTAATCACCGGACCATTGAGCACGGTGATATTCTTCTATCCAAGGGCCTTGTAATCCAGAAGGAGTGGTACTTTTCGGACTTGTTGCACAGGCAAATTTATATAGAGCATATTTATAAAACTTGTTGAAAAAATCTTCAGGTAAATTTATTTGGGGAACACCTTGCCAATAGTTATGCCACCACTCTTTATTTTCTTTTATAAACAATTCTTCTTCAATATCTTTAAGCTTATCAAAAGCGTTATCAAACGCATCTTGATTGGAATCGCCCAGCTCAAGGGCAATCAGATAAGCGCCATCCAATTTCCCGCAGACGGAAGCGAGGGAAGGATCATCGGGACAGGACTGCGTCCAGCCTTTGATGTTATCGGACTCCATTGTCTCCGGAGCGTTAAATCCATATTTGCTCAGCCACTCCCGAGATTGCTCAAACTCCCATGAAGGTTTGATGATCACTTTGTCAATCATATTCTCATCGTCTTCAATCAATAAAAGATTCTCTTTGACCCCTAGATTCAACTTTAGCGTCATCCCAGAGCTTGTTATAACCAAAACCTCTCCTGTCTCATATTCAAGAACAGCTTTTTCAAGAGTTTCACCATCATTGAGCTTGAATTCAAATCGTCCTACAGGAATGCGCTGCGGTCTGAAAACATTTTCCGGCCATTCCTTTCTAACAAAGACATCGTCGACTTTCTGACATTCATTAGACGTTGCCGCATCCACAACCTTCTTATAGGTTGTTCCCTCAAGCAGTGTTTCTCCTCCGCGATGATCCCAGAAATCAGCACGATTGACAGTGACATGTAGATTTTTTTCTCCCCACACCATTACACCAAAATTGCCATTCCCCATAACTATCCCGCACAATGTCCTGGGTATGGGAAAATCCAATTCAAAGGTTTCTATTTTGTTCAATTTAAATCTCCCGATAATAAAAGTCCGCCGACATAGCAGACAGTGTCTTCGAGTTTTTTGGAATCATCCAGGAAAAGTTTTCTCCTGCGTAGTTCTCAAGGCATTGAATCCAGCAATATTCAGATATTCGCGTATTTCTCTCATTCAGGTCTTTTCTCATTCAGGTCGCTCATTCAGGTCTGACCATATTTTTAAATTGTAAGTCATTTATTGTCAAAATATTTATAGTCTTTTTTTGCCCAAAATAGCCCTTAGAGCTATTTTTTAACCATCAAAAAATTCGTATAAGAGTTTTTTGTCATCGTGTATAATTTTCTTAAAACTAATAAATATACCATAAAAAATAGCTTTAAGACCTTAAGAATGCAAATTTAAAAAATTAAAATCTTGGATATGAACAAGCTATAAACCTAAAATATGGTCTGACCGAAACGAAGAAACAAAACAAGGCGGAAATTATGTCATCAGCTACGATGCAAAAAGCCTGCGCCTGCGCGAACGGCGACTCTATGAAAAGACCGATGAATTCCGTGAAAAATATCGAAAATGCTCGGGAATTGAAGGGCTGTTCGGGCGGCTGAAACAAACGACAGTTCTGAGACGTTTGCGAATCAGGGGTAAAATAGCTGTATTCAACAACATATATTTGATTTTGACAGGCCACAACATCATGCAGATGGCAAAGTTTTACAAAATGAAACCCGTCCAGGAACAAAAAATCTTTATACAATCACTTCAAACAAGCTTTGCTGTGAAATCTTTCTCCTTGCAACGATGCGATGTATTCCAGTTGGCAAGGTTTTTACGTTTGCGATTTTATCAGGCCGCAGACTTTTGGCGGGACCATCGCATTACAGCGGCCTAATAAAATCATTACCATAATTTCCATGAGGGCTTGACTTTTCTCTTCCTAAATCTTATAGTATCTCACAGAACCTTATGGGATCTTTAAGAAATGAAAAACATAGAACTCAAAAGCGAAAATATTTACAAGCTCCTCAGGGGGAAGATTACTTCAGGGGAGTACCCGGACGGCTTAAAGTTTGTTCCGGAAATAGCCCTTTCCAAAGAACTGGGAGTGGCAAAAGTCACTTTGCGTTCCGCCTTAGAAAAACTGGAAAATGACGGACTCATCTTGAGAATACACGGGAAAGGGACGTTCGTACGCGGCAGGAAGGGAAAAGCATCCATTCTTGTAATTACGCAGGGATTCAACAATTTTGCAAATCCGTCCGCCCATATTCTCGACGGGATAAAAGAAAGGGCGTCTTCCGACGGTGTAGAGGTTCTTATTGCCGAAAGGCAATTTATAGAATCCCTTTCCGGCGCTGAGCTTGCCGCATTCTGCTGTAAGGAAAATATTTTAGGGATTATCCCGATTATGTCGTTTTTTTTAGGACGTGAGCGGATTCTGGAAATATTGAAAACTTCCGGTCTTCCGGTGGTATTACCCCATGCGCACCGCCATGATTACAAAACCACCGGCTTTGCGGTGACTGTAGTCAGAGAAGATGACGGATGGCGTTCCGCAATCGAATACCTGAGCTCTTGCGGGCATTCCAAGATAGCCTCTATAATTCACGACGACGCTCCGGCGATAAGGGGCTACAGTCTTGACGAACACAAGAAACTCCTTGAGCAAAACGGCTTGGATGCCGAAGATTCCCTTACCGTCCTCATACCATATGAAAGAGAACATGTGAAAAAAACGGTTTTTTCCTTCATGAAAATGAAAACCCCGCCGACATGTATCCTGTGTTATTCGGATTATTTCGCGATACATGTTTACGACGCACTGAAGGATCTTTCGCTTCGAATCCCCGCCGATGTAGCCGTTATGGGAACCTGCGGCTATCCGGGCGCAGTATTCATGAATCCTTCGCTTTCCACCATAGATTACCAATACAAAAAACTCGGGTCAATGGCCTTTGACACGCTGGCCGCCTCTGGCGAATGGTTTGGCCCCGATGCTATTTCGGCGGTTCCTCAGGTTTTTATTGATCCCGTTCTTACGATAAGAGCAAGTACAAAGATAAAAAGAATCGAAAAGGTGATACAATATGCGTAAAAGAAAAGTATGCTTCACACTTATCGAACTGCTGGTTGTCATTTCTATAATAGCAATCCTTGCGAGCATGCTTCTGCCGGCGCTTTCGAAATCGCGGGAAAAGACTAGGGCCATATATTGCATGGGGAACCTCAAACAGCTCGGAAGCGCTTTCATGAATTATACCGACGATTACGGCGGCAATGCCCCGGACAGTCTATCGGTGGCCAACTGGCTTTTCGGGCCGAGGGAATCACTTTATGTGTCTCAGACTCTGGCTCCTTATATTAATTACGACAAATTTGCAACACAAGAAGAAGCCGAAGCCGCGCCACCTCCCCCCGCGGCGCTCTGCCCGTCAGGCAGACTTGATGGAACATTCAACAGCAAAACAAGTTCCGGCGTTCCTAACGTGAGTTATGGGATGAACTATTTTTTCCGTCAAAGCGTAAGCACAAACTATAAATATTGTGGGAAAATAGCGAAAGTGAGAGCAGCGTCGATTCGCTGTCTTTTCGGAGAAATCACGAATGAAATCGACTCTGTAGGCCCAGGATGGCTTTATACGCTGTCGCGGATAGCCAGCCTCCGCCATTTAAGCGGTTCGAACATCATCTTTCTTGACCTTCATGCCGCGTACTACAAAAGCTCACAACTGAGCGTACTTGCGGGAAACTCAGCCGAAGCGGTTAATGAATTTTGGCATAACAATCCATAAAAAATCAAATATTGAAAAAGGGAGTCCAAATGGTAGCGAAGATATTCTTGTCTCTGTGCTCGGTAATCTTAAGCATAAGCGCCTACGCAGAATCATTCAACTACAAGAGCGAACTCGAATCTGGAAAGCTGAAATACATTCAAAGCAGCGGATTTAAAAACGGCTCGGTAAATATTGTAAAAGACGACTATGTCAAAACACCCGGAGTTTTGCGTATCTCAAGTGAAAACCTCAAAGGAACTTCATTTACAGGCGCTAACTTCATGATACCTAAAGAGACAATCAATTCACTGAAAGGAAAACCTATCGTATTCAAATTTCTTGTAAAACATGTAAAAGGCAGTTCCGTACTCAACTACAGGATGCGCGCGTTCAAGGGCGGAAAAGATAAATATGAATTCATATTGGCTTCACCGGAAGTTCCATTCAAAGGAGAAATCGGCAAATGGCTCCCGATGGAAATAAAATGCCGCTTCCCGGATGACCCCCAAATAGACATTGTCGATTTCCATGGCGGGATACGCCTGACCACGGATACGACCGAGTACCTCATCGATGAACCGGTAATAGAAGAGCTTGAAGAAACGGGGGATTTAAAATTCGAATCACCCCTCATGTGCTACCCGCCCGATAAGACGAGTCAGAAAATGGAAATAGTCAAAGACGGCAAACCCTTCGCCGCCATCGTTACGGAAAATACCCCGTCCGCATGCGTCAAATACGCAGTGAAGGAACTCAACGAACATATCGAACTATGCACGGGAACAAAACTTCCAGTAATAAACGATTCCGATGATTTCAATGGGCCCCGTATACACATAGGAAAAACAGCGCTCACTGAAAGATACTGCGTCTCGCCGGATTATCTTCCAGACGATTCGTGGCTCATAAGAAGCGTAGACGGCAACATAATCATAAGCGGGGGTGACAATAAATCCAATCTTTCACCATTGTCAAAGGACCTTGTGCCTTTCGGGACTCTCTACGGCGTCTATGAATTCCTTGAACGCTTTCTTGAAGTCCGCTGGTACTGGCCGGGGAAAATTGGGACAGTGGCACCACAGATGAAAGATTTTGCGATTGAGGGAATCAACATCAGCGGAAGACCGTCCTATTCCGTCAGGTTCGCTTGGTACAGTGTTCACGGTGATTCGGAAATAAGCAAAGAAGACAGCATGATATGGTGGCGCAGAATGCGTTGGGGCGGGCTTGGCGGAAGCCCTATCGGAATGCACTCATTCAATTCATGGCCCGAACGATTCGGGAATACAAATCCCGAATATTTCGCGGTGCAGACTGACGGTAAAGCAATGGTGAAAGGCGGCCCTGGAGTCGGAGGCGGACACGTCTGCATGAGTAATCCTGATGTTTTGAAGCAGATAATCGCTGACAAGCTCGCGGAATTCGATAAATACCCTTGGAAAAAGTATTCGCCTGTAATGCCCGGCGATTCAAATGATCTCTATTACTGCCGCTGCCAGCTTTGCCAGTCAAAATTAGATATTACAAAGCCCCAAAAGTCCGGCAAATGCAGCAATGCCACATGGGGTTTCGTAAATAAAGTCGCTTCAGAAATATACAAAAGCCATCCCGACAGGTTCATAAGCTGCTGTGCATATGGAGACTATTTAGACGTTCCCGACTGTCCGCTTCTCTCCAACGTAGCTGTTACCCTCTGTTTAGGCCGCGCGCTGCCGAACAATATCTACAACATCGACAGCAAGAAAAAATACTATGCCGATATCATTGCGGCTTGGACAAAAAGCGGAGCCTCCCTATATATATGGGACTATTGGGATACTCCGAGACGACACAAGGGCACTTATGGCGCACCTTCCATATTCCCGAGGGCAATCAAAGAATATTTACTTCTCGACTGCGGAAGGGTCAAAGGCCACGCGATAGAACTCTGTGAAATCGCAAGCGATGGTACTATTCTCAATAAATGGGCGGACTGGATTTATGATTCGCTTAATGTCTATGTCGGCATGCGTTTACTCTGGGATATGGATAGCGATCCAGAAACAATACTGAATGAATTCTATCTGGAGTTCTACGGCCCGGAGGCAGCTCCGTTGATAAAGAAATTCTATGACGAAATGGAAGCCGCCTACGAAAATCCCGATACCAAGGGCGGCCCTGAATTCCAGTGGTACTGGGAAACAATCTGGCTCAAGACTTATCCGCCCGAATTCGTCAACAGGGTAATGGGATACCTCAGAAAAGCGGTTGAAGTCACCGAAGACAAAGAACCCTTCAACGCAAGGGCACGCAAGACCCTTGAGGGCTTTCTGCCCTTCCATAAAATCAGCATGAAATTTTCAGGCGTCAAGGCCGATGAAAAAAAGTCAATCGCGGTTCCCAAAACCGATAATGCTCCGGAAATCAACGGCAAGGATGATGACGAATGCTGGAAAACAGCGCCCGAAACATCAAGGTTCGTCGACAGTTTCATAATGTACGACCTGAAAAGCGTAACAACGGTAAAAGTCTCTTCCGACAAAGACTTTATCTATTTCTTCATAAAGGCTCTTTTTCCGGAAGGAGCGAAACTCAAGACAGAGGTTCCGGCAGGTAGCCGCGACCGTTTTTCCTGGAGCGATGAAAGCTGTGAGATTTTCCTCGTTCAGGGTCAGAAAAAATATCAATTCATCATCAGTCCCAGCAATTCGATGCTCGACATCTTTCATCCCGACATTGCCGTAGATCTCAAACTTTCCGAAGCCATAAAATGGAACTGTGAGGGCGTCAAATACGAAACGGCAGTCAATAACGACTTCTGGACGGCGGAATTGGCAATCCCGTTCAAGTCTCTCGGGCTTGAAAGACCCTCGGAGGAAAATCCATGGAAAGTCAACTTCACCAGAAACTACTTCTATCGGGGAAAAGACAAAGACACCTGGCAGGGCGAACTCTCATGCTGGAATCCGACCTTCGGGTCCTTCCACAACGTTGAAAAGTTCGGAAAACTTTATATTACGGGACAGTAACGAGAATTATCTCTCTATAAATCTTTCCCTGTCAGCGACATGGCGCTGGCTGTGAACAAAACTCCTCACTTTCCCGCTTCTACTTGACCTCAAGAAGCCATTTGTGCTTGTCTTCGCAGTCCCCGCGCTGAATGCCAGTCATTCTTTCATACAATTTCTTCAAACAGGGGCCTATTTCGGAAACACCGTAGTCAATGAGGCCCGATTCGCTCATTATTTTTCCGACCGGGGTTATGACCACGGCAGTACCGCAGGCACCCACCTCAGCGAATTCAGGAAGTTCATCCCTGTGAATCTTTCTTTTCTCGACCTTCATTCCGAGGTCTTCGGCAATTTTCATAAGTGAGAGGTTCGTTATGCTCGGAAGTATTGACTTTGATTCCGGTGTCACATATCTGCCATCTTTGGTGATTGCGATAAAATTGCTTGTTCCAAACTCGTCAATATACTGATGTGATGTGGGATCAAGGAAAAGATCGACCTCCGCACCTTTCCCGTGAGCTATGCTTTTCGCCTTGAGGCCCGCCGCATAGTTGCCGGCGACCTTGACGTGTCCTGTCCCGCCCGGTGCGGCCCTGTCATAATCCTCCATTATGTATGCGGTAACCGGTTTGATGCCGCCTTTATAATAGGGTCCGACCGGCATAACCAGTATGATAAGTTCATATTCCCGGCTCGGCGCTATTCCTATCTGCGGACTTGTTCCTATCACCAGCGGACGGATATAAAACGAGCCTTCGGACTCATACGGAGGTACGTATTCGATATTGTCCTTTATTACCCTGAGTAGTCCGTCCAGAAAAAGTTCATGGGGAATCTCCGGCGCAACAATGTGGTCAAGCGTACGGTTCAATCTTTTGATATTTTCCCAGGGACGAAAAATCTTGAGCGTGCCGTCTTTGTGTCTAAATGCTTTAAGTCCCTCAAAGCAAGCCTGTCCGTAGTGAAGACACACCGCGGCCACCGAAAGAGATATGTTGAAGTCATTGTAGAGCTTTCCTGTATCCCATGCGCCGTCCTTATATCTGAAGCGGATGTGGGACTTTACGGGCATAAAGCTGAAGCCCAGATTATTCCAGTCAATTTGCATTTCAAAAATCCATTTCTATTATTTTTAGGATTGAATCATATAAAAAAAAACTCTAAATAATTTACTTACACTTGGAATTTTATCCAATCTATTACTACATTATAGGGGAAAAATATAACAAACTACAAATAAGTGAGGAGAAATATGAAATTTCTAAAGGGTTTCTTTCCAGGACTTCTTTCGTTGACACTCTTAATCGGCTACGGATGTGCGTCTGATGACGATGGCCAAGGTGACATGATTCCTGATCCCCTGGACAATCCGCCAGCGGCGATTGAGGATCTCTCAGGCGGAGCAGGCATCGATCCGACCGGTACGGGCAAGTGGACACAGCCCGGCGAAGAACTCTCATCCACAGACCCGGATGGGTGGGTAAGGCTCCCCAACATCAAGTTGCCGGTAGTCTATTTCGCGTTTGACAAGTACGATATCGGTACCTCCGAAAAGCCGAAACTCGACAAGACCGCCGAATACCTCAAGAATAATCAGGGAATATGCCTGATTATCGAAGGTAACTGCGACGAAAGAGGCAGCGAAGAATATAACCGTGCGCTCGGCGAACGCCGTGCAATCTCGATAAAGGATTATCTCCAAGGCGTAGGGATTCCTTCCGAGCGTATGAAAACAATAAGCTATGGCGAAGAAAAGCCGGCAGATGAAGGACATACTCCTGAAGCTTGGGCGAAAAACCGCCGAGGAGACCTCATAGCCGCAAAACCCACGAGGTAAAACGCTGACGGCAACTGATAGTCAAGGCCCGGATATTTCCGGGCCTTTTTTATTTTACGGACATTTGTATTTCCAGACAATCAGCAATATCATATCCCCATATTTATGAATATATCCATCGCCAATATAACAAGCCAGTTCAGGAGAAAGCGGTCTACCGGCCTTCCTCCCGGCACGCCCGTTTTTACGGGAGAAAAAACCCCTGAGACGGCGATTTCCTCAATAACAGTCATCGACTTCGGCGACGGCGGCTTTTCAGAAAAAGAGGCCGTGTCGATAGAAGAATGCATACCGGGCACGTCATTCGATATGACCCGCTGGATACTCGTAAGCGGACTCGGAGACGTGGAGAATATCCAGAGGGCAGGAAATGCTTTTAATCTGCATCCCCTTATAACAGAAGATATTCTGGACATGCACCAAAGTCCCAAGATCGATATTTATAGCGATATCGCATTCACCGTGCTCAAGTCGCTTTATATGGCTCCGGACGGCGGTTTGGCTTCCGAACACCTCAGCATCATACTCGGAAGAAACTACGTCATCACCTTTCTCGAAAAGAAAAGCTCCATATTCGACCCCTTAATAAATCGCATAAAAAGCAATTCCGGCCGCCTCCGCCGCGAAAAGGCCGATTATCTCTTATATACCATAATCGACTGCGTAGTAGATAATTATTTTGAAGTGACCGACAGGCTGGATGAAGCGCTGGAAGAAATGGAGGACTGTCTCAGTTCATCAAAGGCAACGATAACGCATCTTCGCAGTATCCATAATCTGAGGCATACTGTCACAATCCTCAGAAAATCCGTAAGACCGCTTATTCATATCGTCAATGAGCTTAAGCACGAAGAACTTCCGAATATGCAGACAAATCTTACGATATATTTCAAAGACCTCTACGATCACATCTTTCAGGTTGTCGAAACAATTGAGGTTCAGAGGGATATGATAACGGTGCTTCTCGACCTTTACCTTTCGAGTATCAACAATCAGATCAACAAGATAATGCAGTTTCTGACACTGATAGGCACAATATTCCTTCCGCTCACTTTCATAACCAGCCTCTACGGAATGAACTTCGAATATATGCCCGAGCTCAAATGGCACTATGGTTATTTTTACGCACTTGCCCTTATGGGAGTTACCGCCGTCGCGATGGCCGTCTACTTCAAGCGCAAAAGATGGATATAGGTCGGCGAATAATCAGTATGCGCGGCCTTTTACGCCTTCGATGTAGTTGATAAAGGATTTATTGACGACCTTGTTTCCGCCCGGGGTAGGATAATCTCCCGTGAAATACCAGTCGCCGCTATGACCGGGGCATGCCCGGTGAAGAGACTCTATTGACTGGTATATTATATGAACCTTGGCGTTAATACCCGGAGGCGTAAGCAGTTCTGTTATTTTCCCCGATATTTCCTCGGCGCTGAAAGGCCGGTAAATATCTTTAATATGGTTTATAGCTTGGTCCTTTGGAAGGTTTTCGTGCTCTTTGCAGCGATCATAAACCTTCTTAATTATTTTCTCCCGTCCGCGCTCCTTCAAAAGTTCAATCGCGGCGTTAAACGCCACGAGGTCGCCGAGCCTTGCCATATCGATACCGTAGCAGTCGGGATAACGTATTTGCGGAGCTGACGATACGAGGACGATTTCCTTCGGTCCTAGCCGGTCGAGAATTCTGAGGATGCTTTCCTTGAGGGTGGTGCCTCTCACAATTGAATCGTCTATTATGACTAGGGTGTCTTTCCCTCTTCTGAGCGAACCGTATGTTATATCGTAGACGTGTGCGACGAGGTCATTGCGCTGTTTATCTTCTGTTATAAACGTCCTTAGCTTAACGTCTTTGACTGCTATTTTCTCGAAGCGCGGGAAATACGCAAGGATTGCCCCCAATTTTTCAGGGGTTACATTGGCGCCCAGTTCAAGTATTTTTTTCCGGTGATAGTCTGAGCAGTACTTTTTCAGGGCTTCCTTCATTCCGATGTAACAGGTTTCGGCGGTATTGGGAATAAAGGAGAAAACAGTATTTTCTATGTCGTAATTTGTGTGCTTAAGAACGGTTGGCGTCAGGTAGCGGCCGAGGGCTTTTCTTTCTTTGTAGATATCGGCATCAGTGCCGCGTGAGAAATATATTCTTTCGAATGAGCATGAGCGTTTTTCGATTTCGCGGGTAAACGGTTTTTCGGTGATTCTTCCATCTCTCCTGATGAGAAGCGCGTGTGCTGGCTTGATTTCTTTTATCAAATCTATGTCAACATTGAGGGCAGTCTGTATTACGGGTCTTTCCGAGGTAACGATGGCTATTTCATCGTCAGAATAGTAGAAAACTGGGCGTATGCCCGCGGGATCTCTTATTATAAATGCGTCTCCGTGTCCGATGAGTCCGGCGATAATGTAGCCGCCGTCCCATTTTTTGCAGGCGTTTACAAGTATTGACTGGAGATCGATATTCTTTGCGATGAGGTTTGATATCTCATACTTCGCGAAGCCTTCGCTTTTATACTGCTTCACGAGACGGTCATTTTCCTCGTCAAGAAAGTGGCCTATTTTTTCAAGGACGGTTACGGTATCGGACTTGTCCACGGGGTGCTGCCCGACCTCAACGAGAATATCGAAAAGCTCGTCGACGTTTGTAAGATTGAAGTTTCCGGCGAGCACGAGGCTTCTGGACATCCAGTTATTGTCCCTTATGAAGGGGTGGCAACATTCGATGTTGTTATTGCCGTAGGTTCCGTATCTTAAGTGGCCCAGGAAGAGTTCGGCGCAAAATGGGGTATTGGCCTTGATCCAGTTTATATCAGAGGGGTTTTCCTTGTTTTTTCTGATGGTTTTGGATGTCTCTTCGTTTATTTTCTTAAAAATGTCGCCTATTGCGGATGAGCTGTTGGATTTTTCTATGGAAATATACGGAGTTCCCGGCGGCATGTCGAACTTTATCGCAGCGATTCCGGCTCCATCCTGCCCGCGGTTATGCTGTTTTTCCATCAGGAGGTACATCAGATTGAGGCCGTAGAATGAAGTGCCGTACTTTTCCTGGTAATATTCCAGAGGTTTAAGGAGCCTCACAAAGGCAATACCACATTCATGTTTGATATCTTCGCTCATAGTCTTCCTTGATCTGATTCCGTGCAGTCAGCGGACAAAGCAGGGCCTTCGCTCTGCACCGATTCCGGACCATAGATTTGTCCAGCTGGACGACGGGACGTCATTTTTTTTAATTATTTGCTTGGAATAGTGAAATAAATTTATATATTTATTCGCTATATACAATAGGAAAAGGTAAAAAAAACTTCGCTCGCGCGAAAGACTGGTTATAATGAACAGACAAATGCTTACCGGCAAGATACACAGGGCAAGGCTTACGGCCTGTGTCGTTGATTACGAGGGAAGTCTTGAGGTGGACCCTGAGATACTTGCAGAGTCAAACATTCTCCCCTATGAGAAGATCCTCGTCGTAAATGCGACAAATGGAGAGCGGCTGGAAACATACGCGATACCGGGCCAACCCGGATCAAGGGTTTTCTGTCTCAACGGCGCGGCAGCCAGAAGGGGAAACCCGGGTGATGTGGTCACGATAATGGCATTCAGCTTCTGTTCCGAAGCGGAATCTCACAATATGCGCCCGAAGGTCATAGTTCTTGATGAAAATAACATGATCGTGGCAAGGAAACAGCTCTGAGATTACGCAGCGATTCCCGTATTATTTAGAAAAGGGATACTCAGCGATGCCGGAAGCCAAAGAAAAAGTCGCAAGAAAAAGGAAAATAAGGGGCCAGGCCGTTGTCGAATACTCAGCAATGCTGGCGATGACCGCCGCGATAATGATAATGATGATAATGTTGCTGGCTGTTTTTACAGAGTACGGGTGGAGGGTGCTCTCACTGATAAGTGATTTCCCTTATGCCGACTGAACTAAGATTGAAAAGATTGAAACGTATTTATTAATGAAATAGGAGGTTTTATGAAAAAATCCAGAAAAAGAAGATCCGGCGGGCAAGCCATCGTCGAGTACATCATCATCATCGTTATTGTCGCGGTAGCGGCTCTCACCGTGATGGGAATTTTCAGTGACAGAATACGCACGATAATCGCCGGCGTAGCAACTACGTTTGGGGCGGAAGGTGCCTCGGATGAAGTTTCGACAAGCTCTGTCGAGATACTGAAAACGATGGATGCCGAGGGCATAGACACCGATACTGGCAACTGATAAACTGCTCTTTATGCTGACTCTTTTGCCGGAAGCCCGGCAGGCAGGCGGGGTGTTTTTATGAGGAAAAGCTACAGGGAATGCGGGCAGACAATACTTGAGTCAACTCTCTCGATGTTGTTGCTCTGCCTTATCCTGATGGGGCTTCTTCAGCTTTTTCACCTCTATGTGGCACAGATGCTTACTGACTTTTCCGCTTTTTACACGGCAAGATCGAGGTCGGTCGGCTTTGCCGATTACATTGTTGAGCGCGCGGGAAAGGCCCTTGTTGTCGCCGCGTCAGGCCCGCGCTCATACCCGGAGGAAAACACCAGCGATGAAGGCGTCAGCTCCAGCTCAACGTCTGCCGATGAAATGATGCTCCACGAGTATCTCTCAGGGGAAAGATGGCTGGAATATCAGTACTGGAGCGGACAGAATGAGTATGGTAGTGAATGGAGTTCACGGGCCGAGGTATCCAATACATATTTTACACAGGAGTCCAGCTCCCTCAACAATGGCCTGGTTGAATCCACCGTATTCTTTACCAATTATCCTTTCCCCATCTTTGACCTCATGGATCCCGACAGGGTATGGTTTGAGGGTACCGGTGAAAATACATTGATAAACGCCACTTCCGAAGTGGCAGATTACTCAATTTTCTACCTGGAAGAATGAAAATGAAAAGTAACGCGTCCAAAAAAAGAAGAAAATATCAAGGAGGGCAGACCCTCATACTCGCCGTGCTTGCCGTCATTATCATAGCGGCGGCCATAGTATTCCTTTTCGACCTTCAGAACATAATACGCGGAAAAATAAAGGCGCAGACGGCAGTGGACGCGGCCGCGCTGGTGGGCGCAAAGTGGCAAATGAACTCACTGAATATGATTGGCGAACTCAATATAATAAAGGCCTGCACCACGATCATAACTGACATGCCCGAAACAGCAAGCGGAAAATATTCATCAAATCCATTGTGGGGTCCAAATAATAATGACGTAAGCTGTCTTAGTGAAGCCTCCAGTCTTCTCTCCCAGATGCAGGTACGCATAGGCTTCACAGGCCCGCTGATTGGATTCGGAGCCGCTCAGCAGGCGGCAAAAAACAACGGTCTCAATTATGTAGACGAATACTGTGTCGAACTGGCCCAGAAATATGAATATCTGTCCAGCGAAGAGGGCGATGTATATTATGGGAGTGATGTGACCATTCCCGCACTTTACGGCTACTCATGGCGCGAACCCTACACCGAAATGATCAGGAATATTATGCAGTACAGCGATCTGGACATGCCGACCGGGGTGGCCGTTAATATGAACAGCTGCTGGGTAAGCGAACCCCTTTTGAGCAGCGATTCCAATATATCCAACAACTACTTGTCCATGAAGTCCATCTATACCGCAATCAACGCCAACTATTGGTGCGCACTCACCGGACTTCTCCGGGAAGATTTCGGAGACTCAAAGTGGTGGGGAAATATTGAGCTTGTCATGAACTCAAACAGTTTCCGCTATGAGTCCGAGCTTCTCCCTCTCGGCTTGAAATACACATTTTCTGGCTCAGGCATATACAATCAAGCCCTTGATTCGGGAGCATTATATGGGCCTGATGATGCCAATGAAAAAATAATGGACAACTCAAATACTTCAAGCGGTTACGAAAGGCCGAAGGAATCGGACCTCCTCCACAACAACTATGACAATGAAGACCCCTATCTCTGCGATGAAAACGGGGAATACCTCTATGATGCCGATAACAACCACATTGTTTATGATGCCGCTTCATACGACATAGAGATAACCGAAACCGGCATAAACAAGCTTTACTTTATCAATCCGGCCACAGGAAATGTTGTTTATCCGGGACTTTATACTAAAGATACCGACGAGTACTGGGCTCCCCTCCCGAGAATATCATGGACCGTTTACGATACGGAGTTCTGGAATCCCTATTCCGACGCCGACAGCGATGACTGGAAAGATACGTGGGGGAAATACCTGAGAAAGGATTTCAAGGAGGGCTACAGATACTATGGGGCCGTCTCATGTGCAGGAGCAATCGTTCAGCCCAAACTCATCTCAAGCAAATGGAACAGACTCGATAGCAAAAGTCAGGATACCGAAAACGACTATATCGGAGACGCCCTCGAATTCGGCGGACAATCTTCATCAGGCGGACAAAGCATAAACCAATACGCGTCCCGGCTTAAAAGCAGTGAAGCCGCCATGCGCAACGGCACTATATCCGATATAGAAGTCTTTTCTCTCGCAAAATCATATGGAAGAATCCCGGTAGCCAACGGTGAATACCTCACGCCGTGCTCGGTATTGATGGTACTGCCCGTATTCGAAAGACCGCTTATCATCCCGGTGGAACTGGAAAAACCTTCGGATTTCACTCCTGACTTCAAGTGGGCTGCCTTCAAAAGAGAATACCTTCCTCTCCTTGGCACCGTCAGCAATGTAGACGATATGCCCGCACTAATGGCCGAAAGCTACCCGGAACATTGGAACGCGGGGTGGTTCTCCTTCTACCATAACGCTCTTGTAAAACTCAATAATGCGTCATGGAGACAACAGGGCATAGACTGGCTTGAAACCGTAATTGATGAAGATACCGAGAAAACCAATGAGGACACCTGTAATTACTGGCCAAGCAGTGGCCCGGGTACCCGGCAGGCGCCGTCTATCCCCTTCTAATTTTTTCCCGTTTCACAACCGCGGTAGCCCAGTACAAGTATCGTGATATCATCGGATTGTTCAGCTTCACCGGCGAATTCCCTCACATCTGCAAGAAGGCCCTTAACAAGTGTTCCAGCATCTTTTTCGGCGACATTCTTTTCTAGATAGGCAACGAGACGCGATTCGGAATATTCCTTATTGTCTTTATCCATAGCCTCTGTAACACCATCTGTATAAAGGACTATCACATCACCTGGATTCATAGTAATTGACCCGCAAGAATAATCCTGCGGTTCCATTACCCCGAGCGCCATGCCGTGCCGTGCGCCCAACTTCTCAATACCCCCGGATGCCTTTATCACAAACGGCGGATTATGCCCGCCATTGCATAGTTTAAGCTCCCCGGTCTTTATATTGAGGATACCGGAAATATAAGTTACGAACATTGACATTTCGTTATCGCGGCAAAGGTCTTTATTAATCCCTGTTACAATTTCGCCTACGCTGAGGCCGGGTGCAGCCTTCGCCCTTGACAAGGTCTGTGAGACCGCCATGAAAAGCGAGGCGGGAACCCCCTTGCCGGAGACATCGCCCACCGCAAAATATAGGTGATCTTCGTCAATAAAGAAAAAGTCATAAAGATCGCCGCCTACAGCCTTTGCCGACTCAAGAACAGCGTATATCTCAAATTCGATACAATCAGGAAAGGCCGGAAAAAGAACGGGAATGATACTTCTCTGAATATCTCGGGCAATATTAAGTTCACTTTCTATTCTCTCTTTCGCCGCCGTGGTCTCTTTGAGGTTTTTTATGTATTCAACAATCCGCCGCCGCATAGTCGCGAAGGAACGGCTCAGGCGGCCTATCTCATCATTCGAATCGATTTCCAGTATCGGACAATCAAATCTGCCGGAGCCTATGATATCAGCGGATTTAGCCAGCTTATGCAGCGGACTTGTTATCTTATGTGATATGGCTATAATGATTAAGAAAATAAGAACCAGTCCGAGCACAGAAATAGCACTTATGACAATGTTCAGTTTTCGGACAGGAGCGAGAAGCTCTGATTCCGGGTACATTATACCGAGAGACCAGCCGTTCGACCCAAGCGGTGTATAATAAAGCCAGCATTTTTTGTCGTAAAGCAGGCAGTGATGCGGAACAAAACCCGATTTACCCGCCATCATTTCCCGGCCTACGGCCCTGAGTCCTGGGTCGTTCGCCTCTTCGGCCATAGAAAATATCGTTTGGTGCATTATCTTGCTGATATCAGGGTAATTAACTATCGTACCGTGCTTCGACATTATAAAGCTGTACCCGTGTTTTATAACATTCAGGGAACTGATGAATTTCTGAAGCCAGGAGAGAGAAACATCAACGGTAACAACTCCGAAAAGCTCCTTTTCCCCGCCAGGCGCAATCCTGAAAAAAGGAACTGAATATGTCGACATTATCACGCCGCCGGCCCCATCGTCAAAATAGGGCTCGCTCCACAAGCTTTTGAGAGTTTCACTGGGTATCTGATACCAGTCCTGAATATCATAACAGTAGGTCTCGGAATCCAAATTCATTGTACTTATTTTAGCGCCATTTCTCCAACAGTAAGGGGCAAAACGCTTGATGTCATTTCTAAATTTATACGGCTCGAACGCCACGCTGCTTCCGTATACGCTCTTGTTGCGACTGACAAAGTCCGCGAGTACTTTTTCAAGATCTTCCTTTGATATGGAACTGTTGTGTTCCATGAAGAAGGCAAGTCCTTGCGCCGCCTGCGCGGCTGAAATGAAGACTCTGTCTATTTTTGCGGCAGCTGATTCTGAGAGGGATTGGGCATTTCTTTCTACATCTTCAAAAATTATTTTTCTGATACTCAAATATGTATAGCCTGCCACTATCCCCATTATTATGAAAGTTGAGGCAAGAATGGAAAAACTTAACTTGAAAAAAAGACTTTTATTTTTTAGCATCGCCTATCGCCTTGAAAAAATTTTTATACTCGGGGGCTTCTTTAATACTGCCCGACTCCTTCAAAATAAGCGCAGTCTTGTTGTAGACAGCCTCGGAAAGAACGGAATCCAGCTTTTTGCCGCCCGGAAAAATCAGATCTGCCATCCTGTCGAGCATCCAACTCTGGTGCGCCTTATTGAAGGGCAAATTATATATCTTCATCGTTTTCTCAACAATTTTTACCGTCTCTTCCTTGTGCTTCGCCGCATATTCCCAGCCTTCAATGGAAGCTTCAACAAATTTCTTGCAGACATCGGGCTTGTCCTTCAGAAATTTTCCGCTGCAGAAAATACCGTCTTCGGGTATATCAAGCCCATGTTCGGAGAGGAAAAAGGTGTTAATCTCTGAAGTTTCCACCCCGTGCATGATAAGGGTGTGGTACTCGTTGTACCACATGACCGTTAAAATGTCCACGCCGCCCCAGAGAAAGAGGTTGATGCCGGTGGCAATCGGTATGACATGCGGATTTATGTCATATTTTTTCATGAATGCCATTGGGATTTCCTGAAAGTCGCATTGCCATATTCCGAATTTTTTATTTTTCATGGCCGCCGGACTGCCTATTCCGCTTTTTTTCAGGGTCACAAGCACCAGAGCCGACTTTTGCGATATCTGGGCAATTTCGACAATATCCATCCCCGCGGCGGCATTCTTTATCCCGGTCGAAAGAAAAAGCGTAACAATGTCGGCTTTGCCTGTTTTCAAAGCGTCGGACGCGCCGGAAATCGGGGTAGCGTGCTCAATCAAGACATCGAGGCCCCGCTTTTTGTAAAAACCTTTTTCGAGGGCCATGTAATATCCCGAAAACTGCGCCTGGGCCGTCCACTGCGGCATAAAAGTGACTTTTTCGAGGCCATCGTCAACAGAATACAATCGGGACATGAAAATCAATCCACAGACAATCACAGATAATCGTTTCATAAAGCTGGCCGTCCTTCGTAATTCATGTAAATCCGATAATGATAAGATAGTTTTGAATTGCCCTGACTTCAATATTTCTCCGCTTGAAAAGTCGGCTAAATTTGATTTTAGAGGAAATATAAAGCATATTGTGGAGGGAAACGGGAGGGAGACGACGCCATGTCTGTACAATGCAAAATATGTCCTAGGGGCTGCGAGCTCTCAGAAGGAGAAGCTGGGAACTGCCGCGCACGAAAAAATGTTAACGGAAAAGTAACGCTTACGACTTATGGCTTCCCGTGTGCTGTACACGTTGATCCGGTCGAGAAGAAACCGATGTTCCATTTTTTGCCGGGCTCGAAGTCATTTTCCATCGCCACCGCGGGCTGCAACCTGCACTGCCGCAACTGTCAGAACTGGGAAATATCGCAGGCAAAGCCGGAGGATGTCCCGGCTTATGAACTGCCTCCGGATAAAGTAGTCGAAAAGGCACTGGAATATAAATGCCGTTCAATAGCATATACATATACCGATCCTGTAATCTTTTACGAGTACGCAATGGACTCTTCAATAAAGGCCCGCGAAAAGGGTTTGAAAAATATTCTTGTTACTGCGGGATACATCAATCAGAAACCGTTGAAAGAAATCTGCAAATTCACCGATGGCGCGAATATCGACCTCAAGGCGTTTTCCGATAAATTCTACCGTGATGTCTGCAAGGCGACTTTGAAACCTGTTCTCGACGCGCTTGTTACATCTAAAGAATGCGGCGTGGAGGTAGAAGTTACGAATCTTGTCCTGCCGACCCTTAACGACAGCGAAAGCGATTTCAAAAGCCTCGTAAAATGGGTAAAGGAAAATATGGGTGCCGAAACACCGTTGCATTTTTCAAGATTTTATCCTAACTACCTTATGAAAAATCTGCCGCCTACACCGGGAGAAACACTTCTGAAAGCTAGAGAAATCGCAAAATCAGAAGGCCTTAAGCATGTATATATAGGCAATATATCAAGCCCGGACGGCGAAAATACCTTCTGTCCATCATGCGGAAAACTTCTTATCAAACGTACGGGTTATTCCATAGATACGAACGAGATAAAAAATGGGGCCTGTCCGCAATGCTTCTCAAAAATATATGGGGTATGGCAATGAGGCGAAGATTTTTTCTGAGACTGTCGGGACTTTTCGCAGTGGCTGTTTTCGCGGGAATTCCGTTGCCGGCCTTCGTCACAAAAGATAAAAAAAAAGAAACCTATCCCGGGAAAATTATGCGTTTCGATAATTTCAAAACGTCCACTGAAGGCCCTTGGGCCGGATAACTTTAAAAGAGGTGCCTTATGAGAATCTTAATCGTAGCATCAATGTTTTTGGGAATCCTATGTTGTGCCGAAGATGGGAAAATAATTGTTTCACCATTCGCCGGGCAATGGTACAGCGGGACAAAGAATGCGCTAGAAAAAGAAATAAAATCAATGATGGGAAATCCAGGCGGAACTGCAAAAATAAAACCGCGTGCTTTCATTATGCCGCACGCCGGATATGCATATTCTGGAAAGACTGCGGCGGCTGGGATTGAATATATGAAAGGAAACGATTTTAAGAGAGTTGTAATTTTAGCTCCTTCTCACAGGGCATCGCTTCCAAATGTGGCGTGTCTCTCCGGGGTCGAGAAATTCAGAACGCCGCTCGGCGATATCACAGTCGATTCCGCATTCGAGGAAAAACTCATGCAGAATAAATTATTTATCAGGAACGCCGAAATACACAAATCTGAGCACAGCGCACAAATGGAAATACCGCTTATTCAGTACGTACTTAAAGATGTCAAAGTAGTTCCCATAATCATTGGAAGACTCAACGATGAATCTCTAAAGAGCATAGCGGACACATTACGCAATCTTATCGACGACAAAACACTTGTTATCGCCAGTTCAGATTTTACGCATTACGGACCGTCGTACGATTATCTGCCCTTTACCGAGGATATTCCCGAAAATCTGAAAAAACTGGATATGGGTGTCTATAAATTTATAGAGAAAAAAGATGCGGCCGGCTTCATGAATTATATAGACAAGACAGGAGACACCATCTGCGGGGAATATCCGATAGCTCTTCTTCTTGAAATAGTTCCTGCCGGAGCCGACGCAAAACTCATTGCATACGACACCTCAGGAAGGATTACCGGCGATTATACAAATTCCGTAAGCTATATGACTATAATGTTCAGCAAGCCTGAGTCTTCCATATTTTCTGAAGACGACAAGAAAGAACTTCTCAAGCTCGCACGCAAAACTCTCTGGTATTACATGAATTACAAGAAAATGCCCTCGTTGGACGATCTTAAGATTACGCTGAGTCCGGCAATGAAAAAAGAAATGGGTGTTTTTGTAACACTTCACAAAGACGGGAATCTGAGGGGCTGCATCGGCGAGATTTTTCCATCGCGGCCGTTATGGAAAGCCGTTATGGCACAGTCAATAAATTCGGGATTGAATGATTACCGCTTCCCGCCTGTCGAGCTGAGAGATCTTCCTTCTCTTGAATTTGAAATATCCGCATTGACTCCGCCGGCAAAAGTGAATTCATGGAGGGATATAGTGATAGGCACGCACGGCATGACGCTTGAAAAAGACGGGCATTCGGCGGTTTTTCTTCCTCAGGTCGCGCCGGAGCAGGGCTGGGGGCTTGAGGAAACTCTTTCCCATCTTTCTCAGAAGGCAGGACTCCCTGCCGACGCATGGAAAGAAGGCGCGAAATTTACGGTCTTCGAGGCCGTTGTCTTTAACGAAAAGGATTTCAGCAAAAAGTGAAATGCATGAAATTTCCGGAGCTGATTTTCATAGGTGCCGGATTATTTGCCATATCGGCGCAACTGATTCTTTACCGGATATTCCTGACGGTTTTTTCGGGGAATGAGCTTTCGACGGGACTTTTTCTCTTTTCATGGCTGATCTGGACCGGGATAGGAGCACTGGCTGGTTCGAATACAAAAATCCGGAAAATCATTTTTTCACTCGCCAGCTTCGAAACGCTTGTGCTTCTTTACATCCCCGCATTCATTATCCAATATTTTCTGCTCTCAAGTGCTTCCGAAATTCTCGGGGTAGAGTTTTACCAGCAGATCCCATTGAAACAGCTCCTTCTTTTCGTGATAGTCTTTAATTCCCCATTGTCTTTTGTCACGGGATTTCTTTTCCCGCTCGGGTGCGAATGGGCAAAGGAAACTTTTCTTCCGGTTTCGCGGGTATATCTTTTCGAGGCGCTGGGCGCCTTCGCGGGGGCAGTACTTTCCACGATACTGCTGAGCTTGGGAATATATAAGGAAACACTGTTTTTTCTTATGGCAGGAGAACTATCGATAGTACTTTTAATTTATCATTTCCTAAACAAAAAACGCATGAAACTTGCACTTGTTTTTTTAATTCTCGCTTCAGTAATCTGCATATTTTCTGGACTTGGTAAAAAATGGGCTGACTCCTCATCTGATAGCAGATGGAAAACACTACTTCCGTCCGCGGAATATCTCGGGTCTTTCAGTACAGCGCAGGCACGCTATAACTACGGAAAATATTCAGATCAATTCATTGTCGAAGCGTGGGGAAACGTGATAGAAAGTTTTCCGGGCGGACAGCAGGCTGCTGAGAAAATGGCTTCAGATTTTTCCCAGAAACCCGGTGCTCGCGAAATACTTATAGTCGGTCATTCCCCTATTTCATTATGCCAGAAAATATCAGAACTGCCTGATGTCGAAAAAATTACGCTAATCTGCACGGATTCGGAATATCCGCAGGCACTCTATTCTATACTTCCTGAAAAATATAAAATGCCGCTGGAAAAAGTAAAAATGTCCGGGCAGGATTTGAAAGAGTTTCTCTCTTCAAAAGATAAAGAATTTGACCTTGTCATAATGGACTGCGGTCTTCCTGCGTCACTTGCCGTGAACAGGTTTTACAGCGAAGGATGTTTCGAACTTATGAAAAAATCATTGAATGAAGGAGGAGTATTAAGCGTAAGTTTTGCGGGTGGAGATAATTATATTGGTCCGGAGCTGGCATATTTCGGAGCATCGCTCTTCGAAACATTGAAAAGCGTATTTCCTGAAATAGTTCTCAAACCAGGGGATTCTTCCATTTTTTATTGTTGTTCACAAAAAGGCAGACTTTCGGAAAATCCTGAAATATTGGCAAAGAGGCTAGAGAGCCTCGATGTGAAAGAACGTGCGTTCCTGACAGGAAATATCAGCGCGATGTATCCGCAGGACAGAATCATTTTTCAGAAGGATATTTACGGTGAACTTGCGAATGTTTCGCTTCTTAATACCGATTCGAATCCGAAGAGTTTTCTTTATGCGATGCTTTTTACGGCAAAGAAACTTGGTAACTGGACAATGCCGAAGGAAACGCAGATTATAAGAATTTCAGAATTCCTCCCTCTTTATGCGGGAGTTCTTTTCATAATAATCTGGCTTTGCAGATTCGTTTATTTGTTTTCCGGACGGCAAAAAAGAAAGTTGCGGAGCTTCGAGATAATTTCGACGATGACGCTTTTCTCGATAAGCGCAATGCTGCTCAATATTCTCCTTATTTTCAGATTTCAGACACAGTGCGGCTCGATATTCCTGTATTTTGGTCTGGCGTCTTCGCTTTTCATGCTGGGTATTTTTTCGGGCGGGCGCATAGCGCAGAAAGTTATGGGAGAATATTTTATTTCGTTACTTGGCGCGGGTCTTTTTCTCGCCGGGTTGTTTTTTTATCTTTCGGGAGCAGTTCCGGTTTTCGTTTACGGTATTTTCTTTTTTATCTGCGGTATTTTTCCGGGAGCTGCATTTTCATTCTGTGCCGTCAAATTCAAGGAGTTGAATGTTCCGGACACGCGGGCAGGAGCATTTCTGAATTCCGCAGACTGCATGGGCGGAGCGTTTGCAGGGCTGACGGGAGCATTGCTGCTGTTGCCTTTTTCAGGCACCTTGGGCATATTTACTGCCGTTTTGACGATAGCGTGTTATGCCGTTTCGGCAAGTCTTCTTTTCCCTATGTTCAGCGGAAGAAAAAGCATTGCGAAGGGGCTGTTGCTTGTTTTGCTTGGCACTGGAGTTTTCATATTCTTTATTATGGCGACAGCAAATAGTGGGAAAGCTAAAACAGTTGAGACACGGATAAAAACAATCCCTCTTGACAATCTGTAAATTTTTGCTATTCTTAAATGAAACGATGGGAAATAACATGCATTGTGGCAAGTTTAATACAGAATTGCTTCTTAAGCTTCTCCTTCTAGGAGGGGAGGGCTTGCCGTCGTGATTCATTAGAGTCAGGTAGATTCAGCGGGCCTCTCAATCGGAGGCCCTCTTTTTTTATATGCATGCCCTCCCCGTAAAATTAATGAAAAATGCTGTAAATATCCCGGAACTATGATATGTTAAGAACCTTATGATTTTAGAGGACGAATAATGAAAAGCAGTTATCCTAAATATAAGTATCCTGCCCCGTTGAAGATGAAGAATCGTCAGTGGCCTGACAAAATATTGAAAAAAGCCCCCGTGTGGTGCTCGGTAGACCTCAGGGACGGCAATCAGGCGCTGCCTGTTCCGATGAATCCTGAAAAAAAGCTCGACTTTTTCAAAATGCTCGTAAAAATAGGCTTCAAGGAAATAGAGGTCGGGTTCCCTTCGGCATCAAAAGACGATTTTGATTTTGTAAGATACCTGATAGAAGAAGATATTGCTCCGAAAGACGTGAAAATATCAGTATTGACACAGGCGAGGCCGCACCTTATCAAACAGACAGTCGAATCATTGGAAGGCGTCAATAAGGGGATTATACACTGTTATGTGGCGACGTCGGACCTTCACGGGCGCTTTGTTTTTGGAAATGACAGGAAAAAGGTGCTGAAAATGGCGGTCGACGGCACTAAGATGATTGTCGACGGACTCGAAAAGGCTGGACTTCGTAAAAAAGTTGGTTATGAATTTTCACCTGAGGAGTTCACGGACAGCGATATCGGGTTTGTAATAGAACTCTGTAAGGCCGTTAAGGAAACTTGGGGCAAATCACGGAAAGGCGACTTCATATTGAACCTTCCGGCGACAGTGGAACGGCGTCCGCCCTATCAATATGCCGATATGATAGAGTATTTCTGTGAGCATTATCCCTATCTTGATGAAACTTCCATCAGTATCCACGCCCACAATGACCAAGGTTGCGCAGTGGCGGCATCGGAAATGGCACTCATGGCGGGGGGAAACCGCATAGAAGGTACGATATTCGGACACGGCGAACGCACGGGAAATCTCGATATATCGACGCTTGCGCTCAATCTCTATTCGAGAGGAGTCGACCCCAAGCTTGACTTCTCCGACATGCCCGGACTGGTAAGGCTTGTCGAGGAAGTTTCTAATATTCCCGTACATCCGAGGCATCCGTATGCCGGACAGCTCGCTTTTACAGCATTTTCCGGTTCGCACCAGGATGCGATAAGGAAAGGAATGGACTCATTGGGCAAGGCTGCGGATTATTTCCGCCAGGGATGGAAAGTGCCCTATCTGCACATAGATCCTGCGGATATAGGGCGAAATTATGAAAAACTTATAAGAATCAACAGTCAGTCCGGTAAGGGCGGGGTAACTTATGTCCTTGAGAATGATTTCGGGATTTATCCGCCGAAGGCGATGCAGCCCCAGATAGGGACGGCGGTCCAATTGTTTGCGGACAGCAAGGGCGGCGAGATAAATTCGCAGGAGCTTCTTGATATTTTCCGCAAAAGCTTTATTGATGTCGAAGGTCCGTATAAACTCATTGAGTTCGTCCGGAGCCAGCAGGACAGTTCGTCCATAGATTCGATATGGGTAATTCTCAAAGTCGAATCATGTGGAGAAGTTCTTGAGCTGGAGGGTTTCGGCAACGGTCCTATTTCCGCTACCGTTCATGCTCTCAAGCAGAGTGGAAAGTTTATCAATTTCAGGCTTGAGGACTTTACCGAGCAGTCCCTCGGGCATGACTGCGACGCGACAGCGATGGCCTATGTGGGAATCCGTACCGGCAGCGAAGATAAGATCGTTTATGGCGCCGGAGAACATTCAAATATTGACATGGCGGCTTTAAAAGCTATATTTGCCGCCTTAAACAAGGCATACAATGAAAAGTAAAACAGCATCCATTCTTTTTATTCTCGCGATAATAGCGGGAATACATGTCATCGGCATCTTTTTCTTCATGAAAAGCGGAAAAGATGGAAAAAGTCCCAGTCCGCAGACGACGGCACGAACAGAGGCAGAGAACAGCGCCATTGCCAAGGCCGAAGAAGAAATCAAGAAAAAGGTCGAGGAAAAAGCTAAGGATGTCCCGCCGCTTCCATACGACTACAGTCTTGCGGTTAACGGGAACATTCCCGAACTGCCTCAGGGCGCGGTCGCAAAATCCGGCATATTAGTCGATATCAATACGAGAAAAGTTCTCTGGGCAAAAAATGCGAAAGAGGGCGTTCCTATAGCGTCAATGACCAAAATGATGACGCTCCTTATCGCGATGGAGGATGTCAGAAATGAAAAAGTTTCGCTTTCGACCGATGTGAAAGTTACGAAACATGCCTATAAAATAGGGGGCAGCCAAGTCTACCTCGACCCGCGCGAAACATTTAAACTCGAAGACCTTCTTAAAACAATAGCCATAAAAAGCGCGAACGATTCCGCCTATCTCGTTTCGGAATTTCTCGGGGGCGGCGACGTGGAGTCCTTCATCTCCAGAATGAACCAGAAGGCAGAATATCTCAATATGCCGAATACAAAATTTTTCAATGCACACGGACTGCCTGGCACTACATCGAAAGAGGACAATATAAGCAGCGCCGAGGGTATGGCCATTCTTGCCGAGGTACTTCTCAGATCACCAAAAATAGTTGAGTGGGCCTCGACGCCCACTTTTACCTTCAGAGAAGGCACCGATAAACCAATGCTGATAACCAACCACAACAAGCTCGTGAATGAATGCCCGGGAGTCGATGGAATGAAAACAGGATTCATCAACCGCTCAGGCTTCTGCATTACCGTTACATGTAAACGGGCCGACAGACGTCTCATCGCCGTAGTCACCGGCTTTAATACGTGGAAGGACCGCAACTCATTTGTTAAAAAACTTATTGATTGGGGCTACAGGCGCGCGCCGCTCGTCGAAAGTGGAAAAGTCCCACCCCCAAAAGCAGCAGAACCCGTCAAAAAAGCGGCGACTTCTAAGAAAACAAGCGGCGCAAAATCAAAAAAATGAGGATTTAATAAAAGATTCCAATGAAAAGAACAGTGCTTTATCCAGGGACATTTGATCCTGTCACTAACGGACATCTTGATATAATCGAGCGCTCATGCAGGCTTTTCGACCTTGTTTTTATAGGAGTGGCGCAGAATGACAAGAAAAATCCGCTTTTTACTCTTGATGAGCGCATGGAACTTATGCGCAAGGCATGCGCCCATCTCAATAACGTGGAAATAGTTTCGTTCGACGGGCTCATGGTAGATGCCGTAAGGCAGTACAAGGTAACCGTCGTCATAAGGGGAATAAGGGCGGTTGCTGATTTCGAGTATGAGTTTCAGATGGCCCTGATGAACCATGAACTCAATCAGGAATGCGAAACCATCTTCATGATGCCCAGCAAGACATATTCATTCGTAAGCTCAAAACTGATTAAAGAAGTTTCCCGCTGCTGCGGCGATATCTCAGCTTTCGTACATCCAGCCGTGGGCGAGGCAATTATGAAAAAGGTCCGGGAAGAGAAGTTATGATTAAGTTTTCTATTGTTAATCTTGACAGGGACGGGACGGATCTTTCCGGCTCCGAGCCCGCGAGCATCCTGGAAATCGAAGATTCCGACCTGCTCTCCTGTCATTCCCCGATTGAATACAATCTGCATGCGGCACTCGTAAACAACGGAATTCTAGTCACAGGAAGCGCGTCAACGGAAATAAATCTCAAATGCGGAAGATGCCTAAAAAGCTTTAAATATCAGGTCAGCTCCCGCAACATGTGCCATTTTTACGAAAAGGTAAAAAACCAGGAACTTGATGTTACCGAGGAAATAAGAGAAGACATTCTTGTCGCGTTTCCCAATGCCTATTTGTGCAAGAAAAACTGCAAGGGACTCTGTCCTAAGTGCGGCACTAATCTCAATAAGTCAGAGTGTTCGTGCGCCGAAGAGGAAAGCCCAGTATTGGAAAGCAGTGAAGAGAAAAGCCCGTGGATTGAGCTCGACAAATTAAAAATTGAACCACGCGTGAAAAAAAGATGATTCATTGTTGAAAGATAGCTTTTTTATGCTATTTTACACGTTTCGCAAATTAAAAATTCAGATGGAGAACCTACAATGGGTGTACCAAAAAGAAAAATGTCGAAGATGAAAAAGCGCTCGCGCAAGGCGGCTAACAGATATGAAGGTGTCGAAGCCACTTTCTGCCAGTCGTGCGGTAAACCTGTCGCGCCCCACAGGGCATGCAAAGGCTGCGGCATATACAAAGGCAAACAAGTTATAACTGTTTCCGAGTAAATGTGATGAAAATAGCTGTGGATGTAATGGGCGGGGATTATGCGCCGTCTGCGATAATAGAAGGCACAGCTATCGCCTTAAAAGATTTCTCCGATATCGAACTAGTATTAGTTGGACATCTCGGAAAGATATCTTTTTATCTTGAGAAATTCGGGCTTGCCAGGCATCCCAGAGTGAGTCTCGTACACGCCGAAGAAGTAGTTGAGATGAAAGATGCTTCGATAGTAACACTAAGAAGCAAAAAGAATTCATCAATCTCTGTCGCCGCGAGACTTATGAAAAATGGTGAGGTCGATGCGATCGTGAGCGTCGGGCATACCGGAGCGGCAGTCGCTGCCACAAATGTGATTGTAAAGCCGCTTCCTGGAGTAGACAGAGCCCCGCTAGCCTCAGTAATGCCGGCCATCGGCGGTCATTTCATACTTCTTGACGCGGGAGCCAACACCGATTGCAAGGCTCTCCACCTCGCACAATTCGCCATCATGGGAGAAACGTACTGCAAGCACATCCTCGGGGTCGAAAATCCTACGGTTGGACTACTCAGCATAGGAGAAGAAGACAGCAAGGGTAACGACCTTACCAAGGAGGCCTTCAAGCTACTCTCAAAAATGCCTATAAATTTCGCGGGAAATGTCGAGGGCAATGACCTTTTTATAAAGACAACCGATGTGGTGGTCTGCGATGGATTCGTCGGCAACGTCCTCATTAAAGCCTGCGAAAGCCTTGCAGGGGCTATAAACCATTGGATGAAAGACGTCTTTACAAAAAACCCTGTCCGCAAGACAGGAGCGATACTCGCAAGAAGCGCATTCAAGGATCTGAAGGCTATCGCCGACGCTGAGGAATACGGCGGAATTCCGCTTCTCGGTCTTAATGGAATATGCATCATTGGGCACGGCTCGTCGAACCCGAAGGCCGTCAGAAATGCGATAAGGACATGTACCGAATCGGTTAGAAAGCGCATAAATGAAAAGATCATGGCAAGGATTGAAGAATCCGGAATGACCTTCAAAAATATACAGTCTTCAGAAGCAAATTAATTAAGCCGGGAGTTCATAAATGGGAATACGAATAGCGGGAACAGGATCATACCTGCCGGAAAAAGTCCTGACTAATTCCGATCTTGAAAAAATAGTTGAAACCACCGACGAGTGGATATGCACCCGCACCGGCATAAAGGAAAGAAGAATCGCCGAAGCAAATGTGCCGACTTCAGATTTGGCCGCAAAGGCCGCAGAAGCTGCACTCGCAATGGCTGGAATAGGAGCGGAACAGCTCAACGCAATGTCAGTCGCGTCAATAACTCAGGACAAAATATTTCCGAGTACCGCCTGCATCGTCCAGAGAAAAATAAAAGCATCCAACGCGTTCTGTTTCGACCTTCAGGCTGCCTGCTCAGGACTCCTCTATTCGCTCGAAGTAGCTAAAAGCATACTGCTTACTCACCCTGAGTACAAATATTTTATGGTAATCGGCGCCGAGAAACTTTCATCCATCGTCGACTGGCAGGACAGAAGCACCTGCGTGCTTTTCGGCGATGGTGCGGCAGCCATCCTGCTTGAGAAAACCGAAGACGATGAAAACTGTTTCATCGGAAGCAAGCTTGGTTCCGACGGCAATTATGCCGACATTCTCCAGATTCAGGCGGGCGGTTCCGACACTCCGGCCTCTCATGAGACCGTAGACAAAAAAATGCACTTCATGAAAATGGACGGCCAGGCCGTTTTCAAGCTCGCCGTCAACGCAATGGTCGGCGCCTGTAGGGAAACAATGGAAAAGTGCGGCGTCCATCCCTCACAGATAAAGTGGCTCGTCCCGCATCAGGCCAACTATAGAATACTCAAAACCGTCGCCGCCAAGCTCGACATCTCCGAAGAAAACGTCTACATGAACGTCCATAAATTCGGTAACACCTCCGCGGCGTCAATAGGGCTCTGCATTGATGAAATCGTAAGAGGCGGCAAAATACAGAAGGGCGAGTATATGCTCCTTACCGCGTTCGGCGGCGGCCTCACATGGGGTGCGACACTCGTCAAGTGGTAAGATTGCAACGATTGAAGGCTCTAATCAGTATCCGTTCAGATTGACTGAGAGATTTTCGATTATCCAGAGGAACATGGCGAGCGCACAAGCTATGACTGGAGTGAAAAGCCAGCCCGAAAATACTTTCAAAAGACTGCCGTAATTAATCACATGCGCTCCTTTTATGAAGCCTATTCCGAAAAGTGCCCCGATTATTGCCTGGGTTGATGAGACGGGAACTCCTATCTCAGCATAGATATGAATCGTCACAGCGTGTGAAAGTACACAGACAAAGGCAGTGAACGCATTGAGTTTAATGATGCTTTTACCCACCGTAGTCATCACCGGCTTTGCAAAAAACAGAACACCCGTCGCTATAGCAATTCCGCCAAAGCAGGCCGCCTGCATAGTCGTCATCATTCCAGCTCCGACAAAGACAGCCGAAACGTTGGCCACATTATTAGCGCCAAGCGCATAAGCTCCATAGCAGCCGCAGACTGTGAGAAGCAGCGACATCAGAGGGTCGTAGATAAATACTGACGGTTTCCACTTGTCCAGGAAATACTTGAAAAAGTAATAGAAAACAATCGTAAAGAATGCCCCTCCAAGCGGGGTCGTTATCCAACATATTACTATTTTTTCGAGTCCCCCTAGATTCACATTTTTTTGCATGAGTCCGACTCCGACAATCGCCCCGACAACCGCCTGGCTTGTTGAGATAGGCATCTTGAGAAGTGTCATGATTGTTACCGTTATTGCCGCCGCGAATGACGTGGCGACCACGGTCTTGACGGCCACGCTGGACCTTCTGACCGGATCAATATTGGACTGCTGAACTTGCACTGAACTTTTATTTCTGAGTCCTTTACTCAGAGTTTCTATCCCGGCTTTGCCGTCAATGACCGCACCTAAGAAGACAAATATTGCGGACAAAATGACGGCTGTGCTGTACTTTATCATTCTGGAACTTACGGCTGTGCCGAATACATTTGAGCAGTCGTTCGCGCCGAGGGCGCCGCCCAAGAAGAAGCCGCCTAGATATTTAAGAATAAAAATCATACTTGCCGTTTAATGCCGCAGATAACCAGTTTATCCATAACGTGTTCGCATATATTGCAGATCGTACCGAGTTTTTTCACGAAATCGCGCTGGATTATTTTTTCGACTTTGTCGAGTTCCGCATCGAATATGGCTCCAATCATTTTTCCCTCAAGACTGTCGCCTAGGCTCTCGTTGTCATCGATTTTAACGTTGTATTCGTCCATTTTCCGGCACTTGCCGAGACAGTCCCAGAAAGCTTCTGCTATGAGTTTCGAAGATTCGCAGGAGATGTCAACAAGTTCGAGAAAATCTGTTCTGATTTCCGGGATTATGACGGTCTTCTGGAGGATGAAATCACTGAGTATGTCTTCGCAGGGGTTGGAGATTTTGTCCAGTATCTCAATGACGTTCAGAATGTCCTCGCGGGTCTCGGGAAGCAGTGACTTGCCGAACATGAATTTTTCAATCTCCCGCCTGATATCGTCGGCGTGCGATTCGTGCTGATGAACCTTTTTCGCAATTATCCTGAAGTGTTCGTCGAGGTGGTTCTCCATGAGATAGCGTATGGCGTCCCTGAATGCATTGAGCGATTCCTGAACTTCGGCAAGATATTTTCCTATCATGCATACGAGTTCTTTGTTCTTGCTGAAGATAATCACGAAATCAATCTCCGTTTTTAGAGAAGTTTCCAACAAAATTGCGGAGAATCTGAAGACCGGGATTTTGACTTTTTTCCGGATGGAACTGAGTTGCAAACACGTTATCTTTACCTATTGCTGCGCAAAAATCGAGAATGTAGGAAGATGACGCGGCGATGGCCGATTTATCCTCGGGGTCCGCATAAAAAGAGTGAACGAAATAAAAATAGCTTCCTTCATTCACGTTGTTGAGGCAGTAATGTTCATTCCGTATGGAAATATTATTCCATCCCATGTGCGGCACCTTGAAGCCGGATTCAGGAAAGCGTTTGACTTTTCCTTTGAATATTCCAAGTCCCTTCATACCCGGGGCTTCTTCGCTTTCCTCAAGAAGCATCTGCATTCCAAGACATATACCGAGAAAAGGTTTTCCGCTTTCTACGAATTTTATAATCTCGGGGGCCAGGCCGCGGCCCCTGAGGTGCCCCATGCCGTCACCGAAATTTCCCACGCCGGGAAGAATGAGCGCGTCAGCGCAAGCTATGGCAGAAGGATCATCTATAATCTCAATCGTCCCGCCAACGGCCTCGAGCGCTTTTGATACGCTCAGGAGATTTCCCATTCCGTAATCGACGAGGGCAATCATGCTTTAGACGCCGGAAAATGCGGAAAACGCACCATCCACGGGAATAACTGTGCCGTTGACGAAGCCGGAGGCATTATCATCGACAAGCCAAAGCAATGTTCCGACGAGTTCCTCGGGCTTTCCGAAACGGCCCATCGGAGTCTGCGACACGATTTTATTTCCTCTGGCGGTAAGGGAGCCGTCGGCGTTCGTAAGAAGCGCACGGTTCTGCTCCGTAAGGAAAAATCCGGGAGCTATCGCGTTGACTCTAATATTGACCTTGGACATATGAACGGCAAGCCACTGGGTAAAGTTGCTTATCGCCGCCTTGGCTCCGCTGTAGGCCGGAATCTTGGTCAGCGGGCATAAGGCGTTCATTGAGGAGATGTTTATCACATTGCCCCCGCTGCCTTCGACCATGTCCCTGCAGAACACCTGCGAGGGAAGGAGCGTGCCGAGGAAGTTCAGGTTGAATACGAAACCGACGCCTGCCGGGTCGAGATCGAAGAAAGTGGTCACGTTTTCGACCTTTTTGAGGTCCTCTTTCGTAAGGTGTTCTTTTGATGTCGTACCCTTGGGGTGGTTGCCGCCCGCGCCGTTGATGAGGATATCGCAGGGGCCGAATTTTGAAGTAACTTCGGCTTTTGCGTTGTTAAGGCTCTCGATTTCCAGGACGTTTGCGGCTACTCCCATTGCGATACCGCCTGCGGCGCTGATTTCGGAAGCAACTTTATCGGCGTTTTCCTTTTTAAGGTCAAGTATCGCTACTTTTGCGCCGCATTCCGCGAGGGCCTTGGCCATTACGCCGCAAAGGATACCGCCTCCGCCTGTTACGACTGCTGTTTTTCCTGAGAGATTGACTTTGAATGGTACAGACATTTTGTAAACTCCTGCTTATTTAGAAGGTTATCAATTTCCATCATCAAGGTGACTGAGTTCCGGTTTGCCGAGCGGAAAGACGTTAAATCCGATGGAAAAAAGCTTCTTATGGTCGAGAACATTGCGGCCGTCGAAAAGAAAGGCTGGCTTTTCCATTTCGTTGAAAATCTTTAGATAATCGTATGTTTTGAACTCATTCCAGTCGGTAAGGACTGCTATGGCGTGAGCACCTTTCGCAGCCTCGTACGGGCAGTCACAATATTCTATATTCCCCTCAATGCCCGAGAGTTCCAACTTCGCGTTTTTCGTCGCTTTGGGATCATATATGGCGATTTTGGCCTTCTCCTCAAGAAGCCATTTTGATATATATATCGCCGGGGATTCGCGAGTATCGCCAGTATCGGCCTTAAACGCGAATCCGAAAATAGCTATCCTCTTGTCGGATACGGTATTAAACATTTTCTGGATTATTTTGCCGACAAAACGTCTTTCCTGAAATTCATTCATAAAGACGACTTGTTCCCAATATCTGGCGACTTCGGGCAAATTATAATGTTCGCAGAGATAGACGAGATTCAGAATGTCTTTCTTGAAACATGAGCCTCCGAATCCGACACCAGCCTTGAGAAATTTGGAGCCAATCCGCGAATCAAGCCCCATCGCTTCGGAAACTTCCTGAATGTCCGCATCGGTTTTTTCGCAAAGTGCAGACAGGCTGTTCACCGATGATATTCGCTGGGCGAGCATGGCGTTCGAAACAAGCTTTGTTAATTCACTGCTCCACACGTTAGTGGTTTTAATCTTGTCGCGGCTGACCCAGTTTTCATAAATTGCCACGATTTTTTTAAGTGCTTCCTGGCCGCGCTCGGTTGTCATTGCACCGATAAGCACCCTGTCGGGATTTTCGAGGTCCTTGACGGCGGTGCCTTCCGCTAGAAATTCCGGATTGGAAAGAACTTCGAAGTGAAGTCCTTTAGTATTGGCGTTCAATATTCTGTGCATTGCCTCGGCAGTTCTTACAGGAAGCGTACTTTTTTCAATAACGATTTTATTTCCTTCGGAATGCTCGACTATGCTTCTGGCTGTTTTCTCCCAGTACTGCAGGTCTGCCGCTTTTCCGGCACCTGCCCCGAAATCTTTGGTCGGTGTGTTTACGCTGACGAATATTATTCCTGCCTTTTTAATTCCCCCAACTATGTCCGTTGAAAAGAAGAGGTTTCTGCCCCTGGCCTTTTTGACTACATCGTCAAGCCCTGGCTCATATATTGGAAGGGTATCCGAGTTCCAGGCATTTATCCTTTCCTCATTGATATCGACTATAAGTACGGTATAGTCCGGGCATTTTGCCGCAATCATAGCCATGGTCGGTCCGCCGACATAGCCGGCGCCGATACACAGAATTGTTTTATCTTCCATAAAATTCCTGTCTTAGATTGTTCCTTTGAATGAAGAAGGAATATACAGCTCCGAAGCGTTTTTTAAAATACCTGTGACCAAATTTTATAATTATATGGTCCTACCGCGTTGAAATAATCAATTTGAGACAGAAACTCAGCTCAGCTTATATAACAATACCAGATATTGCTTGTATTTTTTGAAGTTTTCCGCGTTTCTTTCGTCTTTGAAATATTTCCTCTTGAGATTAGCTATTTTCTTTCTGAAAATAAAACCAGAAATGCCGCAGATAAGCTTGTACATATATTTTGCTTTAGAATATTTCATCACGCATTCAATTGAGGGAAGAGCCAGATTGTGAAGCAAGTCATTGACAAGGTCCAGATTCGGAGCCGTCTGTTCGGTAATGTCCACACGCTTTATTTCAGATAGCGGAAGGCCCTTCATGATCTCATTGAATTTTATAATCTTATGTCCGCCGCTCAAAGGACTCTTTCCCTGGACTGCTTTTTTATCTCTCTTGAAATAATCGCTGATCAGGATGTGTCCGTTTTCATTGAGCAGGCCCATTGCCATTTCAAAACCTTTTTCAATATCAATATACTGGAAGCTCTCGCTGAACAGCACCAGATCGTATTTTTTATCTGTTTTCAATTCTTCAAACGTAGTCTGAAATATCTCGCTTTTGCCATCCGTATTGGCGGCTATCAGACTGGTAAAAAACGTAGATGGCGTCACACAATCTACACTATACCCGGCAGTCAGCAGTTCCTTGGAAAGAGCCCCCGTACCGCACCCCACGTCAAGTATCGTCTTTACGTTCAAAGGAATAAGCTCCCTCAGAAGATCGCAATACTGCGTTTGCGCCTTGCTTAAATTGTTAAGCTCAAGCTTCATTCCGCTGCCCCAGCAGCCAAAATGGAGGTACTTGATGCCATAAAGGTAGTTGCCGAATATGAGGGCTAATCTTAGTCCGAGTTCCTGGGAAAAGACGGAATTTTTACTTTTGGCCATATCAACACAATCCTGTCATTATAAACATTCTCATTTTGCATTTCTGCGGCGTCCACCAAAATATGCCCCATTTCCCGAATCTCCGCTTTCTACGCTAATGGACATCAACAGTCTTTCAACACGATTTACAATATTAACTCCTATAAATCTATCAGCTTCAATCAGTAAAAATTGCCGAAAATGCCATCTCGCAAAGTTGCGCTTATTTTGCACGGTTTTCCAGAATTATGAAATTTGGTGCAGGGACTAGCCCTGCCAGCCTGCGGCTGAGGCGTCGGAGGGCATGCGCCAGTCACCACGAGGCGAGAGACTGATTGTACCGACCTTGGGGCCGTCCGGGATGCACGAACGCTTGAACTGGTTGGAAAAGAAGCGATTGAAGAAAATATTAAGGATTTTTTCAATATACTCAACGTCGTATTTATCCTCAAAAGCCTGAGATGCCATAAACTTTATTTTGGAGGGAGCCGCTCCATATTTGACCGTGTGGTAAAGAAAGAAATCATGAAGCTCGTAGGGACCTATTATGTCCTCGGTCTTCTGATTTATCTCGCCGTTTCCAGACTTCGGCAGGAGTTCGGGACTTACGGGGGTATCGATTATGTCAAGAAGGATCTTCGCGAGTTTTTCATCAGAATTATCGGCAACCCACTTTATAAGATAGCGGATAAGGGTCTTCGGGACACCGCAGTTGACAGCGTACATCGACATATGATCGCCGTTGTAGGTAGACCAGCCGAGCGCGGCCTCCGAAAGATCGCCCGTGCCGATAACAAGACCTTTTTCACGGTTGGCGATGTCCATGAGAATGCGCGTCCGTTCGCGGGCCTGGACATTTTCGTAGGTAATGTCGTGTACGGCGGCGTCATGGCCGATATCACCGAAGTGGGCCAGACATGATTTTGTTATATCTATTGTCCTCAGATCGGTTCCCAGATATTTACAGAGTTTGAGGGCGTTATTGAACGTCCTGTCGCTCGTCCCGAATCCTGGCATGGTAATCGTTACTATATTTTTGTCATTTTTACCGAGAAGTCTGAACGTTTCGGCGGCAACGAGGAGGGCGAGCGTCGAATCTAGTCCGCCGGAAATACCGATTACGGCCTTTTCGGAAGAGGTGTGCTCGAACCTCTTCGCAAGCGCCGCAGCCTGTATGCTGATAATCTCGCCGCAACGTTTGTTCCTGAGCGTTTCGTCGGACGGGACAAATGGATGCGGGGCGAAATATCTCTTTACATTTTTCAACATTGGTATTTTTTCGATTGCGACTTCGAAATACTCCGTCTTCTCAGGAAGGCGTGAGTCGTTAAACGAGCTTTCGCTTATTCTTAGTGCGATAAGTTTCTCACAGTCGATATCGGCTGTAGTGAGCGAGCCATGCCGCAGAAACCGTTGATTTTCGGCAAGGGTTGCGCCATTCTCGGTAATAACGGCGTGTCCGCCGAAAACGAGGTCGGTGCTTGATTCGTGCACTCCAGAAGAACTGTAAATATATGCCGAAACACAGCGGGCACTCTGCTGCCTCAAAAGTTCCAGACGATAATCTGACTTGGAAACAATTTCGTCACTGGCGGAAAGGTTCATTATCACCGTGGCGCCTGCCATCGCGTGAAATGAGCTCGGCGGAATCACGTGCCAGAGGTCCTCGCATATCTCAATTCCGAGCTTGAAAAAGCGGTCATGATTGAATATGATGTTTGTGCCGAAGGGAACATCTTCTCCCTGAAATTCGACAACCACCGGCTTTATGCCCTGACCTGACGTAAACCAGCGTTTTTCGTAAAATTCCCTGTAGTTCGGAAGGTGCGATTTCGGGACTATTCCCTTGACTTCGCCGCGATGCAGCACAAACGCGCAGTTGTAAAGCGCACTTTTCCATAGAAAAGGGCATCCTACAACTATCAGTGTATTAAAGGTTTTTGTAGCGGCCGCTATTTCCATTAGCGCATCGTAAGAATTATCAAGAAGAATACTCTGATGAAAAAGGTCCCCGCATGTGTAACCGGTAACGGCAAGCTCGGGAAAGACCACCGCCGCACAGGATTCTTTCGCCGCTCTTGCTGCAAGCGCGATAATCTTTTCAGCGTTGTAGAATGGATCGGCTACCCGCATCTCGGGCACCGCCGCCGCGACCCTGTAAAATCCGTACATATATTTTCCCCGGACAATTGATTAGTGTTTCAGGTTCTGTATACTATAAACCTTAATCAGCTTTTTTAACAGCATGGGATAATTATTTCAGCATGAGAGGAAATATCTTTATAGCCAGTCCGCGAGGATTCTGCAATGGAGTGAGAAAGGCGCTTGAGATTGTAGAAAAGACAATCTCAGGGTGCAGAACATCCCTTTATATATTCCACGAAATAGTACATAACGATTTTATAGTAAATGACTTAAAAAAAAGAGGCGTCATTTTTGTAAACAATCTTTCAGATGTTCCGCGCGGCTCAACCGTAATTTTCAGCGCGCACGGGGTTTCGAAAAAGGTTGAACGGGAAGCGAAAAAATTGGGTCTTAAGGCTGTTGACGCCACATGCCCGCTCGTGAAAAAAATACACGAAAAGGCCGTAGCTTTCTCGAAAAAAGACTATTTCATATTTCTTATCGGACATAAAGACCATCCCGAAACGGAAGGTACTCTCGGCAGGATTGAAGGATCCGCGGCTGTAATAGAAAATATCGACAATCTCGAAAAAATAGATGTTTCAAAACTCGCAGGAATAAAAACGGCATTCCTTACTCAGACAACTCTCTGCCGCGAGGAGACTTGTGAGATAACCACGAAACTTAGAGAGCTTTTCCCCAACATCGAAGGTTCCGGCGATATCTGCTACGCCACGACAAAACGCCAGGAGGCAGTTAAAGAACTCGCGGAAAACTGCGATACCGTCTTCATTATCGGCTCCGCCAAAAGCTCAAACTCCAACCGGTTGCGCGAGGCGGCCGAAAAAGCCGGAGCCTCCGCGTATCTTATAAACAGCGCTTCCGATATAACAGAAAATATGCTCGAAAATGCTGTCAATATCGGCATTTCCGCCGGAGCGTCAGCCCCGGAATGCCTCGTAACCGAACTTACCGAATACCTCAAAAACAAAGGTTGGAAAGAATAACAAAGTTGAAGTTACTTTCTCGTTGCAGTCCGTGGAAATTACAGATGGCTGGATATTTTTTTATCCCGCTCTATAGTAAACAGGCAGGTAAACCGCCTGCATATAGCTAGGATATTGAAATATGCGCTGTCCGTTGTGTACATGTCAGGATGACAAGGTCGTTGATTCGCGTGCCGTCAAGGACGGCGCGGGCGTCCGTCGCCGCCGCGAATGCCTCAACTGCGGACACCGTTTCAGCACCTACGAAGGAATCGTTCAGGCCGAGCTGAAAGTGAAAAAACGCAGCGGCGATATAAAGGACTTCGACCGGGACAGTCTGCGTATGGGCATAGAAAAAGCCTGCTGGAAAAGGCCCCATATCGATGACGAGGCCATAGACCAAATGGTAAACAAAGTTATTTCGGACATAGAGTCTAAATTTGAGAAAATAGTTCCCTCGCGCGATATAGGCTTCATTGTGATGAAAGAATTGAAAAAACTGGACGAAGTCGCCTATGTAAGGTTCGCTTCCGTCTACAAGGAATTCAAGGATATTGATGAGTTCATCGAAGAGATTCGTTCGCTCGGAGGAGGCGCTAACCGGCAATGATAAAGCTTAGTGAAAATTCTGTACTGATAATCAATCCGGACGGTTCCAGATTTAACTTTGAGAGCGAAGAACTCCAGTCAAGGATAATAAAAAGCTGCCTCTCGGCAGGAATACGCGATTTGTGGATAGCCGAGGACATTGTGTTGGCGCTTGAGTACGCTCTGAACAGCAGCGCCGGAAACAAAAAGGAGTTTGCCCTTTCCGAAGTCAACAGCTTAGTAATAAAGATCCTGCAGATGACTGGCTATCCGTCGGTTGCTGAAAAGTTCAGTACCGAAAACGTTTCGTCCGAACTTGAGATAAGCCCGGAAAAAGGAATTGTCGCAGAGCTCTTGAAAAAGCATCTGGGGCTGGAAGGTGAAACGCTTGAATCCATAAGCAGGATTGTCACAGCGGACTTGGAAAAGCTCAAGATAAACAAGGCACCGCCTTTATTTTTTGTTGAACTGGCAAAAGTGGAGCTGAAAAGGCTCTCTTCATGGGAAGTTCCCGAGGCAATTGTAGAACTCAAAAACCTGGCAAAATCAGTCCGAATAAGCAAGGATGCCGTCATGTCCGCGCTTACGGAAAAGACTAAAATGCTTATAACCGAGGAAGTGTTGACGCTTCACGGGATAAGCGGAATCTTTCCATCACTTAAAATTGATTTCAGAATAGTAAAATTTCTGGAAGGCGCGAACCTGAGGCTCCCGTTGACGGAGCTTTCGGTTCTTCCGCGTTTTCACGAACTTGCAGCACCGCTTAATGAAATATACACGGCGGCAAACGGGCTTGTTCAAAAGGCGAATTCTGGACAAGCGCAATCGATAGAGAAACAGCTTCCTGTCTATTTCACGGTGCAGGATATGTCGGAATTCTCCCTGAATTTTATTCAGTCGCCGTGGCCGCAGTCGAAAAAGTCGAACCTGGAAATGATGTCATTTCTGGAAGAACAGCTCGATTTCAGTTTCTTTAAAATAAGGCTTAAATAGTATCGAGCGCCGCCAGACCCGACAGTAATTTGATATCAGCATCTTCCGAAACATTTCTACGCTTCGTTAAAGATGGCTTTGGCGTAAAATACAGGGTTAAAGGCTTGAAGATCTTCGGGTTGTTCGCCAAGGCCAACGAAAAAAACGGGGAGCTTGAAAGCTTCCTGAATAGCTACCGCTATCCCGCCCTTACCGGTGCCGTCAAGTTTCGTAATTATAAGCCCGGTAACACCGGACGCTTTGCCAAATTCCCCGGCCTGCGTCAATGCGTTTGTCCCTATGCTGGCATCAATGGTAAGCCATACTTCATGTGGAGCGCCGGGATAGACTTTATCTATCGTGCGCTTCATTTTGGAAAGCTCCTCCATGAGTCCTTTTTTAGTATGCTGACGGCCCGCTGTATCTATTATAAGGATATCGGCTTTTCGCGAGAGGGCGGCCTGAACAGCATCAAACGCGACAGATGAGGGGTCGGCTCCCGGAATGGAGGAAACTACCTGGCAGGATGTCCTGCCGCCCCAGAGTTTTAGTTGTTCAACCGCCGCGGCCCTGAATGTATCACACGCCGCGAGTATGACTTTTTTATTTTCACTGCCCCATAGCTGCGCGAGTTTTCCCGCGGTAGTAGTTTTTCCGCTGCCATTCACACCTACAAGCATTATCACGGTGAGTTTATTTTCAATCAGGTTGGCGGGTCTGAGGTTTTTCTCCAATATGGAGCATATATCATTGTGCGCGGACGCTATTATGTCCTCGCCCGTTTTTATCTCTCCTAGTTCGTATTTGTCTTTTAGGTCTTTGACTATTTTCGCGCTGGTATTTACACCAAAATCGGCGGATATGAGCGTCGCTTCCAGCTTATCATAATCTTCCTGAGTCCATTTTTCTATATTGGAAAATATACTCTGAAATGATCTATTGAGCGTGGTAGAGGTTTTCTGAAGACCTTTTTTAAAAGTCGCGAAAAGCGATTTCATGATTCTTCGGCGACCTCCCCGCCGGATTTCTGGAGACTGTCCTTCACCGCATTGAGTACCCCGTTTATAAAGAGTCCTGATTTTTCAGAGCTGAACTCTTTCGCGATACCGACAGCCTCGTCTATGCTGACCACGGGGGGAATATCCGGCAAAAACTTCATTTCATAGACCGCCACCCGGATTATATTGCGGTCAACAACCGCCATTCTGTTAATGTCCCACTTTTCGGAGAAGCCCGAGATGGTCTGATCTATTTCCGCGAGGTTTTCCTTTATTCCAAGCACGAGTCTTTCGGCATATTTGCGGGCCTTTCTTAAGAACCTGTCATCCTCAAGTTCAAGCTGTTCTCTTATTCCCTCCCAGAATATGTCGTACTCGCTCTGGGTATCCGCCCCTTTGAGATCTGTATGGAACAGATATTGCATGGCAAGTTCTCTGCCCAAACGTTTAAAGTGCTGAAATTTTTGTTTCGGGTCGTCCATTTGTCTTCTTACTTCTTTCCGGGCAGTATTTTGTTGAGATTGGCCATTTCGATGGCTGACATTGCGGCATCGGCGCCTTTATTGCCGGCCTTGGTGCCGCTGCGTTCGATTGCCTGCTCGATATTGTCTGCCGTGATCATGCCGTATATGACGGGTATTCCTGATTCCATGCCTATCTGAGCAAGCGATTTCGCCACTTCGCTATTGATATAACCTGCGTGCGGCGTCGCCCCCTGGATAACTACGCCCAGCGCCATAACCGCGTGATACTTTCCGCTTTCGATAAGTTTCTTGACGGCGAACGGCAGTTCATATGAGCCGGGCACCCATGCCACGTCTATGTCTTCGCCCTTCCCGCCGTGTCTTTGAATAACATCCAACGCACCGCCTAGGAGCTTGCTTACAAAAAACTCGTTGAAGCGGCTGCATGCTATTGCAAAACGCAGACCTCTTGCCTCAAGTGTGCCCTCAAACACGTTTTTCGGCTGCTTGTTCATAATAACTCTCCCATATAATTTCTGTAATTAAACTTCCTGAAGAGGAATCTAACCTAATATCCCGGAATTTAAACCCGGAAGAGCGGAAATTATCCCGAAAAAAACGGGAGGGGGTCCCGTATCTCCAACGAACATGCCGAGCCAAAACGGTATAGTTCCGTTCAGCCGAATGACTGATTAAAAGACGATTTTCCCGGGATTCAGAATATTTTTCGGATCGAAAACATTTTTTATTCCGCGCATGAGCTCAATGGTGTCCTCCCCGAGTGAGCTGTGCAGGAAGTCCTTCTTGGCAAAGCCTATACCGTGCTCGCCGGAGACCTGCCCGCCGAGTCCGCGGGCACGTGAATACATTTCATCAAAGACCTCCGCAAGAGTGCGCTTCCAGTCCTCTTCGCCCAGCTGATCGCGCAGGACGTAGATGTGTAAATTGCCGTCTCCGGCGTGTCCGAAACTGCGAATCCTGATATCATACTTTTTCTGAAGAGTTGTTGTAAATTTCACAAAATCAGCGACGCTTCTTCGCGGTACAACTACATCGCATTCATCGAGTTCAGTTGTAGATGCCTTGATGGCTTCAAGAAAGGCTCCGCGCGCCGCCCATATTGATTCATTACGTTCCTGGGTATTGGAGATGAAAACGTCAAGCGCGCCTGCGTCAAGGCAGGTGTGGGCGGCATCGCTGTAAGCCATATCGATTTCTTCACGGCTGGCACCGTCAAAGGTAAGAAGCAGGTACGCGTTTGAAGAATTGTCTGGAAATTTGCGCCCGAGGAACTGTTCGGCGGCGAGAATGACTTCGCGCTCCATAAACTCCACAGCCGTAGGAATTGAACGCGATTTGATTATTTTAGGGACGGTCTCGATTGCTGATGACAAATCGGGAAAGGGAGCCAGCAGACTGATTTTGAATTTTGGAAGCGGCAGCAGTTTCAGAACGGCCTTCGTTACTATCGCAAGCGTTCCCTCAGACCCCACGATAAGATTCTTCAAGCTGTAGCCGGAACTGTTTTTTACGACCTTTCCTCCGGTTTCAATAATCTTTCCATCAGGCAGTACCAGTTCGAGCCCATGCACGTAATCGCGTGTCACACCATATTTGACGGCGCGCATTCCGCCGGCATTGGTACTTATGTTGCCTCCTATGGTGGCTGTTTTTTCGCCCGGGTCGGGCGGATAGAACAGCCCGTTATCTTCCACAAATTTAGACACTTCCATCAGAAGCACGCCCGGTTCGAGCGTGAGAGTCAGATTTTCCTCGTCCAGCTCCAGAATCTTGTTCATTCCGCTCATGTCGAGCATTATCCCGCCGCAAAGCGGAACGGACCCGCCTACAAGTCCGGTGCCCTGCCCGCGTGGAGTTACAGGAATGTTGTTTTTGTAAGCATATTTCATAATGGTAGAAACTTCGGAAGATGAAAGAACTTTTACAAGAGCATCGGGCCTTTTCCTTATTCCCGCAAGCTCGTCATGACAGTAATCCTCGTTTATTTCGTCCCCTGTCAACACCCGTTCTTTTGAACATGTTGAGATAAGAAATTCGATGTCTTTATTGTCTATAAACTTGTACGTCATGGTTTTACCTTTTTGAATTCTTTAATCTTATCTATGAGTGACGGCACAACCTGATAGAGGTCTCCAACAATTCCTATATGCGCAACCTTGAATATCGACGCGTTTTCATCGGTATTTATCGCAATGATGAGTTCGGAATTATTCATTCCAGCTACAAACTGAATAGCCCCTGAAACTCCGCATGTAATGATGAGCTTGGGCTTGACGGTTCTGCCGCTGAGTCCAATCTGCCGTTTCGGATCGACCCAGCCGGCCTCGATAAGCGAGCGCGTTGCAGCAATCTTGGCGTCAAGGAGTTCCGCAAGTTCGTTAATCAGTGCAAGGTCTTCGGCTTTTTTAAGTCCGCGCCCTGCGACAACTATGACTTCGGCATCTTCAATTCCTATTTCCTGGCTCTTCTGGTTAAGCTCCAGCACCTTAATTGCGGATACAAGTTTTGCCGGATCCATTTTGCAGTTTACGGTCTTAGTGTTTTTACCGGAGGCATTTTTCTCAGGCGCCGAAAAAATCTTGTAACGCACTGTTGCGAATTGCGGACGGTGTTTCGGGGTATTGATGTGGGCCATGATGTTGCCGCCATAAGCGGGCCTGATCTGGTCGAGGTCGGTGTTCGGACGAATGTCGAGCATTGTACAGTCAGCGGTAAGTCCGGTGCGGAAACGCGCTGCCGTTCTGGGCGCTAACGAGCGGCCTGCCGCAGTGCCGCCGACGAGAATGGTGCTGGGTTTGACTTTCTTTATAAAGTCTTCGAAGACAGCCGTATATGGTTCTATTCTAAAATGCTTGAGCTCCGGGAAATCATAGATATATATTTCGTCGGGGCCGTATTCGAGGAGCTCCTCCACCAGGTTCTCCGTCTTATGTCCGGCAAGCAGGCAGTAAACTTTCTGATTCGTTTTTCCGGCAAGCTCGAAAGCCTTCCCTATGAGTTCGAAGGTCACGGGGTGAACTTTGCCAAGGTTGTGCTCGACAAATACCGTTATTCCCTGCCATTCGTCCTTATTTACAGACTGCGGCTCTTTATCTTCAACAAATTCAAAAACACCCTCCGGCCCTTTCTTGATACATATCCTGCACATTCGGCAGCCTGAGTTTATACTAAGGATTCCATTCGTGAATTCGATGGCGTCAAAGGGGCAGAGTTCCTGAAGTTTTTCCGGTTCGCGCGCTTTTTCCTGATGTATTAAAATACCAGCCATATGTTACCTCGATTGCTGAAGAAATTTTTTGTCTTTGAGAAGGGAAAATAATTTTTCGGAAAGTTCATCGGAGCCTCCATTCCAAAAAACTCTTTCGTTATGTGACTCCGGCGGAAATATCCGCTTTACCTGGGTGGGCGAGCCGTCGAGTCCGTAATGCATTTCATCTTGGTCCTCAAGGTCTTCAAGCTTAAGCCATTCTATCTTGCGATCGACCGTTGAGAGTTTTAACTTAAAGGATGGCAGACGCGGTTCGAAGATGCCTTTTTCCACGCTTATCAGGCAGGGCAGCTTTATTTCCACAGTCTCAGTATGAAGCGGCAGATCAAGATCAACTGTCAGGAATTGTCCGGTCACGGCGCGAATGCTGCATACGTTTGTAACATGCGGTATGCCAAGGAATTCGGCAAGCTCTGCTCCGACCTGCGCGGTGTCGCCGTCAGTCGTCTGTTTCCCGCATATTATGATATCCGGCAGTCCGGCTTTTTTTACTCCCTGCGCGAGAGTGTAGGACGTGGCGAGAACGTCGGAACCCGCGAATTTACGGTCGGAAAGAATAAAGCCGCGATCCACTCCCATCATGAATGCTTCACGTACAACGGTTTCCGCCTGGGGGGGGCCCATCGTTATCACATCGACTTCCGCACCGTGCTCCTGCTTGACGCGCATCGCAGTCTCAAGGGCATAAAGGTCGTAAGGATTCATTTTCGACTCCACGCCGTCGCGCTTGAGTACACCTGTCTTTTCATCTATCTCGACTTGCGAGGTGCCTGGCACCTGCTTGATACATACCATTATTTTCATATCTTCTCCTTTTCAACGATAACGGAAACCCCGTCCGGAATTACTGAAATTTTTGCGTCAGCACCCATGTAACTGAACGCCCGCGTGATAGCCTCGTCGAGCGTAAACGCATGTTCCATATGCATTGATTTAATCATAGCTGGATCGCAGTCGGAGCTTACGAGGATTACTTTATTACGAGAGAGGATGCGCGCGAGTATCTGAAATTCCCACTGGTCGGGGGCTGTCTTGTCCCTCGGCACGGCGGCGGCACGCTTCAGGACTTCACGAGGACATCTTGAGTCTGCCATATTTTCATAAAAAGACTCGCCTCCATGTCCATCGGAGCATGCCGAGACCATGATTATTACGCCATTTTCGCGGCATGCGGTCTCGCCGGCCGTCATTCCCTTCACGGCCTGATAAATGTTCTGGTCAAGCGGATAGCCGCCGTTACTCGTTATCACTATGTCCGATTCTGGCACTGCCGCTCGGCAGTGTGATTTCAGGAACTCGCAGCCCGCAAGGTGCGCCTCTACGCTGTCTCCGGCAAACGCCCTGACGACGCGCTTATTATGATCAAGAACGACATTTACAATAAATGCGAGCTCTGCCCTTTCCGCGGCGAACAGCATATCATTGTGAATGGGATTTTTCTCAAGGTTTCCGGTTCTTGCAAAAGGACTCTGTATAAACTCTGAACAATGGTTGGCGAGAACCGTTTCGGCTGATGCTATGCCGGGAAGGACGCTTTTCCTTCCGCCTGAAAATCCCGCGAAAAAATGCGGTTCTATAAAACCTTCCGCTACAAGTAAATCTGTTTCGACGGCAAGACGGTTTATGATAAGGTCTCCGCCTGAGGGGAGTTTGTCGAGCGGAACGAGGGAGCTTTTATCATTTGAATCGTGAATTACAATTTTTTCGTTGTTCACAATATCTTCACCGAATTTTCCAAGAAGCTCTTCTCTGGTTGTCGCACGGTGAAAACCTGTCGCTATAAGAATGGTAATGTCAATATCGGGCGATCCTCTTCGAAGGCGCTCCAGTATTTCGGGCATGATTACGCGGCTGGGTACGGGCCTTGTATGGTCGCTGCTTATGACGACTGCCGATTTTTTTCCCCGAGAAAGTTCTTCAAGCCGCATTGATCCGATTGGGGAATTCAGCGCATTTTTGACAGCCCGGCTTTCATCACAGCCTGATTGCGGCAGGGACGAGTCGAATATGCCGAGGAGATTTTTCTCCGGCAATTCGCTTTCTACGAAGGTTCGTCCGTAAGGTATTCTTATTTTTCTCAAGCCTGCCTCTTTTGGTAGGGTGGTACTACCACTATAAAACAAATTATATATCTATTTCTTCAAATTGTCAAGGATAAAATCAAAATGTCGGCGACACGCCTTTGCCGCGTCATCTGGTTTTCCTGAGGTAACTGCCTCGCAGAGGTCGCGGTGCATCTTTATGAGAAGCTTGTTGTTGTCGAAGGCCTTGAGAATCAATTCGCGTCCGTCTCTCACCGCCTGCTCAAAAAGTTTTGAAATCGAATTGAGGAAGGCTGAGAGCATCGTATTTCCCGATATTTCGGCGATGAAAAGATGCAGCTTTTTATCAAGATCAATGCTTTCCTGCTCGCCTGACGCGTTCTTAAACTTCTCCAGAAGCTCCTTCATCTCAGCCGCCTGCGCTTTCGTAATTTTTTGAGCTGCTAGGGATGCTGCTTCCATCTCAAGACCGCGCCTGATCTCAAGGAGGTCTGAAAAGCTTCCGTTCCTGAGTTTGAACATTATTGAGAGCGGCTCAAAAAGGCAGTCGCTGGTTCCTGCCACAATGAAGTTGCCGCCGCCTTGGCGGCTTTCCACGATTCCGAGAATTTCCAATGCTCGGATGGCCTCTCTTATCGAGTTGCGGCTTACCTTGAACTGCTCAGACATCGTTCGCTCCGGAAGAAGCTTGTCTCCGCTCTTCAAGCGCCCGTCCAGAATCATTTCCTGTATTTGCCCAGCAACCTGCTGGTAAATGCGTTGATTATGAAGCGGTGCAAACATTGTATTTCCCCCTCTGCCCTAGATTACTCCAAGCTTTTTCTGATTGTATCGGCAATATGCCCGGCAATAAATTTCCAGCCGGTTTGATTGTAATGGAAACCGTCCCCGCTACTATATTCCGAATGGCTGACCAGTAAAGAATAGACGTCATCGACCGGGACTCCGTACTTTTCCATGATCTTTGCGGCTACATTATTACGTTCGATCACGAGCGGATTGCCGTCGGGACGCATATCCAGGTCTTCCGGCTTATCTTTGACGGTAATCGGTGTTGAATTGCGCCAGACGAATTTTGCTTTGCTCGCAAGCTGCAAATAATCGACAAACTGCTCAAGCCCGTCACGATAAAAATCGATATCACAATCACGCCCATGCAGGCCATTGTTAAAATAGATAATATCCGGTTCGTATTCGCCGAGAGCCAGCGCAAGTTCGCGATATATTGCCGGGTCTCCGACTATCTTGCTGGTTGAATAAAATCCTATATTGACCCTTCCCTTCAGAATACTCGCGACTTCCGGCGCACTCCCCACAATAATCGAATCACCAATCAGCAATACGCGCGGCAAATCAGAACGACTTGTTTCATACCAGTAAAACTGACACCATTCAGTTGATTCCCGTTTCATATAAGTATCTTTCTCTGTTTGGCCACAATAATCAGAACAGGTGACCCATTTTTTCCTTTTTTGTCTTCAAGTATTTCGCGTTTTGTTTTTTCTCCTCCATAACCACCGGAACTCTTTCGGTTATCTTGAGTCCGTAGCCGTCGAGCCCTATTATCTTCTTAGGGTTATTGGTCATGAGCCTTATGCTTTTTATTCCGAGGTCGAGAAGAATTTGCGCGCCGATTCCGTACTCGCGCAGGTCGGCAGGAAAGCCGAGTTTTTCATTGGCTTCGACGGTATCATATCCCTGTTCCTGAAGATGATACGCATGGATTTTATTGCCGAGCCCTATTCCCCTTCCCTCCTGCCGCATATATACAACCACGCCGGCGCCCTCATTTTTTATATTCTGCATCGCGTGCGCCAGCTGGTCGCCACAGTCGCATCTCATCGAACCGAAGACGTCACCCGTGAGGCATTCGCTGTGGACGCGGACAAGGACATCTTCCTTATTTTCCACATCTCCGTAAACAAGTGCCAGGTGCTCGCTGTTGTCGATAAGCGTACGGTAAAGATAAAGTTCGAAATCCCCGTACTTTGTGGGCATTTTGACTTTCTGTTCGCGCTTGACCAGCTTTTCATTCTTGCGTCTGTAGGCGATAAGGTCGGCTATCGAACAAAGCTTGAGCTTATGTTTTTTGCAAAATTTCTTAAGCTCGGGAAGCCGTGCCATGCTGCCGTCGTCATTCATTATTTCGCATATCACGCCCGCAGGAGAAAGTCCTGTGAGCCGCGCGAGGTCAACACATGCCTCTGTATGCCCCGAGCGCTGAAGCACTCCTCCCGGGCGCGCTATCAATGGGAACATGTGGCCCGGTGTGACAATATCATTTTGGGAGGTTGCCGGGTCGATCATCACCGATACCGTTCTGGCCCTGTCGTAAGCCGATATTCCAGTCGTGATCCCATTTTTCGCGTCAACACTCTGGGTAAACGCGGTTTTATAGTTATCCATAAGCGGCCCCATATAGCGCAATCCCAGCTCGACGGCTCTTTGCTCCCCAATTGGAACACATATCAAGCCGCGGCCGAACGTTGCCATAAAATTTATGATTTCAGGCGTAACTTTTGATGCCGGAATAAGAAGGTCCCCTTCATTCTCGCGGTTCTCATCATCAGTGACAACTACCATCCGGCCGGCCCTGAGGTCTCCTATAACCGCCTCAATACTAGAAAAATCAGACATTTCTTTCTCCAAAAAAAAGCCCCCGGTACAAAAGTATCCGGGGGCATGATTTCGTTACAATCCCATACAATTATGGAACACCGTCACGATCTTCTTTCATCCAGACTTTACTGTCGGTCATGGAATTTCGCCATGTCTGTTCGTTTATTCAACGGACTCGCGGACTTTACCGCCGGTCAGGAATTTCGTTCCGCTTTCGCGAAACAAGCACCTTGCCCCGAAGATCAACCGTTTTGCTCAATATAGTCTCTCCTCTATAATAAGTCAATCCGGAAAATTGCCGCCCGGCGGCTTTGATAATTTTTATACTTTTATATTGCAATAAATGCGCTTGTGTCTATAATATATAGCAATATTTGCTCCTAATTATGATAAAAAAGAACTCTAAAAGCATCGAATTAGCGCTGAAGAATGAGCTTTTGTCAAGAAAAAACAATAAGCTCGTTCAGATGCTTCGTCTGATATGGAAGAAACCGGAACGCACCCGGAACGAGATTGGCAAAGCTCTTAATATAAGCAAAGTCGCTGTCAGAAATGATGTTGAGCGACTTTTAAACTATGGCCTTGTCCGCGAAAAAACGCCGCTGAAGGGTGCTGGCGGCAGAAGACCCACTCCGCTCGGACTTGTACCGGAACTTTTTTATTCATTCGGTATTTATATCAGGCGCGGCTGGTCGATGTTGTCCATGCTTGATGCTGAATCGAAGACCGTTGAAAAAATCATTTTTCATGAAAAGTTCGAGAACGCCGCCGCAGGATTGAATTTTATGTGCTCGCAAATAACGAAACTGCGTGAAAAATATTCCATAGGCGATGAAAAATTTATAGGGACGGGTATCTCGCTTCCAGGGATACTCGATCAGAAAAATGGAATCATTATAAGTTCGCCTTCCTTCAAGAAAGACAAGGATTTCGAACTCGGAAGCTTCATGAAAAATAAGTCCGGTTCTGACATCGTGCTCATGAATGATGCGGACCTTATGACGTTGACTGAGAACTTCCGAGGTAAAGCGGCGAACATGTCTGATTTCCTTTATTTTACATGCGGTTACGGACTCGGGATATTCCTGAACGGCCAGCTATATCAAGGGCATCAGGGAGGGGCGGGCGAAGTCGGCTACATGCAGCTCGACAGGACGGGTGAAAAGGGGCCGGACGGCAGAAACGGAACTCTTTGCGGCATAAGGCCTTTTTCGATGCTGCCAGTGATTGTTGACAAGATAGTAAAGGACGGCGGCGCGACGAAAGTGAGAAGCTATCTTTCAGAAAAAGAACCCGGTGTGACGCTTTCCATGGTAATTCGTGCGGCAAAGGAGGGAGACGGCCTTTCTCTTCAGATAATTTCAGAATATTTTGATCTCATTGCAGATGCCATTCTCAATCTGGCATATATATTCAACCCCGAAGCTATTTTTCTTGATCCGTGGACAGCGGAATGCCCACAGGTAACCGTGGATATAGTCCGCAGGAAAATGGGCTATTACGGAGTTCACAACTGGCGGCTTTCGACGGAAATAGTTTCCGCCGAATACGGCATGGAAGACCTTTCGGAAGGAGCGGCCATACTCCCCGTGATAAAATATTTTGAAAAGCTACAAGAACTTCAGCGTCAATAAATTATAAAAAACCTAAATCAGAAGAAAGGATCTCAAAATGACAGAAAGATTTAAAGTAAAGGAATCGGATGTTCCTTCGGAACTGAAGGCGGGACTTAAGGAACTTGCTGGTATCGTCCCTCTTGTCATCAATGGCAAAAAAGGTATAGAAATTATCTTCAGAAAAAAAGGTGACGGAATCACTCTTACCGGAAAAGATGGCAAACTTCTTATCGACTATAAGGAAATAAACGATGCGTTCCGCGGACTTGGCCTCGCAAACGCCCGCAGCGATAAAGAGCTTAAAAATATAAAGTTAAGCGAAAAGCGGCGCATGGAAAAAACGTTCGTGATGCCGGATGCTTCAAGAAACGCGGTGCTTAATGAAAAGTCCGTCTGCGAATGGTTCCGCTTTATGGCGCTCGCGGGAATCAATGGCTTCATGTTCTACACGGAGGAAACTTATGAAGTGCCGGGCGAAAAGATGTTCGGCTACATGCGCGGAAAGCTCACTATAAAAGAGCTTAAGGAATATGATGATTACGCGGCGAAATTCGGTATTGAAATGATTCCCTGCATTCAGGCGCTCGCGCATATGCAGAGAATTCTCCAATACGATTGCTATAATAAAATAAAAGATACCACATCCGTGATGCTCTGTGAGTCAGAGGAAACTCTCAAATTTATAGAAAAAATTATTGCGGCGGCCGTTAAGCCATTCCGCTCAAAGAGAATACATATAGGAATGGACGAAGCATGGGATCTCGGGCGCGGCACTTATCTTACAAAACACGGAAATGTGCCGCCTTTCGAAATAATGACAAAACATCTCAACAGCGTGATGGCGATAATAAGGAAACTCGGACTGCGCCCTATGATGTGGAGCGATATGTTCTTCAGAGCTCTTTCCGCTACACATGGTTATTATGATACTTCTATTACCATCACCAAGGAAATGAAAAAACAGATTCCGCAGGATGTTGACCTCGTATATTGGGATTATTATCACACTAAAACTTCTGATTATAATGATATGATAGACAAACATTTGGAAATGGGAAGCACTCCAATAATGGCTCCGGGGCTCCAGAGTTGGAACCGTTTCTGGGCAGGCTATCAATATGCTGAAGATACTGTTTCAGCCGGGCTTAAATCCTGCTTCGGCAAAGGAGTCAAGGAACTGGTTCTCACGATATGGGGCGATGACGGCACTGAATGTGACTTATTCTCGACATTCCCGCTGCTTCAGTTCACAAGCGACATGGTTTTTACGGGCAAGGCCGATCCGGAATACTCCAAAATAAATCTCAAAGGCAGTGCGGGTATCGACTATGACGACTGGAAGATCGCCGGAACTATGGACAATGCCCCGTTCATAAAGAATAAAAACCAGCCGACTCTCGCCAAGTCGCTATTCTGGGAAGATCCGCTTCTCGGCCTCTGGCAGCCGCAACTTGACGGGAATAGAGTGAATTCACATTTCAAAAAAGTCAGTACGGACCTCAAGAAGGTTCTTGCGAAAAAGGGAAATGAAAGGCTCATGATGCCGTACCTTCTTACCGATATTCTTGCAGACAAGGCCGACCTTCCTACAATCATCCATGAAGCCTATCATAAGAACGATAAGAAAAAGCTCAAAGAGATTGCATCGAAGACCATTCCGATGCTTGTGGAAAAAATTCGTGAACTTAACGTCTGCCACAGGGGTGTCTGGCTTGACAATAACAAGCCTTTCGGCTGGGAAGTTCTCGAAAGACGCTACGGCGGCCTCATAAACGTGATGGAATACGCCAAATTTCGTCTGGACTCTTATCTTTCCGGAGACATCTTCAAGGTCGAAGAGCTTGAGGAAAAAAAGGAAAAGATGGTGGACCTCCCCCGCAATGTCTTTGGTGGAACAAATTCCTGGCGCGTAAGCTCGACGGGTCAGTATTTCCATCAAATGCTCTAAGAATCGATGATATAAATACAATGCGGCCTGTGCTCTAATTCGGTACAGGCCGCATTTATTTTATTCGAACTTTCCAGCGTCTGAACGGTTCGTTGCTTACAGTTTCTGCTAGCGGAGTTCGAGCAGATACTTTTTGTTCAGAATGGATTCGTCGCAGTAAGTTCCGCCGTAGACTTCCCGGCCGGCATAGGATTCCGGCACCCAGTCCCTTTCAGGCTGAACGGAATGCTTAAGTATAAACTCAACTATCATTGACGGATCTTTCAGGCTATGGGGATGGTGTTTGCAATCTCTCTTCACAAACATTGCAATACTGTCTCCGAGTTCTTTATATTTGTGGAAAATAATATCAGAATTTTCCTCTATTGGAACGGCTTCATCGGCATCACCGGCAACAACCAATATAGGAATTCCGGCGGAGGCAAGAATGGAAATAGTGTCAACGGGATTTTTGTCCCATGCCAGAAGGGTCTTCTCGTTCATCTGATATGCGGCCTGACATTTTTTCCAGTCCGCCGGGCTTCCCGGCCCTTTTCCTTTGCCCCCCGGCCAACTCTTAACATCGCATACCGGAGCGTCGGCGTAGATACAAAAAACTTTATCGGGATTTTGCGCGGCCCAGTTATAGGCAAAGAGTCCGCCGCGGCTGAATCCGATAAGAACGGCTTTTTCTGAAAATCCATTTTTTTTGGTAAGGTGTTCATAAAAAGAGTCCCATACTTTCATTGCGGCGGGCGAACCGTATAAGTCGACACAATCGATATATGCGATATGGAATCCCATGTCGAGCAGTGCTATTTCCGTCTGCGGTTCAACTCCCCAGAAACGTGAACGCCATGCCCAAGGCATTGACGGCGCGGGCTTTTCGGGAATAATGACCGTGCAGTCTCTGTCTTCTATTTGAAAATCACGCCGTAGAAATCCGTACCAGAACAAAGGTTTTTCAACATCTTCCATAATTTAAAGCCCTCCTCATTTAAAGTAGCATGGAAGTTTAAAAAATTAACTCCCGTCAAAGAAATAATAATTTTAATAACGAATTTGGAAAATAGTAAATTTCAAATATATAGATGATGCCGCCAAAAGTCATTTTGGCGCGACAGGCTAAATAAATTCTAATATTTATTAGCTTATAGGGGTTGACTTTCCCTCGAGATCCTGTGTTGTTGTTCCGGACTACAAAACGTTTTCTTCTCCAGGTAAAACGTCACGAATCATGAATGCGACAATCGCGAACAA